>Ga0265293_10011561_pt1 | contig 11971 bp, 9 predicted proteins | sample Munlanlewell138R_FD_192505 | JGI IMG/M metagenome (GOLD analysis project Ga0265293, IMG submission 192505) | Leachate microbial communities from a municipal landfill in Southern Ontario, Canada - Leachate well 138R | ecosystem: Engineered > Solid waste > Landfill > Unclassified | place: Canada... | reverse complement strand
ATCCGCTCTCGGACCACCAAAAAGGACAATTCGCCCCCATTTACGTCGCACCATCTCCGGGAGGTACCGGGAAATCAGCACCCCCGGTAAGGCCAGATTCAGTTCCACCAGAGTACTCCACTCTTCCGCAGAAGTCACCGGTAAAGATCCGTATCGAATCGGACCAAAGGCGACCACAAGAATATCAATCCTACCAATATGGTCAAGGTCCGGCAAGATATCAGAGGCTTTGTTTAGATGTCGGAATAACGGGGTTGCCGTACCACCGTGGTTTCGGATATATCCAACGACCCGATCGAGTCGTTTTTGGTCGTTACCACCATGACAGACTACCTCGGCACCTTGCTCTGCCAGGGCGTACGTTACCGCCCGACCTATTCCACCGCTCCCCCCAATTACAAGGGCACGTTGCCCGAAAAGACGCGTACTGTGGTAATCAGCTCTGGACAGGAGACCCATAGCGTAAGGATACAGTTGTATTCCACTTATGAGCAACCTATACTGCTGGTATGAGGCGTACGATCCTGAATCTGGTCGGAGCAGTTGTTTTTGTTACAGTGGTCACTTCGGCAGTTGCGCAGATGCCGGTGGATTCCCCCGACTCCTTTCGTGCTTCCGTTGATCTTGGCACCACCCTGATCGAGCTGGACGAAGCAACAGGGGACATGGCCCGGCTGGAGGAACTGTCACGGCGGGTACTTATCCTGAACGGCACCGTTAACGCCGTCACCGTCTATTCGGAAGAGCCCGATGACTACTACGTCGAAATGGAGATCGTCTCAGGGCGGTGGCACGGGGTGGAATCGGTCCGGATATATCGGGCCTACGTCTTCTTCGATGATCCCGTATTCACCGGACGAATGGCCGAACGGGCACCCCGTGAGCCCGATCCCGACTCAGACCTCATCTTGCGAAATGACAACGTTCTGATAGCAGGTAAGCTGGTCAGTGTGGCAGAAGACCCGGAAGGTCACCCTGTTCCGGTCCTCCAGGCTTACGAAATCCGCCTTCTCCAGTAGACGCGTCGCCGGAAGGCGTATCGTCTCCGTCAAGCTCAATGTGACGCATATCCACCCGGGAACCATCGGCATTGACGATCGCCCGGCCCAGCACGGCATTCAGTTCCCGGACATTGCCTGGCCAGGTGTACCGGGTAAACCACTCGATGACATTTGGTGCAATCTGAACGTCGCTGCGATTTCGCCGTTTAAGGAGATAACAGGTAAGTTCTTCAATGTCTTCGATATGATCTCTCAGAGGTGGTACTTCGATCCGCAGCGCCGCAAGACGGTGCCAGAGATCCCGACGAAAATCGCCGTCTTGAACAAGAGATTTCAGATTTTGGTTTGTCGCCGAAACAACCCGTACGGAAATCTCGGTGTTCGTTGCACTGCCGACCCTGCGGATCCGTCCGCTTTCCAGAGCGCGCAGGAGTTTGGGCTGCAAGCGGTGCGACAGTTCACCTATTTCATCCAGAAATACAGAACCGCCGTCGGCGGCACCGAAAATACCCGGTTTCGTTTCGGCCGCATCGGTAAAAGAACCTTTCCGCACCCCGTACAACTCCGACTCAAAAAGACTTTCCGGTACCGCTGCTATGTTGACCGTCTGGAAGGGACCGTTACTGCGGTTGGACATAAGGTGGACGCTCCGGGCAACCAGTTCCTTGCCGACACCGGTTTCTCCCGTTATCAGCACCGGTTCATCGGACCGGGCGATACGACGAATCCGGTCGCGAAGCAACTGCATGATACGACTGCCGCCGACCAGAAAAGAGCGGACTTCGGGAACATCCCTAACGGTAGAAGAAATGGCGCGATACCGGGAAAAAGACCCCAGCATCGTCTCGCGGATCGTCCTGGACATCGCCGTATCGGGGAGGCAGCTGTCCACGCCTCGTCGGGCAAGATCACCGGCCAGACAAACGGCGCTGTCGGGAACAACTGCAAAAAGGAAAGTATGACGGCGTTCCACAACGGCCGCTTCTGTCAGCTCCGTCAGGACATCTACGTTTTGGCGAAAATCCAGAACTACTGCGGTAACGTCGACAAGATCGTGACAGGTCAGACGCCACCGGAACTCTCTCGGTGTTTCGTGGATGCAGGGAAGTGTAGATGAAAAAGCACTTTCAAACCGTCCCACCAGATCGTGACGACTTGAGACAACGATCATCATTCGACAATTACCTTGAATAAATAAGTGTATCACCATTTTATCATGAAACGGAAAATAAACATCAAAATTATTGTCCGAGTTTCCTGCCGGTTTTTGTTCCTGCCGGTCCTTGACTATACTGTCTGGGAGAGGAATCAGATGTGAGCCCCGAATGGTTGTTTTTCCTGACCCACCGCAGTCGACTTACCCGACTGTTTTCACTGCTCAGCGGATTATGCATCCTCATTCTCGCAGACGGGCTTCTTCTTGTGTGGCTTGCCCGAAGTTGCGGCGTCTACCTTGCCCTTGCTATTGAGGGGGGTGTCACTCTGGTGGCCGCAATCGTGTTGGGAAGCACGGCCAATACCCTGATTCGAAAGATCCGCGACGATGCCCGGACTGGAACGTGTCGCCCCGAACGGTATGCCCGTCTGGCAGCGGTCATCACGGCAGGAATACTGCTGTTCATACCGGGGTTTGTCACCGACGTGGTGGGGCTGGTTATCTACCTGCCCCCGGGCCGGTTTATCTTTACCGCCCTCTTCAAACGCCGCAATGAAACATCCGTCAACGGGGCATATGAGTATCTCAAACTCGAACTCTTTTCTTCTTCTTCCGACGCAGTACAAGGCGATGAATGACAAGGGGGATCGGCAGCAGCAGCCGTACCGGAGTGGATAGAACCGACATAACGATGGACGTGCGCCGTTTTCCCGCCATCCGCCCAAGACCGCCGGGAGTCAGAACAGTCAGCGTCGGCCCGATTCGATCGGCGGATACGAGCATCCAGCGAAGAAAGGAACTGGAGGTAACGCTGGACAGTACAATCCGAGGCGCCGATTTTCTGATTGCCGTCGTTACCGACGCTATCGATATGGGATGGAAGACCGCCCGTCCGACAACGCGCACCCCCGGGAATGTCACTCGAATGTTCTGTTCAATTCGCTGCAGCTCGTCGGTAGACCGACCGAGAAGGTATACCGCCGCCCCGGACGACTCGGCGTGTGACAGCATCCTGACGATCGTCTGAAACTCCGGAAACGGTCCGACGGGACACCCGGTGGCCCAACGAATTTGTCGGGATGCACCGGGCTCAACGGGGACGACGTAGTGGCGGCCACCGCCGAAGTACCGGCGATACCCCTTGTTGCGGACCAGTCGCCAGAGAAGGCTCCGTCCGGCAAAGACCAGTACAGCCGAGGCCGATCGGTCCTCCGCCCAGTGTGGAGAGAGATCACTGCCCTCATCCGGCACCAGTTCGACCCCAAAAAATCGTTTTTCAATGCAACTCATGGAAATTCCGCCTGAACAAAGTCCTCTGTCTTTTTCTGTTTTACTTCTGCCGAAGGTATTCTACCGCCCGCTGCAGAACCAGATCGTATTCAAGGTCGAAAACCTCCGTCGTATTTGCCAGACGATTGACTTCAATCTTGATAAGGCGCCGGACCCATCGGTCACTCAGAACAATTCCATCGTTGTGGAGGCTTTCTATAAATGCACGGATATCATCCTCGGTAGGCTGGTTTATCTCGGCAACAAACGAGGTGATACGCTCTTCCTCCCTGATCCGGGCATAGGACTCCTGCTCTTCCGGCGAGAGTTCCGGCTCTTCTACCACGATATCCGGTTCAATACCGATGCTGTCTATATTCGTGCCGGCCGGGGTGTAGTACCGTGCCATGGTCAGACGGAACCCGGTGTCACCAATAGTTCGGACTTGTTGTACCGAGCCCTTTCCATAGGTGGTCTCGCCAATCAACACGCCCCGTTTCCTGTCTTTAATGGCGGCCGCCAGAATTTCCGCAGCTGATGCGGAACCACCGTCAATAAGTACGACGATATCGATATCCTGGTCAACTACAGTTCCCCTGCGGGCGTTGAACTGTTGGTTTTCGCCGGCCACGCGCCCCCGCGTTTCAACAACGAGGCCCCCGTCGAAGAAGAGACTGGCAACATCTACTACTCCGTTCAGAACGCCTCCCGGATTGGACCGGAGATCGATAATCATCGATCGGTATCCCCGAGCGGAATAATCCTCTATGGCTTCACGAATCCGGTCGTCCGTATACGGGGTAAACTGCGTGATCCGTAAGAACGCAATCTCGTCGTCAACCATCTCCCACTTCACCGTCGGAACCTGGATGATCGCCCGTTCAAGCGTTACGGGGAACTCCAGACTCTCACCCCGTAATATGGTGATCTTTACGGGAGTTCCGGGGCGCCCGCGAAGGCGTTCGACGACTTCATCGATCGACAGGTCCGCCGTGGACTCTCCTTCGATAGTCTTTATGCGGTCGTTTGCCCGCAGACCCGCCCGATACGCCGGCGTGTCTTCAATAGGAGAGACTATTTCCACGTATCGTTGGCTATCGGATTGCCCGTCATCCGATTCACGAATGGGCTTGGAAATAAACATACCCACACCCCCGAATTCACCGCTGGTTGTGTCGGTAAGGCCCCGCATTTCGTCGGTATTGAGATAAGCCGAATGGGGATCGTCCAGGGCTTCGAACATTCCTTCCAGGGCACCCTTTATGAGGGCGGCCGGATCCACCTCATCGACGTAATTTCGTTCAACAAATCGGAAAACCTGTTCAAAGAGGCCAAGTGCCTGCTCGGACGACCCCTGAGATCCCTGAGCGACAACACCGGGTACCGTCGAAAGGGCAATCAGAACCGCTGCAAGAACGGCGGTAACTCCTACCCAGACGGCTGAACGCTTTTTCTGAACTTCATGGTCCATTGAGACCTCCTGAACGTATTGTACTCACGGCGGAGGAATACCAGCAAGCGTTGCGGGAATCGACTGAACCCACACCTTGACCCCGCCGGAGTCGCCTCGTAGACTCCAAACAGTGAAACTATCCACTCCCATTTTAGCCGTTATCGGAATATACCAGTTTGCACGTTTTCTTGCTCTCGGCCTTGCCGTCCTTCTTCGCACACCTTTGGTGGAAGAAGTACTGCTGCGACACGCCGTTATCAGCCTCGCTGCAGGGGGGCTGGTACCGATTGTACTGCTGATCCAGTATATGTTGGAACGGCAGCGGGTGCTGTTGACGCCGTTACGATTGGCAAAATTCCTGGAGTTACTCGCCGTGTTTTTGGTATTTCCGGCGGTGTTTCCCAATCTGTACCAGATTACCAGAGACCCTCTGGGCGGAATAATGTCCATTCTGGTACTAACCGATACAGTTGTCTTTCTTTTTCTGCTATTATTACCGGGAAAGGACTTATAATGCACATCCTTCCGATAGCCAGCGGAAAAGGCGGAGTAGGTAAATCACTGTTTGCGGCCAATCTGGGAATAGCCCTGGCCCAGGCAGGCAAGCGCGTTGTCCTTGCCGACCTCGATCTGGGCGGTTCAAATCTCCACATGATTCTTGGTCTACGCGGCTCCAGTCCGTCCATTGGAACATTTCTCGGAAACAAAAAACAGGCGTTTGAAGGGATTATCCACGAGACCGATATCCCGAATCTCCGCTTTATTCCCGGGGATGCGGAAATTCCCGGATTGGCAAATATCAACGCCGCCCAGAAAAAGAGCGTGATTCGCCGCCTTTCCGGAATCCCCGATGTCGACTATCTTGTTCTCGACCTGGGGGCCGGTACGAGTCATAACATTCTCGATTTCTTCCTTATGTCTTCCCGGGGAATCATCATCACGACGCCCACCCCCACGGCAACGGTCAACGCCTACCTCTTTCTCAAGAACGCCCTTTTTCGGGTCCTTCAGACTTCGATGAAGCGAAAATCTCCGGGTGAGGCGTTTCTCAACGATATCATGAAGAACCGGTCATCACTTCAACGCGTGTACATACCCGAAATTGTGGATCAGCTGGAAGAAAAAGACCCCGAGTCTGCGGAGGTCTACCGGAAGGCGATGACCCGATTTCAACCACGTCTTGTCATGAACATGATAGAGGACCCCAAGGACGCCGAGACGGTCACCCGTCTCAGGCGGAGCGCTCAGCAGTACCTGGGACTGGATATTCTCCACCTTGGTGTGATGTACCGGGACGAGCTGCAGACCACGGCGCTGAATGCCCGAATACCCATTCTCCGATACAAACCCAGTGCCGTTCTTTCCCAGGCGATTTACCGCATTTCAGAAAAAATTGTGCAACTGGAGGACGAAGACTCGGGACAGTTCCTCGACATCGAGGCGTTCAACGATTCCTACGACTCCGCCGAGTCGGAAGCCGAACACGATTTCGACACAAAGCTCAACTACATCGAAGAGCTGCTCAACACCGGTGCACTTTCGATGGGAGACCTTGTGGAAACGGTGAAAAGTCAGCAATTTGAAATTACCCAGCTGCGCCGCCAGAACAATCTGTACAAAGCCAAACTGGTGAAGGCCATGCGTCAGGGTTACAGGGATTGAAGGGCCCATGGCGAAAAGAGATGAGAAAACAACTGTCACCGGTCTTCTGAAAATTGAAATACCGGAACCGGCTGTAACATTAACTCTCCTGTTTGAACCGAGCCCCGACGGTGATGCCTGGGATCCCCAACGACTGGAAGCGGCCCTGCATGAAAGAGGTGTCCGGGCCGGGTACACAACAGATGATCTGGCCGATTTTCTGCGATCTGCCGCCCGGGACAGCGGTAAAGGCCCCTTTTCCAGAGAGCTGCTGAGAGGAGTGCCGCCCCGGCCGGCTCGGCCCGACACGGTAGAGTGGGACGATTTTCCCGAAGAACCTGAAGAGTACGCAGCGATGCGGGACAAGGTGCTGGCGTCCCGTTCGGGACCGGAAATTTACCGAAAAGAACGCGTCTTTGTGGACCTCAAGGTTCTTCAAACCGCCTACGTTCCGGCTTCTCACGTACTGGGAACGATCGTACCGGGGGAGCCGGGGATTCCCGGAAAAGACATATTTGGTCGGCTTATACCGGTCAAACAACTCGCCGACTCCAGTTTTTATCACGGTTCCAACATCGCAAAACATAAGGCTGGAAAACAGCACGCTGCAAAAGAGGGCGAAACCTTCATTTCTGAAACGGCGGGATTTCTCCGAATTGGTCGCAACTGGGCCGACATCACCCCGTTTGAACCCCATCGGTGGGACGTTGAGATCAGCCCGGATAAAGCCACATGCTACCTGGAACTCACCCCCGGGCACGCCGATGCGCCGCCCCCGGACCCACAGAAAATTCGGGAACGAGCCGTTGAACTGTCCTATCCCGAAGAGTCACTCATGTCTCCCGAGGATCTGGAAGACCTGATGCGGGGTCAGATAGAGACTGGTAATGCCGCACGACTTCCCATCACGCTCAACCGGGATTCTTCTTTTGACATTGTGGTTGGCGACGACAAACTGGCCGCCTACCTCAACGTGTACAAGGGAGTTGGCCGGGGAAAACCCCTCAAACTGAAAGAAATCGGCCGGGCGATCAAGGAAAGCGGCCTGGTGCGCCTTGATCTCAAGAAGATCAGCACCGACATGACCGCTTTTTACGAAGGCCCGGAGTTCGCGATGACGGGATATATCTTGTGCGAAGGTACCCCGGCGATACCCGGTCCCGAGCGTCAGGTCGAATTCGTACCGGTCTTCAACGACGATAAACGAACGGCCGAGATCAAGAAACAGCTCGTAGGCATAGACAGTTTTCCATCACTCCAGGAGTTCCCGGCGGAGTCCGTCACCCGTACGGCACCGGTAGAATCCGAACAGCTGATATGTTCGATTGACCCACCGAGCCCCGGTGAGCCGGGACGGGACATCTACGGGAAGTCGATTCCCGCTGAACCGGGCAAAGCGCCGCAAATCGTCCTTCACGAAAATCTGGTCGAGCGAAAAAACGTTATCGCAAGTACGGAAGCGGGTATTCTCGACTACGGAGAAATCGACGGGACCATTCACCTTCGGGTTCGACCCCACGTGGATGCCGTCATCAACGTCCTGGTCAGTGACAACCGCATGCAGGCCTTTCTGTCGATGACCGAAGGGCTCGGTTCAGGCAGACATCTTGACGTACCGTCCATAGAAGCGTCGCTCAAAGCGAAAGGTGTCGTTCACGGGATCGATTCTGATCGGATAACCCGGGCTCTGGAGGCGGCCCGGGCAGGTGAACCCGTTGACCACGTCGTCGTCGCCGAGGGGACCCCTCCGGTCGACCAGGTCGAAAACCGCCTGGAATTTCTCATTGATATCACCGGTGATCCTGGAGTTCGGATCCGAAAAGACGGGTCCGCGGACTTCAAGAACAGAAATACCATCCACATCGTTACGAAAGGTCAGGCCCTCTGCCGTATCCTTCCGTCACCGCAAAAACCGGTGGACGGAACCGACGTCACCGGAAAGACCGTTCCCGCTCAGAGAGATTCGGGACTCGAACTGGAGCTGGGCGAGAACGTCATCCGGGAAGAGTCCGCCGACGGCAGTATACTGATAAAATCTGTCACCGACGGTGAAGCGCTGTTTACGCGTAATCGTATCGCCGTACAGATCATCCATACCATTAAGGGTGATGTGGATATGAAAGTGGGAAACATCAAGTTTCCGGGAACAGTTATTGTCGGAGGAACGGTCCGGACAGGTTTTTACATTATCTCCGGTGGGGAGATCAAAGTTGCCGGCGGGGTGGAAGGAGCGCTGCTCTCTTCAGACGGCAACATCATCGTGAAACAGGGCGTCAAAGGGGCGGGGAAAGCGGTGTTACGCAGCAAACAGGGCATTATGAGCTCCTTTGTAGAACTGGCAACCCTGCTATCGGTGGGCGACATTACCCTGAAGTCTGCGGTCGTACGGTCCCGTATCAAATGCAACGGGAAAATAACCTTCCAGGGAGACAAGGGCCGTATTCTCGGCGGACAGATTCGCGCCCGAAACGGGCTGGAAGTAACTTCGGTGGGATCGCCCCGGGGTATCCGGACGCAACTCTCTTTTGGACAGGACTACCTGATTGCGGACCTTATCGAAAAAGAAGAAAAAGAAATTGAGAAGGTGAAGCAACGGATCACCGAGGTGGACTTCTCTATGCGAAAACTGGAGAAGGCCGGGACCAACGTCGAGGGCCTGCAAAGACTGCGGCAGGAAAAGGTGCAGCTTCTGAAGCTGGTGGAAAAACGGGGCCTGCGCCTCTTTACTCTGCGGGAGCGGTTTGAACAGCACTTTCCCAGCAAGATTATCATAACAGGTGAGGTCCATCCGGGAACGGTCTTTGAGAGCCACGGACGGATGTACGAGATCACCGCACTCCGCAAGAGTGTGGCCGTCGAGTTCAACGCTCAGACCGGTAATATCGATGTCAGTGACTTAAAAAATCAGGAGTGACCAACAACATGCCCTTATACATAAACTTTCCCGAATGGATTTCTCCGGTCATAGTTCCCGGCCTGCCCTTCCGGTGGTACGGGATGATGTACCTTGTGGCCTTCGGCCTTGCCTATCTCTTTACGCGGATTCAACTGAAAGAACCGGACAATCCACTCTACAAAAAAGTCACCGACGATGAGGTGATAAACCTCTTCTTCTGGATCATTATCGGCCTTCTGATCGGGTCCCGTGTGGTTGCGACGACGGTGTACGACACCTCCGGCCGGTATCTCCAACGGCCATGGCTGATGTTCTGGCCCTTTGACGAAAACATGAACTTCACCGGCCTTCAGGGTATGAGTTTTCACGGCGGACTTTTCGGCGGCATTATCGCCGGTATCATCTACAGTCGGGTTCGGAAAATAGATATCCCGGCGATGGCCGACGTAATTATCACCTCCGTACCCTTTGGATACACCTTTGGCAGAATAGGTAATTTCATCAACGGGGAACTCTACGGACGAATCACCGACTCATCCGTGGGCATTCTCTTTCCCCAGGCTGAACCAGTTCCGACGAGCCACCCGGCGGTGCGAGAGATTGCGGCAAACGTGGGTATCGATATCACCGGACTTTCCATGGTGAACCTGCCCCGCCACCCCTCCCAGTTGTACGAGGCCGCACTGGAAGGACTCGTCCTCTGGGCGGTTATGTGGTTCTTTTTCCGCCACCGGAAGCCCTTTCGGGGGTTTATGCTCGGTGTCTACCTGGTCGGATACTCTATCGCCCGGTTTATCGCCGAGTACTTTCGCCAACCCGACCCGGGACTGGATTTTATTATCCAGTGGGGTCCCCGGAACAACCCCCGATGGCTGCTGTTGTCACCATGGAACTTCACAACCGGCCAGGTACTGAGCCTGATTACCGCCGCAGTTGGTGTCGTGACGATCCTTATCATTCGCCGAATTGTCGGCAAAAAGGCGCAGGTGGAAACCTTCGAGCCCTCCCGGTAGACACTGCCGGTAGACACTGCCGGGAGACACTGCCGGGAGAAACCATAGGAGCCATACATGAAAAACCAACTGAGAAGCCTCACCAGTACCGCCGGACGGCGTATGGCCGGCGCCCGCAGCCTCTGGCGGGCAAACGGCATGAAGAAAGAGCAGTTCGGCAAACCAATAATTGCGATCGCCAACTCGTTTACCCAGTTTGTGCCCGGCCACGTTCATCTCCACGACATTGGACAGCGGGTCAAAAAACGGATCGAGGAACGGGGTTGCTTTGCCGCTGAGTTCAACACCATCGCCATTGACGACGGTATTGCCATGGGCCATGACGGGATGCTCTACAGCCTCCCCAGCCGGGAAATCATCGCCGACAGCGTGGAGTACATGGTCAACGCCCACAAGGCCGACGCCCTCGTCTGCATCAGTAACTGCGACAAGATCACCCCGGGGATGATGATCGCCGCTATGCGCCTCAACATTCCCACCATTTTCGTCTCCGGCGGGCCGATGGAAGCGGGGACCGCCCACAGCCGGAAGTACGACCTGGTTGATGCCATGGTGATGGCCGGCGATCCCGACGTCGACGATGCCACCCTGGCGGAGGTAGAGGCAGCGGCGTGCCCCACCTGTGGCTCCTGTTCCGGCATGTTCACCGCCAACTCCATGAACTGCCTGAACGAAGCTCTGGGCCTTGCCCTGCCGGGAAACGGTACCATAGTGGCCACCCACCGCCTGCGGACCCAGCTCTTTGACGACGCCGCCGACCGTATCGTGGAAATGGCCGGCGCCTGGTACGACGGGGGTGATGAGAGCGTCCTTCCCCGGTCCATCGCCACGCGTCAGGCCTTCCGGAACGCCATGAGACTTGATATCGCCATGGGAGGCAGTACCAACACGGTTCTGCATATCCTGGCCGTCGCCCGAGCGGGAGACGTGGACTTCACCATGAACGACATCGACGAACTCTCCCGAAAGACACCCAACCTGTGCAAAGTGGCGCCGTCCAGTCAGTACCACGTCCAGGACGTCCACCGAGCCGGTGGTATTCTCGGCATCATGGCCGAGCTCGACCGCCTGGGCCTTCTGGACCGTAACGCCAACCGCGTTGACGGCCTTACAACGGGGGAGGCCCTGGACCACTACGACATCATGGGGGGGGCGGTGCCGGGCGGACCCGTCACCGGGCCGCCCCGACCCATCCCCAAGGAGGTCCGGACACTCTACTCAGCCGCTCCCGGCGACGGCAGCCGAAACCTCACCATGGGCAGCCAGGACAACAGCTACACCGAACTGGACACCGACCGTGCCTCCGGCTGCATCCGCGACGGCAACCACGCCTACTACGCCGAAGGCGGTCTGGCCGTTCTCAAGGGCAACCTCGCCGAGGCCGGCTGCATCGTAAAAACCGCCGGGGTAGACCCGTCTATTCTCGATTTCACCGGAAGGGCCCGCGTCTTTGAGTCCCAGGACGACGCCGTTGACGCTATTCTGGACGGCACCGTGGTGGACGGAGACGTCTTGGTCATCCGCTACGAAGGCCCCAAAGGC
>Ga0265293_10011559_pt1 | contig 11971 bp, 13 predicted proteins | sample Munlanlewell138R_FD_192505 | JGI IMG/M metagenome (GOLD analysis project Ga0265293, IMG submission 192505) | Leachate microbial communities from a municipal landfill in Southern Ontario, Canada - Leachate well 138R | ecosystem: Engineered > Solid waste > Landfill > Unclassified | place: Canada... | reverse complement strand
AGAACGAGTAAATGCCTATGTTGGTGCCCCACCTACACCATGCGACCTTCCGGAAGAACCAATACCTACAGATTTAAACTGGCCACTTTGGTTAGGACCGTCGGAGTATATACATTACAATTCACAACTCAATCCTGTAATCACTATCAATCCGGAACAGAATGAGCAAATCTGGGGAGCCTGGCGCTGGTATAAAGAACTGGGAGGAGGATTCACAACCGACTGGGGCGCACACATGTTTGATATTGCCCAATAGGGTCTAGGTATGGATGGAAACGGACCTGTCGAAATTATACCGGCAGGATACGGGAACACCAAATTCCTTACTTATAAATATGCCAATGGTGTAATTATGACTGAAGAACCATTTAACGATCAGATGACTAAAGGTGTTAAATTCTGGGGGAATAAAGGATGGATAGAAGTTTCAAGAGGACATTATATTGCTTCAGACGACAGTCTCTTACCGGAGATGAGAGAAGAAACAGGAGGTGCTTATGAAACTCAAATACCTCATCTGGCAAATTTTATCAAGTCGGTTAAAAACAGGTCAGAACCTCAAGTACCGGTTGAAATCGGGCACAGTTCTTGTGTTGTATGCACCCTTGGCAATATAGCATATGATCTTGGGCGACCGATAAAATGGGATCCGGTGACAGAGAAATTTGTTGACGATGCAGAAGCTGATGCGAATAGACTATTTAATAAAACATATACAGAAGGATATTTTTTATAATTCGAATGTCATAAAGGTTAGATAAGATAAATTTCATCAAATATTTAATTTATCATAACTCATTTAAGGAATTCTTTTTTATCTTTGCGGTACAAACTGTCCGTTTTTGGACAACTAAGACCCTTCAGGAGGCTGTTCAATACGGATAATCTTTTTTAATTTGGAAAAAAACACTGTATCGGTGATGTTTGATAAGATGAAACAAAGCTTTGATACCAGCCTGTCATCAAAAGTTCTTCTTTTAAATTCATAACTTATTGAAATGAAGCATAAAACCTCAGTACTGATTGTAAATTCAAAGGAAAAGGAAATTAAAGTCCGTCAAGTTCCCACTCATATAATTATGAATTGGCGAAAATACTCACTTCTATTATTAATGCTCGTTGTTGTTTTTTTTATTATTTCAGGTTTTCTGATTTATCAAAATACCAGCCAATCATATCAAGAAAGACTTGAGAGAGCTAATTTTATCCGAAGTCAGATCGATGTAAATAAAGCACTTTTAGCTTTTTCTTCGATCGATTCGGGGATTTATCGCATCAATTCATTTCTTCATGAGAGAGGACTGGAACAGTTAAAGATTGAGAACGCAGGTGGCGTTGATTCTGACTTTGATGTTATCCACATCAATGAGTTTGCTAACTTTTATCAAACCCAGATCGAAAACCTCGAGGAGACACTAATTAATTTGCCCTTAGGAAAACCATATGAAGGTGCTATAACTTCGGATTTTGGTTACCGCCGAAATCCGTTTACAGGAGCTGGCAGGGAATTCCATTCGGGTATAGATTTCAGAGGCAGACTGGGAGACAGCATCCAATCTACCGGAAAAGGTGTGGTTACTTTTGCCGGCCCCAAAGGAGGGTTTGGGCTATGCGTAATTATAGATCACAATGAAAATTTGCAGACAATCTACGCGCATCTTCAACGAGTTCATGTAAAAGAAGGGCAGCCGGTGAATAGCGGACAAGTAATTGGGCAGTTAGGAAATACCGGAAGAAGTACTGGTCCACATCTACATTATGAAATCAGGATTAAAGACAAGACAATTAATCCGAAAATATATTTTGATTTTGAAACAAAAAAGAAAAATGATTAAAGAAGAAAGAAAAAAAAGAGATGCAGGAGTTTCTAAATTAGACTCCATGCAAATAAACACAATTATCGGCAATGACATAATTTTTAAAGGAGACCTTAATGGTGATAGCGTTATCCGAATAGATGGAAAGGTAGAAGGAAATATTTCATCAAAACAAGGTATCATCTTGGGAGAGAAAGCTTTCGTAGAGGGAAATATGGAAAGTGATTACATTATACTTTTCGGACATATTAAGGGGAATATAAAAAGTAAAGAAATCATCTTGAAATCTACAGGTACCGTTCAGGGCGATATTGTGACAGATGCCCTGGAAATTGAAATGGGAAGCCGTTATAATGGCAATTTGAAAATTAGTCAAATTGAAGAGGTAAAGGATATTGCATCTGAATATAAAAAGTCCGCAATCCTCCCACTTATCGAAAATAGGGTAAATGAAAAGGTGTAATTTGACAGTATAGGGAGTAAGGAATATACACCATTACTCATCTATTATAAAAAGCTAATTTTCTTGTTTCAACCGGATAATCTTGGTTTTTAAGAGACTGTAATTTAAACTGTGTCAAAGAATAAAAATAATTATTTATTACTTTTACTAAACAGTTTACATTATGGAAGATTTTGATTACAAGTCCTTTCAAGCCAAGGCACTGGAACAGCTAAAATCCGGCAAACCTCTATTAGGTAAAGACGGTGCATTTGCCCCATTATTGGAGAACCTTCTTAATGCTGCCCTGGAAGGTGAGATGGATGCTCACATGGATGATGAAGAGCGCTCAAGCGGTAACCGCCGCAATGGTTACAACCGCAAGCAGGTCCAGACCTCGCTTGGTGAAGTAACAGTTCAAACTCCACGTGACAGAGACTCTCGGTTTGAACCTGAGTTTATAAAAAAGCGTGAACGTATTTTAGCAGAAGGTGTGGCTGACCGTATCATCGGTTTATACGCCCTGGGAAACAGTACGCGAGAGATCAGCGACTGGATGGAGGAGAACCTTGGTAACCGTGTTTCAGCCGACACCATAAGCTCCATTACTGACCGTGTGTTGCCTGAACTCCAATCCTGGCGCACTCGTCCTCTTGATCCGGTTTACCCTATAGTATGGATGGATGCTATTCATTACAAAGTGATGGATGACAAGAATCGCCCTGCTACCCGTGCAATTTACAACGTACTTGGTGTTGATCGCAACGGACATAAAGATCTGCTGGGAATGTACATCTCCAAGAGTGAGGGTGCCAATTTTTGGCTGTCTGTTCTTACAGATTTACAAACCCGTGGGGTACAGGATATTTTAATTGCAAGCACCGATAATCTTAACGGTTTCTCGGATGCCATTAACAGTGTTTTTCCTGAAACCATCGTTCAAAGTTGCATAGTTCATCAGATACGTAACTCAGTTAAGTATGTTGCAAGCAAGTATCAGAAGGTTTTTCTAAAAGATCTGAAGCTGATTTATCAGGCCGTAAACCGTGAGACAGCAGAGGATGAGTTAGATAATCTTGAACTTAACTGGGGTGAGCAGTACCCCCTGGTAATAAAATCCTGGCGTGACAACTGGCATAAATTATCAGCTTATTTTCAGTATACCGACTCTATCCGCCGGCTTATTTATACTACTAACATAGTTGAAGGATATCATCGCCAGATTCGCAAGGTGACCAAGAATAAAGGAGTTTTTACTAACGATACGGCACTGGAGAAGCTTGTATACCTGGCTTATCGCAACATACGGAAGAAATGGGTAATGCCACTACAAAACTGGGGTCAGACGGCACAGCAACTGGCAATTCTTTTTCCGGAAAGATTTAAATTATTCAATTAATTATTTGATAATAACAGTGATTCAATATTTTTAATTAGTTTTGCTGGTGACCAACAAAACGATGGCGAAGCTTTGAACCATTGAACATTAAAAACGATTAGGGGTTCGACCCCTAACCGTTTTTGACCAACTAAAACTCAGGTCTCGGCATTACCCATTAAAATGAGAAGCCAAATTAACTATAAAAAATAAAACCTGACACAGTTTAATTTACACTACCGATTTTTTTCTGAAATTGTAGATTGGAAAATCTTTAAACGCTTCTTGGTCATTTAGCTCCAATTTTTTAAAATGATAATCAGCTAACTCAAAATTATCAAGTAAAATATGTGCTGCTAATTTACAAGCATCATTTGACTTACTATCCTGGGCTATATTTATTAAACTTCTCTTTTCACCATCATTAAATTTTCGTTCTCTTTTAACAGCTTGCAGTTGATTAAGAGTTTTTATCTCATTTGATAAAACATCTTTATCTTCTTGCAATATCCAATCTGCAATTTCTTTTGCTACTTTTATTAGCTCTTTCTTTTTCGGGGAGCTCTTATCATATGCCATAAGCAGATTCAGTAAGGTATTATTTGCAAAATTATATATTTCATTATTTAGTTTCTGTGCTCTTTTGTAGGAAGGTAAAATATCATCGTAATAAATATTAGAATATTTTAGATAGTCATCACTCACAAGAGTATCATAAGGTGTTACCACTATTTTTTTTTCGTTTTCTGCTGTCAATGCATAACTTCCTTTAGGTATGAAAAAATCTTGAACTTCATAGCTATTTTCAACGCTCTCATCCTTAATTAACAATAAGAGAATATTTAAATCCATTAATTTAAAATCCAATATTACATTCGTTTTTTCACCGTATTTTATTTTCTCTTTTTCAAATAACGATTCATAAAGAGTTTTGATATTGCCATAATCAGCTTCTGAAAATTTATCCATATTTATGTCTTCACTGATATGCAATACATCAAGTAGTTTCACTATTTTTTTCAGGAAAATTAGTGTTTGAGTCTGATCTTCTACATCGATTTTTTTAAATTCACTATCTGACACTTTGAATTCGTGTTTTCTTTCGTCTATATAAAAACATTCTGATTTTATAGATTCAAGTAAAAATTCCAAATCAATAATTCTTGAACGTAGCATTTTAGTAAGCCTGTAATTATAAGTGTAACTAGCAAATTTACAATGTACAAAAAATGGCAATGTTGAGTGTACAACTTTTGGCAACATGCAATGTACAGGTTTAACATTATATTAACTATTTATTTGTACCTCTTCAGGTATCTCGATTCTTTGCTCATTATAAATGCTATCCATGAGAATGCATTCTATATAGTTGCTCAAACTCCTGTTTTCCTTTTTTGCTCCCTCTTTCAGCTTATTCACTAAATTTTCGTTGAGCCTCAAGGCCATTTGTTTTTTCACTGTTCTTGTTTCCATTGCTTTATTTAAAATGCAATACTTCCAATTGCCATTGTATGACAAATGTAACACATTTTTTATAACAGGAAACGTGTTTCAGTCGTTATTAATATACCGCACGAACGCGATGTGGCTGCCATCGGGCGACCAGCTATGCACGTTTATCGTTCCCTGGCCGCCATAAAAGAAGGGTGTGAGGTCGCGCGTCTCTCGTGTCTCCGCGTCCAGTAAACGAAGTTTCACATCCTTCCCGAACGGGTGCCCGCCTTCCTGGTCTTCCATATACGCGATATATACCGCACTTTTGTTGTCGGGGGAAGGGTGAGGAAACCAGTTGTCGTGATCGTCGAACGTGAGCCGGGTCTGCTCGCTGCCATCGGGACGCATCCGGTAAATATGCATCCGCCCGCTACGGTGGCTATTGAAATAGATCCACTGCCCGTCGTAGCTGTACTCCGGACCGTCGTCCAACCCTTCGGCGTCGGTCAGCCTGATTTCTTCGTCGGTAATGACGTGCGCCTTGTACACATCCCATTTCCCGTTTCGCATGGCACAGTAGGTAACCCACTGGTTATCGGGGCTGACGCCATGCCAGTAACTGGGGTAATTTTCGGTAATCAACCGGGGAACACCCCCGGATGCCGGCAAGATGAAAATACGCGAGTTGCCTCCCGGGGAACTGACCCTTGAATCGTTATGGCTGATGAAAAGCCATTTGCCGTCGAACGTGAGTCCATGATCGTTGTTGCAATTATCCGCGAAGCCGGTATTGATCACTCCCAGTTTTTTCCCGCTTACCGATATTTTTTCTAATCTCCCCCCCGAATTGATAATCAGAAATTTCCCGTCTCGGGACCAGTTAGGTGCTTCGAAATGGCGTTTTTCGCGCAGGATAACTTTTTCTTTCCCCGTGTTTATATTCAGTAAAACCAGCTCGCTCTCGAGGTTCTTGGGGACTTGAGCAAGGGCTGCCATCGAAAAGATGGCAGCCAGAAATAGGGAACAAACTTGTTTCATTCTACTTCAAGTGCCTTGCCAGAAAACCGAGCATGGTGCTGTAGAAATCCATGCGGTTCTCCTCGCGGTAGAAGCCATGCCCTTCGTTGTATTTCACCATGTAGGGGATCTCCATCCCTTTGGCCCGGAGAGCAGTCACGATCTGGTCGGACTCGTTGATATTCACCCGCGGGTCGTTGGCTCCCTGCACCACGTAGACCGGCCTGATAATATTATCGACCTGGTACACCGGCGATGCTTCACGAGCGATGGCTTTCTCTTCGGGGTCGTCCAGGTCATACCAGATTTGCTTCACCATCTCGGTCAGGGGTTTCCAGTACTCGGGGAACGACGAGAAGAAGGTCTCGATATTGGATACCCCCACGTAATTCACGCCGCACGTGTAGAGGTCGGGCGTCTTCACCAACCCCATCAGCGTGGCATAGCCGCCGTGGCTACCCCCGTAGATCGCGATCTTATCCTCATCGGCCCATCCTTGCGCGATCGCGTACCGCACGCCGTCCTCCACGTCGTCCATCACTTTCCGTCCGATCTGCTTGAAGCCGGCACGCAGGAACTCCTTGCCATAGCCGCCCTAGATCCGGAAGTTCACCTGCAAGGTAGCGTATCCCCGGCTGGCAAACAGTTGCGTCTCGGGGTTAAAGCCCCATGAATCGCGGATCCCCTGCGGTCCCCCGTGCGGGTTCACCACCATGGGCACTTTCTTGCCTTCCAATGCCTCCTTGGGGAGGGTGATGTACCCGTGAATGGTGAGCCCGTCGCGGCTTTGGAAGGTGATGGGGCGCATCTCCGCCATATCCTCCTCCTTTAGCTGCGGCATCAGGTCGTACAGCAAGGTAAACTCTTTCGTCTTCACGTCGTACTCGTAGTAGGTGCCATACAACTTATCGCTTTGCAGGATAACGAGGAACGTGTTCTCGTCGTCATCGAAGTCGACCACCCCGTAGATTTTACCGGGGAACTGTTCCTTCACCTTGGCGTCAATCTCTTTATAGAGGCCGCTCACGGGAATAATTTCCGATTTCTCGCCTTCGAAGCTAAAGTAATCGATCTCGTAGTCCCGCTTGCGCGATAACCTCATCCCGGACACATCGTAGTTAGGGTTCGAAAAAACCTCTTTTATCTCACGGTCGTTCTTGAGGTCATACAGCACGATACGCGTTTTATCGCTATCGAGGTTGGTGATCACGTACGCGTCGTCGGGGTCAGGCGTGTTATAGTTGAAGGAGATAATGCCGAAGCTATCGTCCCAGTTCATTTTCTTCTTCAGGTCGAACTCTCCCGTTTCCCCGTTTTTATAGTAGAACTCCATCTCGATGCCGTTCACCATTTTGGTATAGGCACGCAGGTTCCCATCCTTGTCAAAATCATATCCTTGAATGGGGTTAGCCGGGTCACTGTTCTCGTGGAGTTTTTCGAGTCCGCCGGTCACCACGTTCAGTTTATACGGCTCGAAAATCTGCGGGTTATCCTTGTTCATGGAGATGATGATGTAATCCTTCTGCTCTTTCAGGAGCGAGATAATGCCGGCCCGAACCCCATCAAACGGGGTGAGGTCGAGGGGATTGCTTCCATCGATATCGGCCGCGTAGATATGGTAATTCTCGTTGCCCCCGTGATCCATCGCGTAGAACAGGCGCTCGTCGTTGACCCAGCCATACCCTTTGATGGGTTCCTCCTTTGATGGGTTCCTCCTTCTCCTCGATGGCACGCACGACCTCCCCGGTAGCCAGCTCTTTGATATAGACATGGTTTTTGAGTCCCTCCTTCTCCATGTAGGAGAGGTACTTGCCGTTGGGCGACAGTTGAAAGGAGGACGCGTTGGGCCGCGCGAAATAATCGGCCACGCTATATTTGTAATCACCTTCGTCATGGGCGACCAAGGCCTGTAGCTCCTCGTCGGTCGACACCAATTCGGGATTACCCGGCAATTTGCTTTGTGCTTGTATACTCATAGTGAGAATAACTGCAAATAACGTGCCTATTATTTTCATATTCATACGGTATTTTTTAATGATCGATTGACGAATAAAAGAACCCGGAATAAAGTTTAATAATTCAACTTTCGCAAGCTCTAATTAACCCGCCTGCGATAGGTTTGATAGATTGAAATATTTCGTAAGCTTTTCATTTTCAGATAATAAATTCTCCATAAACATTTCAGTATCTATATCAAGAATCTGAGATAATTCACTCATTATTTCTATGATAATCAGCCATATTTGCTGTGATAAGGTGAGTTTGACAGCATCTTTATTTGATGCCCTAAAAAGCTCCCCTAGCGTTTCATAATCATGAAATCGTTTTATTATGGATAGTATATTGTATTGCAACATACAAAGAGTTGTAGAAGCGATTTGGGCATCAAAATCTTGCGCCTGACATTTACCAAGTCCAAGATGCTGCTTGCCTTCCTTAAAGTATACTTCTACCAACCAGCGATTTGAGTAAATTTTATAAGCTTCCTCAAATGCCAACTCTGAGTTTGTTGTCATGATTCCGTTCCAATTCCCTTTCCTTGATGTTTTAAAGAACAGAAGTTTCACTTCTACCCCCTTAAAATCAACAATCTGCTGGCAATAATAAAAGCCTAGAAGTTTGGAACGTTTAACCATTTTCTTTCGACGAAGTAAAACCACTAGTTCTTTTGAAGTAAGCATCTTATCAAAGGCATCATAGCGAGTTGTACCCATTTTAATTCTTCCCAATAAATGGCAGCCAATGCGACGAGTAGTGATAAATTTGACAAGCTCAAAGCAGGTGAACCAACTATCTACTAAGAGATAATCAAATCGAACGCCTTTTCTAATTGCCAAACGAATCATCTTAATCATTGATGCTATCTTGGTTGAGAAGTAATCATCAACCCTGTCCTTACTTTTATTCATTTTGTTGCGCCTTTTACTGTAACGTGCTTTATTTTGCGCAAGCGTTAACCCGTACGGTTTATTCTTATTCTTTCCTTTTTCTCCATGTAAACTAAAGTCTAAGGAAAAAAAACTTTTACCATCATAATAACCCATGAAAAGACCTTTAAATCCAAGATTTGAGGTGTGAGTAACGTGTGAATAAATTCTACCAATTAGTTCAATGAAGCGGCCTGTTTTTGGTAAATCCGTATCATCAACAATCAAACAACGAGGAGTATCACTACTTGATTCACTCTTGTTTTGAGCTTTACGAATTAACTGCATAGTAATGCTGTATGCGAGATTACGCCAATCTATTCCAGCATCATTCATTAAACGATAGAATACATCTTTCCCGCACGAAAGAAAGCGATATAGTGTCGAATCAGCATAATGCCATGAGGTTTTAACCTCGAAGAAGGGGAACAACATAAGAAGTGCAAATTTAGTGTGATTTGTATATTTGAGATTGCACGCTTGGGAGAATCCATACCTTTTATCTGAAAATGTCAAAGAGCTTATGAAACTGAAAATTGTTTCCATCGCTTTTTCACTTGAAGTGAAAAAGTCTTTTATCTCTGAAAGTATTATCCTATCTTTGTGTTGCAGCATATTGTTTGGCTTTTGTTTGCAACTCAAAGATGCTGAATATCAGTATCTTTACCAAATAAATATGCTGCTTTTTTATTCTAAATCAACATGTTATCTTACTTGCGAAAGTTGAGTAATAAATACATACAAAGATAAAAAAACTAATCTATCAGAACGCGCTTTTCAAGGAAAATTCTAGTGGTGAACAAAGGGGTTTTCGGGGTTGTTATATGCTTATTACAAAACCAATAGAGGACTTAAAATGACCAACAACATCTTGGGGCTGCACCATATCACGGCCATCTCCAACAACGCGAAAAAGAATTTCGACTTTTACACGAACGTACTGGGTTTACGAATGGTGAAGAAGACCGTCAATTTTGACGACCCGGGCACGTATCATTTCTATTTTGGCGATGAGCAAGGATCGCCGGGAACCATCATCACCTTTTTCCCGTGGGAGGGGATAGGACAAGGCAGGAACGGCGCCGGAATGGCCACCCATACTGCCTATGCCGTGCGGGAAGGGGGCCTCGGTTTCTGGATGGAGCGGCTCCAGAAGAACGGCATCTCGGCAAGGGAAAGCGAGATCTTCGGCGAGAAGGTGCTCTCTTTTAACGACCCCGATGGCATGCAGTTGCAACTCGTGGTACCCAAGAACGAAGACTATAGGGTACCGTGGACGACCGAAGAAGTAGGCGAGGACGTTGCCATTAAAGGGTTCCATGGCGTGACACTCACCCTCCGGTCGAAAGATGCCACCGGGAAAGTGCTGACCGATATACTCGGGTACACGTTAACGGAACAAAGAGATATCCGTTACCGGTACACGACAAACACCATCGGCACTGCCAACATCGTGGATATCATCGAGAATCCCGATGCCCTAGTTGGCCACAATGCTGCCGGCACCAACCACCATATCGCCTTCCGCGTGAAAGATGACGATATCCTGATGGATGTACGCGAGAAGGTGGTGGAGGCCGGGCTCAGCATCACCCCGAAGATCGACCGGGATTACTTTTTCTCACTCTATTTCCGGGAGCCGGGAGGGGTGCTGTTTGAAATAGCCACCGACAACCCCGGATTCACGAGGGACGAGCCGTTGGATAAACTGGGCACCGCGTTGAAACTGCCTTCCCGCTACGAGAGTACGCGAAAAGAGATCGAGGCGGTACTGCCCAAGCTAACCTAAGATGGCCACGATAAGCTCATGAACGACAGCAGCACTCCAAAACTCATCACGGGCATCCACCACGTCACCGCGATTTCGGGCGACGTGCAGCAAAACATCGACTTCTACACCGGCATCTTGGGGTTGAAGTTGGTGAAACAGACCGTGAATTATGATTATCCCGAAGTCTATCACTTCTATTTCGGGAATAACGGGGGAGAGCCGGGGACAATCATGACCACCTTTCCGTACGGGAGCGAAATGACAAACGGGAGACACGGTAAGGGAAAAGTGAACACCACTGCCTTTTCTGTCCCTCTTTCCGCCGTGGATTACTGGCTGCGACGGCTGGAGCATTTCAAGGTGCTTTTCAAGCATCCCCAGGAACGGTTTGGCGGGAGCGAGGTGGTTATTTACTTGGAAGATTCCGACGGCATGGGGGTAGAGTTGATTTTCAACGATGCCGACACGCGGCCCCCGATCTCTCCCGCAGCTGTTCCCGAAGAGCATGCCATCCGGGGGATCCATCACGTGGAGTTATGGCTGGAGGGGTTCGAGCGAACCGCGGCCGTCCTGACCGAGCGAATGAACCACACGCTCCTCAAGGAGGGTGCCGGCCGCTTCCGGTTCGGGGTAGATGATACCCCCGGACGGTTCGTGGATTTGCTTTGCATGCCCAACAGCTTGGGGGGATTAGACGGGAGTGGAATGGTACATCACGTTGCCTTCTCCACGCCCGATGCAAGCACTCTCCTCGAACTCAGGGAAAGCCTCCAAACGTTTGGATTGGATCCCACGGGGGTGAGGGATCGAAATTACTTCCGTTCCATCTATTTCAAGGAACCGGGAGGCGTGCTGTTCGAGATTGCCACTGCCGAGCCGGGGTTCGGCATCGACGAAAACCCAGGAGAATTAGGACAGTCGCTGCAGTTACCTCCCCGGTTCGAGGAAAAGAGGCAGTCGCTGGACAAGACACTCCCTTCGTTTACGTGTAACCCATTAAAGTTTAGATTAGAATGAGCCATCAACTCGACATCCTGTACGCCGGGACACCGCTGGAACAAGCCGACAAAGCATTAATCATGCTTCATGGACGGGGCGCGGATCCCGAAAGCATCCTCACCCTTTCGCGACTTCTGAGCGTGGAAGGCTACGCGCTACTCGCCCCCCGCGCGACAAATCACACGT
>Ga0265293_10011558_pt1 | contig 11971 bp, 7 predicted proteins | sample Munlanlewell138R_FD_192505 | JGI IMG/M metagenome (GOLD analysis project Ga0265293, IMG submission 192505) | Leachate microbial communities from a municipal landfill in Southern Ontario, Canada - Leachate well 138R | ecosystem: Engineered > Solid waste > Landfill > Unclassified | place: Canada... | reverse complement strand
GTGATCACGTACCGCTATCATGAGCGTATCCAGCCATACGTCGAAGCTGACTTCACCCACCTGATCCTCGACCAAGCAGCGTTTGAAGATGTAGAGAGGACCGACTCAGCCTTCATCGGTCGCAGGCAGGGCTGTTACGTGGGCATCTGGGTTGCCAATGGGCTTGAGGGGGCGCGTTTTGCCTCCCTTGAGGGGCGCGAGCTGACCAGTGGCGGCATTACCAACACCTGGTATGTCCGCATCGCCGGTGAGGGGGAGATCGGGTGGGAGGAGTTCTGTGGTGCGATCACCACGCTCACCCCGACCGAGGAGGGGAACGCCGTGATCATCGACGACTGGCAGTGGGGCAGAATCTCCTACGAGGCGATGGCGCCGGTCTCGGGACCGGGGAGGTGGACATGAGCTACACCTACTCCGTCCAACGCGGCCAGGCCATCCCCATCGCCATGGTCTCGGCGCTGAAAAAGACCCGCTATACCCCAACGCCCGCCCCCTACGATCTGGTAGAGGAGGGTCCTGTGCTCTGGAGCGACATCATCTCCCCTGCCAGGCGCCAATACGAAGGGGAACAGCAGGCTAGAGGCCACCTTGGGGCCATCGATGGGCCGTATACGGTCCACTGGCCGATGGAGAGCGAGCGCATCGAGTACAGCGCCTTCTTCAAGCGCCCGCTTGCGCTGCGCTTCTCGGTGGTGGTCGACCTCAGCAGCCAAGAGAGTGCACCGATTCTCCTTCGCCTCACCAGCGCCAGTGCGCTTGAGGTGACCTTCGCTTCGCAGACTATCCTCAACTTCTGTGAGTACCGGCGCAACCAGGCGACGAGCCATGACCTCTCTCTGGTGGTGGGCAAGGAGAAGCGGCGGCTTTCCATCACCGTCGACGACTACGCAGAGCGTGACACCCAGCTCTTCGTCCACCTGCAATACCTGGAGGGAGACACCCCGATCGAGGTGACCATCGAGGATGACATCGACCCTGTGCGAGTCGAGGAGGCCAGGAGTTTCCTCTCCTCGGCCTCGAGTGACCGCTTCAACTACGATGGACAGCGGCCCATCACCCTCCGCTTTGAACAGGAAGCCGTTGAACACCTCGACCTTGGTGTCACCGCTACGCTCACCGATGCCCATCTGAAGCGACGCAGCACAACGACAAGACTGGCCATCAGGGCAGGGGAGAGAACCTGCGTCCTGCCCGATCTCTTTGCCGGCCAGGTCGGGATGGCCCAAGTGAACCTCTCGCTCACCATCGGGGCGGTCACCCTCTCCAAGCTCTTGGAGTTCGAGTACTACGACCACGCTCTCATCACCGAGCCGGCACCCCTCATCAGCGAACGCAAAGCCCAAGCACTCGCCTTCATCGCCACACACGGCGTCGACTCCTTGCAACGTGGCCTCGCCATGGCACTCTTGGGGTATGAGGAGGCCTGCTGGCTGAAGATCCTCAACGATGAATTGATCCGAATGGAACTGCGCTACGACTGCTCCGACTTCCGTCTCTGTGCGTTGGTGTGGGCCTATCACCGTGGCGTGGAGCAGCGCCTCTTCCCGCCGGCACTGCTGCAACGGATGAAGGCGGTTCTGCTCGCCTACCGCTACCACCACGATGAACCCGGCACTGATGTGATGTGGTTCTTCAGCGAGAACCATGCCATCAACTTCCACGCCGGCCAGCTGCTCGCCGCAGAGCTCTTTGGCAGCGATACATTCACCGCCAGCGGACGAAGTGGTGCTGAGCAGGCCAAGCGGGCAAAAGCGCTTCTCGTGGCGTGGTTCGATCGGTTCTTCACCCATGGCTATGAGGAGTGGAACTCCTCGGTCTACATCCCCATCGACCTCATCGCCCTCATCAGCCTCAGGGAGTTGGCCCAGGACGATGAGATCAGAGCCCTGGCTGCCCGGGCGCTTGCAGAGACCTTCTCCATCATGGCGATCAACAGCTACCGCGGTGTGATGGCCTCCACCTACGGGCGCACGTACTTCAAGAACCTCATCGGATGCCGGGTCGGCGAGGCGTCTGCCATCAACTTCATCGCCTTTGGCCAGGGGTATCTCAATCACCACACCTATGCGACCACGCTCTTCGCCCTCAGCTCCTACGAGGTACCCCAGCTGATCATCGAGCAGTACCGGCGAGGCGAGCCCACCCTCGTTGTATCGACAGCGACGGCGTGCAACATCCCGTTGAAGGTGATGAAGAGTCACCACTACATCCTTGCCAGCGCCCAATGGGAGGGGCCAGCGCGAGCGGGGTTGCAGGAGCATATGGTGCACCTGATGATCGGCGATGTCGATACTCAGATCTGGATCAACCACCCTGGCGAATATGCCCCCTTCGGCAGTGGCCGGCCCGCCTACTTTGCCGGCAACGGGACCATCCCATGCGTACATCAGGAGGGAAGTACCGTCACCCTCTCCTTCGATCTGGTGTACGGGGAGGTCGATTTTACCCACGCCTATGTGCCGATCGACCGCTTCGATGAAGTGATCAGAGGTCCCCAGCGGTGGTTCATGCGCAAGGGGACGGTCTACGTTGAAATCTTTGCTGAGAACGGCCTGACAGCCACTGAAACCGGTCCATTTGCCGGTCATGAGTTGGTCTCCCATGGAAGGACCAACTGCTGGGTGCTTCGGGTGGCGACTGAGGAGGAGGCGGGCTCATTTACCCGTTTCCAAAGAATGGGAACCTAAGGTGCGTGCACCTTAAGAATACGTAAGGAGGGTCGGAAAATACCGACGCAAGACTATGAAAAGAACATTAGTAGTCGTTTTGAGTCTGTTGCTCGCTGCAACGATGCTCTTCAGTGCTGCCGTCAGCGAGAAGGGCGCAGCGAAGGACATCACCGAGATCAAAGTGATGGTCTATGAACGGGGCAATGAGTATCCCGGTGGGGATTCGACGGTGAACAACCGCCTCACCCGCTGGATCAACAGCAACCTCGAGCCGGATGGGGTGCGCGTCACCTTTGTCCCAATTGTCCGCAGTGGCGCCGACAACACGGTCAACTCGATGCTGGCTGCCGGCAATGCCCCGGATGTCATCATGACGTACGACAAGGAGCGCGTGGCGACCTACGGCAGCCAAGGTGGCTTGATCGACCTCGCCCCCTACGTCAACCGTCTCGATCCCGAGTGGTTGGGCAAGGCGGAGACCGCACTGTTGCAGACCCAGTTCGAGGGCAAGCAGTATGCACTGCCGAGGATCTTCGAGATCTACGGTCGGTCACACAACCAGTACATCCGCAAGGACATCGTCGAGGCGATGGGCATGAAGATGCCGACCACCCGCGATGAGCTCATCACGGTCCTCTATGCGGCGAAGAAGGCGTATCCGGATATGATCCCCTACGCATTCGGCGGCAAGATCACCGACGGCAAGTACACCAACTTCATCCTCTCCTACACCAGCAGGGCCGATGAGCGGATCAACTACCAGTATGAACCGACCTTCACCAACGTCCTCAAGCCCGGTGGAAAGGAGGGCCTGCGCCAGCTCAACCGCTTCGTCCTTGATGGTATCATCCCCCGCGACTTCGCAGTCGATGTGGATGAGACGAGGTATAATCAGAGCCTGGCCAGCGGCAAAGTCGTCTTCCTGTTGAACAGCGATGGGGATGAAGCCCTCCACGCCTACAGCACGATTCCTGGCTACCAGATGTGGCCGGTCGACACCCTTGAGGATGCCGATGGCAACCACCTGATCCCCTCGGCCCAGCCGGTCTCCAACTACGCCTACGTCCCGAAGGCCTCGGAGAAGAAGATCGATGCCATCATGAAGTACTTCTCGTGGATCTCAAAGCGTGAGAACGCCCTGAACCTCGAGTACTTCATCTTCGGTGAGGGTAGCACCATCAACGAGAAGGGTATCCCGGTGCTCAAGTCCAAGGATGAGCTGAAGGCGATGGGATTCGCCAGCGGCGGCGATTTGGATATGCTCACCCGTACCCCGTTCTTCGGCAAGGAGAACTTCCTCGAGAACCGCAAGGGCGAGTTCCCCCACGTTCCGATGGAGTACTTTGAGGCGGAGTTCGACATCCGCTACGACAAGAACCGCTTCTACGATGCCTACCTCATCGGCGCAGCGCTTCCAAGCGACCAGTATGTCCCGCTCTTGCAGACCTTGATCGTCGAGATGGTCTTCAAGGTGATGAATGCACCGGAAGGCAAGTTCGAAGAGGTCTACAGTGAGCAGTACAAGAAGCTGCTTGACAACAAGCTGCAGCAGGTCCTTGATGAGCGTGGTGCATACTACGACAAGTTCGTGAAGTAACAAGACGCTGAAGGAGACGGTGAGTATGGCATACAAAGACTTTGTCCCATCCCAAGGGCACTGGCTGAAGGGTAACCTCCACGCCCACTCCACCGTCTCCGACGGCGACCTCGCCCCAGAGCAGGTCCTCGAGGGGTATCGCGCACGTGGATATGATTTCTTCTCACTCACTGACCACAACATCTACGCACGATACCACCATGAGGGCCTGATCCTCATCCCGGGCTTCGAGCTGACCTGCTATCTCAACGGGAAACGGGCCCACATCAACTTCTACCAGAAGGGAGAGCAGAGCCTCTTTCACAACGGGGAGGAGTTCGATGTCGCCGATGACGAGGCGACGCGCCGCTTCATCGAACGGGCACGGCAAGGGTACCTCATCATGCTCAACCACCCCGACTGGTCGCGCCTGGAGTATCGGGATGTGGAGGGGTATGACTGCTTCTTCGCGCTGGAGGTGCTCAACTATGGCACCGAGTACCACGACCGGGTCGGAGAGAACGCGTACTTTTGGGATGCGGGGCTGCGCAATGGCAAAGGGTGGTGGGGCTTGGCCACCGATGATAACCACAATGGCTACACCACAAGCCCCGGGTGGCCGTTCGACCATTTTGAGTGCGACAGTTTCGGAGGCTGGGTGATGGTCAAGGCATCGCAACGCAGCCACGAGGCCATCATCGCCGCATTGGAGGCGGGCCACTTCTACGCAAGTGGAGGGCCTGTAATCCATGACTTCTTTGTCGAGGATGGCGTGGTCCACGTCTCCTGCTCCCCGGTGCAACGGATCGTCTTCAAGGGAGAGGAGGGGAATTTTGTGCGCAGACTCGGGGCAGGTATCACCGAGTTCACCGCTCCCCTTCGACGCAACAAACGGTACGTCCGGGTTGAGTGCATTGACGAGGCAGGCCGTACGGCTTATAGTAATCCTATATATCTGTGATAATTAAGAGGAATTATGACGACCAAGGAGATGGCTGAAATCATTGGGATCTCACGAATTACCCTTTCAAAGTACTTGAATGGGAAGGGGGGAATTTCCCAAAAAAGCATCGATAAGATCGAGCGCTGTCTCAAGCAGTACAACTTTGCTCCCAACACCCATGCGCGAAGTCTTGTCGGCAAGAAGGAACAGATCATCAGCTTCGTCTCCACCTTCAGCGGGGTCACCGACGGGGTGAGCCGGATCACCAGTCACTTTGCCACCCTTTTTACCAACTACATCCTCGTCGAGGCAAAGAAGTTCGACTTGAAGGTGTTGGTTACCATTACCGACAGTCAGCACGCAATCGCCGAGCTTGAGCAGCTCTTCTCCTCCTCGCTCATCCGGGGGGCGATCATCTTCGGCCTTGAGAGCGGCAGCGCGGGGTTTGAACGGATCAACAGCCGAGGCTACCCGGTCGTATTGGTCAACCAGGAGGAGCGCTCCCCTTCACCGAACATCTCGCTGGTCAATATGGATGACCAAAAGTGTGCCTATGATACAGTCATGCGCCTGGCCAATGAGGGGCACACACGCCTGATGTACATCGGTTCGAGCTTGAAGCGACTTCCCGCACAGCGGAGGCAAAAGGGGGTGGCCCAAGCCCTTGCGGAGCTGAAGGAGCGCGGTGTCACCTGTATCCTCGGCAACGCCGACTTCAAAGAGGACCTTGCCTATGAGTACGTCAAGGAGTACTTTGCCGACCACCGGGAGTTTCCGACCGCCATCATTGCAGCCAACGACCTCACGGCCATCGGTGCCATCAATGCGCTCAAGGCACTGAAGATCAAAGTTCCCGACCAAGTCTCGGTCATCGGCTTTGACGATATCGCCGTCTCGGCGTACTTCTCCCCACCCATCACCACCTTCCGGGCCGACTACGAGTTGATGGCCCAGCAGACCATCAAGGAGCTTGTCGCCCTCATCGATGGCGAGCATCAAGGCGGGGTCATTGAGATTCCCATGGAATTGGTGGAACGCAGCTCGGCCAAAGCCTTGCGGTAAGCACAACTCTGCTTGTACCATCCAGAACAGATACTGTCTTTGACGAGGCCCCCCGATGGGGACTGCTCGATCATGCATGATTGGGTGGAAGTGTAGATTGTTCGCATACCGCCTCTATTCGACAATTGCAAGGCGTGCAGCTTGGGTCACACTGTGAGCCTAAGATTGTATTGGTCACCTGAAAGGCAAGGAGCGTTCACCACATGAGACAACTATTGATTCATGGCCTGGAAGCAGAGAGTATTCAATTGATCCAATCACTCTTGGGCGATAGCCTCACGGTACGATCAGTGGAACGACAGGAGCTGGAGGCCGCGTTTGCCGGTGACGACCCCCTCGCCCTTGCCCAAGAAGAGGAGGCGATCGCCAGCAGCATCCGGGAACGGGCTGAACGCTTTGACGCCATCTTCGGCCAAGCGCCCATCGGCATCACCATCAGCCATGGTCTGAGCCCGGGCAACACCGTCATCGATGAGATCCTCACCGTAAACCCCCGCTTCGAAGAGATCGTCGGCTACTCCAAGGAGCAGCTGCTGCGCCTCGGTTGGTCGGGCATCACCCACCCGGAGGACTTGGAGCGGGAGCGAGAGCCGTTTCGCCGTCTCCTTGCCGGGGAGATCGGCTCCTATACGCTGGAGAAGCGATACGTGCGCCCCGACGGTTCGACCGTCTGGGCAGAGATCGTCGTTGCCCCCATCAATGTCGGGGGCGATGACTTTTACAACCATATCTGCTTGGTTCAGGACATCTCCGAGCGCAAGATGATCGAGCGCTCGCTCAAGGAGAGCGAACGGAGCAAGGGGGTGCTCCTCTCCCACCTGCCGGGCATGGCGTATCGATGCAAGAACGATGCCGACTGGACGATGCTCTACATCTCACCGGGGTGTGAGCGTTTGACCGGCTACACCGTGGAGAGTCTGCTCAACAACCGCGAACTCTCCTTCAACGAGATCGTCGCCCCCTCTCATACCGCGCAGGTCCACCGAGAGTGGCAGGAGGCCATCGCCGGTGGCCGCTCATACTCGGGCGAGTATGAGATCATCACCAAAGATGGGGAGCGCAAGTGGGTGTGGGAGCTCGGCCAGGGAATCGTCAATGAGGATGGCAAGGTCGAGGAGCTCGAAGGGTTGATCCTCTCCATCAACTACCGCAAGCACGTTGAGGCGGAGCTGCGCTACCACTCCCAGCATGATCTGGCCACCGGCCTCTACAACCGTCGGTACCTTGAGGAGCTCTTGAAGAACCAGGGGACGGGACGGGGACGTGAACAAGCCGCCTTGGTGGCGGTCAACCTCTCCAACCTCCACTCTTCGGCGATGACCTATGGCTTCCTCTACTCACAGGAGATCCTCAAGAACGTGGCCCAGCAACTTACGATGTTGTGCAAGCCGAGCTATACCCTCTCGGTGATCCACGAGTATCAGTTTGTCTTCTTCATCCAGGGGTATGCAGGCAAAGGGGAGTTGAAGAGTCTTGCCAACACCATCTCTGAGGAGCTGAGTACGTTCTTGGCGATGGAGGGCATCGGATGGGGCATCGGGATTCTGGAGATCGGTCAACGGGGAGGCGACGCACAGGACTTGATCCGCAAGCTCCTGGTAGTCAGCGAACAAGCGCTCCAGCGGTGGGGTTCAAACAGCCCGTACCTCTTCTTCGATGAGCAGATGGAGACACAGCTCTACCGCGAGGAGCAGATCACCTCAGAGCTCAGTGCCATCGCCTCAGGGGAGGGCAACGGGCGCCTCTACCTGCTCTACCAGCCGATCATCACCATCGCCGACGGAGCGGTCGCAGGCTTTGAGGCGCTCGTCCGCCTCGATATCCCCACACTGGGAACCATCAGCCCATTGGAGTTCATCCCCATGGCCGAGAAGACCAAGCTCATCATCCCCCTCGGCGAGTCCATCATCATCGAGGCATTGCGCTTCCTCGATACACTCAACAAGCAGGGGTATGACAATCTGACCGTATCGATCAATATCTCGGCGTTGCAGTTGCTCAAGCAGGGCTTCTCACCCAACATCCTGAGGACGATCAGGGCGATGGGGGTCGATGCCGAGAACATCTGCCTTGAGATCACCGAGTCGATCTTTGCCACCAACTACCAGGAGATCAACCGGATCCTCAAGCCGCTGCGCAACGCGGGCATCAAGATCGCCATCGATGACTTTGGCACCGGATACTCCTCCTTGGCCCGCGAGCGCGAGCTTGAGGTGGACTACCTGAAGATCGACAAGTTCTTCGTCGACAAGCTTGCCCGTATCAGCGAAGGGCACTCCATCACCAGCGATATCATCTCAATGGCACACAAGCTCGGCCACTGTACCATCGCCGAGGGGGTGGAGGAGGAGCGGCAGTTGCACTACCTCAAGAAGTATGGCTGTGACATGCTACAAGGATACCTCTTTGCCAAACCACTCTCCGAGGAGCATGCCCTGGGCTTCTTGGCCAGCCACTCCCACTCAGAGGTGGAGCAGTTGCTTGGCGATGGTGAAGTATAGGATCAAGCTGAAGGCGTCGACGATCGTTGTGATCAGGGGTGCGGCCATGATGGCGGGGTCCATGTGGATCTTCTTGGCTGCCATGGGGAGGATACCGCCGATTGTCTTGGCCATCACCACCGTCGAATAGAGGGCGATGCCCACCGTCAGGGCCACCATGAAGCCGTAGCCGGTGAAGTAGACGCGCAGCGCAGTGAAGAAGGCGAGGACGAATCCCACCAGCAGGGCGACACGCAGTTCCTTGAAGAGCACGATCCACATATCCTTGATGGAGATCTCGTTGACCGCCATACCGCGGATGATCAGCGTTGAGCTCTGGCTGCCGGCGTTGCCGCCGGTGTCGGTGAGCATCGGGATGAAGGAGACGAGGATCGGCAAGACCAAAAAGGCATCCTCGAAACGAGCGAGGATGCTACCGGTGATCATCCCACTGATGAGCAGGATCATCAACCAGGCGATCCGGTTCTTGGCCAAGACGAAGACACCGGTCTTCAGATAGGGCTTGTCACTGGGGAGCATCGCACCCATCTTCTCAAAGTCCTCGGTGTTCTCCTCCTCGATGACGTCGATGATATCGTCGACGGTGATGATTCCCACAAGCCGGTTCTCGTGGTCGACGACCGGGATGGAGAGCAAGTCATAGCGGCGGAAGAGGTCGGCGACCAACTCCTGGTCGTCGGTGGTGGTCACCGAGATGAAGTCCGGCTCCATCAAGGTCTCGAGGATATCGTTGTCGTCGGAGAGCAGGAGGGTACGCACTGAGATGATGCCTTCGAGCTTCCGGAACTGGGTGGTGACATAACAGGTGTAGATCGTCTCCTTGTTCTCCCCGACGCGCCGGATATGGTCGATGGCCTCTTTGACCGTCATCTCCTTCTTCAGCTGGACGAACTCGGCGGTCATGATCGAGCCGGCGCAGAACTCGGGGTAGAGGAGGAATTGGTTGATGAGTGTACGCGTACCAGGTGATGTATGACGTAAGATGCGATTGACGAGGTTGGCCGGCAGCTCACCGAGCATGTCGACCGCGTCGTCGATCATCAGACCCTTCATCAGGTGCTGCAGCTCCTCGTCGGTGATGGCACCGATGAGCTGCTCCTGCTGCTCGTTGGCCAAGTTGGCGAAGATCTCGGCCGCCAAGTCCTTGTCCAGCGTTCTGAAGACGATCAGGGCGAGCTCGGCGGGCAAGCTCTCGATGAATGAGGCGATATCGACCTCTTGCAGGTGGGACAGGTCCACCTTCAGGGCCTGCCAATTGTGTGACATCACATGGTCACGTAGTTGCTCGAATTGAACTTCCATCTTCTTTTATGGAGACGAAGAGCTGTGTGGGGTTCGACAAGTGTCAATGATGACGGCGCGCATGGGCACCTGAAGTTGAGTATCTACTCAGAGGGTCATCAGATATACTTGCACTTTTGCCACAATTATCCACGACTCGCACCTCCTCGTAGTTAAATTTTTACATGAATTACAGACAGGATAGCCAGTTGTCAGAGAATTTTCAACCACTATCGGGAAAAAAATGAGCAAAAAAGAGGGCCCGGTGTAATCCGGGCCCCGTGTCAAAGGCTCAGAGCATGTGCTCCGGGGAGAGGATGTCGTCCAACTCCTCCTTGGAGAGGTAGCCTCCACTGAGCACAATCTCGTAGACCGATCCACCCTCGTCTTGAGCCTTCTTTGCGATATCGCTGCACAGCTCATAGCCAAGGCGCGGCACCAGTGCGGTGACCAAGCCGATGGAGTTCTCCATCAGCGAGCGACAGCGCTCCCGGTTGGCGACAATGCCGACGACACACTGGTCGGTGAGGATCCTCAAGACCCGTTTGAAGTGGAGGATCGAGTTAAAGAGCTTGAAGGCGAGCATCGGCTCCATGACGTTGAGCTCAAGCTGACCGGCTTCGGCGGCCATCGTGATGGTCATGTCGTTTCCGATGACTTCGAAGGCGACTTGGTTGACCACCTCCGGGATGACCGGGTTGACCTTGCCGGGCATGATCGACGAACCAGGCTGCTTCGGTGGCAGGCTGATCTCTCCGATGCCGGTCCGTGGACCGCTGGAGAGGAGACGCAGGTCGTTGCAGATCTTCGATGTCTTGACCGCAAGGCGTTTGACCGTGGTGGAGACCTCGACAAAGTCACCGGCATCCTGGGTCGCCTTGACGAGGTTTGCGGCCAACACCAACGGCAGGTCGGTCAGCTTCGCCAGGTGGCGGGTGACCACCGCGTCATACCCCTTGGGGGCTGTGATGCCCGTCCCGATGGCCGTCGCTCCCATGTTGACGGTGTAGAGCTGCTTCTGCACCCGGCGGATCTTCACGATCTCCTCCTCGATCATCGCACTGTAAGCACCGAACTCCTGGCCGAGGGTCATCGGCACAGCGTCTTGCAGCTGGGTGCGTCCCATCTTCAGCACATCAGCGAACTCCCGGCTCTTCTCTTTGAGGGCTTTCTGCAGGTGATCGACCTCCTCAACGAGCTGGTCGAGCATCCAGGCGGTTGCCAGACGCAGTGAGGTCGGATAGACGTCGTTGGTCGACTGGGACATGTTGACGTGGTTGTTGGGGTGGACGAACTTGTAGTCACCCTTCTCCTTGCCCATATGCTCCAGGGCGCGGTTGGCGACCACCTCGTTGGCGTTCATGTTCGTCGAAGTTCCCGCTCCGCCCTGTACCGCGTCGACAGGGAACTGGTCGTCAAGCTTTCCCTCGATGACCTCGTCGCAGGCCTTCGCAATGGCCTGTGCGACCTCCTTCTCCATGATCTTGCACTCAAGGTTTGCCAATGCGCACGCCTTCTTGATGTACCCCAGTGCCCGGATCAGCTCCGGGTAGTGCGAGATCGCGACATTCGACACCTTGAAGTTCTCCAAGGCCCTGACTGTCTGCACCCCGTAGTATGCAGACATTGGAACCTCCCGGTCCCCCAATAAATCGTGTTCAATCCTGTACTCTGCCACCGCTCCAATCCTCCTTTGCATGTCATTATACCCAATATTGAGAAGGCTCCTGTGCCCGCATGACGGGCATCGTTCCCCTCCCACGTCGAGAAGTCCATATCGTAGCAACACACCAACGCTGCAGTCGGAGAGCTCCAAGATGATGACGGTCAGCCCTCCATATAAATCGTAACACGACAGAGTACGTTGTCAATGGGAAAATAGAAAAATCTCTGATATGCGCAAGCAAATCGAAAATTACTGCGTAAAAGAAGAAAAAAA
>Ga0265293_10011557_pt1 | contig 11971 bp, 12 predicted proteins | sample Munlanlewell138R_FD_192505 | JGI IMG/M metagenome (GOLD analysis project Ga0265293, IMG submission 192505) | Leachate microbial communities from a municipal landfill in Southern Ontario, Canada - Leachate well 138R | ecosystem: Engineered > Solid waste > Landfill > Unclassified | place: Canada... | reverse complement strand
GCACCGCCCGGGGCGGTTGGGCGCGACCGCGCCGGTTTGCCTGCCCATGCTCGCGCAAGACCCGGTAAAAACTCGATTCGCTGGCCAGGTAAAGCCCCTTGTCGGCCAGACGTGGCACGATCTGTGAGGGCGGCAGGCTCTGGTATTCCGGGCTGTTGCAAGCGGCCAGGATGTCTTTCTTGTCGTCTGCGGTGAGAGCATGGCGGCAAGGCTTGCGCGGTGCCCCTTTGCGTCGGTCAACCAGACTGTCGGCCGCGCGCCAACGGCGCAACGTCCGGCACGTTAGCCCCAGCACTGCGCAGGCTTTGGATTGACGCGCGCCGGCGGCGGTCGCTTCATCAATGAGGGTAATGGCCATCTGTTTCATCTCGTTGTTTGTCAAGATAGTTGCGTGATGTTTGAGTTTCTGCTTTTCAGGCGGCGAGCTGTTCTTCAGACTTGTTCGGGTTGAGCCACATGGTGCCCGGGCAGCTCCAGTTTCGGGTGTTGCGTGACCATCGCTGTGGGTTGGCCTGGCGGGCCTGTTCGTAGAGGGCCTTGCGCTGCTCGAGCACCTCGAGATCCAGCCCCAGGTGGCGCTGCGAAGGCGTGACGTAACGCAGCGCGCTGTGCCGATGCTCCTCGTTGTACCAACGCACGAAGCGCAACACCCATTGGCGAGCGGCGGCCAGATCGTGGAAGCCCCGCCGGGGGTAGCCCGGGCGATACTTCAAGGTGCGGAAGAAGGCTTCCACCTGGGCGTTGTCATCCGAGACCCGTGGCCGGCTGTAGGAGGGCTGGATGTGCAGATCGCGCAGCTTCTCCAGCAGCGTGGCCGCTTTCATCGGGCTGCCGTTGTCGGCGTGCAGGATGGTGGGGCGTTGCCCCCGTCCGCTGGCCAGGCTGGCACGCTGGATCAGCGCGGCGGCATGCTCACCACTCTCCCGGGAGTGCACCTCCCAGGCCACCACCCGGCGGGAGAACACGTCCAGGATCATGTAGAGGTAATAGAAGCTGCCCTTGACAGGGCCTGGCAGCCAACTGATGTCCCACGTCCAGCACTGGTTGGGCGCACTGGCCGCATGGCGTTCAGGCTCTCTGCGAGCACGAGGCTTGGCGGCACGTCCCCGGTGGTGCTGCAGACCTCGAGCATGCAAGATGCGATAGAACGTGGATTCGCTGGCGAGGTAAATACCTTGGTCGGCCAAGCGGGGCACGATCTGCGAAGGAGGCAGGTTCACATGCGCGGGATCCAGGGCGGCGGCCACCACGGCCTGAATCTCGGCTGGCTGCAGGGCATGAGCCGGACGTGGCCGGCGGGCGGTGGGCCGTTGATCGGTTCTGGCCTGGCCCTGCGGGCTCTGCCAGCGGCGCCAACTGTCCACACTCAACCCCAAGGTCTGGCAAGCAGGAATCAAACGGGCGCCTGCCGCCACGGCTTCTCGGATCAGCATCAGGGCGTTTTGGCGATCCTGGGTGCTGATCATTCTTCCTCGTCCCCCCAGATCGCCGCCGCTTTTTTTGAGAGCACCAGCAACGCCGCCGCCTCGGCCAACGCTTTGTCTTTACGCCGAAGCTCGCCCTCGAGCTTGCGCAGACGTTTGGTCTGCTGGTGTTGGGAGACCGTACCGACAGGCTTTGCCAACCCGCCGACACCTGCCAGCGTCTGGGCCTTCCACTGATCCACCTGGTTGCGATACAACCCCTTGGCGCGGCAGTATTCGCCCAGCTCCGCCTCGGACAGACTCGCCGTCTCGAACAGCACGGCGAGCTTGGACTCGGCGCTCCAGGCATCCGCAGGGCGTTCGTTGCCAGGCGCAGCCACACCGGCGCACTGAGCTTCACGCCGCCAGGCGTACAGCGTGGCCACCGTCACGTTGAACTCCTCGGCCAGCGCCGCAATCGGTTCGTTGCCCGGCGGCATCATCCGCTGCAGCACCGACTGTTTCAGTTCCTTCGAATAACGCATTTCTTGACTGTCCTTGCCCCCGGCATCGCGTTCATTCTAGAACGCCTCTATGCAGCAACCATCTTGACACCGGGGGCCAGGCGGCGAACCTTCTTGCGCTCGGCCGCCACTTCTGCCTTGCTGGCCGGCGACTCGCCGCCCAACAAGGAGCGCGGCCAACTTGGCCTTGGCATCCCAGCCGTCTGGCGCTGTGGGCTTGGTTGGCACGACAAATCCTTGGTTGCGAAATTGCTTTTTCCAAGCATACAAGGTTGGTGTCGATATTCCAGTCTCCAGACTGAGGCTGGCCACGCTCTGGCGGTTCGGCGGCAGCATCTTGCGAACAATCTGAGCTTTGAGCTCCGAGCTATACGACGGCATGTTGTCACTCCAATGCCGCCCTGAAAAATGAAATCAGTGGAGCGGACAACTATTGTGACAACGGGGGGGAGCTTACGCCGGCTAGCGGTTCCTGGCTGCCTCAGGTTCTAATTTTTGATCTAAGCAGCTTGAGGGTTGAACTGTAAGCCTGTAGTCTGAGAGCGTGTGCAAGGATTAAGTAGAGTAAAGCACCACCTAAGCCAAATAGAGCTAAAGTTACCATGGGGTGCCAGTCCGTATGTCGAACGGCGGTATAAGTTAATCCCCCGAGTAATAGAGATAAACTCAATGCCGGTAGGAAGTCCTTAACCTGCTCGCTAGCAGAGTAATTAATCAACTTGCTTGAATAGTAGCTGTTAGGTATATAACAAATTACGGAGCTAATAATTTGACCTATCAAAATACCAATCACGCCGTATCTATAACTGATTAGTAAAATTGCAATCGTAATAAGTTTCTTAACGAGTTCAAGATATAAAAAAAGGTCTGATCGACCTTTTACTTTCAGGATATTCAAGTTAATGCTATGAAGAGGGTATACTAAACCCGAGAGACACAGAAGCTGAAGGTAAGGAGCAGCAGCCCACCATTTTTGCGGAAGTAGGAGCCGAAAAAGAGGTTCAGTTAATGCTGCTAGAAAAAGCAAAGTGGGGAAAATTAAAAAGGTTGTGACAATAATGATCTGGCGATAGTTTTTTTTTAGTTTCACATTGTCGTTCTGACTGATTGCCAATGCGGGATAAGTGACATTTTGGATTGCACCAACAATTTGACTCAGTACTAGTTCTCTAAGTTTCTCGGCGAAGAAGTACAGTCCTGCGATGTTTGCAGTGAAAAGTTTTGCAATGACAATCACATAGAGATTTTTGAATGCTGTATCTAGAGCACCAGAAAGAAAAATTTTATAGCTGAAGCTGAATAGATTTTGCAGAGAGGAGATGCTAAAAGCTCTTGTAGGGCGCCAATCACTTAACCGCCAAAGTAACAACACGGTTAGCGCCGTGGAAATAAATATCTGAGCAATCAAGGCCCACGCGCCAGCTCCAAAATAGGCTAATCCAATAGCTGCGAAAGAGGATACGATAGCCGCAGGAAAGCCCGCTATTAATTGAGCTTTAAAGTTCATCTGGCGATGAAAGAGAGCTATCTGAACTGATCCGAAGGCGTTAACTAGCACGACAAGCCCAAGCACACGTATTAATTGAGTTAGCTCAGGCTCGTCGTAGAAGGCCGCTATATGGGTCGCGGAAAGAAAGAGCAATAAGTAGGCGATAGTGCCTAGCAACAAATTCGTATAGAATGCGGTACTTAGGTCCTTTTCAGTCACCTTGCTCAAGCGGATCAGTGCTTGGCGGAGACCTGAATCCATCAGGTTTGTAGCGATAGCGATAAAAACCGCCATCATAGCAAGCAGTCCATAAGCATCTGGTGCTAAGAAGAATGCTAGAATTAGCGTTGTAATTACGCCTAGGCCACGACGTAATAACTGATCAGTAAAATTCCAAAAAATGCCAGCGACTGCTTTTGCTCTTAAAGACATGGATTTATATTTATTGATTCGTTAGCTTTGCGTAAGTAAAAATGTAAACGTAATCCGATTAAACTTCGGGATCTTGAGGGTTTTGAAGTTGGGTCCAGCTTCGATCAGGGGCCATCAGCGTGGGGCACCCCAGACGATGAGCGGCGGCTTTGCGACGATGAGGCCGTTTGCTACGCAGATTCAAGCCTTCCTCCTGGTAGAGACGGTAGATGCGCTTGTGATTGACGGGCCAGCCGTCTCGACGAATCAGCACATAGATACGCCAGAAGCCGTAACGCACCCGGGTACTGGCAATCTCGTGCATTCGCGCTTTGAGAGGTGCATCCAGCACGTTGGGCTTGAGCTTCTGGTACCAGCCCGCGCGGCTCTGCTGGCAGAGCTGGAATACCTGAGCAGTTTTGCAGTACTCAACTATAGGTTGAACATTGCCTTGAAAGTAATATTCTAGCGTTAATAGCTCTGCTTTACGTTGATTGCCTACTGGATACCCTAAATCTTCAAACGCTTTTTTAAGGGAGGTGGTGCGGGTCTTGTTTCTACCAACGCAACAATATTCTGTCTTATTGAGAGCGATCCGCTCATTTTAACGTCGACAGCTATCTGCCTAAGACGTTTCTGAATCCTCGCAAACATTATTGATTAACTCTTTCGCATGAAATTGTTTTTGGAACAAGATCTTTGAACCCGGTCACGCCAACTATACTCGTGTAGCACTCTGCTGGAGCCTCCTTGCCTGCAGCCCAATACACAAGAGCTCGAGGGATGTCCGCTCCGGCAAGATGATGAAATGGGTAGTCTCCAGTAAATCTTGGATTCACGTCAATTGCCCTGAAGGTTTGGCCATCTTCTAAAAAATCAATGCCCCAAACACCCTTGTGACGAGTAAGGTTGCTAAGCTTTCTTGCCATATCTAAATGAGGTTCTCCCGAGATGCTTGTGGCCCAATCGCTTTCCCCAGAGCGCATTGAGTGAACTTCACACGTAAAATGGGCGCGATAAGTACCAGAAAAATCATTCAGGATCCCAATACACACTTCGCGACCAGTGATGGCCTGCTGTATCAATACCATTTCATGATCAGGCAATGATAGATACTGGTTGCTTCCCGAAGCTCTCGCCAATGATGCCGCGGATTTATAAGCCGAAATTAGCTCAGTCTCATTATTGGCTTTGGCTAATCCTAATGAACCAAAGCCGGCTCTGGCTTTGATTACTAGAGGAAAGGAGACTTCTCCAAGACGTAGTGATCGCAGTGCGGCATCAAGACAGATTGTTGTTTTTGGAACAGGAATCCCGTGTTTATCTAGGAGGAGTGTACATTCGTATTTATCCAGCGCGATACGTCCCCACTCTGCGCTCGGTAATGTATGGGCGATACCTGCGTCTGCGAGCCACTGTTGATTCTGACTTAGGATGTACACGTCTAGATCGTGTAACGAACACAATAAGCCAATATCATACTCCTTACAAACAGCCTTAAGGAATGGAATGTAATCAGGATGATTGGCTGGGGGGCTCACCACAGCAATGTCTGCGGCAGCTAGGCCTGCTGCTTGGCCAAACATATTGCTACCTACTACCTGTCCTTTTCCATCCAGGGCTTTCTTAAAGTAATTGACCAAGTAGCTTCGGCGGCCGACGCTGGTAAGAAGCACATTCATCGAGATAGCGCTCCGAACTGGTTGCTAAAGTTGTCGTACTCATTTTGGAGGAGGGTTAATTCATCGATCTCCAGCCGTTTGCTATTGCCAGAGATATATTGTTTATCTACTCGAGACAAGTCATGCGTTAACTCCGGTAGAGAGAAGCGTTCTGCCAAGGTAGTTAAGAACGCGTGGGGGTTACCACACACATTCTCATATGAAGCTGTTATCCAGCGGTTCTCCGGCAAGCCCGAAATTTGACTTTGGATGGCTTTTTCCGTGAAGAAGACCTGACCTGCGACTTGTGTTGCAGACCGTTCACTCTTTAAAAAGCTATACTCTTTAGGTTTGACTGACCACCAAATATGGTCACTGCCGTAGTACTTTAGTCGTGCCTGGGCTACAGACTGCATCAGGTAGAGAGGATCTCTTTGCACATGAATAATCTTGAGTTCAGGTATAGCGTGAGCGAAGTATGCTAGATTATACTGAAGCATCATGATTTTCGAGATAAATGGCTTCTGGTAAACGGCCTGAACGCTAGCTAAATCTTTACGTAGATTGTCAATTTCGACGCTCTTCAACTCCTCCTCTGTGAGATGGCCGGGATCATAATTCGGAAAGTATTGACGCCAAAAGTGGAAAAATTCATTAATACCCATAGCGCCCTGTGTTTTTCCAACATTAGATGAGAACTCGCTGAAAGACCTGAGGTCAGCGAACTCGTTGCCTAGATCGTACTCGGGGTTCATCAAGAGTTGTTGAATTAAAGCACCAATATGAGGTGCATACGAAAAGCGCGACAACAAGTTACTAGGATAGGCTACAGCACCGGTTGCAGCAAGAAGCTGAGTCATGAAAGTTGTCCCTGATCTCGGGCAACCTACAATACCGATCACTGGGAATTTAGGGTACTCGCTTTGCTTGCGAATGCGCTGCTGGACGGGTTCCAATAGTGGACGAAGTTGTTTAATTAGATGGTCGAGCTTCTCGTTTGGACGAAAGCTGGGGTTGCGATCATTGGCGTGTTTAAGAAGATGAGATTCCATCGTTATGTTTACCAGTTAAATTCTTTCAAATAGCTGACTAAGCTTTTCTTTAGTCGAAGTGATACCCAGCCTGCATCTGTACGTTCATAAACAGGCGGATTGGTACGAATAAAATCTGGGCTGCTGACCATAGAGTACGCTCCTACATTCTCGGCAATTAGAATGTCGCCAGTGAGTAATGGGTTTTCATAATTACGATAGATAAGGTCATGCTCGAGGCAGGTGAATCCGGCAATGTCGATAGAGTCACCTTGTCGCTCTGAGGTTGCAAGGGCCGGGTGCTGCAGTAATCGGAGGGGGATGTTGAAGTTGTTCGGAACGATCTTTAGATGATGCGCGGCGCCACTGGTCATGGCGAACCACTTGGTATCAACTTGCTTCAGATGTTCTACGCGAAAAGCATAATCGAAGACGTTGCCTACTAGGCCGACACCGGGTTCTAAAATTAGTTCAGGCCCATTCCTTCCATAACGCTGAAGCAGTGGGTGGCAAATCGCAGCCGCGTATTCGTCAAATGTTGCTGGGAGGGCAGTAAACTGTTTTCGTAAGTCGTCAGACATTGGTCCGGTGAGTCCTCCTCCTATGTCAAGGAATTGAGGGCCATCAGTGCCAAACAGTCGATCTGCAATCTCAATAAGTCGAATAATTCTTCTACTATACGATTCGGCGGATCTATCGAAAGATGTATGACAATGCAGGCCTTCGATTCGGACGTTCTTGTGCGCGCTAAGTAGACACCACGCTTTATCTAACTCGCCGCTTTTTTCGCTGAGCCCAAATCTCGATTGGTGGTCTTTCCATTTTAGATCAAGATTGCAGCGTAGTCCTAGCCTAATTGTTCCTGAGTGTTTTGAGGCGATGTTCGCGATTTGGTGAGCTTCGCTGAGACTGTCTATGTTGACTAGAGCCCCTTTGGTGAAGGCGGACTTAAGTTCATCTGTACTCTTTGTAGGGCCGTTAAAAATAACTCGATTGCCGGGGACGCCGATTGTTTGGGCAATGTCGAGTTCCGTCCCAGAAACAACTTCAGCATACAAACCTTCTTCATGAGCAACGGTACAAAGTTTAGGTAGGTGGTTGGTCTTGTAAGAATAGCCTATCCCAAGATGAGGGTAGTGCTTCTTGAAAGCGGCTTTGAGTGCGTGAACATTCTCTCTAAAGCGGTTGATGTGTGCTATAAAAATTGCCCCATCATGCTCCTCTAATAAACATGCTAGATCTTTCCAGGTGAGGTCGATCATCGGCTTTCTCTTAAATGGCATTGATGACGGTCTCTATGATTCTATCTTGCTCCTCAGTTAGTAAGTCTGAGAATATAGGCAGGCAAACTATTCGACTTGCAATGTTTTTTGAGATGGGTTGTTCTGTGAATGCATCCAGACAATTTACTGACTCTAGTGACGGATAAAAATAACGTCTGACTTGTACTCCTTGGCTTCTTAAGGCGGTCGCTACAGTTTCAACGTGCTCTTCGCTTTGAAGGACTAAGGGAAAGTAGGAGTAGTTGTAGACTAGTTCATCTGATTTGGTTTGTAGTTTGAAAGAGGAGCAAAATGCTGATTCATATCGCCGCCATACAGCAGCGCGAGCGTTCAAGTTCTGCTCCATCTCGTCAAGCATACAAAGTCCCATCGCGGCTTGCAGTTCGTTCATCTTTGCGTTGATTCCGAGCTCTTCGATGCGCTCCGGTCCGTTAAGGCCAAAGTTGATAATTTTTTTTGCTCGTTCTAGATCCTCTTTGTGCTTGAACGTAATGGCGCCACCTTCTCCTGTATGAAAAAGTTTGGTTGCATGAAAACTGAGAGTAGCCGCATCGCCATGCTTAAGAAGACTTTGACCTTTGTAACTGACGCCGAAGGCATGAGCAGCATCATATATAATCTTCAGATTATGCTTCTTGGCGATATGATCGAGAGATTCGACGTCGCAAGTGTTACCAAATACATGCACGGGTACAATGGCCCGAGTATTAGTCGTAATTTTTTCTTCGACCTTAGAGGGATTCAAGCACCAAGTGTTGGGGTCGATGTCTGCGAAGATTGGAGTGATGCCCTCCCATTTAAGAGAGCTGGCAGTAGCAATGAAGGTAAATGGTGTGGTGATTGCCTCCGGTTGGGCTCCGGGAGTGGAGTCTCTGACACCAAGGGTGCGGTAGGCAATCTGTAAAGCCAAAGTCCCATTAGAGACCAGCAGCAAGTTTTCAACGCCTAGGTAGTCTTCCAGTCGACGTGTCAGTTCTTGTACGAGCTGGCCGTTATTAGTTAACCATTGTCGTTCGTAAATACCGTCAATGTACTTGCTCAATTTCTCCCGGTTAGGGAGGTAAGGTTTTGTCACCGGAATCATTCTGCATCCTCCAGGATATCTCTCAAATATTTGCCATAACTATTTTTGTTAAGCTGCTCGGCATGCTTCCATATCTGATTCTTGCTCAACCAACCGTTACGGTAAGCGATTTCTTCAAGGCAGGCTATCTTATAACCTTGTCGCTTCTCAATAGTTTCAACAAATTGAGACGCTTCTAATAAGCTTTCATGGGTGCCGGTATCAAGCCAAGCGAATCCTCTGCCTAAGAGCTCGACATTAAGCTTGCCTTGTTCGAGGTAAGCACGGTTAACGTCGGTGATTTCCAGCTCACCGCGATTGCTAGGCGTAACTTGCTTTGCGATCTCCACCACACTATTATCGTAGAAATATAAGCCAGTAATTGCATAGCGAGACTTCGGTTTTTCCGGTTTCTCTTCAACGGAAATTGCACGTTTGTATTTGTCAAACTCCACAACCCCAAAGCGTTCCGGGTCTTTTACTTGGTAGCCAAAGACGGTGGCTCCTTCGGATCTTTCGGTGGCTTCCTTGAGTTTTGGGGTGAAGCCGGGTCCGTAGAAGATATTATCGCCTAACACCAAGCAGACATGGCTGTCATTGATGAAGTGCTCACCGATAAGGAAGGCGTGGGCCAAACCATCTGGGCTGTGCTGGGTGGCATAGGTAAGATTCACGCCGAAATCATCGCCATTTCCGAGAATGCTTTGGAAATTGCGCTGATCTTGCGGTGTGGTAATAATGAGAATGTCTTGGATTCCGGCTAGCATTAGCACGGACAAAGGGTAATATATCATCGGTTTGTCGTAAACCGGTAATAGCTGTTTGGAGATGCCGCGCGTAATCGGGTAAAGCCGGGTGCCGGAGCCGCCTGCAAGAATGATACCTTTTCTAGCCGGGGTGGCTGGGGTTGCTGTGCTTTTGGCTGCAAACATTACTATAGAGTTCCAAGGCGTTAAAGGGGGGCTGCTTGTATATTCCGGCACCATTCTTGATTAGCCAGATACCATTCGATGGTTTTACGAATTCCCGAATCAAAAGTTTCTTTGGGTTTCCAGCCTAACTCGTTCTGAATTTTTCCCGCATCAATCGCATAACGTAGATCATGGCCTGGACGATCCGTGACATGGAGAATCAGGTCGCGATAGTGAGGGGTGCCATTTTCTAAAGGGTGTAGTTCCTGCAGGATGTCACAGATTGTGTGGACCACTTCGAGGTTGCTTTTCTCGTTATGGCCACCGATATTATAAGTTTCTCCTATTTTGCCGATTGTAATCACTTTATGTAACGCAGTCGCGTGATCGTCTACGTACAACCAGTCACGAATTTGGTCACCTTTTCCATAGACTGGTAGCGGTTTTCCGCTAAGCGCGTTGAGGATCACTAACGGGATTAGTTTCTCCGGAAAGTGGTAAGGACCATAGTTATTCGAGCAGTTGGTGACAAGGACTGGGAGCCCATAAGTGCGATGCCACGCGCGAACTAGATGGTCAGAGCTTGCTTTACTCGCTGAATAGGGAGAGCTGGGGGCATAGGGGGTGGTTTCAAGAAATAGGTTTTTGTAAGCTGTTCCGTCGTACGCTGGGTGCGGTAGGTCACCATACACTTCATCGGTTGAAATATGATGAAAGCGGAATCTATTTTTTTTCGTTTTATCCGCGTTTTCCCAGTAGCTTCGAGCTACCTCAAGCAAAGTGTAGGTTCCGATTATATTGGTTTCTATAAACGCTGCGGGGCCATCGATTGAGCGATCTACATGGGATTCGGCTGCTAAGTGCATGACGGCATCGGGCTGATGCTCATTGAATACTCTATTGATTGCGCGTTCATCACAGATATCTACATGTTCAAAACAATAACGATCGCTATCGCATATTTCTTTTAGGTTGGCGAGGTTTCCTGCATAAGTGAGTTTGTCGACGTTAACGACGCTATCGGATGTGTTGGTAATGATATGGCGAATTACGGCAGATCCGATGAATCCGGCTCCGCCAGTGATAAGTAGCTTCATAAGAGAGTTATATAGACAGGCAAGGTTGGAGGTGTGGATGGCACTCGCACAATCTGTGAGCTCGCTGGTTGAGATTAGGCAGGGCTTCGACGCTAATGCTTTGATTTTGGATGCTGCGTTATGAGGAGCAGAGGCAGGTCCCCATTGAAGTATTCGATAAAAGAGTGGCTCAGGGGTTTGCGCGCTCGGAGGAATCCCGGTCTCACTCTCTGGTCGTAATTCCATTTGTCATATGCTAGAAGGATGACTTGCGAGAGACGATTCATCTGGGCCTGCTGTGAATATAAGCCTTGTGTAAACAGCGGGATGAAACTAAGGCCACGTCCTGATCCGTCAAGTTACACGCCGCCTTAGTTGCCAGGATTCTAGAATTATTTTTTTCTTCAGGGTCAAAGCTCCCCAATTTTGCCATTGAAAAAGGCAGTCGAAGCAAGCCTCTAGCTGCATCTTTGGTTGGGAGCGAGCAAAATTGCTAGCGTGCAAGCCGGGTGGGAAAGGCGTTGCGACGAAGGGGGCTTTCGGGGCTCTAACAGGCTGCGTGTGAAGCAGCTTTACCTCTGGGTCTTGAATCCCTGATGTATTTCAGAAAATGCCGATCCTGCTGCCGCCTGGATCTTCCGCTGAAGAGAGAGACTGCGCGGTAGGTGGTGACCGTCGTCACCGGCGCTTTGGGGCTCGCACCTCGGATCGTTCAGACCGCGGCAGGTCGCATCAGGTTGACCAGCCGTACCAGGTTGTACGCGGCAAACGTCAGCAACGCTTGCCCCGAGAGTTTCTCCAAGCCCTTGTGCCGGGTCTTGCGCAAGCCACCGTTCTTGTAGAGCTTGGCCTGCGGGTCGGTTGTGCTCTGGTGCGTCGTGTTACCCCGCTTCTTGCCCTTGACGTCCACCGAGGGATTGCGCGCCGGTGGCGTGGGCAAGCTGCTGCCGTCCTTAGGCTGAAAGCTCTTGGGCACCTCGATCATCTCCCGGTTTTGAGACGAGTCGGGCGTGAACGAGCCGATGTGCCGCTGCCGCCCACGATGCGGACGGATTTCTGCTTATTTGTTAATCAATTTGCCCGGTGATTCCCGCCTGATTGCCCCGGGCCAGGGCAATC
>Ga0265293_10011556_pt1 | contig 11973 bp, 6 predicted proteins | sample Munlanlewell138R_FD_192505 | JGI IMG/M metagenome (GOLD analysis project Ga0265293, IMG submission 192505) | Leachate microbial communities from a municipal landfill in Southern Ontario, Canada - Leachate well 138R | ecosystem: Engineered > Solid waste > Landfill > Unclassified | place: Canada... | reverse complement strand
TTACAAATCTGATACAGTTTTAAACAAAATGAGACATTTTGTAGAGAAATATAAGCTAAAAGTGCTAATAAAATAAGGCAGGGTGAAGATGGAATGACATTTTGTTCGAAAAGTGCTTAAAAGAATGCTTTCTTTGGGGAAGGGGGGGACGGGGGGAAACATCTTTTCTTTGGCACAAAGAAAAGGGTTTCCCCCCGTGCAAAGCTCTCAAAGACTAGCTATACGCCTTTCTAGCCGTTCTAGGCGCCTGTCCTTGTAAAAGCTGAAGCGATGTTTTATAAAAGCGCAGCAGTTGTGTGTTCGCCTGTGAAGCGCTGCGCTTACCCTTATGGATACGGATGAAGAAAAAACGCCTTAGCTCAAAAGCCAAACAAAAAAAACTTATTCCAAGTGTAGAATACCTCAATGATATCTTGAGCGAAGATGAAAAAGCGCTTTTTGTAAAAACAACGCTTGAGTATTGGATTCTTTGCCATCAGTGTGAAAATAGTAGTCATAGCGAGACGGCGTACGCATTTTTAAGTCACTTACGTGATGAAAAGAAGGAAGCTTGCTACAGCATGCTCCCGGAACGATACCGCGATAAATCCATCGATGATTTATTGTGGGAAGTGATCGCCATTCATGAGCTAAAACGCGCTGTTGACTTACAGGGAAATCAAAAGAAAACACGCAAGTTTGAAGCCTCTCTTGAGCGCTTTTTACCTAAGTTTGAGAAGGAGTTTATCGAGCAGATAGAGCTACAGAGTAAGTCTGGTTTTGCTATTTATGCAGATTACGGAAAAGTTGTACGTCACTCTTATCAAGAAAAGTTTGGCCTACAAAAGCATGTATTGATCCATATGCCTTTTATCGATCTTTTGTATGACTCCCACACCACGTTAAGGCGAGCGGAGAATCACGAACTCGCCGTTAAACTTGCGAAGCTCATCAAAAATCTAATGCCTTGGGATACCAAGATCACCTCTTATCGTATATTCCAAGCGGCTCGTTCTGAGAACTATCAAGAGTGCATTAAACAGTCTGTTGAGCTTATGTCATATGAGCTTAGAGAAGAATCCTTGGCTGAACTCTACGGAATACTGGCGCTCTCTATACACAAATATGACAAAGATTTAGCCTTGGCCTGTATTATTAAATCCTTGAGCATTGAATTCGAAGACATGAATCTCAGGGTTTACGAAACACTGGTTAGCGAAACGAAGAAGTGCTACCTACTTGATGAAAAAGAAATAAAAGCAAAGTTCGAGGAATATGGAATCCCCTACTCGTTAGATGAGCAACTGCGAGAAAAAGTACTCCATACGCTGCTTAAGGAAAAAGAAGAACGCCGACAAGCAGGCGAGGATGAAGAGATGCTCAATAGCATTTATGAGCCATACTTTGAAGGTTTAGCTTACGATCTTGGCAGTAATAAGTTTGTCGAATTGAGCTGTTTCACCATTCGGGAACGCCAATACTTCCCAGCGCTCTTGCATAAAACTACGCTGGAGGATAAAAAGAAAAACACGCAGCAAGAAATCGAAGAGTTTAAGCGCGTCGTTAAAGAATCTAGATCCTTGCTCGATGAAATAAATGATGCAGTCGATAATATTAAGAATAAGCAAAGTATCAATTTTGATGTGCTAGAACCACAAGATTTAGGTGAGGAAGAATTACAAGATTCAGATGAGCTAGAATTACAAAATCTCATAGATAAGAAGAATTCTATATATCAAGAGATTCGAGAAAAGTATGCTGCTAACGATGAGTTCGCGCAAGATGTGGTTCTTTTCCTCCAGTTGCTTGAGGGAGATAAGGATGTGTTCCCATTGGCAGCAGATGACTTTAGAGAGGTACTCTATGGTTTTGAAGATCTCAGTGAGGAAGAAATAATCTCTAAACTCCGAGCGCTGTATAAAAAAGTCAAAAACGCTTTGGATTCTCATCTGTACAATCGACGATATTTTTCTATTAACACATTCTCTGGTCCCTTTGCAGGAATATTCTTTAATAAAGAGCACAATAGTGGCGATAAAAACCATAAAGTCATTTTCATAATTTCGGATGAAATCACTGATGGAATAGAGTATTTATTAAGTGATATGCAAGAATACGAATTGCAGGAAGAGCTTATTGACTTGTGTTACACACTACTTCGCATATCCAAGACATACTTTGAGCCGTGGTTGATTTTGGCCGATTATAAGTTTCGCGAAGGAGATATCGAAGGTGCTATTGCTTACGCTCTAGCAGCGTGGCCTTACGTAAAGAACCTTGTAGAAGCAAATAATTATTTTTCTTTACTAAAGACATGTTTCGCAAACACTAAACCCGAACTTAGCGAGGCTCTAGAGTATTTTTCGAATACATGTCTGCCGCGCTTTCATGCCAGACTCTGCGAAGATACCGACGATTTTGAAGAACTTGAGCGCTCATTAGCTTATGAGAAGATTTTAATTGAAAATCATATCCCTTACATACATGTGCTTGATGAGCATGAAGTGAAAATTTACGAATTTGGCTCGCTGGAAGATATGAAGGCATATTATTCCTTGGTCGGAGATTTAGAGGCTTTGCGCAATCTAAGGAAACTAGAAAATTTATACTCTCTGATAGACAAACAATTGCCTGAGACTGCAGAAAACAAATGATAAACTAGCGATATTTGAACAAAGTTTAATGACTAAGAGCGGCTAAAGCAGCTTCGATGAATGCAAAAACAGTCAAAAATAGTGAGGCTAAACGAAGGAAAGTCAGGTGAGCATTCACAATAAAATGAATCAAATCAATGCCCTACACACAAAACGGGTTTTAAGGGCGATGGCTCTTAGACGAGGTTTGGGGCGCTAGCCCCAATAAATCAGAGCTTCCTTAGCGAGGCGTGGGGTAGAGCCCCACAAATAGAGTCGAGTCTAACGAAGAATAACGGAATTAAGCGAATGTTAAACAAAGGAAGTGAAACTATGATGAAAACGAAAGACGAACTATCCTTGGAGCTCTTAAACGAACTAGGCGTTTTAAAAGGTTTGCGCAAAGAGCAGCTTGCTGCGTTTACCGAAAAACTACAAATTGAATGCTACAGCGCAGGTTCAAGTATTGAAGTTAATGAGAAGTTTTGCATTCTACTGAACGGGGAAGTTGCGGTGTATCGGGGCGATATGCAGATTTCTCACCTCATCGTCGGAGATGCCTTCGGAGCCTGGGGCTTGTGGACGCTGATGAAGGAGCGCGTAAGTCTACGAGCACAAACCGATTGCTGTATCGGGTTTTTTGATAATAGTGAACTGGAAACGCTTTTTGTCGAAAACCCCGACGCGATGCTCCAAATATTCAAAAACACGTCCCGAAGTTCTGATTCTAGGATCGAGGAGATGTCCCAAGCGCTGCTGGCCGCCTATAGCGCGCCGTCTCAGCATATAAAAACCAGCATCACCCTACGAATTGGCGACGAAGAGCGACAAGTTCGTGTAGGTACACCGCTATCTCAAGTGCTGCCCTCCACGGTGGATGGCGAGGACGTACTCGCGGGGATGATTAACTACAAGCCAGTATCGCTAAATCGTCCCATCTACACATCGGGAACGCTTTCGCCTTTAACACGCGATGGACTAGAAGGTAGGGCAATCTACCGCCAAAGCCTCGATCTCCTTAGCCTCGAAGCGGCATACAGAATCGATCCAAAGATCAAATTGCGCATTGGCCCAAGCCTCGGCTTTGCACACCTCTTTGAGGTCGAGGATTTCGCGGGCTACAGCCTCTCTGAACTCGCCAAACGACTTAACGACGAAATGCGACAAATGGTAGACGAAGACGTCGTATTTCGCCGCGATTATTGGTCGATCGAAGAGGCGCGTTCCCTGTTTTTACAACAAGGCTGGGATGATGCCGTAAAGTTTTTGCGCAAATCCCGAAACTCCTCCATCGCACTGGTGTCCTGCGGTAAAATCTACGCCATAGAAATTTCCCCCATGGTCGCATCGGCGCGATTACTACAAAAGTTTGAAGTCGTTGATTATGGTTCGGATTTGCTCTTATATTTTGGGGACTCCGAAACTAAGAACGAAGCACTTGTTCGCAGCATTCATCCAGGACGCTTAGCCAAACAACACGATCTCTGGTTACAAGGCATGGGGATCACTAGCGTTGGGGCATACAACGATTTGTGCATCTCTGGCGATGTCTCTCAGATTATTCGCGTTAGCGAAGGCTTCCACGAAAAGCGTATAAGCCAAATCGCCGATATGATCGTGCAGCGCGAACGACGCGTTAAAGTTATCTGTATCTCGGGTCCCTCCTCTTCGGGTAAAACGACATTCCTCAAGCGTTTATCCATACAACTACAGGTTAATGGCCTCAATCCAAAGTGTATCTCGCTCGATAACTACTACGTAGACCGCGAAAAGACGGTGCGCGACGAAACGGGAGACTACGATTTTGAAGCCTTTGAAGCACTCAATATCGACTTGCTTCGCCAGCAACTTCACGATCTCGTTAGTGGCAAAGAAATTCGCATTGCCCGCTACGACTTTAACACCGGAAAGAGCATACCCGAAGGCGGTCCGTCCATGAAACTTGGAACCACGGACGTACTCCTGCTCGAAGGAATCCACGCTCTAAATCCAAGTTTACCCGTGGATCAAAACGATGGCGTCTTTAGAATTTTTATTAACCCCATGACAAGCCTATCTCTGGATAGGGTGAACCGCATTGGTGTATCGGATCTGCGTTTGATGCGCAGAATCGTTCGTGACCGACACCAACGATCGATTACCGCTACCGACAACATCATGCGCTGGCCATCGGTGCGACGCGGCGAAATTAAACATATCTTCCCATACCAGGAATTGGCGGATGCGATCTTCAATACTTCGCTCGTTTACGAAATATCGGTGCTCAAAGTTTACGCCGAACGATACCTACTCGAAGTTCCCGAAGATCACCCCGCACACTCCGTTGCCTTTAGGTTACGAAGACTCATCGACAAAATCGTTTCCATCTACCCTGACCACGTTCCGCAAACTTCGTTATTAAGAGAATTCATCGGTGGGAGCTGCTTTAACGATTAACGGCTTTGTTTTACCCGAAATAGGTATTACACTACAGTGTTGGGGAAAACGCGTGTAAGCGCATTTTTTGGGGGGTAGCGCGGGATCGCCTGAGTTAGGGGCTTAGAGTTTTGCATGCTCTGCGATGGTTCGCTGATGAAGCGAAACATCGCAGAGAATTTTGCAAAACTTAGCCCATAACGAAGGAAGCCCGCGCGTAGGGGGGCGTCCCCCCGCAAAGGAAAATTCGATTGTTTGTTGCTTATTTAGAATATTATATGCAAGGAGTTTTGTTTTGAAAAGAAAAATTATATTTGTACTAATTTTAGGCGTGATAGCCGCCGCAGCCTTCGCCTGCTCGAAAGGCAAAGAAGCAGCCTCGCCAAAGCAAGAAAACGTCAAGTTCACGCTCAACAAGTTGGATCGTCCCATACTTTATGAGAGCGCAAAAGATGCCAAAAGCAACTGTGACTACAATCTCGGGCTCGTCAAAGAGTTTAGAGGAAACATTTTGTCGGTAGACGGCGTGCGAAACGTGGAGAACACGCTTGAGCCAATGAACGAAATACACATCGCGTTTGAGCGGATTTTGGGCGTTACTAGCCTCATGGCCAACACGCATCCCGATGCAGACGTGCGAAAAGCGGCCGAAGAGTGCCAAAAAGAGGCGAGCGCTGCTTTGACCGAAATCAACATGGACAAGGGGCTCTACAGTGCGATAAAAGCTGTCGATACCAGCAAATTGGACGGCGCAGCCAAGCGCTTCGTCATGTTAACACTGCGTGAATACGAACGCGCGGGCGTCGATAAAGATGACGCCACCCGAAGGAGACTAGCCGAGCTTGACGCCGCAATGGTGCAGTCGGGACTCGACTTTGGGCGAAATATCCGCGATAGCAAGCCAAAACTCAAAGTAACAGTCGCAGATCTCGAAGGCTTACCCGCCGATTTTATCGCCGCAAAACAAAGCGACGCCGACGGTTACCTCGAATTGAGCACGGACTACACCGATTACTTCCCCGTACTTAGCTACGCGAAATCCGAAGCCGTTCGACGCGATTTGACACAACTATTTAACGAAAGAGCATATCCCGCAAACGAAGCAGTGCTCAAAAAATACCTAGAGCAGCGCTATGAATTCGCGCAACTCCTTGGCTTCCCGAGTTGGGCCGCGTACATTACCGCCGATAAAATGGCCAAAAACCCCGAAACCGTCGCCAGCTTTATTGATGAAGTCGTTAAAGTGGCAAAACCCCGAATGGAAATAGATGTAAAAGAACAATTGGAACGCAAAAAGAAAGAAGATCCCTCTGCAAGCGAATTTTATTCTTGGGATCGCTTTTATTATAATGAAAAATTAAAACAAGAAAAATACCAAGTAAACGCCCAAGAAATTCGAGAGTACTTCGCATACGAAAAGGTGAAAAAAGGCTTACTCGCAACGGCTTCGCAAGTCTTCGGCGTTAGCTTCCAGCAAGTGGACGCCCCCGTTTGGCACGACGCAGTCGAAGCGTACAATGTCATCGAGAACGATAAAGTTATTGCGTATTTTTACCTCGACATGCACCCCCGTGATGGAAAATATGGACACGCGGCGAGTTTTGGAATGCTCAATGGAATAGAGGGCTTGCAGTTACCAGCGGCGACCTTGGTTTGTAATTTCCCTCAACCCAGTGCCGACAACGCCGCCTACATGGAACACAAAGATGTCGTGACCTTCTTCCACGAGTTTGGACACCTCATGCACCAACTGCTTGCGGGGCGCCACAGGTGGGCAAACCAATCGGGTATTTCCTGTGAGTGGGATTTCGTCGAAACACCATCGCAGCTCTTCGAGGAGTGGGCTTGGGATTACGACGTGCTCAAACATTTTGCGACCAATGACGAGGGCAAAATTATTGACGCCCAAGTGGTTAAACGCATGAAACAAGCCGACAGCGTTGGACTCGGTGTACACGTTATGCGACAAATGTACTTTGCCGCCCTTAGCTTCCAATTCCACAACGCCAAACCCGCCGATATCCACCTACAAGATCTCGCCAAAGCTCTCCACGACAAATACTCGCCGTTCGCCTACATCAACGACGACCACAGCTACACTAGCTTCGGACACCTCGATGGATACAGCGCGATTTACTACACTTACATGTGGTCTTTGGCTATCGCAAAAGACTTCCTAGAGCGCTTCAAATCTAAGGGTTTGCTTGATCCTTCAGTCTCCCGCGAATACCGCAATAAAGTGCTCGCCGTTGGTGGCGCCAAAGATGCCGATGAAATGGTCAAAGACTTCTTAGGCCGCCCCTACGAACTCGCCGCTTTCAAAAAGTGGCTCAGTGAGTAAACAATGCGACGCGCCTCAACCATAGCCCTAGTTTGCATGATAGCAGGCTGGGGCTGCGCCTCCCAAACACCGCCCGAAGTCGCGGCGGTCAAGCGGGCTGAACGCCAGTTTCGCGTCGCATACGCCAAAGCTATCACTCAGTCTCAAAGCGAAATCAACGTAGTTCAATTGCGATACCGCGCCAACGACTGCGAGCTAGAACTACCCCATGAAGCCTATATTTTCGGAGTTTGGCAGCGCGTACAAGTCATTGCCAGCCCCGAATTGCTCGAGAAAATCAAAGAACAAGGCGCTGAAGCAAGTATTGAAGTTTTGGCTAAACTCAGCAATAGCTTATATACTGCAAAATCTGGACAGAGTTTTAGCATTTTACATGTAGAACGTTTAAGTTCTCAAATATAGTACGAGTCGTTTGACTTTTATACTACGAGTCGTTTGACTTTCATTTTTTGGCGAGGACTTAGCACTCATCATTACGAAAATTTTTATGCCCAAATCAACAACATTGTTGTTGTAATAAGAGGCCATTGCTTTGAGGAAAAAACTCACCATTTTCGTAAACAAACAAGAACGCGCATCGGCTTCATCGAATAAAATAATCAGTTCAGCAGAGAATTACACGGTTTGTACAGAAAAAGTCTGAACCATTTTGCTTTCTTTTTAGTGCCACAGCCGTCCAGGCTGTGGCCGCTTCGCGCGCGGCCTCAGCCGCGACCAATCGCTGACATCCGTGTCGCGATTGAAGAGAGGGGGGGTGCGGGGGGAACCTTTTTTCTTTTGCAAAAAGAAAAAAGGTTCCCCCCGCGCAAACTCAATGTATTCCAGTTCAATTCAAAGTGACGGGAACTCGCTGAATACCGTCTTTACGCTAATGCCCAAACGTTTGGCGCCGCCCGATGCTAGTTCCAATACGTACTTCGCTTTGTCTGTGGAGGGGTAGCGTAGCTCGCTTCGCAACGGCGCCGCGTCCTCAATAATGTTGGTCACCGTACCATTGGCTCTAATATACACCATATCTAGCGGAATGTAGGTGTTTTGCATCCAAAAAGAACGGTAATCTTCCGACTCAAAGATAAAGAGCATGCCCCAATCAGGGTGTATGTATTTTCTAAACATCAGCCCTAACTCGCGCTCCCAGCTGCTTTTTGCGATTTCAACGTGTATGGAGCGCTGTACTCCATCGCTATCTGTAAACTTTAAACTTGGCGTTTCTGCGTTGGGCTTGTTCGAAATAGATGGGGGAATGTCGCAGCGCTTGTCGTTGCAAGTAAGCGGTGGGTAGCAAGAGCGTTTAGTGCTACAGGCTAAACCCATCGATCTTTGCCACTGCGCTTCATCGATGACGATTTGTGAGCGAAGCGAGTCTGTAGCAGGCGCCTGCTGGTGTTTGCAAGATAGGGGTGAAAGCAATAATAATACAAAGCATACTAGAGCGTATCGCATTTAAAACCAAATTATTCTATGAGTGAAGTGTAAAGCGTGTTTTATTTTTGTATTTGCTCAAGCAAACTATTCGCCCTAGCGAGTTCTGGGCTTTGCGAATTTTGATGAATCCAAGCGTTTAGCGGGAGAATTAAATCTTTACTGGGGTAGATTTCGATCGCGTCAAGTACGGCCTCGATATTTTCATTTTGTGTAAGGGCTTCTTTTATGGGAGCTAGAGCTTGGGGCGACTGTGTTTTGGCGAGTGCTGCGAGTGTAGCAGTCGAGATCTCGGGCTTTGGATCTTTTGCGGTTAGCGCCAAAGAGAGTAGGGCGTTTTCACGTATTTCGCTGTTTTGCGAATAACTAACGATCTGGGACAAGGATGAAATAGCAGCCAGTTTTATTTCAATATCGCTGTCAAAAGCTTCATTAGAAACAAAACTGAGTATGTTTTTTTCATTTTTTTTATCGATAAGAGCTGCGATATTGGCTAGACTCGATAGTCGCGTGTGCTTTGGCGCGCCTTTGGCGTTTTGTATAAGTTTTTGAGCAAAATCACTTCGCCCCGCGACGCGCATCGATTCAATGCTTGTGTTCACAATGCTCGCCTCCGTGTCCTTAATCAGTTCACTCGCATATTCATCGCTATGGTCCATAAAACGCAGTGCAAACGCCAAGTCTCTGCGAAGCCCATAGTCGCTGCTATAGAGAGCCGTTTTGGCTTGCTCTTTTAACCACGGATTTTCAGATTTTGCCGCGGCCAGAGCGATTAGAGCTGCACCCTTGTGATGGGTATTTTTGCCCAGAGTATCAAGCCATTTTTCATCTATTTGTCTTTGCGTTGCCATGATCATCGCGCGCTGTTTGTGCGAGTTTTTTTCGCTCTTCAAGCTAGCGCTAAGCCTAGCTTGCGCTGGCATCATTTTAGCCATAGCCCATTCAAAATTGGGCGCAAATTCTGTTATGCTTTCAGCGGCTTTGGCCAGTAAATCCGCGCTATTGCTCGATTTACGACTTATAAGTAGATCAATCGCGTGCTCTCGCAGTTCTCTATCTTTTTGGTACAATGCTCGCGCTATGTGATCCTCTTTTACGCTTTTATCGCCCGTTAAAGCGCGGTACGACTTTGCCGCCTCTACAGCGCTTGCATGCTGCAAAATAAAGCTATGCGCGATATTTTTACTGTTCAACGCCGCGCTCTTATTTTGCACAATGCTTCTAGCTATACCCAGCAGCATCGCCGGAGCCTCGATGGGGCTGAGCTGTTTTGCGAGCTCTGCCTCTAGCCCAGCGCTTAGTAATCGTTTATATAATGTTTCGAAGTTTTTGGCTGAAAGCGCGTAAAATTCTGGCAGGCTTTTACATAAAAAACTAAGTTCTTTGTGTTTCTCCGCACTTTGTAAGGCATTCTCGATACGCACTGCGTCGTTTGTTTTGATTTCGGCAATAATCGCCGCACGAGTCAACTCAAAGTTTGCACCATCTAAACACTCTTCTTGCAAAGCCCTAGATAAGCTCGTGTTTTGATTGAATTTTCCGCGAATTTCTTGAACAATTGCGGGCTTATCACTTGCTTTAAGCGCTTTTACGCTGGCTAGTACCAGCAGTTCGTCGCTGTCGTTTAAGAACTCTGCGACCCTTTCCTCTGCTCTGGGCAAATTGAGCGAAGGATATACCGAAATAAGGCTTGCTTTTGCGATGCGATTATCGCTTTGGAGGCTTCGTTCTAAGTCTGCGACTATACTTTTGTCCTTCCGTTCAAGGCGCGCTCTAAACTCACGGCTACTTAGCAGCTCATGATTAACTTCCACGTAACTATTGGCGCTTATTTCGCTACTCGCCGCTTTCCATGTCGTTTGTAAGGGAACAAAGCGTGTAAACTGTGTAAAATCTTCACGATAGCTCTTTGCAGCGCATAAGATTTGGGGTCTCTTTAAACCCAACCATTCGAAGTTCAGGCTAAGCTCGGCTGCGATGAGCGGGGCAAAATCACATTTTTGTGGATCAATAGTTACCGTATTGTCTTTGAGTTGTGTATTTCCGTAGCTGGGTAATTTTCTTGATTTAACTTTTTCAAAAACGGCTTTTGCTTTCTCCGCATCTGAGTTTGGGAGTTGCATCGCTGTGGGGATGGGGAGCAGCGCCCACTCTTGTTTATCTTGGTAAAAAAAAGATTCATAGGAGTAGAGCAGTATCTCTTGGGCTCTTGCCTGTGATAGTGTAAGCGTAAAGCCGATAATAAGGGTTAAAGAAAAAAATATATTTTTCATGATGCTAATCGTTGTATAAGCTAGCCACGCTTCGCGTTTGGCGAATGCTGCGAGCGCATTTTAGACCTTTAGCTATGCCTTGTCTAGCTAAAACACTGTATTTCGCTAAATCGCATGTCTTTGCGAGCGATATGGGGATGGGAATTTTGCTGTAGGGGCAGCTTTCAAAGCTGCCCTAGCAAGCCATCAAAATGGGAAAAATAAGCTTGACCTTTGGAGACGAAAGCTGTATATAGCCGTTGTCCGCTGCCTTTAATGGCGGTGGGCAGTTTTCTTGAGTTATTCCGGGATCGTTCAATGGTAGGACGACGGGTTCTGACCCCGTTAATCTAGGTTCGAATCCTAGTCCTGGAACCATGGCGAGTTCGTCTAGCGGTTAGGACACCGGCCTCTCACGCCGGCGACACGGGTTCGATTCCCGTACTCGCTGTTTAAACTTAATTCACGAAAACACCCCATATTCCTAATAAACATTCTTTTCACAACGTTTATTAGAATATCCGGCGAGTTCGTCTAGCGGTTAGGACACCGGCCTCTCACGCCGGCGACACGGGTTCGATTCCCGTACTCGCTGTAAAAAGCCGAGTTAGTGATGCTAACTCGGCTTTTAATATTTTGGGCTCTAGTCCGTATTACAGCTCATCGATGTCGATAATATCGAATTCCTTGTTTTCTTGAGCTATCGCTTTTTGGGCTAGATCGTCTTCATTCAAGAGTTGATTTGCGTCGTACTCAAGCATTTGCTCATGCTCACTTTGAATTTTTGCATTCTCAGTTTCGCTTGGCGCCAGCGAGTCAACGTCGTGGAGACTGTCGCTGTTGAGCGGTTCTTCGATGATTTTGTTGGATTCCTCGAGTAATGCTCGCAGTTCTTCGTCGCTGAGGCTTTTTTCGGCCATTTTGTTCCAAA
>Ga0265293_10011555_pt1 | contig 11975 bp, 3 predicted proteins | sample Munlanlewell138R_FD_192505 | JGI IMG/M metagenome (GOLD analysis project Ga0265293, IMG submission 192505) | Leachate microbial communities from a municipal landfill in Southern Ontario, Canada - Leachate well 138R | ecosystem: Engineered > Solid waste > Landfill > Unclassified | place: Canada... | reverse complement strand
CGTCCAAAATCACCATGCCCTGGCTCCATTGCATTCCATTGGCAGTGGTGTTAAAGTCTGTCACGTTGCCCTTGATGGAGACATTGCCTTCATACAAACAAGAGGAGTTTTTACCCTCATAATTCCAGACGCTACCTTTGATCACGATATCGTGGCTGGAATAGCTGTTGATTATGAACGCATAGGGGTGGCTAACGTTGGTGCGCAGATTAAAGAGCTGGGTGTTGGCGCTTTGATTTGTGAGATAGCTATTTCGGGAGGTGGAGCGGAATTCCACATAACCCATGGCAAATTGAACGTTGGAACCATCTTGGAAATTCATATCTCCCCAGCAATAAATCTCGGCGGAAGCATTGGAGATCGTAGCGGTCGCCCCACTTTCCCAAGAGATGTTACCCAAAACATTTAAATCCGTGGCTGCGGTCATAACCAGGTGTCCCCAAGTGTGCATATTGCCATATACATTCAGGTTGTAAGTACTAATGGTAATGGAGCTGGAGCTCTCTATGCGCAGGTTCTTACAATTTCCTGAGGCAGCCGAAGTGGCAGGGTAGCGGGGGCAGCCATTGGGAATCAACACGTCGTCATTTGCATTGGGTAAGATGCCAGTATTCCAGTTTGAACCATTATTCCAGTCTGTGGTGTTTCTGCCTTTCCAGATGAAGCCAGCGTAGATAGTGCCCACATAGGTGACTCGGTTATGCGCTGTAACTGTTAAGGTATATTCGCTGCAGGAAGAGGGTTGGATAAAAGTGGTAAAATTCCCCAAGATATTGGCATAACCCGAGGTGTAAATGCCATCGTTGAATGAGATGCCCACAAATGCAAAGGGAACCCCTGTGGATACATTAATAGTGGTTTGCACGCCCACGATGATGTATTTGGTATAGGTCACCGACATGGGTGCGGGGGTTTTGGTACGCATCAGCATCGAGGCATCGCCAAAGATATTCCAAGTTTTATACATATTTGTGGCATCTGGATAATCATCCAGCATCTTGCAGGCACCGTTGTAGAACAGACCGCCAACCGTCTTTTTTGAATCTGCCACCAGCAGGTCCACAAACTCGTCCTGTGCAGCCATGGGCGGATTCCAGGTTTGGGCTACAGAGCTTCCGTAGAAAGCAACGGCGCCACCGCCGGATTTTCTGAGGAATGCTTCAGCCAGACAGTAGCGATTAACGAAGCTCCCAACCCAGCAAGCCACGTTAAAGATCACCGGAGTCATCACGCCGTTGCTGAGTGCCGCAGCGTGGTTAACGCCAAAACTAGTGGTAGTATATTTGTCGGTCTCGCCATGACCGCAATAATTCATCAAGCCTCTACCGTTATTAAGGCGTTGACTTAAATATGCGGCAGTGTCATTGTCATGATTGGGATCTATTTGATCTACAAGCGTGTATCCATATCCCAATAGGTCGTCCCTGATATAGTCCATGTGCTCCCAGTCATACTCTCCATCATCGCCGGGACCTTCGTCAGAAGCCACTCCGATAGCCCGCTGCAGCCAAGTGTGGGTAGTGCCCAAATCCCTTTCGTAGGTAATGACCTTGTTTACCTGGGTGGTTAATTCGGCAGAGGATTCGGCTGAAAAGCGACTAACGAAAATGTCCGGATAGCTGTCCGTACCAGCCACTAAGGCGAACACGGGATCCGCTCCGCCACCTTGCACGGTTTTGGTCGGGATATGCTGGGAATCGCCTACCAATTGTACGTAGGTGATGCCGTAGATGGTATAATAAGATTGGATGAAGTCTTCCAGTTGAGTGGCAGTGGTGCCTACGTTGCTGATTGGCACGAGATAGGTGGTAATACCCTTTTGCCTTTTCCAGTTGCAATATGGGAGGATGGCGTCGTAATATGAATCATCGTAAATAATCAGAAGCTTGCCAAAACTATCACTGACAGGGGTATAACGATAGTTTTCCCAATTCAGATAGTGGTTTTCATAGATGGATACAAACTCACGGGAAAGCTCACTCCTTGAGGTCGTAAGTACATTCACCGTATCCAAGCCTTGAGCGTAAACTCGCACCTTGTAGGAGGTGAAAATCCTCAAGGTCTGACTCACGGGATTGTAGGCAAAAGGACGGGTCTGCACTACTATCCCACGAAATTCCCGCATTATATAGGGCTGGGAGAGACTGGCGATTTCTCCAGGGAAAAACTCATCATTTTTATACATGGCGTCGAATCTGAATGGAATCGTGTCGGGATCAATGTCACGTGTTAGGTCACCCTTTGATGGCGCCACAGCCAAGTGAATATCTTCATATTCAATATCGAAAACCTCCGCTTTCATCAAGGCTTGGTCGTCGATAATGATGCTCCTATTCATCACCGGCAGTTCTGGGAATCCTTCATCCAGCAGCTTCCCCTCTTTGGAAAGAGATATTTGGTACCACTTGTCTCCATCAATCTCCACCTGGGTCTTTTGATATGATCCCACTTGGAATTGCAACACTGTTTCTGAGGTGGTTGAATATACTATTTCTGCAGTGTTGGCCCCAGCACCAACATATATCTGCTCATAGGCAAATAGCGGAAAGAACGAAAACAACAGTGACAGCAGCAGCAAACTGTGCACAAAAACTCTCTTAAGAATAAAGTGACCTGAATTGACGGGGGCTCTGTCCTGTAAAAAATACAAATTCGTCTTGCTTTTCATCTTTTACCTCATCTCTTTGATGTGGGGTGTCAAGTGTTGGCAAAAATGCCTGCTTTCTTGTTATTAGGATGTTTGAGGATGATTTGGCTATCCTCAGTTATTTCACATTATATACTGTATCAAGACCAGTTGCATTATTTTTACATTCTTTGTTTCAGTCAAGTATTATCTTTACAATATCTACCCTGATTTTACTGAGTTGTGTTCATGCCGCTTTTAGTTATCCACGAATTACACGAATGGACACGAATTTTAGGCTCGCTACCGCTCGCTTTTAGTATAATAACCACAAAATGCACGAAAATACACGAATGATGTATGTCTGATCTCTGGTCTCTGCCCTCTACCTCAATATCTGATTACGCTTATCTTGCCTGTTAACCACCCTTGTCTCTCCTTTGCTGAGACAAGGGTGAGACAAGGGTGGTACAAGGGAGGCTAATGGGCAAGGAGTGATTTAAAAAGAGTAAGAACCTCCGCCGTCAATTATCTTTTGGAGGTAGACACCCCTCAGGATATAGCGCGGCATATTCTCGCCCTCTGGGTTGATGAGATACTCTTCCTTGATGGAAGATGCGCTCCAGGGGATGGGCGGTGTTTTGCCCCCGTCCAAGATGGCTATCTGTTTGGCGATGGCATCAGCCAGGTTATTCAGCTCCAGATTGGGCTCGAGCAGCTGTTGGACGAGGGTCTTGGCAAAGCGGCTGTTGGGCACGCTGTTATCTGTGGACAGGGTATTTAGAGGCGTGCCATACATCACAAGGGTGTTATCGGTAAATTTGGATATGTCTGCCAAGCCTTGTTTTGCCAGCTTAAAGCTCACGTTTGAGGGTTGGCGTGCCGCATCGATGAAGATCAGCTTCAAATCTGCCTTGGCAAACTGGGAAATAACCCAGCTCAGTTCCGTTGACTCCAGTTTGAACACCTTGTCATTGGGGAATTTGCCCAGGGGTACCAGATAGTTTTTCCCTTCCAGCTGGATGGCGGCTCCGCTGTAATAGAAGAGTGCCATTTCATCTTTTTTTAGCTTGCGGGTAAAATTCAAGATTGCCCGTTTCATCCCATCGGCATCCAAATCTGTGTGTTTGGTAACCTCCCAGCCATTTTGTGCCAAGGTGGTATCCACATGCGCGCTATCGTTTAAGATCTGTGGGATATTACGCTCCCCATATCCGGAATTGCCTATCACCAAAGCTTTTTGGGCAGGTAGCAGGGAAATTGCCAATCCGATCATCAAGATCAAGCTCAAATACTTTTTCATTTTAATCCTCTCTTAATGGTTTATATATTGTCTTCATTTAAACCGGCTTTGATATCGTCTATCGAAGCCTGTGTATCCTTTATACCTTCTTCATCCCCCAAATACTGCTTGATAATTATTATTTTCTCCAAGGTGACGATGGCATCGGCTTTGCGATCTGTGTTAAAATACACCTTGCTGATATTGCCCAGGGCCTTGATGGTTTCTGGCTTATCGTTCATGCGGCGCGCCAGATCCAGCTTTAGTTTGAGGGGAGGCATAGCCTCGGCATACTCTTTCATCACGATATGGGCATGGCCGATATTGCCCACAGCCAAGGATTCATCTTTGAGGAGGTGATATTGGCGGGCTATTGCCAGGCTTTCGTTGAATGATCTCAAAGCCTCATCATTCTGCTCTCTTGCCAAGTACAAAAGCCCCAGATTATTGAGGGATTTGGCTTCCCGCTGCGGGTCTGCCAGCTCTTGAGCCAGAGAGAGGCTGGTTTGATGATATTTCAGCGCCTCATCCCACTCCTTTATATCCTGATGCCACACGCCCAAGAGGTTGGTGATCATACATCTTGGCATCTGGGAATCCAAACTTTGGCTGAGTGCTGCGGCGGCATCCCACAGCTCTTTGGCTATATCCTTGTTACCCCTCAGGAAAGCTAACATTCCGCGGATGCGCAGGCTGTGAAACTCCATCTGGGGCAGCTGGGCTTGTGTGCCCATATCCACCAATCTTGCCAGGTCGTCCTCCAAATCCTTCCAATTGCCCATGGCAAGCTTCAGCTCTATGATTGCCAACAGCGTCTCAGCCATTTGTGTAAAATCATCAAGGGGCAATATCTTTTGCACTTGCTGATACAATTGCAGGGCGCTGGGATTGTCATACACACGCAGGGCAGATGCCGCCGCCTTTTGGAGGCTGGGCAAGGCCTTGGCAGGCATATCCGCCTTCAGATAGTGGTTTCCCAAGGCAAAAGAGAATTCATCCAACCTGCCTGCAAAGAGGGTTTCGATGGCCTCGGCTGTGAGCTGGTGCAAAAGCTTGCGGTTGGCTATCAGTAGTGTTTGATATGCCACCTCGCGGGTGCTGATATGTTTGAAGAGGTAGCTGGAAAATTCAAAGCCGCTCTGCTTGAGGATGAGAGAGCGCTCTTCCAGGCTGTCCAATCCGGAATCTATATCCACCGGTTCCTGCAGGTTGCGCTCTATTTCTTTCAAAATTTCCACAAAGAATTCCTGTCCAATCACCGCGGCTTTTTGCAGGATGTTTTTCAGCGCCTGGGGCAGGGCATCCAAGCGGGAGAGGATGAGGGCATTGAGGTTTGCAGGCACGGGCATATCCTGCCAATCCTCATCGGGCAGGCTGCTTACAAAGTTGCTCCACTCTTCCAGATAGAAGGGATTGCCGGCAGAGCGCGCCAAAACCTGTTCTATGCTGCGTTCGGAGAGGTTCAGATGGCGGGTGTGGCTCAGCACCAGCTCCGTGATATCTTTTTCATCCATGGGCTTTAGTGTCACTTCCTGCCAGCCGCGCATCCTTTGCATATAAACGGGCACGGAGAATTCCGGACGGTACATCAGGAGCAGTAAGCTGGGGAATTGGCTGTGGGCAAAGCGATCGATAAGGTGCTCCAAAGCCAGGGCGCTGCTTTCGTCTATCCAGTGCAGATCGTCCAAAACCATTACCAGGGGCTTGCCAGAGCGGGCACACTCCTGTTTGATGGCTTCCAATACCACGTTTACAGCAAGCTGCAGGTGTTGCAGCAGCTCTTTGCCATCCAGCCGCAATCTATCGTCTTTGATGGGGATTTCTAAAAGCCAGGCGATGAGGGGGAAAGATTCCTGCAAGGCATCCTTCAGAGAGGCGTCGGCATCCTGCTTCAGGCTGGCAAAAGCGGTTTCAAGCTTGGCAAGTTTATCCTGATATGCTTCGGAGAGCCTCATGCCAAAACGCCGCTCCAAGAGCCGGGCAAAGAGATGCAGGGGAGTGGGGCTCACGCCGTCGCAGCCTGCCTGGATATACTCCGCATCTTGCTGGCGCTTGCGGATGAATTCATACACCAGCCGGCTTTTGCCCAAGCCTGCCTCGGCATTGATGCCAATTATCAGAGGACGGGGGCAGGAGGTTTGGGACTGAGTGGCAGATTCTGCTGCCTGGGGGATTACCTCATCCAGAGCCTCGTTCAAGAGTGCCAGCTCCCGGGCTCTGCCCACAAAGATATTGCCATAACGATGGGCACGGCCTTGGTCTGTGGCTCTGAGGTGGGTGGGGCTCCAGCAATCCACTGGCTGGGCTATTCCTTTCAATTCACGCAAGCCCAGGTGTTCAAATTCAAAGATGTGTTCCACTAAGTTTTTGGTGGAGAGGGGCAGCATGATGCGCCCGATGGGGGCGTTGGATTCCATGCGGGAAGCCAGGTTTACCTCCGGACCATACACGGTGAAATCTCCGGCGCGGGATTCGCCCACCTTGCCCACGCTCACCATGCCGGTATTGATGCCTATTCTCACGCTCAGCTCCACGTCTTCATAGCCGGGCTTTTGCCTGAGGGCAGAATTGTAAAGCTGTAATTGTTCCAGCATCTTAAAGCCTGCCCGGATGGCACGCTCCGTATCTTGTTCGCTGGCTTTTTTGGCTCCAAAGAGCGCCATGATGGCATCGCCGATATATTTATCCACAAAGCCGCCATAGAAGGTGATGCAGCGGGAGAAGATCTTCAGGAGTTCATCCATGCGAGAGTGGATCACCTCCGGCTGCAGACGGGTGGAAAGGCTGGTGAAGCCCTTGATATCAGCAAAGAGTACGGTCACTTCACGCAGCTCGCCCTCGCGCAATTGCAGCTTGCGCTTTTGGCTCTGGTTTTCGGCATCCAGCTCAAAAAAGCCGAAGGACATCATAAAGTCGTCTTGCAAATCGTGAACTCCTGTGTTTTTGAAATCAACTGATTTTGGCACTGAGAACACCTTTGCAGAAGGTGGGATAATCAGTCAAGATATATTGTATCAAGAGGGGACGGGGAACAGGGACGAAAAAACCGCGGACCAGCCAAAGCTGATCCGCGGTGTATTATTGTTTATTGTTTGAGGTTTATTCGGCTATCACATAATAGAATCTCTTGCTGCCTGCGGTCTCGCTATAGCTGAGAGCGCTGGATGATTGCAGCAGGTTGAAGCCGCTGTAGGGATCATCAGAGCCATAAACCTTGTAGTTTGTAGCGCCGGTGACGGCAGCCCAGGAAACGGTGATCTGTCCGTTGGCTTCCGTAATCACCAGTTCCGGAGCAGGCATGCTTGCTTCAAAGTCAGACAGGAAGCGCGGGGAGAATTGCATGGCCTGGTGGAATTGTCCTCCCAGAGCGATGATATTGACGGGGGTCTGAGGGATCGGCGTATCGGCATAGTCAGTATTGACGAAGGTACGCATCACAACGCTGGAACCCACGATATTAATATTTTGTGCAGTTGCGGTGAAGTCGCCTGTGGCATCCAAGGTTACGTTCATCACCTTGATCAGCTTTGCCTGGTCATCAGAGGTGATGTTTTCCAAGGTGCGCTCCACGGGGATTACCACGTTGCCACTGGAAGTGGCGGCAGGGGCATTGGCGAGAGGCACAAATTGCAACAGTTCGTTATAAGGATTCAAATATCCCACCACGCCGGTGATACCATCATAGAGTTGGTATGTGGTGGTGATAACGTTAAGGTAATCATCAATCACGATGGCGGCAGTGCTGTCTTGGATATACTTGGTATTGCGGTTGGCATTTTGATAGGTGAGGACAGCTTCGGAAGCCAGTTTATAGATGTTGGCGTCGCCAGTGGGTTTTGCTCTCAGCTCGGCAATGCTGTTGACCGTGATGGGGAATTGATAACTCACGGTGGCGGTGGCGCTGGGGGTATAACCGGTGGCAAAGGCTTTGGCTTTGACGGTGGTGGTAGCGCTCACCAGGAATTGACCCAGATATTCGGTGCTGGTCTCGGTGGGTTCGTTGCCATCTGTGGTGTAATAGATGGTGGCGTCATCTGTGGCTGTGCTCATCGTCACATAGATGGGGTCGGTTTTCAATCCGCCTGCGGGGCTGATCTGCGGGGTAGCCACCACGGGGTCTCCACCAGGGGAGAAGACGTGGCTGCCCAGATAAGTAAATGTGTCTATAGGATACACATCCCATTCTGTGGCAAGGGTGGCAAAGCCGGAGGGAGAATTCTCTTCGTGACCGGAGGGGTTAACTGATACGCCTTGGGTGACGGATGCTTTACGCACCAGGGTCTTATCCAAGGTGGAATAGCCGTCATCAGCAGTCCATTCAGTGCCGGGGTCTTCGCCAATCACACCAAAGATATCGATATCAATCCATTCATTATCACCCACCTGCTTCTGCAAGGAGATGGCATCATCACCGTTGTAATTTACGACAGTGGAAACGACTCCCAAGTCTTTAATAGCCTGAGCAGCTTGATTATGTACCAAGACAATTACATCGCCGTGAGCAAGGGTACCGCTTAAAACTTGAGTATTGCTCTCACTAGGGCTGCCATTCGAAAACAGTGCCACACGATAGTTGCTGAGGTCCACGCTCATGCCGGTTCCATTGAAGATTTCCAGGGCTTTATTATAGCTGCTACCTTCCACGTATTCAGAGATAAAGAGGTCTTGGGCAAAATCCCCTGTGGGAGGATAGATCACACCTTCCAAATCAATGAGCAGAGGGCTGGCGTTGAGGGTTTCGTGGGTGATTTCACCAGTCACTTCCACATCGCGGGTGGAAATCATCTTTACCCAGATATTGCCGCTGAAATTGGCAGGCAATGTATCTTCGGCGGTCCAAGGACCGGTGGCAGAGGTTTTTGAGAACACGAAGGGACCTCTGGTAACTTCGATGTCGATGGCAGTTTGAGCGTTGGTCACGTTCAGGCTATAGGATTGCACGTTTGAATCTTCGCCATAATCGGCTTCAAAGGTGCCCATATTGTTTATCAAGCCCCATCCCACCAAGGGAGCGAGGGCTTCACCTTCGATGCGGAGGCTCACGTTGTCTGCGCCGGTGCTGCCATGGACTATGTTGCCGGAGTGTTCGCCTAAGACGTTGGCATAGATACGCACGTAAATGGTGCCGTTGAAGCTGGCGGATACCTGAATCTGGTCTGCCCATGCACCTTCGGGATCGGTTGTCACCTGGAAGTGTTCCGGGGCGGTGATGGTGATGGGTCCACTGAGGTGTTCACCATAAAGGGTGTATTCAAAATACTCTTCAGAGGGTGTTCCCACCACACACAACAGGGGTTCTTCCTGTTCTCCTTCCACATAAATCATGGGCTGGTCGGGCATGTCAGTGGTCCAGAGCAGGTTCCAGTCGTTGGTGATACGGATGCCGTCAACGCCGAGGACTGCTGCATTATTGGCATTACCTTGGCGCAAGCCAAAGCTGCCCACGGAGACGAGGTCGGCGGGTGCGGAGGCATAGCCACTGGCACTGATCAAATCTGCCGTGGGTTCAGGGGCGCCGGGGGTGGGGTTGATAAAGAGGCTGGTGACGTCGTTCCTTTCGCCGGGGGTGATGTCATATTTGAGCACCAGGAGGATGGTGCTGCCAAAGGGATAGGAGGTAGTAGTATATTGGGTGACTGCGCCAGCACCGGAGCTATATACGAGGCCGATAAAGGCGTTATCGCTATCACCGTCTTTTTTCAAGAATACTCTGCCGGCAAAGATGCTTGTCATTGTTTCCGGACCAAAGTGCATGAAGTAATCTCCAGTTGCCTGGGCGCTATCCACATTGATCAACACAGCGGCATAAACACTGCCCTCGGTCTGGGGAGCGAAGGTGTGGTTCACGTCCTGACCTGTGGCAATCAATTCTACCATATTGCCTGCATTTTGAATATAGCCGGCATAGCTCAGGTTTCCATCCACGACCATGACGGGGTTGTTGGTTCCAGAGTGTGCCAGCCAGCCACCGGTGTCTTCAAGGATGGTATCGACAGGATAATCAAAGTCTTCCACAAACAGCACTATGGGGTCTCCCGGCTCTGCGGGCTCATACACTTCACCGCTTACGGGCAGGATCACTTCCTGGGCATCCGTGCTATTGTGGGTGATATTGCCGCTGTAGTCGCCAAGGGTGGTCCCAGCGAGGCGCACGTAAACGCTGCCATCAAAGTTAGGGGAGAGGGAAAGGCTGTTGCTGTAGGTGCTGCCGTTTGAGGATATCTCAAAACCGGCAGGTGTGGCAACTTGGATATTGCTGGTGAGATTGTCACCGGAGAGGCTGTAGGTCTGGGCAATGGAGGGGATGCCAACCTCTGTGGCAAAGGCATTGAGGGTGCCGGAGACATTGATAAAGGGAACCACGGAACCATAATTGGTCATCAGGATATCATCAAGGTTCATACGTTTGTTGCTGGTGCCTGGGGTACCGACAACGCTGATCTTGACGCGTACGTTGCCGGGTGCATCCACTGTTTCAGAGAAGGTCTGCACTGTGGACGTGGCGGTAAAGCTGTCTCCAATCTGAATCCAGCTGGCACCTGCGGTGGTGCTGTATTCCACTTTCCAGTCTGCTTGAGCGTCGTTTCGGAATTTTCTATATTTGAAACTGATAGTACCCAGACCGCCGGTTTTATCTTGCAGCATGGTCATTGAAGATGTGTTCTTTCCACTAAACCGTGCACTACGAGTGCCTTCAATTACCTCATCTTCTAAATCTCCAATCACTGCCTCCGTCATATCCCAATCAAGCCCGCTGAGGTTAACCGTGCCCGAAGCATAGGCAGTTTTCGTTTCCCCGGGTCCTTCAAAATCTACAAAATAACCTTCTGGCAGCACTTCACTAACCGTGCCGCTTACGGCTTGATCCACCTGAGTGGCACCGCTGCTGGTGTGGGTGATATCACCGCTAAACGTACCCAGGGTGGCTCCGGTGAGGCGCACGTAAACGCTGCCGCTGAAGGCAGGAGCCAAAGACAGGCTGGAGGTGAAGGTTTCGTTATCTGTTGAAATTTCAAAGCCAGCGGGGGCGTTCACACTGATACTCTGGGTGAGGTTGAGCCCCTGCAAGGTATAGCTTTGCGCGGCGGAGGGTGTGCCCACGGATGTGTTGAATGCAGAGAGCGTGCCGGAGGCAGCGATCGTGGGGATGGCTGCACCGGTGTAGCCGGTCCATACGATGTTATCAATTGTGGATTGAATGCCACTTGTACTGGAACCGACGTTTTTGATTTTAATCGTCACTACGCCAGCTACGTTGATATCATTTACAGTCATGGTATGGATAGTGGGATCTGCTCCAGTTACATTGCCAAATACAGGGCTGGTCTCTACCACAACGTCATTTACATACAGCTCTAACTGCCTTGCGCTGGCACCGGTAAATGCCTTGCGATATTGAAATGAAAAACTGCCAATACCACCAGAGATGGTGGCTTCCAAACGGCTATCGGAAGGGCGTTGAAACATTATACCTTTGCCGGTGATTGGGTAATCCCCTTCATCCCTGCTCCGGTAAAAGTTCCAGGTGACGCCTGTGTCACCCACAAAGGAACCGTCTCCATAGCTTGCGGTTGCCGTGGAATTGTCGAAACTTTCCGATCCTTGTCCCCAGATCATGCTGAGGGCAAAGAGCAGAGTGAGAAATACAAATACTCTTTTAAACATGGTCATCTCCTTGCTTAGGTCTTTTAATTATAATACTAAATGGCTTGCCTTGATTGTGGTGGCTTGTGCGCAACCACCCCAATTTTGGGCTGTGTGGCAGTGGATATACTCCAGCTGTTTTATATAAAGTACATTGGTGAGAGGCATTTGCCAACCTTGGCATAAAAAACCTACCACCTTAAGTGCACGTTCACCAATCTGCACTTTTCGTCAATGAGAAAATGCGGGTTTTGGGAAAACGCCAGCCAGCGGCTGGCTTAAAGGCCAGAGACCAGAGGCCAGAGGCCAGGGTGTGGTGTCCTGAAAACTCCGGACTGAAAATAAGGAGAAAAAAGTGAAAGACACTGGCCCCAAGAAAGTTATTTATCGCTACAGTGAATCCTTCAAACAGATGGTAGTTTC
>Ga0265293_10011554_pt1 | contig 11975 bp, 10 predicted proteins | sample Munlanlewell138R_FD_192505 | JGI IMG/M metagenome (GOLD analysis project Ga0265293, IMG submission 192505) | Leachate microbial communities from a municipal landfill in Southern Ontario, Canada - Leachate well 138R | ecosystem: Engineered > Solid waste > Landfill > Unclassified | place: Canada... | reverse complement strand
TAACATTATATCTGATGTACATAAGTGCAACTAAGGCATTCTCTTCACCAGAGGCTTGCACTCACAGAGTATAAGTCTTGCTACGACCTAAAGGTCTAGTCTCGCTTTAGCGAATGCCAAGTTTTCTATATAAAGAACTCCCAAAAATTATGGAAGGGGCGTTGATAATGCGTACATTTCGCTTGAAGCTGTTAGCTATATTAGTAATTACATTAAGTACTATAGCAATAACAGGTTGCTATAATGTTCCGATTACAAGTGTACCTGAGCCATCGGAGCCTGTGATTTCAAACATTGCGAGATATCAAGCACCAGAAAGAACGATTGCGCCTGAACCGCAAGAATCTACAGGTATTGGCTGAAGCTAGGATTATTACTTGCTAGTTAGCAAGTGACAGTCTATTAAATTTATAATTCAATGTTTATTAGCAATTGACATAGTTTACTCGCAGTATAATGACATTTACAGATAATCGCATTACACTTCCAGTAATCAGTGTCGATTGTTCAATAATAAAACAAAAAAATCTAAATGGGGGAAATGAAAATGTTCAAAAAGAACAAAAGCTTTAAAGCGTTACTTTTAGCGTTAACGTTATTATTAACGGTAACAATGGTAGGCTGTGGCGGTAATTCTGCAGATCCTGTAGACACACCAGCACCAGCACCTGCTCCTGCTCCGGCACCAGCACCAGCACCGGCACCGGCGCCAGAAGCACCTAAATTATCTGCTGCTGATGTAGCAATAGAAAGAGCCAAGGATTTCGCAGCTGCAAGAGCTGCTGGCGAGAGCTTCATGCTAGCTCCAGATAAAGCGTTAGAAAAAATTAACGCAGGTGGAGTATTTGTACTTGATGTAAGATCTGCGGAAGACTTTGAAAAGGGACACATTGCTGGGGCATATAATGCTGCATTTACTGGTGGAGAGCTTGCAGGTTTACTTGATCGCCTTCCATTAGACAAAGAAATTTTTGTTATATGCTATTCAGGGCAAACAGCTAACCAAATTAATGGTGCTCTAAATACAGCAGGTTTTAATTCTAAAGCAATATCTGGTGGTATGGGTAACTGGAATAAAGCGACGCTTCCTGTAGAAGGTACTGGAGCTAATCCACTATCTGCGTTGCCGGCAGTGTCAGCTCCTGCAACAGATGCTGACAAATTAGCATGGCAAAATGCGGAAGGTTTTATTGGAGCAATTGTTTCTGCTGAAACAAACAACATGGTAGCACCAGCTAAGTTATCAGAAGCATTAGCAACTGCTGCAGATAAGCATTATATTATGGATATTCGCGCACCTAAAGCAGATAATTATGATTTAGGTCATATAGAAGGCTCGCACTTCTATTCATGGGAAGATATTGCTAACAAGATAGACCAACTTCCGAAGGATAAGACATTAGTAGTTGGCTGCTGGTCAGGTAATAATGCAGGGCAGGCAGTTGCAATTCTAAAAATTGCAGGCTATGATGTTAAGTCATTACAAGGTGGAATTGATAACGGCTGGTTAGATAAGGCTAAGCCTGAAGCTGAAAGAAAGCCGTTCCCAGTAGTAAAATAGTAGTTAATTTAGTAGGAGGCTGGAACTTGGTTTCTGGCCTCTTTCTTAAGTACATCAGAATTTATAACATTATATCTGATGTACATAAGTGCAATAAAGAAAACTATGCTTCACCAGAGGCTTGCACTCACAGAGTATAAGTCTTGCACGACCTAAAGGTCTAGTCTCGCTTTAGCGAATGCCAAGTTTTCTATATAAATATTGATTGGTTTAATGTTGACTAAATAATTGCATAATAGTGAATGGTGTGATAAGAATGAGCAATATTAAACTTCGAACAAAAATAACATTAGCATTTTTAGTAGTGATTATTATTTTTTGTGGAATAATAGCATATTCATTATTTACATTAAAAGAAGTTAGAGATTCATTCTTAGTATCAAAGGATATTAATAAACAAGTTATATTAATAGAAGAAATGAATGGTCTAATGAACCAAATGTACGGAGAATTGGGCTATTTTACTATTAGTAACGAAACTGCTACTATTGATAATTATTATATATTATCAGATCAATTTGAGAAAAACCTTGAACAATTAGAATCACAAATTGAAACATCCAAAATGCTAGAATATTTACCTACTATAGATTTAATTAGTCAACTATTTCAAGATTATAGTGGGCAATTCCAGCGTGTCATTGATAACCAACAACAACGAGATTTAGTATCAGCTGATCAATTATTAACTACCTATAAACGTATTAGTGAAGATATGATACTAATACAACGTACCTTAGTTGAACAATTCGATTATTTATCGATGGAAATGCAAGATAAATATTTTAATACAGAGCAATTAGTAGAGGATAATATATACCAAACCTTTGTACTATCGCTTAGCGTAACCATAGTGGGTGGTATTATTTGTTTGATTTTAGCAGCAACATTTGGGAATTCGATAGGTCGTCAGTTTCAATTAATGGCCGATTATACAGAGAAATTAGCTGCTGGAGATTTAACGATAGAAGTGGCTAATAGTTCGAAAGAAGGCCGCGATGAGATAGGCATATTATCGAGAAGTGTTAATGGATTAGCCGAAAGCTTGCGAAAGGTTATAGCTGAAATGCAGATGGCTTCTGAAAAGTTGGGAGAGTCAACGATAATGCTACGCACTGACTCCAGAAATGTCAATGATGCGGCAAATGAAGTATCTGCTCAAGCAAATACCATAAAAGATGCAGTTATAACCCAACTTCAAAGCTCTAAAGACACAGCTATTGCTATCGGGGAAATGGCTGCAGGTGTTAATAAGGTAGCCCAAACGGTTATGTCCATAACGAATGCTGTTATTGATATTAAAGAACAGACTAATCAAGGTGACGATGCTGTTGAAAAGGCAGTTAAGCGTATGCAAAGCATTGATAATAGTAATGATGAAATTGCCAACGTTATCTCTTCATTAGCGAATAATACTAAGGAAATCGAGCAAGCATTACAAATGATTGCCGAAATTTCGGAACGAACAAATTTATTAGCATTAAATGCTGCTATCGAAGCTGCTCGTGCTGGTGAATCTGGGCGAGGATTTGCTGTTGTATCAGATGAAATAAGAAAGCTTGCAGAGCAATCAAGTGGCATGACATCCAAAATTGCATATATGGTCGAGCATATTAGAAATGGTACTAACATTGCAGTTACTACATCTAACATAGGTAAAGATGAAGCGATAACAGGTAGACAACAAATTGAAGTTGTTAGTAGCATGTTTATGAATATTAAGCAGTCTGTTGAACATATGGTATCAGAGATGGAAGAATTATCAGCGATCACAGAGCAGATGTCTGCGGGCACAGAACAGGTAAGTGCAACTATGGGCGAATTAGCAAGCATATCTGAACGTTCTGCCGCTGGAGTAGAAGTAATGCTTCAATTATCAAGTAAGCAATTGGACAGTATAAATAAAATGACTACCCAATTCGAAACACTTGAACAAGTAACAGATGAGAATGAAAAGCTTATAAAAACCTTTAAATTAAATTGATTAAAGTAATGAAATTTAATTACCTACCTACCCCCTTTTGAATAGATGTTTTAGACAAGACCTCCGCAAGGGGGTCTTGCACATTCTCTGTTGATGCTAGCAGGAATAATGCCTACGCAGAGCGAATTGAATTATATTAACAACTTCCTTTTAATAGTTAATGAGAGTCAAATTTACAGCATAGGTGAGATGGTATGCAACAAAGAAGTCACCCCGATTTTTTCATGCTTGCGATTGCATTTCTGCTTGCCAGTTTTGGGTTGGTGGCAGTTTATAGTGCTAGCTTTGCCATTGGATATGATCGATATAATGACGCTAATTATTTTTTTTCTAAGCAACTAAAATGGGCGTTTCTAGGTTTTACAGCGTTATTGATTACGATGAATATTCCATATAATTTCTTGAGGAGATTATCTCCATTTATGTTCTTAACGATGGTGGTTTTATTGGTGTTGGTTTTAATTCCTGAAATCGGCGTTGAACGTAATAATGCTCATCGTTGGTTAGGGATAGGCAATATGACCTTTCAACCAACAGAGCCACTGAAAGTTGTCATATGTTTATATTTTTCACATTTGCTGGTAAAACGTGCTGATGTAATTGATGATTTTAAGCTAACAGTTCAGCCGATTCTGATATTGCTTGCAGCATGTGTTGGTTTAATAATGCTGCAGCCTGATTTTAGCACATCTGTGATTATGGTAATTATTACTTTTACGCTATTATTTGCTGCGGGTGTTCGCATAAAGCATTTGGCAATGATTATTGCTGCTGCACTTCCACTTGTAGCATTATTGGCAATTCTTAAGCCATATAGGGTAGCCCGCTTATTAACATTCTTAGATCCTTGGGAGGCTAATACATTAAAAGAAGGATATCAGATTATCAATTCCTTGTATGCCTTTGGGAACGGGGGAATTACTGGAGTTGGTTTTGGCGCGGGGATACAGAAGCTATTCTATTTGCCAGAGCCTCACACCGATTTTATTTTTGCGATTATTGGTGAGGAGTTAGGATTGATAGGAGCTATTTCGATTATAATATTATTTGCGTTATTCTTCTGGAGAGGATTATTTATTGCTTCGCATGTAAACGACTCGTATGCTAAATTGGTCGTAATTGGTATTACAGTAATGATTTCGATACAAGCTTTTATGAACATTGGAATAACTATCGGATTGTTACCAGTTACAGGGATGACGCTTCCATTTATTAGCTATGGTGGAACCTCATTGCTTGTCACATTAATAGCTACTGGTATCATATTGAATATTTCTAGATATATGGAGCGGTAATTGTAAATATTTACTGATTTTTTTGCATAAATGGTTTGACATCAAGCGAAGTTTGGATACAATAGTGATTATGGTAAAGCGAGACTTGAGGTAATTTGCTTGAAAAAGGAAAGGATGGTCATCCAATGTTAAATGAGTTTGACGTACAATTAACTGAAGATGAATTGAGTAACATTTCATATGTTGATTTAGCATATGCGATACTGAATGCATCTGGTAATACGTTTCATTATAAAGACCTATTATTAGAATTAGGTCGTCGTAAAGGGTTGTCGCAAGAGGAATTAACAGATATTATGGCAACTATTTACTCTGAAATCAATATAGATGGTCGTTTTGTCAGTATTGGTCAAAATGTGTGGGGGCTAAAGCGTTGGTATCCAACTGAGAAAACTGCGAAGACAGGTCCTACTCCTAAGCGATTCAAGCGAAATGATGAAGACTACGACGATTATGACTTAGATGATGACTTCTACATGGATGACGAAGAAGATGATTATGAACGTGATATTGATGAAGATGTAGAGGATCTAGATGAAATTGATGAAGATGAAATTGAAGATATAGATGATGTTGATGTAGTTGATGCAGATGATGTAGAAGACGATTTCGGTCTTGGTGAAGAAATTGATGATATTGAAGAGATTGATGAGCTTGACGATGATTCTGATGATAACTATGACGACGATGATGATTTAGATGATATTGACGACGATGACAATATTTAGTTATGACAACAATATACTAGATAAGGTGCAAGGGGACTTGTACCTTTTTATTTGTAATTATATAATGTGATGAAGGCAATATTTTTAGGAGGACTTTTTTATGACAAAATATATATTCATAACGGGTGGGGTAGTTTCATCTTTAGGTAAAGGTATTACAGCAGCCTCGTTGGGGAGATTATTAAAAAATCGTGGATTAAGAGTAATTATTCAAAAATTTGATCCTTATATAAATATTGATCCTGGAACGATGAGCCCTTATCAGCATGGTGAAGTATTTGTTACTGATGATGGAGCAGAGACGGATCTTGATATTGGACATTATGAGCGATTTATTGATGTCAATTTATCGAAGCATAATAATATAACTTCGGGAAAAATTTATTGGTCAGTTTTAAACAAAGAGCGTAAAGGCGAATATCTTGGGGGAACTGTGCAAGTGATCCCGCATATTACCAACGAGATTAAAGAACGGATATTTATGGCGGCTAAGGAAACTAATCCGGATGTTGTAATTACTGAAATTGGTGGTACTGTTGGGGATATTGAGAGCTTACCATTTTTAGAAGCTATTCGTCAGATTAAGGGCAACATTGGTCGAGAAAATGTTATGTATATTCATGTTACATTGTTGCCTTATTTGAGGATGGCTGGTGAGCTTAAGACGAAGCCGACGCAACATAGCGTTAAAGAATTACGCAGTATCGGTATTCAACCGAATGTCATTGTGACCCGTGCTGAACAATTGATTTCTGAGGATTTAAAGGCGAAGATTGCACAGTTTTGCGATATAGATCAGAATGCGGTAATTCAGGCTTGTGATGCAGATGTATTATACGAAGTGGCATTAAACTTGCAAGCACAAGGATTAGACGATTACGTGGTTAATCACCTGCAGCTTGAGTGTGAACCAGCAGCTGATATGCGAGAATGGTCCGAATTGGTAAGTCGTGTTAAGAATCTGAAGAAAACTGTATCTATTGCAATAGTTGGTAAATATGTTGCTTTGCATGATGCTTATATAAGTGTTGCGGAGGCATTAAATCATGCAGGAATAGCACATGATCATAAAGTAGATATTAAATGGGTTCATTCGGAAGATATAACTGAAGAAAATGTTAGCTCATTATTAGAAGGAGTTGACGGTATATTGGTGCCTGGTGGGTTTGGTGATCGAGGGGTTGAAGGCAAAGTTACCACGATTAAATACGCAAGGGAAAACAATATTCCGTTCTTTGGTATTTGCCTAGGCATGCAGATTGCTGTTGTTGAGTATGCGAGAAATGTATGTAACATGCCTGGTGCGCATTCGACAGAATTCAATGAAGATACACTGTATCCAGTTATTGATCTATTACCAGAACAGAAGGATATTGAAGATAAAGGTGGAACAATGCGTTTAGGACTATATCCGTGCAAGGTTATTGAAGGGACTAAAGCGTTTGAAGCTTATCAAGATGAATTAGTATATGAGCGCCATCGTCATCGCTATGAGTTCAATAATCAATATCGTGAAGAGATGGAAGCTAGTGGAATGATATTCTCGGGAACTTCACCAAATGACAGGTTAGTTGAAATGATAGAGATTGTTAACCATCCGTGGTTTGTTGCTTGTCAATTCCATCCGGAATTTATTTCTCGTCCAAATCGTCCTCAACCGTTATTCGCTAAATTTGTTGAGGCTGCTATCAAGAATAAATAAAACGTATTTTAGTAAATAGTGGCAAGATTTCTTTATAATTATACTTAATTTTGACATAGTCTAAAGTCCTGGTCGAGTACTAGGGCTTTATTTTATTATCTTTTATGATGTTAATCAAAAAACTTTTCGACAAAATTCAGCACATGGTATATATAAACGGCAAAATATATGCAGGTAAGTTATGTGCTTCAATGGAAATCAGTCTGTATCATGTCGAAAGTTGTCGAATATGTTGGATATTAATGCTAATAAATATGAAGATAAAAAGAAGGAATTATATTATAGTTGACGAAATATTAAAAAAACATCTTAAGAGATAGTAATATAGTGTGAATGAAATTTGCACGACATTGAGTAAATGGAACTACAAAGTTGGAAGGATGACGCATGAATGAGTAAAAATGTATTAGTTGTAGATGATCAACTGGGAATACGCTTACTTTTGTCAGAGGTTCTACGTAGTGAAGGATTTAATGTTCAGGATGCGAGTTCGGGTGAAGAGGCACTAACTATTACTCAAGGTTTTCAACCAGATCTGATATTACTAGATATGAAAATGCCTGGCATGAATGGTGTAGACCTACTTCGGCATTTTCGAAAACGTATTAATATGACGATACCGATTTTTATGATGACAGCGTACAGTGAGCTGGATATGCTTGATGAAGCGATGCGAATAGGGATTGATAAGCAATTTGCTAAGCCCTTTGACGTTTTTGAAATAAGCAAAGCTATTTCTGATGAAGTTTGCAAAACGCCTTCATTTTGTGGATAATAAGATAAGGAGGTTTTGCTAATGAAATTTTTTATAGATACTGCAAACACTGCTGATATTAAAAAGGCTTATGATATGGGTGTTATTGATGGAGTTACCACAAATCCTAGTTTAATTGTTAAGGAAGGCAGAGACTTTATTGAAGTATTGAAAGAAATAATCTTAATTGTTGATGGTCCAATAAGCGCAGAGGTTATTAGTATTGAAGCCGAAGCGATGGTGGCAGAGGCTAGACCGTTAGCTGCGCTGTCAGATAATATAGTAATTAAGGTGCCAATGACTGGTGAAGGGCTTAAGGCGGTTAAGGTATTAAAGGCTGAAGGTATTCGTACTAATGTGACATTGGTATTTTCCGCTAATCAAGCATTACTAGCAGCTCGTGCTGGCGCTACATATGTGAGTCCTTTCGTTGGACGTCTAGATGATATTGGTCATGATGGTATGGGATTAATTGCAGAAATATCGGAAATATTCACGATGCATGAGATAGATACAGAGATTATTGCAGCAAGTATTCGTCATCCGTTGCATGTTACACAAGCAGCTCTTGCTGGCGCTGATATAGCCACGGTTCCATTCTCAGTTATTCAAGGAATGCTAAAGCACCCTATGACAGATTTGGGGATAGAACGATTTATAAGCGATTGGGAAGCTGCTAATAAATCATAAATTTAATACAGAAAGCAGATGCACCTGTTGGTGCATTTTTCGGTAAAAGCACAGGAGGTAATATCATTGACGGAGCAGCTTTGCATAAGAGGCGGCAGACGATTAAAAGGTACCGTCTCGATTAGTGGAGCAAAAAACAGCGCAGTAGCACTTATCCCTGCTGCAATTCTAGGTAATCAGACAATAACTATAGATAATCTTCCAGAAATTCGTGATGTACATATATATAAACAAATACTTAAGCAGCTATCGGCGAAAGTTATATATAACAAGAGTCAGCTGATAATCGATCCTAGAGAGATGGTATGTAAAACGGTACAGGATGGTCTTGTAACCGAATTAAGAGCTTCATATTATTTGATGGGAGCAATGCTTGGAAGGTTTGGGGAATCTTGTGTTGGGCTGCCAGGCGGCTGTAATTTGGGTCCGCGACCAATTGATCAGCATATCAAAGGCTTCCAAGCACTCGGAGCTACAATAGAACAGAGAAAAGGGACTATATATTTAAGAGGTAAGGATTTGCGTGGCGCTAAAATCTATCTCGATGTAGTAAGTGTAGGAGCTACTATCAATATAATGTTGGCAGCGGTAAAGGCTAAGGGACAGACAATCATAGAAAATGCAGCTAAAGAGCCTGAAATAGTTGATGTCGCCACAATTCTTACATCAATGGGAGCTGACATTAAGGGTGCTGGTACTGACATAATCAAAATTACCGGTGTCGAAGAGTTAGGCGGATGTAGGCATTCCATTATTCCTGATCGTATTGAGGCAGGTACGTATATGATAGCTGCTGCAGCTACTAAGGGCGAAGTTATAATAGACTCAGTCATACCTAAGCATTTAGAACCGATAACTGCAAAGCTTAGAGAAATTGGTGTTGAGATTGAGGAAGCCGATGAACAAATTTTAATAAAAGGTAATGAAGTATATAAGTCCGCTGATATTAAGACTTTACCTTACCCAGGTTTTCCGACGGATTTACAGCAACCAATTACTAGCTTGTTAACTCAAGCAAATGGGTGTAGTATTGTAACCGATAACATATATAGTTCCAGGTTCAAGCATATTGATGAGTTGAAACGTATGGGAGCTTGCATTAAAGTCGAGGGACGTTCGGCAGTAATTGAGGGTAAAGTGCAATTACAAGGAACAAATGTATCGGCGAGTGATTTGCGCGCTGGTGCTGCACTTGTTATAGCTGGATTATGCGCGGATGGGGTAACATCTATATCAGGTGTACAATATATAGATCGTGGCTATGAAAACATTGAGCAAAAGTTAACTCAATTAGGCGCAGAGGTTTGGCGTGAACAAATTTAAGATGTAAATTTAGAAACAAGAAACGAAACGAGTAACCAATAATCATAAAAAATAATCATAAAAAATAAGGTGGGAGAAATATGGATCGTAGTTTAACATTAGAAATAGTAAGGGTTACTGAAGCGGCAGCGCTTGCTTCTGCTCGGTGGATGGGTAGAGGCAAAAAAGATGCTGCAGATCAAGGTGCTACTAGCGCTATGCGAGCTGTACTTAATACAATACCGATGGATGGGACAATTGTTATCGGTGAAGGCGAAATGGATGAAGCGCCAATGCTTTATATTGGCGAAAAGGTTGGTAACGGTGGCAACGCAGTAGATATAGCAGTCGATCCGTTAGAAGGTACGAATATAGTAGCTAGTGGATTATGGAATGCTATTGCAGTTATTGCAATTGCAGATGCAGGCACATTGCTTAATGCTCCAGATATGTATATGGATAAAATCGCTGTAGGACCTAAAGCGAAAGGCAAAGTAAGTATAGCTAATAGTGTTACGGAAAATTTACAAGCTGTTGCCAAAGCGCTAGATAAGGATATATCTGAAGTTACAGCTACATTATTAGATAGACCACGCCATGACTTGATTGTTGAAGAAATACGCAATGCAGGAGCCCGTATTAAATTTATTCCTGATGGTGATGTCGCAGCAGCAATTAATACATGCTTTGAGCATACAGGCGTAGACATTCTATTCGGAATTGGTGGTGCACCAGAGGGCGTGTTGGCGGCAGCAGCAATTAAGTGTCTTGGTGGTGATATCCAAGGGAGACTTATGCCTGAGGATGATGGACAGCGTATGCGTTGCAAACAGATGGGGATTGAATGTGTTGATCAGATTCTAACATTAGATGATATGGTTAAAGGTGATGATGTTCTATTTGCTGCGACTGGTGTTACTGACGGCGAGCTGCTTAAGGGCGTGCATTATGCGGGTAAGGATATTGCCAATACTGAAACTGTTGTAATGAGAGCCAAAAGTGGTACATTACGTTTTATTAAATCAACCCATAGCTTATCCAAAAAACCGAATTTAGTGATGGTGTAAAAATAAGTAATAAAGGCAGGTGTGTAAATGAATATAAATGAACTTGAGGGCTTAAAGCTAGCTGACCTATATAAGCTGGCTAAACAGTTTAAAATTCAATACTATTCGCAATTGAAGAAAAAGGAGTTAATATTCGCCATTCTAAAAGCAAGAGCTGAAAAAGATGGCTTCATGTTTGCAGAAGGCGTGTTAGAAATTCTGCCAGATGGCTATGGATTTCTAAGACCAATTAATTACTCCCCAAGCTCCGAGGATATCTATATATCGCAATCACAGATACGTAAATTCGATTTGCGTAATGGAGATTTAGTATCAGGGAAGGTTCGTAAGCCTAAAGAGAACGAACGCTATTATGGATTGTTGTATGTAGAAGCGGTGAATTCAACTGATCCAGAGATTGCAGCAGAACGTGTTCACTTTCCTGGTTTGACACCGGTTTTCCCAGATCGTAAGCTAGCGCTTGAGACGACTAGCTCCAATCTTTCTACACGAATAGTTGATTTAGTATCGCCGGTTGGTTTCGGGCAACGTGGACTTATCGTATCTCCTCCAAAAGCCGGTAAGACAATTCTGCTGAAGGAAATAGCCAATGCCATTACTGAAAATCACCCTGATGCGTATCTTATAGTGTTACTCATTGATGAACGTCCTGAAGAAGTGACGGATATGCAGAGATCAGTTAAAGGTGATGTAGTCAGTTCTACATTTGATGAACTGCCTGAGAATCATGTTAAGGTAGCTGAATTAGTTCTTGATCGAGCCCAACGATTAGTAGAGCATAAGAAAGATGTTATTATTTTATTAGATAGTATTACTCGTCTAGCTCGAGCTTATAACTTGGTAATTCCTAGTAGCGGCAGAACATTATCAGGTGGTATTGATCCGATGGCAT
>Ga0265293_10011553_pt1 | contig 11976 bp, 8 predicted proteins | sample Munlanlewell138R_FD_192505 | JGI IMG/M metagenome (GOLD analysis project Ga0265293, IMG submission 192505) | Leachate microbial communities from a municipal landfill in Southern Ontario, Canada - Leachate well 138R | ecosystem: Engineered > Solid waste > Landfill > Unclassified | place: Canada... | reverse complement strand
GTGGTCCATCTAGGAAGTTGCCAGGGCAGACAGCATTCACTTTTATATTGTCCTCGACCAGCTCCAAGGCAAAGCTTTGGGTCAATCCAATCGTCCCAAACTTCGCTCCGGCATACGCGCCGTTCTTATTCGATCCCTCCAACCCACTCTTGCTTGAGATGGTGATGATATCTGTCCAATAAGAACCCGAGGGTTTATTCTGCACAGCCATCGCTTGGGCAGCAAACTTGGTGCAGATGAAAAAGCCGGTATAGTCGACATCGGTGACGAACTGAAAGTCTTTGAGCGTCATGCTCTTCACCGAGCCCGATCGCAATACCCCTGCGTTGGAGATAAAGAGATCTATGCCACCGGTCTCTGCGATAATCTGATCCATCATTGCTGCAACGGAGGCTTCATCGGTCACATTCACTTGGACCGCCTTGGCCACGGTGATGACCGCCTCCCAGTTCAGTTCATCGGCGAGCGTCTTGGCTCCCTCCTCGTTCATATCAGCGACCCACACAAAGGCCCCATTCTCCACCAGAGAGTGGACCATACCCTCTCCAAAGCCCTGGGCTCCGCCGGTGACCACCACAACCTTGTCACGCACCACATCGGCGCGACTGAAGGAGGGCTCGAGGCCGACGACCATGCTCACCCCCTCGCCACGACACGCCTCGTCGTAGTTGGTACCGAGGCCAAACTGGATTGCTGGATCGTCAAAGCCAATGACAGCAGGCCAGAGTCGATGGCGCTTTGTGTGCGCATCGAGGGCAGCCTTCCACTCAACAACCTTCTCATCAATTGAATCCCCTTCTTTAACCGAACCGAGATTCAAGCTCACTTGCTTGCCCTCAGTGCGGTGAACGATCAAGCCTTTCTGACCATCGAAGGTCAGACCTCGTAGGAGCAAGGGTATTTCTTTGGTGATATCTCTCGTAAAGACACTCATAGTAACTCCTTTAGCCTCACTTCAATCGTCTTAGGATCGGTAGGATCCATAGAGCGACCTGCCTGTGCATAGATGGCAATCCGCTCCGCCAGACTCTTTTCTGCCAAGGGATTCTGTGGACTGAAGAGTCCGTACTGTAAATCAATTGAGCTGAGTTTCTCATGTGCAACCAGTGCCCAAGCGGCGTCTACCAGATGTTTTGCCTCTGGCTCAAGCAGCTCTGGGCAGTTCATCGATTGGCGGCTGCTATTGATATCCACCCCGCTGATCTCCATCAACCCACGCTCCTGTGCAAGGGCTTGTAGGCGTGCCATCTGCTCTTTCGTGTTACGCGGAGGCATATAGGTGACCGCCTTAAAGCCAATATCGACCAACAGGTCCATAAGCTCCTCTAAGAAAGAGTCCTCAAAGTGCTCGGCTTTCTTATCCCCAGTCGGGCTTTCAGCAACATCGCCAAGGTAGGCATAGGCAGCAATAGCGCCAATGCTATTGGCGAAGTCGACCACCTTGCGCACATCAATGCACTCTTCGGTCGTCGGTTGGATGAAGAAACGGTCAAGGAAATTGGCCTTATAGACTCCCAATAGATCGTACAGGTAGTGGGGGTTGCTCTCATCGAGTAAGAGCTCCTCAACCTTGGCGCTGATATCGATCTTCAAACTGTCGCGAAGGAAGGCAACCACTGCCGCTCCCTTGCCGTATCGATCGATTGTCTGACTTGCCATCGCTGAGAGAATATGACGCTCAGTTACCGAGCCTCCATCTGCGTATCGAGAGAGAGGCAACACATCACGCTCAAAGTCCAAGTCAAAGCCATACTGGCCAACCAGGTCCATCAGCGCTTCAACTTGAGCCTTGTTACGTCGGTTACGCACTTCGACTATCGGCCTAAGAAACGAAGCAACCTCATCAATGTGCTGGGAGGGAACCCCATGGATGCACATATAGACGATTCCTTCACTGTCTGGGTTGTTGATCTTCCTTGAGGCCAAAGGAGTGTCGAGGAAGCTTACTCGCACTTCAAAGCCCACGGTGGTGGCAATCCCCAAAAGGATGCCACTTTCCATCATCTCGCGCGCTGCTCCGATCGAGTCATGGTCGACGCTCCCAACAATTCCCAGTCCCGCCTTCAAGGCTGCCCATGCAGCCGCTGCAGGCTCGTAAGGACTGAACGAGTAGGTAGTATGTACATGGTTGTTCACCTCTTGAGTAACCGTCCGTGTAATCTCACCTGCTCGGATACGATCCCCGAAAGAGGCGGCTGCACGCAGCCGCCTCTCTTTAGATGGGTCGTTTATCGCTTGTTCCAAGAGTGCGACAGACTTCATTTAGACCCCCTTGCCACTGGTTCTGGCGAACTCGCCGTCGGTGTAGTTGTTCTGCGGTACATATCCGTCAATCGGCAGAATCTGCTGATGAATCGCATCCACGACATCGACGCCTTGGGCAAAGAAGATCTCTTCCATCTCGGCAGGCGGAGTAATCCAGTTCCTCGATCCAACGACAACGATCGGTCCATCAAGGTAATCGAAGGCGAGTCGGCTGAGGTTGCTGGCAACGGTGTGCAGGTAGCTACCACGCTCGGAGCTATCGGTGACCATCACACAGCGACCGGTCTTCTTGATACTCTCTACCAGCGTCTCGTACTTGAGGGGGTTGATCCACCTGAGGTCGATGACTTCAGCTGAGAGACCATGTTCGGCCAAGATATCGGCTGCCTTGATAGCGGTGTAGAGTGAGGGCCCAAGGCTCACCAACGTGACGTCACTACCCTCACGCTTGATGGAGGGCTCACCTTCGGGCACTTCATAGTATCCCTCAGGAACACCGTCCTTCTCAAACATCTCACCGATGCCATAGAGCTTCTGGCTCTCGAAGAAGACCACCGGGTCAGTTCCTCGAAGAGCATAGTTGAGCATTCCCTTCACATCGTAAGGGGTGGCCGGATACATTGCCTTCAGGCCTGGAACTGAGGCGACCATGCTGGTCCACTCCTGGGAGTGCTGGGCTCCATACTTATTGCCTACCGAGACACGCAGGACCAATGGCATCTTCAACACCCCTGCGCTCATCGACTGCCACTTGGGCATTTGATTGAACACCTCGTCACCGGCGCATCCGAGGAAGTCACAGTACATCAACTCAACGACTGCTCGACCTCCGGCCATAGCGTATCCAACACCGCTACCGACGATTGCACTCTCGGTGATCGGCGAGTTGAAGAAACGGGATGGGGGAAGGAGTTCGGTCAAGCCACGATAGGCGGCGAAGGCTCCACCCCAATCACGATGGTCCTCACCATAGGCAACCATCGTCGGATCGATGGTGAATCGGTGGATCATCGCTTCAAAGACAGCATCTCGGTACTGGTACTGACGTGCTGCAGGGTATGGCTTGCCACTCTCATCATAGGCGTAGCGATTGCGCTTGGCGATCTGCTGAACCCGAGGGTTCTCCTCAAGGGTCTGAAGCAAAGCCGGCTTGGTGTCATCAAACTTCTCCACCGAGCCGTTGGAGAACATCACACTCTCGATGAAAGCGCCATCGGCCATTGGGCTGATAGTGTCATCGACGGTAATCGAGAGGGTCTTGACCATCTTCTCTTCAAGGATTGCATCAAACTCATCAAGGGTGGCTTGAGTGGCAATCTTGTTCTCGATCAGGTATTCGCCATAAGCATAGATAGGATCTTGGGCATGGAAGGCATCAAGCTCTTCCTTGCTGCGGTAGGTCATCGCATCACTGGGGCTGTGCCCACTGAAGCGATAGGTCAAGGTATCCATGAAGGCCGGGCCATTGCCTGCTAGCAACAGCTCTTTCTTGCGAGCAGTAGCCTCGGCAACAGCCAAGGGGTTGAAACCATCAACGCGTTCGGTGTGCATCGAATGTTCGTTGATTCCGGCTCCCATGCGTGCCGCTACCTGATAGCCCATCGTCTCTCCAATCGGCTGACCGCCCATAGCATAGAGGTTATCAAAACAGTTGAGGAGGAACGGCGGGTAGCCTGGGTTATCCTCCCACAGCGTCTTGTATTGATCCATCGAGGAGAGTACCAATGCTTCATAGACCGGTCCACGAGCAAGAGCGCCGTCACCGATGTTGGCAATGACGATACCTGGCTTCCGGTTGATTTTTTTGTAGAGGGCCGCGCCTACGGCGATGGTAGCCGAGCCACCAACGATAGCGTTGTTAGGCATCGAACCGAAGGGTTTGAAGAAAGTATGCATCGAGCCACCAAGGCCTGCATTAAAGCCATTCTTCTTCGCATAGATCTCAGCGAGAGCTCCATAGAGGACGAAGTTCTCTGCCAAGTCACGGGCATCCTTGCCTGCAAAGTGCTTCTCTACCACCTTCAAGGCATCTCCGCCCATATAGGTGGACATGATCTCCATCAATGCTTGGTCATCAAGTTGGGCTATGGCGCTGAGGCTCTTGGCGAAGATTTCACCGTGGCTGCGGTGGGAGCCAAAGATTTGGTCATCGACTGTCAGGGCCATTGCCTGACCGACTGCAGCACTCTCTTGGCCGATGGAAAGGTGGGCAGGTCCCAGATGGTTGAAAGAGATGCCTTTATAGGCTCCCTCTTTCTTGATGGTATCGAGCATCGTCTCGAACTTACGGATGAGAAGCATATCGTAGTAGGCTCGGACCAGGCGTTCCTTGCCCCAGCGCTTCTCCTCTTCCTTGAAGTTGGACTGATAGTGGTTGACCGGAATCTCAGGCAGTTTGATGGACTGCTTCTTTCTGAGGGTCTTTGGATCAAATGGTATGGCTTTTGACATGATATGCTCCTTCCTTACGGTATCGTTATAAACTGGGGTCGAGCTGGAAGCATGCTTCCTTGATCAGCTCATTTACACTCGGGTGGGGGAAGACGATTTCCTTCACATCCTGGACGCGAAGCTCAGCCTCAATGAGCGCTGCAGCTCCCCAAATATTTTCACTGGCGTAGCTGCCAAGCAGGTGAATGCCCACGATTGCCCCACTCTCTTGGTGGGCAATGACCTTCACCAGGCCGCCAGCACGCTTTCCTTCCTCTGCGATAAAACGCCCACTTGAGCGCATCTGGATTGTCTGGCTCTTTACGGGAATGGAGAGACGTTTCGCTTCATCCTCGGTCAGGCCACAGCCGGCAACTTCGGGATTTGAGTAGACCACTGTCGGGATTGCGTGGTAGCGCATCCGCATCTCTTTCTTTCCAAAGATGTTTGCAACGGCCACCTCTGCCATTCGTGAGGCACTGTGAGCTAAGAGCGAGCGTCCATTGACGTCTCCGACTGCCCACACGGTGGGAAGGTTGGTTTGCATGCGATCATTGACCCGGATACCACTTCGATCGATATCGAGACCTAATGCCTCAAACCCTTCGACGTTGGGCACGCGGCCGACGCTGAGCAGTACCATGGTACTCTCAATCTCCTTGCGTTCGCCCTTCTTGTTGGTGTACGTCACACTCTTCTCGCCAATACGCTCAACTGTTGAGCCGAGGAGGAACTCTACCCCCTTCATCTCGCGCCTGAGCAATTTTGCGAACTCTGCATCGGCCATCGGCAAGATCTCATCCATCATCTCGATGACGGTGATGCGGGTGCCGATCATTGAAAAGAGAGAAGCAAACTCCACGCCGATTACCCCACCACCGATGATTACCAGTGATTCGGGTCGCTCGGTGAGTGCAAGAATCTCATCACTGGTCAACACATGGGGTGCGTCGGCGCCAGGGATTGGGGGAAGAGCAGGACGGGAGCCGGTTGCGATGATCAGGTGATCGGTCTGATAGACCGCCTCTGCTACAACCACGGTATGAGGGTCGCGAACCTCAGCTCTTCCAAAGACAACTTCGACCTTGCTGCTCTTCATTAAAAACTCGATACCGCTGCGTAGTGTCTTTACTGTCTCATCTTTATGAGCGGCAGCAGTTGCATAGTTGAAATGGGCTTTCTCGACTTCAAGACCGAAGGCAGTGCCATCGATGGCACTCTTATAGCGTTTTGCTCCAGCGAGCAGGCTTTTGGTGGGAATACAACCAACGTTGGTACAAACCCCACCGAGCTCCTTCTCTTCGACAAGCAATACGCGTTTACCGAGCGTCCCTGCCCGTTGGGCAGCGATGTAGCCGCCAGGTCCGCTGCCTATGACAATCAGATCATACCGTTCCATGCTTACTCCTACAGTGCCAACAAAAGATCGATGGCTGCGATATTGTCGCTGAGGGTGCGGAGAAAGCGTGCAGCTTCTGCACCATCAACAGCTTGGTGGTCAACGGTCAATGAGAGGGAGATTTGATCGGTGAAGATAATGTCCCCATCCTCATCCTCCACTGGCTTGACCGTGATGGTCCCTACTCCCAAAATCGCAACTTCAGGAACATTGAGCACTGGGGTAAAGCCCTCAATACCAAAGGCTCCTACGTTACTGACGGTGAAGGTAGAACCGGAGAGCTCATCTGGTTGGGCCTTCCCCTCCCGTGCCTTGGAGATCAGAGTCTTCGAAGCATCGGAGAGCTCTCTGAGACTCATGCGCTCGCTAAAGCGAAGCACTGGAACCAAGAGACCGCGAGGAGTATCGGTTGCGATACCCAGATCCACTGAGGAGAACTGGCGTGTCTTGTCCCCGAGGAAGTGGGCGTTGTGTGAAGGGTATTCGACCAACGTCTTCGCCGTAGCGTAGAGGACCAAGTCACCGATGGTAATTCCACCGAGGCCTAATTCACTGCGCGCTGCCTTGAATTGAGCGCGTAGGCGCTTGAGTGCACGGGCATCAGCCCAAGCGGTCATGGTGAACTGGCAGGTCGTTGAAATTGACTGCATCATCCGCTCAGCGGTGATCTTTCGAATTCCCTTGAGCGGGATATCGACAAACTCAGCTTGAGGAGCCGTTTCAGAGGATACAGAAGCGGCCAGGTCAGCACCAACTACCCTGCCTCCAATGCCACTGCCCCGTGCGGGGATAACACTGCCGCCCTGCAAGGCAGCTGCCTTGGCTACAGGGCTCAATGGCTCACCGACTGCGGCCAACACATCACGTTCGATAATACGACCTTTGGGACCGGAGGCGCCAAGAGTATCGAGGCGAACCCCTTGGGATTGCGCTGCGTTGCGAGCCCTTGGACTCGCTCCTTGTGCTGCTACTCGGACAACTTCGGGCTCTGGTGCTACAGCTACTGCTGTCTGCGGTTGTGCTTCGGAGGCCTTCTCTTCGACCTGCCCTTCGGTTTGGGGCATTTCAAACTGCTCCCCTTCCTCTCCGACAATGGCGATGGGCAGCATCACTGGCACATCATCACCCTCTTCGTAGAGCAAGGCAAGGATGGTACCGGCAGCAGTGGATTCGACATCGATCGTCGACTTGTCGGTCTCAGCCGAACACAGGACGGTTCCCACCTCGACAGTGTCCCCGACCTTTACATTCCACTCAACAATAATACAACTTTCAACGGTGTTACCCTGTTTAGGCATCAGAACTTGTTCAGCCATCTTCCCTTTCTCCTCTACTCAGCAATGATGACCTCAACTCCCAGCTCCTCGAGCTGATCAGCGAGGTCTTTAGGAAATCCATTGTCGGTGACAATGGTGTCTATCTCAGTTACCGGCATTATTCGTACAAAACCACGATGACCGACTTTCGATGAATCAACACAAAGCACACGGCGTGTCGCTTGGGCGCACATGCGTTGTACCACCTGAGCGTTCTCAACCAAACGGGTGGTCAGCCCATGCTCAAGGGTCAATCCGTCAGTTCCAAAGAATGTCGTTGATACGTGGTAATCCTCAATCTGGGCGATGGCAGCCGGTCCTACTAATGCCTCAGCCTGGGGGCGATACTCTCCGCCTACCAAGGTGATACTGAGGTGGGTGTTCGCCCTTCCATAGGGCAACAAAAGGGTCGAGTTGGTGACAATACGAAGCCCTCGCTTACCAAAGAGGTAGCGGGGGATCAGAGAGCAAGTCGACCCATTGGTGATCATGATGCAGTCATCATCGGTGGCAAGGGTCGCCGCTGCACGAGCAATGGCTTCCTTTTGTGGTGCATTTGTCCCATCGCGTACCGCAGTTTGGGGAGATGCTGCCACAACCACCTTGCCGTGGCGTCGGACGACCAAGCCTTTTGCGTCAAGGCTACGAAGGTCAGTACGGACTGTTACGGCTGAGACCCCTAGCTCCTCACTAAGTCTGGTCACCGGATACTCCTCACCGGTGCGTAACTTTTGGAGAATCTCTTCTTCACGAGGGGTAAGCCCTAGCATATTTCTTAACTCCAGATTTCTAATCTCTTTCGTAACGCTTTCGATTCTATTGCATATCACAGTAATTATCAAGCGCTTTCGAAAAGATTATTCGTTATTCCATATGAAAGACCTCTCTCAATGGAATAGAGACTGGGCTATTGTCAGCATTAGTTTCCATCAGGTCGGCCATATAAGCCCACCATCGTTGGACGATGGGATTTGACCCAAGATCTTGAGAGCCACCCTCGCCTCTGGTACGTTGGAATGCAAAAAGTTTACCACTCTCCTCTTCAAGGAAGATTGTATAGTCGTAAACTCCGCTGTTGGAGAGCAATTGCTGTAATTCTGGCCAGATCTCCTGGTGACGCTTTTGGTACTCTTCTTCGAATCCCTTTTTCAGCTGCATAACGAAAGCTTGTCGCATAGATCCCACCTTTAGGCCTGCATCCGAAGCTTACGGTTTGCCTTGTACAGATCGAGCAGGCGGGGCAAAAGCACCGCTGTGATCAGCAAGGATCCGATGACAATGGTCATCAAGGTACCACTGAGTTTGAGCAGGCCCATGCCAAACTTCAAATACCCAACGACCAATGAGCCGACAAAGACACCGAAGACCGACCCCTTTCCTCCAGTAATCGCTACCCCACCGAGAACCACCAGGGTGATGATCTCAAGATCCCATCCCGTTGCGATATTACTGCGTACCGAAAGAATCCGGCTTGCCAACAAAATTGCAGTCAAGCCACAGAAGAAGCCGGTGAGCGTGAAGTTGATGATCCGTATTGCCTTGACGTTGATACCGCTGAAGCGTGCAGCTTCGGGGCTATTTCCAATAGCGTAGAGCCTTCTTCCGTAGGTAGTCTTATGCAAGATGAAGGCAAAGAGGAGCATCAAGATCAAATAGAGGACAAACTCAATAGGGATGATGGTACCTGGGACGAACTGCTGGCCAAAGACACCGAAGTTCGCCGGAAACTTGGTCCGCGCCTGGTCACCCAAAAGCCCGATGGAAATTCCACGGTAAATCGATTGGGTTGCCAAAGTCACGGCAATTGCCGGCATCTCCAAGGTGGTGATCATCACACCATTGAAGAGGCCTGCGAGGGTTCCGACCAACAGAGAGAGGACGATCAAGGTCGGGATTGACGCGCCACCAAGAGCCGCCTGGCCGACTACGTACGCACAGAGGGCGATAATTGAGGCGATGGAGATGTCGATATCCCCACACATGATGATGAAGATCATCGGCAGCGCCATGATAGCCTTCTCAGAGAATTGGAAGGTTGCATTCATCAGGTTGAACCAATCAAGGAAGTATCGGCTCTTTGCATTGAAGAAGACAAAGACTCCCACAGCGATGAAGAGCAAGATCACTTCCCACTGGGTGATGAATTCAATGAATCGATTCTTGAAGCTCATCTCATCGATGAGGCGGGACTTTGCTACCAAATCAGGCTGCTTTTCCATACTCATGCCCTCCTCTCTGCCAGCATACGTTTGTGTTTACGCTGATCGCTGATGGTATTCAAGGCCAAGGCGATGAGAATAATCAGGCCTTGGACGAAGGTTTGCCAGAAGACTGAGAGGTAGACGACCGGAAGAGCGTTCGTCACCACACCAAGGAAGAGCGTCCCGAGTGCTACGCCAATAATTCCTCCTGCCCCACCGGCGAAGTTCACTCCGCCCAGCACACAAGCCGCTACAGCCTGCATCTCAAAGCCGGTGGCCATCTCATTTACCGCACTGGCATATCGAGCGGTCCATAATCCTCCGGCCAAACCACAGAGTGTACCACTGACCAAGAAGACGATGACTCGCACCTTGTTCTCATTGACACCAACAAACTTGGCTGCTGTAGGGTTGCCTCCGATGGCATACACCTCTCGGCCGGTGCGGGTATGTTGGCTGAAGTAATACATCAGCGCTATGGCTGCTAGGGCAATCCAAAGAAGATACGAGATACCCAAGAAGGTTTTTCGAGGAAAGGCGATATAGGCAGGGGCAAGCTCGTGGGCAGTGACCCAGCTTCCTCCACTGAGAAGGAACGTCATACCTCGGTATATATTCACCGTTCCGAGCGTGGTGATGATCGGAGGGATTTTACCATACGCAACAAGGACTCCATTGAAGAGACCAAGGACAGCGCCTACCGAAAGGCCGATCAACAGGAGCAGTAGCGGGCTGGTCGCAGGATGTGCTTCATTAATCATTCCACAAACCATCCCAGTGAAGGCGATGACCGACCCTACAGAAAGGTCAATGCCTCCTGAGAGGATGACAAAGAACTCTCCAATGGCAACAATTGCAAGGATTGCCATATCGTTGAGGATCCGGTTGACGTTCGAAGGGGCGAGGAAGAGCGGACTTCGGATACTGATCGGGATCAAAAGGACAGCAAGGAGTACCATTAGAGTCAACTCCCGTCGGGCCATGGTACGTCGCACCATCGTCTTAAAGGGGGTATCAGCCATTGTGTGCCTCCTCAACAGTAGTAGCAATTGCGTGTCGCATCACCGATTCAGCGGTTGCCTGCGCCGTCTCCAAGATGCCCATCTGTCGTCCTTCATGCATCACCAGTATCCGGTCAGTCATACCCAAAATCTCAGGTAATTCACTACTGACTATGATTACTGCAACCCCTTGAGCTGCCATGTCACAGATAAACTGGTGCACCGCCGCTTTGGTGGCGACATCAATGCCTTTGGTGGGCTCATCGAGGATGAGAATCTTTGGTTGTGTGCCAATCCATTTGGCTAGGACAACCTTCTGTTGGTTACCCCCCGAAAGCGTCTCAGCGTCGACATGATATCCAGCCGCTCGTATCTCCATCTTCTCACCATGCTGTAGAACATAGTTACTCTCAGTTTTGCGCCGAGTGACAAAGCCCCGGGATGAGAGGCTTTTGATCACCGGCAAACTGATATTGTGCGTCAGGCTCATCTTCAGTACCAACCCCTGGCGCTGACGATCCTCTGGCACCAAGGCGATGCCTCGCCTCATCGAGTGCACTGCACCCTTGGGCTTGAAGTGCTCCCCTTCGAGATAAATGGAACCTTCGCTGGCTTGATCAATGCCGAAGATGGTACGCACAACTTCGGTGCGACCGGCACCGACCAATCCAAAGAATCCGAGGATTTCCCCCTCATGCAGAGAGAAAGAGATGCCCCTAAAAGCTCCCAACTGGGCGAGATTCTCAACTTTGAGCAACTCCTTTCCTTTTGTCGGAGTATGGTCAGGGTAGAGTTGGTCGATTGAGCGACCGATCATCATCTTGATGATCTGATCAGAGGTGCTCTCGGCTATCTTGCCCTCACCAATATATTGTCCGTCACGATAGACGGTGTAGTAGTCACAGATTTGAAAGATTTCATCAAACTTATGGGAGATGAATAAAATCGCCTTCCCGCTCTCTTTCAGCGATCGTACGATGCGAAAGAGGTCTTCGACCTCACGCTCAGTGAGCGCGCTGGTCGGCTCGTCCATGATGACGAGTTTTGAATCAATGGAGAGAGCCTTGGTGATCTCAACCATGTGACGCTTTGCCACACTGAGGTTCTTTACCAAGGTATCGGGGTCAATGTCGAGTTGCATTCGAGCCAACAGTGCTTGGGTCTCTTTGCGCATCGCCTTCCAATCCAATCTCTTGGTCTTGGGGTGACGCAGGTGGTGACCCATGTAGATGTTCTCAGTGACACTGAGTTCAGGAAACATCGAAGCTTCCTGGTGGATGGCGACAATGCCAGCGGCCTGGGAGTCCAGGGCATTCTTAAAGGTTACCTCTTGGCCGTCAATGAAGACGGTACCGCTGGTTGGG
>Ga0265293_10011552_pt1 | contig 11977 bp, 8 predicted proteins | sample Munlanlewell138R_FD_192505 | JGI IMG/M metagenome (GOLD analysis project Ga0265293, IMG submission 192505) | Leachate microbial communities from a municipal landfill in Southern Ontario, Canada - Leachate well 138R | ecosystem: Engineered > Solid waste > Landfill > Unclassified | place: Canada... | reverse complement strand
TTATTAATAAAATGTGCGTCTTGTTAACAGAATTTCTAATTCAGAAAATGGGTTTAAACTTTCTGAGTATAAAATCCTGTTGATTTTGTAGTGATATTTTGTTAAATCAAACATTAACAAAAGTCAACTTATTGATATTAATAAAATGTGCGCCTTGTTAACAGAATTTCTAATTCAATCTGATTTCAAATCTAAGATTCTCAACAATAGTGATCGACCGAACTGCATAATGCTACTGAGGTGACAAAGTTTGTGTTGCATTAAGCTTGTTGAAATGTTAATACTCCCTACTCATGTACATCATTCTCTACTAAAATACTCTTTATTCAATACTCCCCACTCAATATTCCCTACTCAATACTCCCTACTGATTTTCAATACTCCTGTCCAAGCTTCGTTAGAACCTTCCACCAGCTTGCTTTTCCTTCTTTTTTCCCTAGTCTGACGATGATGAGGTCTTTTTCTGGATAAACATAAATATATTGACCTAAGATGCCCCAGGCCATATAATCTCCATTTTCAGAAGGTAGCCACCATTGGTATTGGTAAAAGCGTTCACTTCCTTCAGAACGGTCTATTTTTGTTGATTCCTTCACCCATTCTTCTGAAACGATTTGCGTTCCATTCCAGTTTCCATTGTTGAGGTATAAGCGTCCGATTTTAGCAAAATCCCTTGCTCTGGCATTTAAGCAGCAGAATGTCTTTTCAATTCCATCCTTTTTTCTGTCAATACTCCAGCTTGCATCATATTCCATTTCTAAAGGAATCCAGATTTTTTCTTGTAAATAATCAGATATTGTTCTGTCTTTTAAAGCGCGCTCTAGCACCAATCCCAACAGTTGAGTGTTTCCACTGAGGTATTCAAATTTTTCTCCAGGCTCGTACTTTAATTTCATTTTCGGAATTTCCTTTCTCAGTTTTGTGCCATAATAAAAGGTGGCTACATCTCCGAATGGATTAAAATATCCTTCGTTGTAATCCAATCCTGAAGTCATTTGTAATAAATGCTTAATCGTTACTTTATCAAAACCATTGGCTTTTAATTCTGGAATGTATTTCGTTACGGGTTCGTCCACTGATAAGATTTTACCCTCATCTATTGCTATTCCAATAAGAATTGATGTAACAGATTTTGCCATTGAAAAAGAAGCTACAATGTCGTCTTCAGTATAACTGCCAAAATAACGTTCATAGAGTAAAGAGTCGTTACGAATCACCATGAAAGCAACAGTCTTTTGCTTTTTCAAAAATTCATCGATTTCAATTTTACTATTATCGTGTAGAATAGAATCAGGTTTGTTTTCTATTCCTTCAACAAAATAAAAGGTAGAATCTCCTTTTTCAATGATGTGATTAGGGAATATTTTATAGTCTGTGATATTGGCCACATTGTATACAAAGAAACGCCCAACCTTACACGAGGTGAGACCAAAAATAAAGAGTGCAACAAAAATCAGTTTGACCAGTTTCATTATTCTTTCGGTAAAGGATTCTTAAAATTAATAGTTTGATTTGGAAATGGAATAACTACACCTTCTTTATCAAAACGTTTCTTTAAACTTTCTAAAACATCAAAACGAAGTGTGTATCCATTACTTGAGTTTGAAGCCCATGCCCAAGCCCTAATAATCACCGAATATTCTGCCAGCTCTATCACTGCCACTCTAACCAATGGCACGCCTTGTTTTACTTCCTTCGCAGTACGCTTATCGATAAGTAAAGGATGGTTCTCACATTCTTCTCGCAGTATTTTCTTTGCTAAATCAATATCACTATCGTAAGAGATTCCAACTTCGAGTCGTTCACAAACTCTTTGATCTAGAGCGTCGTAATTGATGAGTTTTTCTTTGTTAATCACAGAGTTTGGGACAACGATCATGCGGTTTTCATAATTCCGAATTATTGTATGTCTGAGCGTAATATCCATAACTGTTCCTGCCATTCCGCTTTCAAGTTTAATGACATCGCCAATTTTAAAGGGTTTGAAAGACACAATAAATAACCCACTTACGATGTTTCCTAAAGCTTCTTGAGAAGCAATACCGGCAATTACAGCAATTACACCGGCTCCTCCAAGCACAGTTTGGGCAACGCCTTTAAACCCTGGAAGAACTAATAATATCAGTAAAACTCCCAAAGTGTAAATTGAACCTATGGCAATATAACGAAGGAATTTTAAACTCGTTGGATCGTCATGAACTTTGGTTTTCTTCGAAACCTTCCATTTAAACCATTTGTTTGTGCTCGATGCAAAAACGATGGTTGCAATAGTAACAACAGCGCTGTAAATGATAAATTTAGAATTGTCAATTAATTTATCACGAATTTCGCCAGATACAAAAAGAAGTAAAATAGCGACTGCACCAAGGACTAACCAGAGTGTATTTAGAATTTTCCTTACCGCTCTTAAAGTTCCGTCACTTTGATAATTCAATCTTTCTTCACTACTCTTAACGGCTTTTTTCTGGATGAAAGTTGTTAGAAAACGCAATGTAAATACCGCAAGAATAGTAACGATTATATATATTATCTCATATTGATAATCTTCAAGAAATGTCAACATATCATTAATTTATTTAATCCTTTTTCGAGTTTATCCTTTTCAATTCAAATAAGTCAGTTCTTCTGTCTTTTAAATTACGAACACTTCCAAACTCGTTAAGTTCACGCAATAAATCCAAATCCACATCTGCAATTAAAATCATTTCAGAATTTGGAGTGGCTTCAGCTTTAACTCCATTTGTTGGGAAAGCAAAATCACAAGGCGTAAACACCATTGATTGTGCATATTGAATATCCATATTGTGAACATTAGGTAAATTCCCTACACTTCCTGAAATAGCTACATAGCATTCGTTTTCTATTGCTCTTGCTTGCGAACAATGTCTTACACGTGAATATCCGTTTTGTGTATCGGTTAAGAAAGGCACAAATAATATTTCCATTCCTTCGTCTGCCAACAGCCTACTTAATTCTGGGAATTCTGAATCGTAGCAAATCAAAACTCCAATTTTGCCACAATCGGTATCAAAAACTTGAATTTTATCGCCACCTTGCATTCCCCAATACTTCACTTCATTAGGCGTGATATGGATTTTTTCATAGCGTTCTACCGTTCCATCACGGCGACATAAATAACCAACGTTATATAAAATTCCATCAATCATTTCAGGCATACTTCCCGTAATAATGTTGATGTTATATGAAATTGCAAAACCTGAAAACTTCTCTACAATTTCATCTGTGTATTCTGCCAAAGCACGAATCGCATCAGATTCCGATAAGTGGTTGTCGTTCCCCATTAAAGGTGCGTTGAAAAGCTCTGGGAATAATGCGAAATCTGAGTGATAGCCAGCTAAAGAACTAATAAAGAATTCAGATTGCTCAAGTAATGCGTCCATGTTTTTGTATGGTCGCATCTGCCATTGAATTAGGCCTAGCCTTACGACACGTTTCTTCGATTCAGCTTTTTTAGATGCTTTTTCATAATAGATATTTCGCCATTCTAATAAAACAGCGTAGTCGTTGGAATCAATATCTCCTTTTAGATAATTCTTTAAAACACGTGTTGGATAAAAATCATTAGAAATCTGAAAGTTCAATACAGGATCATTGATTTCTTTGTTTTTAACTTTTTCAATATACTCTTTAGGCGATAATTTATCTTGGTATTTATGATAGTTTGGAATTCTACCACCAAATGCAATTCCTTTTAGATTTAACTTTTCACAAAGTTCTTTTCGGTAATCGTATAAACGGCGCCCTAGTCTTAAACCGCGAAACTCTGGTTTGATGAAAACATCAATTCCATATAAAACATCACCATCTGTGTGGTGAGAGTTGAAAGTATCATTATCGGTAATGTCTCTATAAGTATGCGCATCGTCATATTTGTCGTAATCAACAATGATTGATAAGGCACACCCCGCCAATTCACCATTGATTTTAACTACAACCTGCCCTTCAGGGAAAACCGTTAATAATTTTTCAATATGCCCCTCTTTCCAATACGTGCCCATTGTTGGATACGCAGAAATCATCACCTCTTTTAACTCTTGATAATCATCAATGTCTAAATACTTTAGCGTGATGCTATCGATATCTTCTATTTTCATTGTTTGTTTTGAATTCAGAGAATAAAAATAGGGTTATTCTTTGAGATGGAAGGGGTTTTAGTAGTTAATTGTATAAAATAAGGGTGAATTGTTTGTCGTTAACAATTGAACGAGGAAGCATAGGTATGAACACTTTTATAATCTAAATTTGTAGTATATTTATTGCAACATGAAAATACTTACACTATTATTTGTAGTTATCTCTACGCAATTTTTAATTGCACAAAAACAAATTAAAATCGTTGATTTTGATACAAAAACAGTTCTTCCCTTTGTAAAAGTTATTGATAATAATGGTGAAGTCTCTTTATCGGATATTGATGGTATAATAAGCATCGACTTATCAAAAGTAAATTTTATTGAACTCCGGTTTTATGGATATAAAGACACGAGTTATACCTCTTCCTATCTAAAGAAGACGGATGAGATTGTGCTTCTTGCAGACGTGCAATCCTTTGATGAAGTGGTTATTCTACCAGGTGAAAATCCAGCTCATCGAATTATAGCTAATGCGATAAACAAACGAAACGAAAATCATCCTAAGAAAAACCTGTCTTTTTCATGTGAATATTATAATAAGTTTATTGTCACCAATGATGAGATTTTGGCCATGGATACTGCAGGCCTTTCCGAGTCTGGCAGGGAAATTAAAGAAATGATGGAAAAACAACATATTTTTCTTTCAGAAACTGTTGGAAAGAAAGTGTTTAGTCCACCAGCATACGATGAGGATATTATAACATCATACAGAACCTCTGGATTTGAAAATCCTTTATACGCCACTTTTGGTAGTCAAATGCAAAGCTTTTCATTCTACGATAGTCAAGTGAATATTTTAGGTGTAGAATATATTAATCCTATTGCACAAGGAAGTTTGAGGCGTTATTTATTCATTTTACAGGATACGATTGTCAGAGATAATGACTCCACTTTTATTATTCGGTTTCAACCACGAATGAATAAAACATTTTCAGGGGTAAAAGGGTTTTTACACATCAGCACAAACAACTGGGCAATTGAAAAAGTAATTGCAGAGCCTTCTAAAGAATCTAGTCTAACTCCAAGAATTGTTCAAGAATATACGTTTTTAAATAATCAAAAATGGTTTCCATCAAAGATAAGCGCAACGATAACGACAGATGCATTAGAAATCCATGGAACACATTTTATGTTTAAAAACAATATGTACACTAAAAATGTAAAGTTTGATATTGATGTAAAAAAGAGGTTTAATAACATTGAAGTTTCTGTAAAGGAAGATGCATCAAATAATCAAAATGAATTAGCCTTGTCGAGGGCTGTTGAATTTGATAATAGAGATTCACTTACCTATATAAAAATAGATTCAATTTCTAAAGCCAACAAGTTGGAATACCGATTGGATTTGGCTTCTGAATTGTTAAATGGTAAAATACCCTTGGGAATAGTTAATGCTCCATTAGAACGGATCATGGATTTTAATTTGCACGAAGGGTTTAGACTTGGCTTAGGAATAGAAACGAGTAAGAAAGTGAGTAAAGCATTTAATGTTGGAGGGTATTTTGCTTACGGATTTAGAGATGAAAAGTGGAAGTGGGGAGGGTATTCAACGGTAAGGATTTACAAACCTTTGGGTATAAATCTCAAATTTCGATACCAAGAAGATGTGACAGAACGTGGAGGTACAACTTTTCACAATGATAATTTTGATCTTACACAATCGGCAGTTTACTCTGGATTTTACGTAAATCAAATGGACCGAGAGCGCTTAGGTGAAGTTGTTTTATCGGGCAGAATAAAACCAAATATTCAAGTCAAGCTTATTGCAAATTATCAAAGAAGATGGTTTACGGATGATTATGCATTTTTATTATCAGATCCTTCTGTAAACTCTAATGCATATGTTTTTGATCAAGCAGAGACTGCAATAGAACTTGTTTGGAACATCAGGGAGAAGATTATGCAACTGGGTGATTTAAGAATTTCAAGAGGAACGAAATTTCCTCGCATTAGATTGAAAGCGGCCAAAGGAATTAAAGGCATATTTGAGAGTGACTATGATTATTACCGACTTAATTTAGAAGTGTATCAAGATGTTTCCATAAGAGGAGTTGGGTTTTTGAAGGTTTTATCTTCCACAGGAGTTATAACACGAAATACACCTTTATCGTATCAGCAAGCCACCAGAGGAACTGGCGGGAATTGGAACATTTCAATTGAAAACTCTTTTGAAACAATGTTGCCAGGAGAATTTTATAGTTCTACCAGTACTGATTTATTTGTTCGATTCATTTTTCTACCACTTCATACGAACAAAGAATGGACAAAGCCTCAATTCGGAATTCACACAGCATTAGGAATAGGTAAAATGAACGACAGAATGACTCATACAAATATTGATTTCAAAGATTATTCGAAAGGATATACCGAGTCTGGGATATTGGTAAATAGTTTATTGGTGAGTGGAATGTCGGGTATTGGAATAGGAGTGTTTTACAGGTACGGAAATTATGCAACTCCTTATGTAGAAAATAACTTAACGTATAAGGTGACTTTGAGAATGAACTTTTAAATCGGAACAGATTAGACCTGTTTTTATGGGATTAGGGTGATTAAGATATAGTTTTAATGCTTCCCCGCAATGTTACCACTAATTATTTGCAACGGCAATAACCAAGCGATCAAATAGCCTTTCGCCAAAATACCTTCTATTCAGTTTGTAGCAGAACTCATCTAAATACAATTGTAAATATTTGCGTTTTATTTTGTGATAAACGCCAAGAAAATTCCGTTTTGCATTACTAATTGCAATATGCACCCACTTAAGAGTCTCTTTAGTCGTTTCCTTTGTAGACTTCTCCATTATGTGCGTTTCAACTAAATCAGCAATATCAACATAACTTGTGCTCTTATCAGAAAAAACAATAGATTGTTCATCTACATTCTCAGATATAGTTTCGTTTACAGATTCTTTCTTATGACTGTCAAGTACTTTCATTTTATAATATCTACAAGATTTTGAGACTTTTCCTGTTTCAATATCCTCTAAATAGGTTGATTCAGCCATAACTGCAACATTTTGTTGTTTCTGACTTCCTTTACCTCTTTTCAATTTTATTCCATCTGGTGTAGCTTTTTCAAAGTAAGCTTCGTCAAATTCTATCATTCCTTCAAGCGTGTATTGGCTGTCTCTATTTCCCATAGCGTTTCTAATTCGATGCATCAAAGACCAGATAGTGTCATATCTATTGTGGCCTAGCTGGCGTTGTAATTCACAAGCTGAAAAACCTTTTTTAGTACATGTCATGAAAATCATAGCTAAATACCAAGTTCGTAAAGGTAAGTTGGATGCCTTCATAAATGTACCACTTCTTAAAGTAGTTCTGAAGCGACATTCACTACACTGCCATTGCCACTTGGACTTTAACCAATAATGTTTTTTACATTTACACTTTTGACAAGTGATCCCTATCTTTTCTCGTTGCTCTTTAAAGTGTGTTTTACAACTCTCTTCAGTTGGAAAAACTTCTACAAATTCTAGAATATTCATGCCCCAATGTTTAAATTTAAAGCAAAGTTAGATCGCTACTACGTAATCTATTTATGTTCTAGTGGTATGATTGCGGGGAAGCATTTATGGAAATTCCTAAAAGTATTCTATTCATATTTCGTTGTGCTTTAATTAGGTATAACGATTAAGCTAAGAAACGGAGCCGTCCTGAAGGGTGACTCTGTTTTTCTTCGGTTTTGTTATGGATTTTTTACTTTAGTTTCTTCATTGTGTTATTAGCTAATAGCGATTTCATTTGACTAATTGCAACTTTATTTAAATTGATCAGTCTTTCACTTTGAGATAAGCCTTGTTGAATAATCAAAGCATTTATACTTTCCATATTACTTAATACAACCAACTGTTCCAAAGTTGCAGAATCCCTCATGCTTCCTTTTTTATCAGGATTAGCTTCTCTCCATTCTTTTGCCGTAATACCGAAAAGCGCAACATTTAATAAGTCAGCTTCACTTGAATATACGAAGCCAGCTCGTTGTTTGCTAATTTCTTTTGGAATTAAGTTTTCTTTAATCGAATCAGTGTGAATCTGATAATTTACTTTAGCTAAAGTTCTTTGTAAATGCCATTCTAAATTTAAATGGTTGTTTTCTTCATGCTTTAAACGTTGAATTCTTTAATTAGATAAATTTTGAATTTCGGGCTTATCCACATTCCAAATTCAAAAGCGATGTCGGGATGTGCATAAGTTCCTCCATATCTTCCAGCTGTCGCTTTTAGACCTATGGCATTCGTTTTTTTAACCCAATCTTTAACGCTTAATTTATAACTATTTAAACCAGCTTGACTTTTAATTGTGGCGAATTCGCCATAATTAAAATTTGGATTATAAACATTTTCCCAAATACCTAAATACTCAACGGTATTTCGATTTCGTAACCAATCGGAAATAAAAAAATCTCCATCTTTGGCCTTTAGCATATCTGTTAATGAAATATATTCTTGTTCTTTATCAACGATAATCGTAATATCCTTTCCTTCAACTAATATTTTTTTGCTTTTTGCCATAATGTATAGCCGATGTTGTGCGGTCGCCCTTATTCCACTACTATATCTTCATCTGTAATGGTAGTCAGTAATTCTTTGGTAAGAGTACTTTCTTTTGCTATTCTATTGGCTTGTTGTTCTAATGATTTTTCAAATACGTTCCTTACAAGTCTTCCATTTCCGAAGGATTTATCTCTAGATAGATATGCGTTTTCAAAAAGGGATTTCAACCTTGTTTTAGCTGTATCAGTCAATTGGTAATCCAACGACTTACACTTGCTTTCAAAAATATCAAACAGTTCCTCGGTGGTATAATCAGGGAAATTGATGTAACGATTGAATCTTGACTTAAATCCGGGGTTTGTGTCAATGAAAACCGACATTTCGTTTGTGTAACCTGCTAAAATCAATACTAATTTATCTCGGTCGTCCTCCATTCTTTTTATCAAGGTAGCAACGGCTTCCTTTCCAAAATCATCTTTGTTTTCTCCAACTAAGGAATAAGCCTCATCAATAAACAAAATCCCATTCAATGCTGAGTTTACGGTCTTGTTCACTTTAACGGCTGTTTGCCCAACATATTCGGCGACTAAACCTGAACGGTCGGTTTCAACCAACTGTCCATCGGTTAAAATTCCGAGATGCTTATATATCTTCGCTACAATACGTGCAACAGTTGTCTTTCCTGTTCCGGGGTTTCCTGTAAACACAATATGATAGGAAAGAGAGGAAGATTTTAGACCCGATGCTTCTCTTGCTTTTTGAACTTTAACAAAATTGATTAGCGTATTGATTTCGGATTTCACGTCATTTAAACCAATTAAGGAATTAAGTTCCTTTAGCACGTCATCAAGTGATTCGTTTTTATTCCCTTTTGAAATATTTAAAGCATCATTTTTCTTTTCAGGAATTGGATTATGGGTTATTTGATAAATGTCTTTCAAAATATTCTCTTCTGTTCTGGTAACCACATTATCCGCTTTTGAAACGATAGTGGCATAACGGTAAAGAACAGTTGCATATTCTTCAAATAACGGATTATTTGAAATTTTCAGAAAAGTTGGAAATGCAAGATTGTTTTTTGATTTTGTGGATGAAATTACTTTTTCGTCCTGTGTTTCCTGAATGGTAACTTCCATTGGGTTATCTGTTGTCCCAATATCAATCAGTTGGTTTGCAATTTCTTTGTAAAGTCCTTTTTGGTGAGCCAATGATATTGTGTCAAACTCATTGTCGAGCATATCTTCGTTATTATTGGGCAATAATTGGTTCGTTGCCAAAACCATACCCGTTGCCTCTAGACTTTTGGTTGAGAGTTTATTTTTTACAAGTGTTTTTGATATTTGTATAATATCGTAAATAACACAATTGGCAATAAACTCACTTGGTGCAGTTTGTAGTCCACCTGCCTTGACGCGTTCCAAGATAGCTTCGTTTGTTTGGAGTTTTTGAACAATTTGATAGAGTGATTTTGAAAACTCCTTTAATAATGAATAATATTGGTAAGAAAAGTCGGTTGTTTTTGAGTCATTCGAACTCGATTTGTTTTCAGAAGTTGAAAAATCCGCTGATGGGGTAAGTAAGGAAAGATATTTTCTGAACTCATTTGAAAACTTTTCGGCTAATTGAACATTGCTAATATAATAAACCTCTTTCAATCCGCTATTCGTTGAAAATTCAATCGCACCATATTCCACCACGGGTATTTGATAATTCCCAACGAACCTTTTATCTGGGCTACCATCCTTGTTCACTTTTGCCCAAGTATAATCAACAATTTGACTGTCATTTGGAGTGGTCGATTTATCTTCTAAAAAACGTTGTCTATGAAACCGAAATTTCAATTCGTGCAAATCAATTAATGTAATTTCTCCAAAATGGTTGAGTTGCAAAATGAAAGCGGGATAGATATATAAATTATCTCCGTCCGCATTTTCCAAATGAAATGCCGAATGTTCGGAGAGAATAAAATCAATATCGCCAAAAGTGAAGGCAACGTCCTTTCTGTCAATAGAAACTTTGGCGGCTGATTTGGTTTCGTTTGTTTCTTTTTCAGAAACAATATCCCATATTTTATTTGCTTTGGAGAGTTCAGAATAGGCGTTTTTCACTTTTTGGTATTGCTCTTGAAAATCTTGGTCGCTTTCAATATTTATGTTTACTTGACTTTCTTCGTATTGGTTATATAAATCCGTTAAGTATTCTTTTTCTTCATCAGCTTCCTTTTCCAGTTTTTCCACAACTTCTTGTTTGGCGAAAAGTTTGCCGACACCGTTTTGTTTATTTTTTAAAGTTCGCTCCAGTCGTTGCGTTATGGCTTGTTGTTTTTTGATTTCCACCACAAGCTCTTGTCTTTCCTGCCTTCCTTCTTCAATGTGTTGCTTCAATTCTGCCAAACTTGAACTTGTGGGAATTGATGACTTACTGGCATTGTTGGAAAAGGGAGATGAAAGTTTTGAAGCTGGATGCCCCGAGAGGACTTGGCGGACAAGCATAGTATCGTATTTCTTAGATGAATTTAGCCCAAAACCAACGTCAACCTTTGCAATTTTAGCAAAGCAGGCTCTACAAACTCTTCCGCCATCTTTCAGTTTACCACCATTTAAATTTGGAGTTGAAATAAAAGTCAACGGAGTTCCGCAACCTGCACAATTTTGTGTCGTAGAATTTCCATTGGTGATGGGATTGTTATATTTAATGTCAAATTTATCGTTCGACATTACTCCATAAATTACAACGTCAATCAGAGAAATCAATGTAGGTATCCAAGTCCAAAAAAACAAAACATATAAAATACCTCTCCAATATTGCCCAAGATAAAAACGATGAGCACCAAAAGTTCCTAAAAACAAAGCCAATAAAATCGTAGTCGTTTTAGATTTGTGTGACTTTATGGTTTTATGTTTTGATATGCCATTAGTGGACGGTGGAGAAGGTGGTTTAGTTCCATTTCCCCCACCAATCTTTTGTCTTGAATATAATCCCGTTCCGGGTATTCCAGTATTGAGATAAGCACCTTTTTTTCCGATATTTACGTTTGCGCCTCTTGGTCCAACGGTCGTACTAATTCCTTTTTTGCTGAAGTTCAAGTAAACTCCGGGCATTATTTTCTTTCTCTTTCTAAAGTTTATTGACATTTATTGTTCTAATTTTTTAGTCATTTTATGTATTGTACGAATGTTCTTTTTTTGGGTGCCGCACAACGGTTGAGCCTTTGCGGCGGCCTGTTTGCTAAATGTTTTATCGAAGATACAAACTTTTAGATTTACATTAATGTAAAACTCGAAGGTTTTTACAGGCTGACTGTCAAAGGCTGTGTTACCATGCG
>Ga0265293_10011550_pt1 | contig 11978 bp, 12 predicted proteins | sample Munlanlewell138R_FD_192505 | JGI IMG/M metagenome (GOLD analysis project Ga0265293, IMG submission 192505) | Leachate microbial communities from a municipal landfill in Southern Ontario, Canada - Leachate well 138R | ecosystem: Engineered > Solid waste > Landfill > Unclassified | place: Canada... | reverse complement strand
ATCTAATTTCCTCCTAAGGTTGATAACTATAAGGATCTACTCCTCTTGGAGTTTTCCATCCGTTTTCTGCTAATCTTGATATCATTCGGCTTGCATCATCAAAGTCCCAAAGTCCTACATGAGCAAAGCCATATTTTTCTAATGTTCTTATTTGTTTTGGAGTTGTTAATCCTTCGTTTTGTCTATTAATTAATTTATCAATAAGCATGCTTGCCATTCCTGAACAAGTTACAACTGATGAGTCAATTCCCACTCTTTCTAAATACTTAGCTTGTCTTTCACTAACTGGTCCCATCTCCCAAGCAAACGTTGGTTCATAGTCTGCTAAATCAATATCAGAAATTGAAAATGCATATTGAATAGGATCTACTAATTTTTGTTTTCTTCTACGCATTGCAGCAAGCTCTCTTGCGAGTGCCTCTTCACGTTCTTTAATAATATCGTTTTGAGATTCAACTTCTGCAGCAAGTAAATCGATACCACTTTCTTTATCCATCATTTTCTTATCAATGCGTTTCGCAAGTTCAGCATCTTTAGAAATAAGTGCAGATGGTCTACATAAATCGTGTCGTTCGGTCATCCATAGAAAATCAAGTAATAGTAATTCTTTCTTACCTTCAAATGGTCTCATTCCACGTCCTACCATTTGTTGATATAAACTTCTTATTTTTGTTGGTCTAAGAATTACAATACAATCAACACTAGGACAGTCCCATCCTTCAGTAAGTAACATTGAGTTACATAAAACATCGTATTCACCAGCTTCAAAGTCAGCTAATATTTCGTCTCTATCTTTACTTTCGCCATTTACTTCAGCTGCTTTTAACCCATGTAGATTTAATAATTCACAGAACTTTTGTGAAGTTTTTATAAGAGGTAAGAACACTACTGTTTTTCTACCTTTTGCATACTTAAGCATCTCAAGTGCAATTTGATTTAAATATGGATCTAATGCTGTACCAATTTGTCCTACAGCATAGTCACCATTTGACATTCCTACTTCATGAATATCTAATTCAAGCGGAATCATCTGTGCTTTAATTGGACTTAAATAACCATCTTTAATTGCTTGATGCATTGAGTATTCATAGGCTTTAGAATCAAAGAACTTTCCTAGATTCTTTTGGTCAGCTCTATCTGGTGTTGCAGTAACTCCTAGAACTTTTGCACTATCAAAATAATTTAATACTCTTTGATATGTGTCACTCATTGCATGATGAACCTCGTCCACAACTATCGTCTTAAAATAATCTCTTGGATAAGCCATTAACCGCTTTTCTTGTGATAGTGTTTGAACTGATGCAATAGTAACTTTTTTAGGTGAGCCAACGGCTGTTGACTCAGCCTTTTCCAAGGCTGAATCTAAACCGCTCACGTTTTTTAATTTGTCTGCTGCTTGATCTAATAACTCACCACGATGTGCTATTATTAAAGCTTTGTCTCCAGTCTTAGTTTCTTCTTCTACAACTTTTGAAAACACTACGGTTTTTCCAGTTCCAGTAGGAAGGACTAAAATAGTCTTTTTGTTTCCTTGAGACCATTCTGCTTGTATTGCATTAACTGCCTCATTTTGGTAAGGTCTTAAAATCATCGCCTTTACCTCCTAGAATGGAAGATCATCTTCCAAGAAGAACTCATCTTTATAATCAATAAATTTGTCAATATCGTTTGTTTTTCTTTCGTCACCACTTTGTGTTGTATAACTTCTTTGTTTAAAGTAAGCTCTACCTCTTGAGCCCACTACTTTGTTCCAGTCCATAGTTAATTTTTCACCATGCTTTTTCTGACCAATACTTCTAAAGAAAGCTGAAATACGCCATTCCAAAGTACGATATAAAAGCAAGTCAAACTTAACAATTGCCACTCCTTGTGGTGTTTCTACTTGGGCAGTAATAGTTGCTTTATTACATGCAGGAATCTTTGCCCCACCAGGGAATCTTCCTCTTTCAAAGTTCGTGACTGTAAAGTTATATTCACCATCAGGAAGTAATACAAACTCCTGCCCATCTGTTTCGATTGTGTCGTCCCAATCTATTAATAAATCTTTATTGTTTTCAATCATTTTTATTGTTCTCCTTTTTTATTTTTGATTGTTTTTACGATCTTTTCCCAATTTGGAATGATCCATCTTGTGATAAATTCATCTGAATAATTAGTGATAGGTTCATCTTCTTTGTAATGACCTTTACTTGCTACTACCTTCTGTAAGTCAGCTTCTGACACTTGTGCATCGCCGATCATCTTGTTTAGTCTTTCGATCACTGCACTCATGCCACTAATGTTTTCTGGATCAACTACTTCTTTCTTTTGTTTCTCTTGACCTTCAAATAGATGTTCAATAGCCTCGAATTTAAGTTCTAACTCCTCAGGCAAATCGAATCTGTTTTTAGCATCATAGGTTGGATTATGAGTGGTATATAAGACTCTTTTTCCACCTTGAGCTTTCTTGGTATTATTTTCTGTTGTAACTACATAAATCTTGTAATTAACAAAGAATAATGCGTCACACCACTCTTTAATAACTGGTGCTACTTGTCTTGTTAATTTCATCTCATAACGGTCAAACGCACCTTGTTCCTCTGGTAGTTCAAACTTACGAGGTTTGGCATGAGCTGTAATAACAACATTTATTCCTACTTCGATCAGCTCATCAAATAAACTTAATAATCTTGTGTATTCATCAAGTAAATATGTGTACCCTTTTCCATAGCCAAAATCTTCTATGTTATTTTTTCGGTACTTTTCAGTTACTGCATTAATACACATTGTTTCTGACCAATCTGCAGTGTCTAATACAAGCGTTTTACAAATTGTAGGGTTTTTAATAATTTCTTTAACAATTAGCAATAACTCATCCCAAGACTTGCTGCATTTAATTCTTCTAACATCTAAATTGCTAGTTCCACCTTCAGTATCAATAAATAGTGGATCTGGGAACTTACTGGCAAATGTTGATTTACCAATTCCTTCTGGACCATAAATAACTATTTTTAATGGCCTCTTTTCTTTACCTTCAATAATTTTTAACATTTTATTATTCTCCTTCGTTTTTAATTATTGCCTCTTCTCGAGGATCGCTTATTGGTGCTAAGACAATCGAACCAGCCTGCATATTTATATATGGACCTATTAGACCGTTAATCTTGTCTTTACCTATTCTTTTTGTGAGTTCAGTAATCCCAGCTAATTTGCGCTCAGTAAAAGGATCAATTCCTGCTTCTTTACAAATCTTTATTACTGCCTCTTCATCTGTAATCTTTCTTGAACCACGTGAATGAACTAACTTGAAATTTGACCAGTTATGTCCCTTCATCGCTTTCTTTAATGCATACTCTTTTAAATCCTCTGCATACTTAATGACATCATCAAGTTTTGGTAATATTGCTTCAATTTCTGCATCAGTTAATAAACTTATTGACTTATTCATTTGCTGGATTGTTTCTAAGTTAACTTCAGCTCTTTTTGCGCATACTGCTTTACCTGAACAAAAACCACAATATTTACCTGGAACAGCCTCAGGGTTTTCTACCTTTGTTCTTTCAACAGCAGGGATTAAAACCATAGTTTCAAATACTAACAAATCTTCTATCGGCATTTCGTATTCATTTGTATTTGAGATTACTGGTTGATAAATAACTAACCTTACATTCTTAATTGGATATAAATCTTTGTATGCCTTATAAAAGTAAAGAGCATATATTCCAAGTTGGCTGTTAAATAGGCCAGTCTCTTCATCAAAAGTTTTCACCGGCATCCTTCCAGTCTTTAGGTCAATAACTGTAAGTGTTCCACCATTTGTTGTTGAGATAATTCCACAATCGAGTGTCCCTTTTGCATCATCATCAAAGTCCATCTTTAATTGCTGTTCTATTACTATTAATGGTTCCTCTCCTGACTTATTCTTTTCATAATCAAAAGTACTAATAACAAAATCAGCATAACCATCTGCAATCTCCTGCATATCAGGCGTATACATGTCCAGATCCTTAATAAGATCATCAATTGATTTAATCTCGCTGTCATAATCAATAAGCTTTAATGATTTGCTAATTAGTGCCGAGCCTAATTCATGACATTGTGTTCCAAACTCTGCTTGAGGACTTACTTCCTGATTGCTTCCATCATTTAATAGGGTGCTGAGTGGACAGTTTAACCAAGTACCACTTTTGCTGGGACTATATTTTCTACTGTGAGTTGTTGGGCTCAGTGCCATTCTCACCACCCCCTTTTGCTTCCTCATTTTTTGGAAGCAACATAATTTCTAGCGCCAACGTTTTACTAGCTTCACTAATAAGAAGTAGGGACTCTACTAAATCCTTATTGGTAATACCAGGTTTATCGGCTTTAGATTCTTTTTCCATTTCTAAACCTCCTTCTTCCTGAAGAGTTTTCTTTCCCTTCAATGGTTAATGGCAAGTCGATTATCGTTTTGCCAAGATTTAGCGAATTTTGTTCATTTTTTCTTTCAAAAGTTCAATTACCATTCGTTTTCGCCATTGAATTGTGCTTCTTGGCATGTTTACTTGTTGGCTAATATAAGAATCAGTATGGCCTTCGTTAAAAAGTCTGATGATTTCTTGATCTATCGGATCGAACTCAGAAACTAAAGACCAAATTAAATCACTAACTTCTTGCGCTCTTTCTCTTTCTAGGTTTTCGTAGTAAGAATTATCAGCATATTCAAAATCATGATCTTCACGCATTTGATCAATAGAGATTGGACATCTTTCCATTTCTCTAAAGTTTCTTCTCTCTTCATTTCTGTTTTCATTCCTATACCAATGAAAAAAAGCCTCCGTACAATGCTCAAACCTTATGTCTCCATCTCTATCCTTAAAATGAACCCAGTGAGTTTTTGGATTGTCTGGATCATCACCAAATCTTGATGGATCTGCCATCAACTGTTCTAAACTGCCGTAACCATATACAGCTGGATATAAATCTTTTTCTTTTTTTGTTATTTTGTTCATAAAAAAATGAACCCCCTTTTCAAATTTTTTAGATTGAAACGGAAGTTCACTTCTCTTGCAGTTAAACAATTTTTGGCGTGGCAAAAAGAATGGTGTAAATTTCCATTTCAATTTGCAGGTCTCGCCTCACAATAGTTTGAACTGCTTTTATTAAATTCATCGAATAATCTGTTGTGAACCTTATAAGATTAGCTATTCCTTATAAGCAAATTAATCAATTTAATTTGTCATATGCGTATTTTGTTTTGCGTTCGCTTATTTATTTTGTTTTTCGCCTTATTCTAAGATTGTTATAAATATTAAAATATGATAAAATTTAAGTATAAAATCATATAAATACAGCCAGCAAAAACAATTAGCTTTGACAATCATATTTTACTAAACAGACATTCACATGTCTTTGGTCGATTTTTGTGCTATTTTTGTACTATTTTTGCTACTTAGATAAGGAGGGATTTAATGGATGTATTTAATATTTCAGAGTATATAACTATTGTTAGAAAAGGATTGACTTCGTCAAACGCTCAAGGTCCTGCTGGTATTTTACTTTTAAGTCAAATAGGCGATTTACTTAATCCAAGAGTTGATTTTGATGACCCAAAAATTACTAATTTAGTCAAGCATAAAAAAGATGTTCAAATTGAAGTAATTAATGCTGTAAGTGATCCCAAAATTGTAACTGATGTCGTTTCCGGATTCAAAACAACCGTTAAGCGTGATTTTAATACAATCACAATTGATAATGTTTGTTTAAGATTAATTACACTAATTAACAATGATCCTAATATTTCTAGCAAAAATAAAAAAACATTAAATGATTCTTTTGAATTTGATGATAGTGCTACTTTTTTAGCTCATGCACTTATTCATGCAGTTGGTAGAGCAAATACTCTTGATTCTAAAACTACAACAACAGATGAGGTTCCCTACCTCACTGAGGCAAATAATCATTGTCCTATTTGCGGTTCTGATTTAGTAAAAAAATATAAGGGTAAAAATATCCCTTTTTATGAAATAACTAAAATATTTGATGAAGTTTTTGATGAGGACACAAAAAAAGACCTAGAAACAATATATGTTGCTCCTAGGTCACTAAATGATTTTAGCAATAAAATAGCTCTTTGTTTAAATTGTTTAAATGAATATAGATTAGCTCCAACAAAAGAGACTTACAAGTTACTATATGATAAAAAACGTTCTTTTGAAGAAAACTCAAAAATCACAAACCAGTTAAGTGGCCTTGATGTTGAAAAAGAATTATCCATTATTATCAGAGGTTTAGGAGAATTATCAAAGGATGAATTTGGTGTGATGACTGAACTTGATCCAAAGGAGATTGTTGAAAAAATACCAGACGATGTTGTTCTAAAAGATGCTGTTACACGATTGGTTCTTAAATATTACAAGTATATTGAAAAACAATTTTCTGATTTAGATACTACCGGAATAACCAGATTCAGTGTTATAGCAAGCCAAATAAAACTTGCGTTTGAGAAATTGGATGCACTTGGAACCATGACTCAAAAACAAATATTTAATAGACTATCTCTGTGGGTGGTTGATAAAATTGGATACTCTATTGATAATCTAAATGTAGTAAATATAATAATTGCCTTTTTCGTGCAAAACTGTGAGGTGTTTTATGAGATTTCCTAGTAAAGTTACTTCTTTTAATGAAAGTATAATATCTAAATTTCCTATGATTTTTAAGGAATTAAAAAGTGGGGATTTATCTCCAAGTGAACTCTATAAAAAAATAAAAAATAAGGTAGATGGAGTTCAAGAGTTTGTAGAAATCATTGTCTGTTTGTACACCCTAAACAAAATTGAATTTACTGAAGGCGAGGTATTAAGATATGTTAAAAAGTATTAGTTGTGACAAATTTATATCTAATGGCAAAGTTAGAGAGCCAATAATTTTTCATAATGGATTAAATACCGTTTTAGGTAGTCCGGACGCTAAAAATTCAATTGGTAAGTCTACATTATTAATGATAATCGATTTTGTTTTTGGTGGTACAGACTATTTAAACAAAAAAACAAAAGATGTTATAGATAATGTCGGACATCATACAATCAACTTTAGCTTTGAATTTGAGGGCAAGCAATTTTATATGTCTCGCTCCACAGAAAATCCTAATTTTGTGAATTATTGTAATTCTGATTACTCTATTAAAAGAACAGTATCTTTAGATGAATTCAATAAACGTTTGGCAATTAGATATGGATTAGATAAAAATGATATCTCATTAAGGGATGCCGTTGGTCGTTTTTTTAGAGTATACCATAGAGAAACAACAGATGAGCATCAGCCATTAAAAGCTGCAAATCGTGAACCAGTTAATGCTGCAATAACAGCTTTAATTAAACTTTTTGATGCATATAAGCCAATAGTTGACCAGGAACAAATACGCAAAAAAGCTGACGACGAATCAAAATCTATGAATAAGGCTCGTTCTTACAATCAAGTTAAATCTGCCTCTAATAAAACTGAATTTGACGATAACAATAAACGTATAGAACAAATAGAAACTCAGCTGAATGAACTATTAAAAGAAACACAACGCGGATTAACTGACATTGATGCAATTAAAGCTGAGGAGTTGGCTGAAATTAAGAGGGAACTCAGTATACTTAGAAGGCAAAGAACACAACTAACTTCTCAATTGAATGCGATGGAGGGCGACAAAGAATTTTCTAAAAAGAACTTTAAACATGATTATGATGCATTAAGAGAGTTTTTTCCAGAAGCAAACTATCAAGCCCTTGAAAAAGTTGAGGAATTTCATAGCAAACTATCAAAAATTCTTAAAAAAGAATTTAAAGAAAAGACTGATGAAATTAAACTTCTTCTTTCATTAATTAATGAAGAGATAGCCTCTTATCAGGAAAGGGCTAAGAAAATAGAAACAACTCCAGATTTATCTAAAGCAATATTAATAAGATTTGCTGAACTAACCAAATCTTTACAAACCTTAAAAAATGCTAATAATAATTATGTTGAAAGTGAACGTTTAAAAGAGATTGCTAAATCAGAAAAAGAGAAATACGAGAACTTAATCAAAGAAACAATTACTAACATACAGAATACTTTAAACACAATTATGAAAGAATATACTGATTACATATATTCTGGAACAAAAACATCACCACAAATTAATTTGATTGATTCAAGTCGATATACATTTTTCACACCAAATGATACTGGAACTGGATCGTTATTAAGAAGTTTAGTAACTTTTGATTTAGCAATACTAAATACCACAAACTTACCAGCCGTAATACACGATACTGTTATTCTTAAACATATTGATGATGAAACTTTAGAGAAATTAATTAAACTTTATACAAAAACACAAAAACAAGTCTTTATTGCTTTTGATAGAGACACAACTTATAGTACAGAAATGCAAACAATATTAAGAAACTCAAGAGTAATAAAACTATCCTCAAATGGTAACGAATTATTTGGTAGAGCGTGGAACGAAGTAAAAGAGGAGGAATAGAAAGTGCGTTTTTCATATAATAAATTATGGAAACTATTAATAGATAAAAATCTAAGTAAAAAAGAGCTTGCAGAAAAAAGTGGAATAAGTGTTACATCTGTTTCTAAACTAAGTAAAGGGGCTAATGTAAATACTGATATTCTATTAAAAATTTGTATCGCCTTAAATTGTGATATATCTGATATTGTTGAAATAATTAAATAGTTAACAAAAAATAGCGACCTAACTCGTAATTGAGCTAAGTCGCTTTATTAATTATACAATTCCTCTAAAGTAAGATTAAATTCATGGTCATTTTTATTCATTAGTTCTTCTTGTTCTTCTTTAGTAAATTTAGGGATTGAAAAGTTTTGTAAATATTTTTTCTGATAACAATAAAATCCTCCATCAATTGGATAGCTTGTTAGTTTAATGTAATCATCCAGTGCTTTAGATTCAAGAATTCTTTTTATTAATTTTAAATCTAACTCCGAATTTTCATAAATTGCAAAACCATTTGAAAATAGCGACTCTGAGTCTTCATTTAGAACAAATCTTGGGCTATCAAGAAACTGAGGATACATTAGTTTTCTTCCACTGTTATTTAAACCCTGGCTTCTTCCATATTGAATCCAATTTTTTTCGTTGTCTGAATCACTAGAACTTCTTGTCATTAATACATCTTTAATTGCCATAAAATATTTGTGCGCTTTAGGATAAAACTCTGATAATTCATCTAGTTCAATAACTTTAGGTTTTCTCAAAATTTCATCAAATTTGTAAGGATATATAATATACTTCTTTTTTAATAATAAATCTTTTTCTGTTTTTATTTCGCTTACTTTGTAATAGACCCTAATTAATTCTGGTTCAATTTCATATAATTGATTTTCATAATTCATATAATATTTATTATTGTTTACTTCATTGATAATATATGATTTGTCTTTAAGTGTTGCTATTCCGGTTCTTATGTAATCTTTAAGTTTTATTGGATAGCTTTCAAATTTAGAAACTTTCGATTGGTCTTTTAAAATCCATTTGTCGTTTTTTAAATTATCCATAGTTTTTTCCTGATAAACAATTTTATTTAATGCTTTTTTAATATTATTTGTTTTTTCAATATCCGCACTTAAAAATGTACTGTTACCGCGTTTTGATAATATTAAAAGTGCATTATAGGTCATTATTTCAGGAAACACTCTATTATGTTTTAAATCAATTATCTTTTCTAAATACATATTATCTTTAATATATTTTCTTAAATTAAATGAAGATTTTATCTTTATAAAGTTATTGGGCACAATAAACCCTAGTTTCCCTTTTTCATTCAACATAATCATAGATTGTTCAATAAAAGCGTAAAACAGGTTAAAACCACCATTTTGTGTCGTATTAAACGACTCTGAAAGGAAATTTAAATAATCTTGATTCATTGATTGCACTTTTACATAAGGCGGGTTTCCAAGTACATAATCAAATCCAGCTTTCAAGTTAAATAATTGTAACCAATCACTTTTTATGGAATCTGCTGTTTCCAAATTTAAGACAATGCTTTCTTTATCGATACCATAAATTAACATCTGTAGATTAATTAATAGTTCAGTAATATAAGTATGAGTTGGATCGTTATCAATACCATACAAGCCATTTTCTATAAATTCAATTAAAGCGTTTAAGTCTTTGTTTTTTTCGTAAAATCTCTGTATGAGTCTAAGTAAGAATGCCCCACATCCACAAGCAGGATCAATGATTTTACCTGTAAAAATCTCTTTGTTATTATCTTCAAAAATAGTGTTATCTATTAGAAAATCTATTATATATTCAGGAGTAAAAACAATACCTTTTTGATTCTTTGTTTCGCTGCTTAGAGAACTCTCATATATTGCTTCGATATCCTTCAATGTTATTTCAAAATTATCATTTAGAAAATCAATTTGTCCGATATTCTTTGTATGTGAGTTAATAAAACGGTTAATAACTAAGTTATTAAAACTTAGATTGCCATTGTCAATTTTATGTAAAACAGAAAAAACTGAACTAACAAATAATTCTTTCGCACTTATATTCTTTTGTTTCATATATTTAATTATTTCAGTCATTCAAACACCTCTTTCTTACCATCAGAATTATACCATAAAATATAACCTTTATGAAGTCTTATATTAATTTTAAAAGGCATTAATCTTTGCTTCTTTGACAGCCATATGTATTACATGATATAATTAATTAGAGGTATACGATAAGGAGTTACATATGATAAGTACACATATTAAAACAGCTATAAAAGAGTTCAAGACTTCACTTGAATCAGCTATAACAACCGCTACTAACGGTGATAAAACATTTGCAAATGGACAACTTGCTAAAGAAAGTTTAATTAGATCTTCACGCCTAATTAATTTAATACATGAGGCAATTAAACTTGAACTAATAGACGAGGGCATTGATAGTGAGAGGATATTTCCACCCCTAAATTCTATGTCACCAGAATTAAAGATTGCTGGTTTTTTGAAACAAAAAAATCAGGATGTTTCGATAATTCCTGAAAATACAGAAAAATCACCTCGTCAAATAACTTGGGGACCTTTACAATTTGAAAATCAAACTGATCCTTATGGACAGGAATTTTCTGAGGAAACGTTAATCATAAATTTACGTAGTCAAATGAGCAGTTTAGCCAAAAATGCCGACACTTTATTTGAAAGAACTTTCGCTGAACCAATGAACTTGCATCTTATTTATCCTAAAATGGTACTTGGAGAAGTTTATTTAATTCCCCTTGTAGAATATGATGATGCTGCCATGGTTAATAACGAGGTTAAATTTAAAAGCTCCAATACTAATATCGTTAAATATATAAGCTTTTTTTCAGCACTTTCTGGTAGGAGAAACTCAGATGATGATTTACACAAATATGAAAGATGTGCATTAATGATAGTTGATTTTCGATTAGATGAACCCAAAATATATACTAAAAAGCAAGAGTTAATTGACGATAATTTAGTTGATGAAGATTTTAATATTAATTTCGATGACATAAGTATTAGTAATTTCACTAAAGAACTCTTAGAAATTTATTCAAATAGACACCGTTAACATTTACATTAAAGAGCAGCTTGCTCTTTTTTTTATATTTTATGATATCAGACAAACGTGCTTATTTCTAGTAATCGTTAAATTGTAGGGTAATCGTTAAATTGTAAGGTAATCGTTAAATTGTAAGGTAATCGTTAAATTGTAGTTGTGTTTTGGCAAATGACCTCTAAATATACATTATAAACTTGTGTTTCTATACTTGCTATAAATTGGTGGCAGATGGAATATAGGGATTTTCGCCCTTTATTCCAAATAAAAAAGGCTTGACACTTTTGTATCAAACCTATGCTTTCAATATGTGTTGGGTGACCTATTTTGATACATTACAACACCCCAATCAAAATTTACTACACCCCTAGTGTTTTTTACTACACCCCTACGGAATTTACTACACCCCGAAATTGATGGCTTTATTAGGTGATTT
>Ga0265293_10011549_pt1 | contig 11980 bp, 5 predicted proteins | sample Munlanlewell138R_FD_192505 | JGI IMG/M metagenome (GOLD analysis project Ga0265293, IMG submission 192505) | Leachate microbial communities from a municipal landfill in Southern Ontario, Canada - Leachate well 138R | ecosystem: Engineered > Solid waste > Landfill > Unclassified | place: Canada... | reverse complement strand
CGAGCATGATTGCCAGAAGGGTCATGGCCGCCATGAGTGCCACCAGAAACCCGCGTCGCCTCATGAGGCGGGCATGAACTTCCAGTACCTGCCTGCCGCCGTCGGTGCTGACGGGCTCCAGCGCGCCGGGTGCGGTCATCGGATACCCCCGGCCACCGGCGCGCAGGATGTGGCCGGCACGCTGGAAAGAGACACGGGAATGCGGATCATGGAACAACCTTCCGGACGCTGCCTGCTGCCTGTTTTACTCCGGGCAGGAACATGAGCGAACCTTCGGACGCAACCCGGATGTGGACGGCTGCAACCCTAACCATAGAGCCATCGCCTTCTGCAATGGCCAATTTTGCCCGGGCAGCGCTCAATCCATTTCCGGCCAGCCTGCTGAAACCGGCGAAAATGGCTTCGCAACGGATTTGACGTCTTGAATGAATCATGAAGCCCATCCCACGATCTATGCTCCAGCTTCAGCAACATCACATCCTGTTTCCCGCAAGGTCATGCGCCATGGCCATCGCTCATTCGGGCGTTCTCCGGCGGACAGCGTGATGTCGACTTTCAGCACTTTGAACCGTCATTTTGTTGCTGTTCGGCAACTGGGGGTGAAAAATGGAGCAGACTGCGCGCGGCACGCAAAAACACTGAAGGGCAGTGGTGTCTGCCGTGAACCCAACAAAATCAAGCACTAAACCTGAGTTTCAGGAACAGGATTTATCCAAGGCCCTGAAACCACGCGATCACTCGCCGTTGCGCCAGTTTGCCGGCTCCGTTAGGTCTGCCGGATCATTGTGTGTTTTCCGGCAAGGCTGGCGTGGAAAAGCTCGACCTCAAGCGATTGATGGCCGCCTTCGTGAAGATGCGGCCGCGCCTCGAAGCGGCGGCGCTCGCCCGCGTGCGCTCCGCAGCCACGGCCGAGGATCTCGTTCAGGACACATGGGTGAAGCTCGAAAAGGCACGCACCGCTGCGGCGATAGACAACCCTGCCGGCTTTGTCGCCCAGGTGGCGCGCAATACCGTCAGCGACCATCTGCGCAAGGAGCGGCGCCGGTCCGAGATCGACCGCGAGGTTTCCGGTCTTCTGTGGGAGGGCGTCGACGAGGTGTCGCCCGAACGCATGGTGATCGGCCGCGAAAATCTCAATGCCGTGCGGGCCGCGCTCGACGAACTGCCGGAGAAGACGCGCCGCATCTTCCTCATGAACCGCATCGACGGCATCCCCCACCGGCGCATTGCCGAGCAGATGGGCATCACCGATGAAGCCGTCTACTATCATGTGCGCCGCGCGCTGGAGCGGCTGGCGCGGCTGCGCGACGATTTCGCCGGCTGATTCTTTTGCAGATCTGTTTAGGCAAAGCCTATCCTTGCGCGTCAACTTGGGTAGAAGCGTACAGTCAGTACGTTGGGATCCGGCAACCTTCGCTATCGGCACATGGAAGAGGCAGACAAAAACGCTGACGACGACCGGGGGGTCGCTCTCGATGCCCGCGACTGGATCGTGCGGCTCACCTCCGGCAATGTCAGCGATGCGGAGCTTGCCCGCTTCAAGGCCTGGCGCGAGCGTTCGCCGCAGCACCGGCTGGCCTTCGAGCGCGAGCGCGCCTTCTGGCAGCAATTGCAGGGGCTGGAGAACCGCAGGGGCGACGCTCTGCCTTTCAGGCCGCGGCGCCGGGCAGCCATGAGCCGCCGCGCTGTGCTGGCCGGAGGTGGGGCAGCGGCGGCAGCGGGCCTCGCCATCGTGGCGCTTCCGCGCATGGAGCTTTGGTGGAACGCTGATTTCACCACCGGCGTCGGCGACCGGGCCGAGGTCAACCTGCCGGACGGCTCCATCGCCGTCCTCAACACGGACAGCGCCATCGCCGTGGACTTCCGCCCGCAGATGCGGCTGGTGAAGCTGCTCAGGGGCGAAGCCGAGTTCCGGGTCAGGCGCGACGAAGGCTCCCTGTTCCGGGTTGCGGCGCTCGGCGGCAACAGCGATGCGCTGGGCACAACCTTCACCGTCAGCGCCCTCGACGGCATGGCGACCGTCACCGTCAGCGAGGGGCGCGTGCTGGTGGCGGGGCCGGCGGCGGCGGAAGACAGGGCGGAAACGGCCCTGCGCCGCGTCGAGCTTGGCGCCAGCGAGCAGACGGCCTATGCCGAGGGCGGCGCGCCGCAGCCGGTAGTGGCGGTCGACACGGAAACCGTGCTTGCCTGGCGGTCCGGCCGGGTGATCTTCGAGGGGCGGCCTTTCGCCAGCGCCGTGGCCGAACTGGCGCGCTATCTGCCAGAGCGGATCGTGATGAGGCCGGGCGTCGACGGCAACGTGCCGGTCAGCGCCATCTTCTCCACCAGCGAGGCGTTCGCGGCTATGCAGGCGCTGGCCCGGACACAGGGTCTCACCGTGCGCCGCATTCCGCGCGTCATGGTGCTGATCTCCTGACAGGATTTTCCTCCAAAAAACTTCATCCCCGTCTTTAGGCAAAGCAGAGCTTCACCCGTCATAGGGGGTGAAGGGTTCAGGCAGCGAACCACCCAGACCCTTCGGCGGACCTTGTGAAAGGTCCTTTTTCCGAAAACGAAGGGTTTGGGATTCGATCATGACGTACGGGGCAGGAAAGAGGGGTTTCCAGGCGGGGCGCGGCGGGTTTCTGCACCACCTTCTGGTGGGAACGGCACTGTGCGTGGTCGCATTGCCCCCGGTTGCGGCGATCGCGCCGGCAGCCGCGCAGACGGCAGGCACGCATGATTTCAACATTCCAGGCCAGCCGCTCGGCCAGGCGCTGCGGGCGCTTGCCGGGCAGAGCGGCCTGCAGATCGCCTACCGCACGGCGATCGCCTCCGGCACCACGGCCCCGGCCGTGCGCGGCACCATGACCAGCGAGCAGGCGCTGGCGCGGCTGCTGGCGACATCGGGCCTGCGCTATGCCTTCACCAGCGCCAATGCGGTGACCATTCACGACCCCGCCGCCGCTGCCGCAGGCGCACGCACGAACCCCGACGGCTCCGTGGTTCTGGACACGGTCAATGTCGAGGGCCAGGCCGAAACCGCATTGGGTCCGGTCGGCGGCATCGTGGCTCGACGCTCGGCCACCGCCTCCAAGACCGATGCCGCCCTCATCGAGACGCCGCAATCCATTTCGGTGGTGTCGCGCGAGCAGATGGACCGCCAGAGCGCCACCACGGTTTCGGAATCGCTGCGCTACACGCCGGGCGTGCTGACCGGAACCGCGGGCCTGCAGAGCAAGCGCTTCGACCCGGTGTTCATTCGCGGCTTCGGCGGCTTTTCCGCCGCAGCAACCTATGCGACCTATCTCGACGGCCTGAAATGGCACCATGGCCCACGCACCTCGATCCAGGTCGATCCCTATCTGCTGGAGCGGGTGGAGACATTTCGTGGTCCGTCCTCGGTTCTCTACGGACAGGCGACGCCGGGCGGCTTCGTCAACATGGTGTCGAAGCAGCCGTCGGACGTCGCCCGCAACGAGGTCTTCACCTCGGTGGGCAGCTATGGCAGGGTCGAGGGCGGCTTCGACTTCACCGGCCCGCTCAACGAGGATGCAACGCTGCTCTACCGGCTGACCGGGATGGGACGGGTCGGCGAAACCCAGATCGACTTTCAGGACGACGAGCGGGTGCTGATCGCGCCGTCGCTGACATGGGCGCCGGATGCGGACACCTCGCTGACCGTTCATGCGCTCTACCAGCATGATCCGCGCACTTCGGACGCGGCGTTCCTGCCGCCGGTCGGCACCGTGCTGCCGGGCCCCTATGGCCAGATTCCGCGTCATTTCTTTCAGGGCGACCCCAACTACAACCGCTTCGAGCGCACGCAGGCCTATATCGGCTACCAGTTCGAGCACAGCTTCGACGAGACCTGGACGGTGCGCCAGAACCTGCGCTACGCCTACATGGAAGACGACATCAAGAGCGTGAACTATCTGAGCCTTGCCGCCGACGGCAGGACGATCAACCGCAACGCCGCCTATTCGGTGCATGAGGACCGCAGCTTCTCGGTCGACAATCAGGTTCAGGCGAAGTTCGCCACCGGCGCCCTCGACCACACGCTGCTCGCCGGGCTGGACTATCAGCGCTATCGCAACAAGTTCAACTATGGTCAGGGTGCGGCAGGGTCGATTGACTGGACCAACCCGGTCTACGGCATTCCGATCACGCCCGTCACGCTCACCTTCGACCGCAAGGAGCCGCTCGATCAGGTTGGCCTTTATGTACAGGACCAGATTTCCTACGACAACTGGCGCCTGTGGCTGAGCGGCCGCCACGACTGGGCAAAATCGAAGTCGCAGATCACCAATATGGTCACGGGTGCCAATGGCGGCAGGTCCGAAGCCGACAGCAACGCCTTCACCGGCCGCATCGGGCTGGTTCACCTGTTCGACAACGGTATGGCGCCTTATGTCAGCTACTCGACCTCCTTCGAGCCGGCGCTCGGCATGGATTATCATCAGAACGCCCTGAAGCCGATGAAGGGAAGGCAGTTCGAGGCCGGGCTGAAGTTTGAGCCGCAAGGCTATGACGCCTCGCTCACCCTGTCCGCCTTTCACATCGCCAAGAACAATGTGACAGCGACCGACCCGGACATCAGCCATGTCTGCCCGGGGCTGCCGCAGAACCGGTGCATCACGCAAAACGGCGAGGTGGTGTCGAAGGGCTTCGAGGCCGAGGCCCGCGCCAGCATTCTGGACGGGCTGGATCTCATCGCCGCCTATAGCTTCACCGATGTCGAGATCACCGAAAGCGACAATGCCGCACTCATCGGCAAGCGGCCGGTGGGCGTGGCCGAGCACATGGCCTCGCTGTGGGCGTCCTACACCTTCGGCAGCGGCACGTTGGAGGGGCTCAACCTCGGCGGCGGCGTTCGCCATATCGGCCCCTCCTTCGGCACCGACACCAATGAATGGATCGCGGGGCTGCCCTCGAAGGTGCCGGGATACACGCTGGTCGATCTTGCCTTCGGCTATGATTTCGGCAGGAAGAATCCCGGCCTGGAGGGGCTGCGCCTGGACGTGAAGATCAACAACCTGTTCGACAAGAAATATGTCGCGGCCTGCAACGGCTACGGGTCCTGCGTCTATGGCGAAGGCCGCTCGGCGCTGGCGACGATGAGATATCGCTGGTGAGTGTACGCGCCGGCCTTCGCTGGCTGTTTGCCGCGGCGTTGCTGGTGCTGGCATCGGCACCGCCCGTCACCGCCACCGCCACCGGGATCAGCATAACCGATCAGGCCGGCCGCAGGGTCACGCTGGCGGAGCCGGCGCGGCGCATCGTGCTCTCGGAAGGCTCGGACATGATTGGGCTGGCCCTGATCGATCCGCAGCCCGTCGCCCGGGTGGTGGCGTGGAACCTCGCGCGCATAGACGCCGACACCATGGCATCTTTCCGCGCCACAGCCCCGGCCATTGACGCCATCGCGGTGCTGAAGGGCACATGGGCCGGTGGCTTCCCGGTCGAGCGCGTCATTGCGCTTGAGCCCGATCTCGTGCTGCTGCATCCCTATTATGCCAACGACCGCTCGGTCGTTGACAAGCTGGAGGCAGCCGGCATCGCGGTCGCCATCATCGACATCGCGCCGCAGATCCGTGCGGCCGATCCGCTGGAAGGGCTGAGGCTGCTGGCGCAGCTCACGGGAAACAGCGAGCGGGCGGCCGGCTTCTTCGCCTTCTATGAGACGCATGTCGAAAAGATCCGGTCGCGGCTTGCCGCCGCCGGTCCCGCAAGGCGGCCGCGCGTGCTGCTGGAGGCCCACGCAGGCAAGGGCGGCTGCTGCGCCTCGACGGGCAAGAGCGTCGGCATCGGCGATCTGATCGAGTTCGCCGGGGGCCACAATATCGGGGCTGAGGTGATCCCCGGCACCATCGGCGAACTCAGCGCCGAATATGTGCTGCAGGCCGATCCCGATGTCTATATCGGCACCGGCGGCGCCTATCTGGAAGCGAGCGGCGGGCTGGTGCTTGGCACCGGCCGCGCCCCCGAACAGGCGCTCGCCTCGCTGCAGGCGGTCGTGCTGCGGCCGGTGGTCCGCGACCTGCGGGCCGTGGCGGAGGGCCGCGTGCACGGGGTGTGGATGCCGCTGAACGGGGCGCTGAACATCGTCGTCATCGACGCCTTTGCGCGCTGGATCCATCCCGATCTGTTCCACGACATAGATCCGGCCAGCACGCTCGATGAGATCAACCGGCGCTTTTCCGCCCTGCCGATTGCGGGCACCTACTGGATCAGCCTCGACGCCGGCGATCAGCCGCCGCAGCAATAGTCACAGTTTCCGGAACGGAGTTTTCATGAGCGGTTTTGTCGCCGAGGCGCGCATCAGACTGGACGATCCCGGTGCCATCATCGGCCCGGTGTGCGAGCACCTGAAGGAGCACGGGGCCGAGATCACGCTGAGCGGCGACACCTGGGTGGTCGCCATGGACATGGCGACCAGCAGCTTCCGGCAGGAGGACGACAGCATCGTCGTGCGTGCCGAGGCCGCCGACCTGCAATCGCTCTTTTTCATGAAGATGGGCATCGCCTCGCACATCATCGAATTCGCCGGCGACGAGACGCCTGAAATCGCGTGGACGGGGGATGGCACGCAGCTTGCCGCGCCACCCAATTTCGACGTTCTGGAAGTTGTGGCCGTGCGCGACGTCACCCCGCACATGCGCCGCGTCACGCTCGCCGGCGACAATCTCGCCCGGTTCGACACCTTGCAGGCGCTGCACCTGCGCGTCATCATCCAGCACCCCGATGCCGTTGCCCCGCAATGGCCGAGCGTGGGCAGCAACGGGCTGGTGCGCTGGCCCGACGGCACCCACCGGCCACAACTGCGCAAATACACGGTGCGCTCGCTCGATCGTGCGGCCGGCACCATGGACATCGATTTCGTCATCCATGCCGATGCGGGGCCGGGTTCGGCATGGGCGGCGCGCGCCCGCGTGGGTGAGCAGGTCGGCGTCGTGGGGCCGGGCGGCGGCGGACTGAAGCCGGCCGACTGGTATCTGTTCGCCGGCGACGAGACGGCGCTCCCGGCCATCGGGCGCATGCTGGAAGCGCTGCCGGACACGGCGCGCGGCGTGGCTCTGATCGAGGTGGCCGATGCGGCCGAGGCACAGACGCTCTGTCTGCCTGCCGGCGTTTCGGTCCGCTGGCTGCATCGCGACGGCAGGGCCGCTGGCACGACGACCTTGCTCTATGACGCGGTGCGCGAGACCGCTTTCCCGCAGGACGGCAGCACGGTCTATGCATGGGCGGCCTGCGAGTTCGAGGCATTCAGGGCCATCCGAACCTTTCTGCGCAAGGAAAAGGGACTGGGCAAGGCCGAGCAGCTTGTGGTGTCTTACTGGCGCAGGGGCAAAAGCGAGGACGAAGCGGAGGCCAGCCACGACTGATCCTGTCCGGCCGCTGCACTTTTTGGCTGCCGCTCACTGGCCTGCAACGACGACTAAGAGCTAAAAAAGAAGGCCTGTTTCTTTCTTCTCAAAGAAAAACCCCGCCGAAAGATCGGCGGGGTTTCTTTGTTTATTCTGAAGCTCCGGCTCAGACGAACCTGAAGTCGTCGTTCGACAGAGCGGAGAGCTGAACGCCCTTCAGGGTCAGCGATGTATCGGCATCGATGGTGAACACAGTTGACGAACCGACCTGCTCGGCAGCGGCCATTGCCGCATCGAAGTCGGCGAACACATCGACCGAGAATTCCAGCACATCCGAGCTTGAACCCGTGGTGCGGAAGTCGGTGATCGTATCCTTGCCGAAGCCGGCCGCGAACACGAAGACGTCATGGCCCGAGCCGCCCGACAGGATGTCGTCGCCCGCGCCGCCTTCGATCCGGTCATCGCCCGAACCACCGTCGATCACATCGTTACCGGCGCCGCCAAGGATCACATCGTCGCCCGAGCCTGCTTCGATCACGTCGTCGCCGTCACCGCCATCGATCCTGTCGTTGCCGGAGCCACCCTTGATGGCATCGTTGCCGGCACCACCGTAGATGATGTCGTCGCCCGAACCGCCGTCGAGGTCGTCGTTGCCTTCGCCACCCCACAGCGTGTCGTTTCCGGCACCCCCCTTGAGCGTGTCGTTTCCGGCACCGCCGTCGAGCGCATCATCGCCATTGCCGCCGGTGACGACATCGTCACCCGAACCGAACCGCAGCTTTTCGATGTTGACGAAGGTGTCGGTTCCGATCCCGGCTCCGGAGACGCGACCGGTCGAGAAGTCGACGCTGACGGGGCCGGTCGCAGCCGACACGTCGAGCGTGTCGAAGCCTTCGCCGCCGTCGATATAGTCGTCGCCTTCACCGCCGATGAGGACGTCGTTTCCGGCACCACCGTAGAGCCGGTCGTTGCCGGCACCGCCAACGAGGATGTTGTCACGGTCGTCGCCGATAAGCGTGTCGTTGCCCGAACCGCCGATGACGTTCTCGATCGAAACCAGTTCGTCATAACCGGCATCGTCGCCTTCGGCCTCGCCGGCCGACAAGTCGACAGTCACGCCCGCCGTATCGGAGCTGTAGTCGGCAGTATCGATGCCTTCGCCACCATCGAGCAGGTCGTCTCCGGCATCTCCGCGCAGCACATCGTTGCCGGCGCCGCCGAACAGACGATCATCACCCTCACCGCCGATCAGAAGGTCATTGCCCTCATTGCCGTAGAGCGTGTCGTCACCCGCCTCACCATAGATGATGTCATTGCCGGCAGCGCCGCGCACTTCATCATCACCGGCTCCGGCATAGACGATGTCGTCGCCGGCCGTACCGGCGATCACGTCATCGCCCGCCGTGCCGAGGATCGGGTCTCCGCCCGGCTGGGTGGTTTCACCAGACAGATCATAGACGACCACATCGTCGAAGGACACACCAGCGCTGTCCCATGAGAACAGACCGATCGTTCCCTGCGTCTGGGCACGATCCTCAATGGCGTAGGCGAACAGCGCCATGCCGTTCACATACGACTGGATCTTGCCGTCCTTTACCTCGACGCGAAGCTGAAGCTCCTCGCCCACCGTATATTTGGCAGGGAACTGGTTGAGATACTTCTCGACGCCGTCCTTCACCTGGATGAGCTGGAACAGGCTTCCCGCGCCATTGCTGGCCGAACGGTCGTAGTCGCCGTTCGCGTCCAGTTCGAGCTTATAGTAGTTGTTGGCGTCCTGATAATAGAACAGAAGGCCAAGGGCGCCATTGTCCGGCGTCTGGATCGTCGCCTCTACCGCATAATCCTTCCACAGCTTTGCGGCCTCGTCATTGTAAAGGGCATAGGTACCCTTGCGCAGGACGTTGACGCCGTCGCCCAGCGGGCTCCAGCCCTTTTTCCACGGGTCCGAGCTGGAGGCGCCGCTCCAGGTGAGCTGGCGGCTCTTGATGTCGGAAAGCTGGACCAGCGTACCGTCGAGCAATTCCCACTGCGAGGACTTGCCATCCGGACCGACACCGCCCATTTCGCCTTCGTCGATGATAGTCCAGCGCGCGAAATCCTCACCGCCGAAATTCTCGGAGAGCATCACGCGATCCTTCGAGATGGCGTCCACCGTGACCTTGTCGGTCGCGGTCCTGCCGGAAGCGTCGGTCACCGTAAGGGTGAGGGTCTGCTTCACCGCCGAAAGCTCGACTTCCGCCTTCTCGCCGGTCGCCACGATGTTGCCGTCGGCATCGGTCCAGACATAGCTGACGATCTCGCCGAGACCGTAGCTGCCTTCACCATCCAGCTCCACCACGACCTTGCCGTCGCCATCCAGGTCGATCGGACGCAGCTTGTCGCCGGCATGGGCCGTCAGCGCCACCTTGTTGACGGTGACATTGTCGAACTGCGAGCTGCGCTGGTTGTTGGAGTAGAAGCCGACGGTTCCGGCCGCCAGCGGCGACGGGTCAACGACTTCACCAAACAGGCTGCTGTTGTCGAGGAACACGCTGATCTGGTCATCGACCACCACAACCTTGATCTGGAAGTCACGGCTCCATGGCGTGCCGCCATTTTCGCGGGCAAGCACGGTTTCGGTACCGTTCTGGACCTTGATCAGCGAGCGGGTATTGGTCTCTGCGTCAAGCACGACGCGATAGTGGTTGCTGGCGTCGGTGTAGTAGAAGACGACACCGATCCCGTCATTGTCTGTGGCATGCAGCGTGGCCTCGTAAACATAGTCGGACCAGTTCTGCGAACCCTGCCCGGCCCACACCAGAATATTGTCGGCGGAGTCGGACTGCTGGTAGAGGCGTCCTTCAGGAGCGGCCTGTCCTTCGTCCGCATCGACGCGGGAGTGAACCGTGCCCTTGACGACAAAATTGCCGATGCTCGTGCCGAGCTGTGAAGGCACCAGCGAAGCATTGCCCCAGACATCCGGGAAGTCCGGCTTGCTGAAATCGATCTGCACCGAATAAGGCGTGGGCTGCTCGTCCAGAATGCCATCTGCGGTGACGCCGCCCAGCGCCGCCACCTCGGCATCGCTCAGCACCTTGTCGGTGAACAGGAAGCTCGACACATATGCCGGAGAGGTCTCGCCGTTCTCGTCGGCAAACAGCAGAATACCCTTGGAGAGGTCGATGGCATAGCGCCCGGCATTGCTGCCGCTCATCACCGTATCGCCAACCTTCACACCGTCGATATACTTGTTGATCACGACGCTGCCGGCATTCTCCGTAATCGTGAAGACCACCCGCTGCCAGACATCATATTTGAAACTGCCCTCGTAATCGGAGTTGATGCCGATGCCGCCGGTGCTGCCGCTCTTGCGCAGGAACAGTTCCGCGTCGCTGCCGTTGGTCGGATCCGTCTGGAGGAAAGAGAACCAGTTTCCGCCGGTCGACGGGACCAGCAGGTCATAGGCCAGAGTGTAGGACTTGACGACCGTACCGGCCGGCACCGAAGCAGCCGGCTGCAGCAGCAGCCCCTGCGTGGCGGTCAGGCCCGGAACATAGGTCACGTCGGCACCGTCGCCGCTGCCGACGGCAGGCTGCGGCAGGGCCGGGATCGCGAAGTCGGCGACCGAGTCATAAGTAACCTGCTGGCCACCAAGAACCGTCAGGACGCCATTGCCGATGGTTGGCTCCTGCGCTGTGGCGGCGTTGAAATCGAACTGAACCGAATTGTCGCTCGGCGCCGTCGAGACGATGCCGCCAGCCTTCGCGCCACCCAGCGAGGCAACCTCGGCTGCGGTGAACACGTGATCGGTCACGAGCACGCTGGAGATGTAGGCGTTGTTGTTTTCGCCGTCATTGTCGGCAAGCAGCGTGAGCCCCTTGGAGGGGTCGAGTTCGTAGCGTGCGGCGCCGCTGGCGGAAAGGGTCTGGCTGCCGGCGGGCGCACCGTCGATATATTTGCCGATGGTGACGGAACCGTCCGCATTCTTCACGAAGGTAAAGGCAACGCGGTGCCAGGCATCATAGGTGAAGCTGCCCTGATAGTTCTGCATCGTGCCGATGCCGGCAGACGAACCGCTCTTTCGAATGAACATCTCGGCGTCGGCATCGCTCGCACCGCCGTCGATCTGCAGCAGACCGGTATAGTTGCTGCCGCCGCTGTAGGCCGGAACATACAGGTCGAGAACGATCGAATAGGAGCCGAGCGTCGACTGGCCTTCGGCAAGCTGGAACGCAGGCGCGACCCTGATGCCCTGACTGGCAGTCGCCTTCGGAACGAACGCGAAATCATCCGCAATGACGGCTGCCGGCTGGCCGGCAGGAAGGCCGGGAATGCCGTAATCCGAGGGGGCGCCGGTGCTGACATTCACGGCCTGACCGGGAAGACCCCAGCCTTCGGCAGCGCCGTCATTGAAGTTATCGACGAGAAGCGTGTTTCCGTTGGAGACGACAACGCGCACCTGATCCGCGGAAACGCGACCGGCGCTGTCGGTAACGGTGAGCGTGAAGGCGTGCTGGCCGGCATCCAGTTCAAGCGAAGGCGTGGCGCCAGTGGCCACGACGTTGCCGTCCTCATCGGTCCAGACATAGCTCAGATCATCGTCATCTGCGGGGTTGAGGGTGAGGTTGCCCTCAAGCGTAACAAGGGCCTTTTCC
>Ga0265293_10011548_pt1 | contig 11981 bp, 9 predicted proteins | sample Munlanlewell138R_FD_192505 | JGI IMG/M metagenome (GOLD analysis project Ga0265293, IMG submission 192505) | Leachate microbial communities from a municipal landfill in Southern Ontario, Canada - Leachate well 138R | ecosystem: Engineered > Solid waste > Landfill > Unclassified | place: Canada... | reverse complement strand
CTCTTTGTTCTTTGAATTTTTTCCGACAGGATTCCTCATCGGGGTAATTTATAGCAAAATCCAGGATATTCATAGCTTGAATCTTTATATCGTTAGCGATGTAAATATAATGAATATCAGTGAATTGTACAAGTGTTTTTGAAACTTATTTATAACTTTTCCCCGCTAAATTCTTTAGGAATAACTGCGGATAATCATAAAAATTAATGTGTAAGACTATGAAAAGAATTCATTTATCGCTTCTTATTGTATTATCGGTATTTTTTGTTCAATACTCATCTGCCGGCGATAAAACCGGACAGGAGACCACTCCACAGGTAAAGAACGTGATCATAATGATTGGAGATGGAATGGGTGTTAGTCAGGTATATGCGGGACTAACGGCAAATAAGGGATCGCTCCATCTGGAACAGTGTCAGTTCATAGGGTTTTCCAAAACTTACTCTGCAAACAATTATATAACAGACTCTGCGGCAGGTGGTACAGCCATCGCATGCGGAACCAAAACAAAGAACGGTGCCATTGGCGTTGATGTGGATGGAAATCCGGTTAAATCGATCCTTGAATATGCCGCAGAAAACGGTCTCTCAACCGGTGTGGTGGCAAGCTGTGCCGTTACTCATGCTACGCCGGCATCATTCGTGGCACACCAGCCCAGCCGTAAAATGGAAGAAGAAATTGCCGTAGATTTTTTGAACTCCGACATTACGGTTTTTATCGGAGGCGGAAAAAGATACTTTGATGCCCGTTCTGATAATGAAAACCTGTTGGATAAACTGGAAGCCAAAGGTTTTCAGGTTGCGCTCAATATGGATGACGTTAAGAAAGTGACTACAGGCAAACTGGCAGGACTTGTGGCAGACGAACATCCGGCTCCCTATCCTGAAAGGGGTGAGTTTCTTCCCGAAAGCGTACAAGCAGCGATCAATCTACTGAAAAACAATGATAAAGGCTTCTGCCTGATGGTAGAAGGTTCACAAATCGATTGGGCTTGCCATGCGAATGAAAAAGACGCCACTGTGAATGAAATGCTGGACTTTGACCGGGCGATTAAAGTGGCTTTGAATTACGCGGATCAAGACCCGAATACGTTGGTTATTATTACCGCAGACCATGAGACGGGTGGTATGGCGCTTACCGGCGGTGATCTGTCAACCGGAGAGGTGGAAGCGACCTATGCCTCAACAAGACATACCTCTGTGATGGTTCCCGTATTTGCTTATGGTGCTGGCGCTGTTGAATTTGCCGGTATATACCAGAATACCGATATTCTCACTAAAATTCTGAATTTATATGGTTTTGGAACGGAAAAATAAACCATTTTCATCCCGGAATATGATAATCCAGGCGTCCGTTATTGTTGTAAACAAATAAAATTGTAAAATTACAGTACTGTTATGCCTGCCGTTACTATCAGCAGGCCGGTTACCCGCAAATGAATCCTTTTCCCGTAATCATCCCCGGAGGCAAAATACTCTACCCTACCAGCATAGAAATTGTAGGAAAATGGAATGTCTATATGGAGATGTCGAACCAGGATCTGACGGACTTGGAAAAAATAGAAATCGACAATAACGGTTTTGATGCTATCCAGCCTTCGGTATTGTTTCATAAGGATTGAGCCCTGCAGATACTCTGTCGTTCGAAAAACGAAAGTGTGTGGGATGTACGCGTGACGGCATAATGTAAATAATATGCTTTCCGCGCGTTTCTTGTCGATATATCCTATTCTCCGGATGGGGTTTCGTGTTGGCGCAGGATCATAAAATGATCGATGCAGCTGGGGATCTCTTCCTTCCGGTGCGTCACGTGGATAAGCGATTTTCCTGCTTGCCGAGCGAAAGACTCCACGATGGCAGCGCATCCTTTTTTGTTGTGCTCGTCGAGCCCGTGAAACGGCTCGTCGAGAATAAGCAGTTCCGGGTTTTTAATAATGGCCCTTGCAAAGAGCACGAGCCGCTGCTCCCCCGAAGAGACATTGAGGAACGACCTGTTTTTCAGGTGTGGAATGCGAACTATGTCCAATAATTTTTCTGCCAGGTGTATTTGTCGCGCGTTGCATTTACGGAATAACCCGATGCTGTCGAAAAAGCCGGAGGCGACCACCGTGAGGCAGTCCACGTTTTTCCGGTAATAAAGATGCATCTCGGAAGAGGTGAAACCGATGCGCTGTTTGATATCCCAAATGCTTTCTCCTGTCCCTCTTTTACGGCCAAATAGGCGTATGTTTTTCGTGTACGCCAATGGGTTATCCGCAAATATATAACTGAGGAGGGTTGATTTTCCGGATCCGTTAGGACCCAACAATGCCCACTTTTCATCCTTGTTGACGGTCCAGTTTATATTTCCCTGTATAATCCGTTTCCCGTAAGTAATGTCGACATTTGTCATGGATACCACCTCGTTGCCTTCAAAGGAACGGTCTTCAAGCGTGAAATCGTCCCAGTTGATCGCGGGGAACACGGATGTTGGTGGTTCTTCGGGAAAAGAGGCGGACGCGGAATCCGTCTCTGCAATATAATCGGATTTTTTCCCGCGATAAACGGTGTAACAATCGTTCATTTCCAAAATGTGCGTGGCACAAGCAGGCAAATCTTCTATTGAAGGGGCAAGCAACAAGAGCCGCAGATCGCGGCGCTCAAGCAAAAATGCGAACATCTCGTTGAGCGATTCCCTTGACTCCTCGTCTAGGCCGATGAAAGGATTGTCGAAGATAAGCATCCGTGGATTGTCGAGCAATTCCTTCGCGATAAGAAATTTACGTAATTCGCCACTCGACAAATGGATGAGTTTTCGATCCATCAAATCAAACAGGTGAAACCTGCGAAAGAGAAGGAGGTTTTCTTCGGAAATATTCTCGGATTTCAGGATGTCGCGCACAAGCGGAATCTCCTCGTTCGCGAAGTTATTGAATCGTTGCTGGTAAAATAGTTTCCGGTAATCGAGCAGGGAGTACGCCGAATTGAAATCGATCTTCTTTATCTGTCGCGCGGGGTGAATGAAGCCGTTCGCGTCTTCTGTATCTTTCAAGAAAGGATACCGGATATTTCCCGATTGAACGGCAATTTTTCCTTGCACCAGCTCGGCCAACAAGGATTTTCCGCTTCCGTTAGGACCTACCACACCCCACACCTCATCCGCTAGGATATGCCAATTGATTGGAGAGGTAAAAGGAGAGCCAGGTAATCGAGGGATAACGTCATTTAATTCGATACAAGCTGGCATGTATGGTATAAATTGTTCCTATCCAGGGTGTTACTTGTTTCGGTCCATGTTGATGATTTTCAGCACGAAAATGCTTTCCGGTAGCTCGAACGCGTTTTTGATGCATTTGGTCACGGCTGCCATCACCTCGTCGTATTCACCAAAAACTTGGGTTGACATGCTGTTCGCTTTGACGTTGATTTTCTTGCTCTCTTGCAATGCCGCGATAAAGTTCTTGATCGGGGCTCTGTATTCTTCGTTCAACGGGTAATAACTGATCTCTATGGAAGTTTTCATTGTCGTGATTGTTTTAATGTTACTATCAGGAAGGGGTATATCCCCGTATATGTTAACCGCTGCCGTTAGATTTTGTTCAATTTACCCTGCCACGTTGGTTTTTATTCCCAGCTCCCCTACCCTGGCGGCAATTTTCCGCAACTCTTGGACAGGCACCTTTTCCAGTCCTTTCACGGGTGTTTCCCGGTCGATGGTGTAGATCATCACCTCGCGTGGATTAAGCTCTCTCACGAGCGCTAGCCACGCTGCAACCTCTTCTTCCGTGGCATTGTCCACTCTCTTTCCTTCAAACTCGCCCCGCAGGAACAGGGTTTGCAAGACAAAATCACCTTTAAACCGCTTGTAGCGCTCTACCTGACGGGCAACGTTATAAGCGGGCGAATTGGGGCGATCAATTAGGCGAACGGTTTCATCAAGGGCCGAGTCGAGCTTCAACACGGGATGGTCTATCTTTTTGAGCGCTTCAAATACCTCGTTTTTATCGATGTGCATCCCGTTCGAGAGCACGCTTATGTTGGTAGTTGGGTAGTAATGATCCCGGAGCGCGATGGTATCGTCGATAATCCCGCTAAACTGGGGATGCAGGGTGGGCTCTCCGTTCCCCGCGAACGTGATCACGTCGAGCAAGATCCCTTCTTCCCGGAGCAATTTCAATTTTTCTTCCAGCGCCAAACGGACGTTTTCGCGGTCCGGGAGTTTCGTGCGTGTCCTGAAATCCTTGTTGAGCCCGCACTCGCAGTAGATGCAGTCGAACGAGCAAAGCTTTCCGTCGTACGGCAGCAGGTTCATGCCTAACGAGGTGCCCATCCGGCGGCTATGCAAGGGCCCGAAAACAATCTCGTGAAACAGTATGGTTGCCATGTAGTTGTTTAGTTACTGATGTGTTAGATGCTGAAGACTAATGTGCCAATGTGATTAATGTGCCAATGTGACTAATGTGCCAATGTGACTAATGTGCCAATGTGCCAATTTTCTTAGGAGCGAGAGCGGAGCCAAACTTGTTTGAGCTTTGCCGAGTGACGACAGAAAATGGACGAAGTCAATGTGCTAATGGGCGGCCAACCAGTTCTCCCCCACCCCGAATTCAGTTTTCAGAGGCACGGAGAGGCGACAGGCATTTTCCATCTCTTCCACCACGGTCGCTCGGACTGCCTCCAGTTCATCCGGCAATACATTGAAATTCAATTCGTCATGTACTTGAAGGATCATTTTTGACTTCAGCCTCTCTTTTCGGAATCGTTCATCGATACGTATCATCGCCACCTTGATGATGTCTGCCGCGCTTCCCTGAATGGGCGCGTTGATGGCGTTTCGTTCCGCGTAGCCTCTCACGATGGCGTTCCGCGAGTTGATATCCGCGAGGAATCGTTTTCGGCCGAAGAGGGTCTCCACGTATCCTTTCTCCCGGGCAACAGCGATGCTATTGTCCATGTAGTTTTTTACGCCCGCGAAGGTAGTGAAGTATTCGTCGATCAACGCTTTAGCCTCCCCGCGGGGGATGTTTAACCGCTCAGACAGGCCAAAGGGCGTGATGCCGTAGATAATCCCGAAATTGGCTGTCTTTGCTTTGCGGCGCATCTCTCCGGTGATCTCTTCCAGCGGTACCTTGAAAATCTTGGAGGCGGTGGCCGCGTGTATATCCTGCCCTTTGTTGAACGCTTCCACCATGTTGGTGTCTTCGCTCAGATGCGCCATGATCCGCAGTTCTATCTGCGAGTAGTCCGACGAAGCGAATACCGCCCCTTCATCGGGGATAAACACCTTTCGCATCTTCCTGCCCCGCTCGTCGCGGATGGGGATATTTTGCAGGTTGGGGTTGGTGCTGCTCAGCCGGCCGGTGGCGGCTACTGTCTGGTTGAACGAGGTATGGACCTTGTTGGTGTCGGGGTTGACCAGTAGCGGGAACGCGTCGACGTAGGTGCCGAGTAGTTTTTTCAACCCTCGCTGTTCCAGTATCTTGTCGATGATGGGGTGGGCCATCCGCATCTTTTCCAGTTCCTCCTCGTTGGTGCGGTATTGTCCGGTGCGGGTTTTCTTGGGTCTGTCCGTGATCTTCATCCGGTCGAAAAGCACTTCACCGGTCTGCTTGGGCGAGTTGACGTTGAAATCGGTCCCCGCCATCTCGATAATCTCTTTCTCGATCTCGCGTAGTTCACCCGTGTAGGCCTCGGAAAGCTCGTTGAGCGCCTCCAAGTCTAACCGCACGCCACACCACTCCATGTCGGCCAACACGCGGGTCAAGGGTAACTCGACCTCGTAAAGCAGCTTTTCGAGCCCGCTCTCCCGGATCTCTTTTTCAAGGATATTTTTTAATTTCAGCGTGATGTCGGCATCTTCCGCGGCGTAATCGCGCGCGGTCTCCGGGTCCACGTCGCGCATCGACTTCTGGTTCTTTCCCCGGGGTCCGATCAGCTCTTCGATGCGGATGGGTTGGTATTTTAGGTACGTTTCGGCCATGTAATCCATGCCGTGACGGATCTCCGGGTTAAGCAAGTAGTGGGCAACCATGGTGTCGAACAGCGGCCCCTTCACTTCCACGCGGTACTTGCGCAGTACCAGTAGGTCGTACTTTATATTTTGTCCCACCTTCTCGATGCTTTCCGCCTCAAAGAAGGGGCGGAATATTTCCACCTGCCGCTGTGCCTCCTCCCGGTCGGCAGATACCGCCACGTAGTATGCTTCTCCTTCCTTGAAAGCGAACGAGAGCCCTACCAGCTCGCTTCTCAACGGATCCACGCCGGTGGTTTCCGTATCGAAGCAGACGCTTTCTTGCGCGAGCAGCACCTTGTTGAGGGCGGCCATCTCCTTTTCCGTTTGCACGAGCGAGTAGGTGTGGGGCGTGGTCTCGATGCTGCTGAAGTTAGCCGGAAGGTCAATCACGGGTGGCTTTTCCGTGACGTCACCGCCATCGAATGAAGCGAACAGTTCGCCTTGTACCGGCTGTTTGCCGGCCTTGCTTACCGGCTCCTGTTTGAGGACCCGGGTGAGCAAGGTCCGGAACTCCAGCTCGTCGAATAATTCTTTGAGGGCGTCGGCGTTTTTTTCTCCCAAGAGCAGGTCGTCTGCCTTTACGTCGATGGGAACGTCGATCTTGATGGTGGCCAAGAATTTTGAGAAGAGAATCTGCTCGCGGTGCTCTTCGACTTTCTTTTTGAGCGCGCCTTTCAACTGGCTTGTATTCTCCAGCAGGTTCTCGATCGAACCGAATTCGTTCAGCAGCTTTACGGCGGTCTTTTCTCCCACGCCGGGGCATCCGGGGATGTTATCCGACGCGTCGCCCATCAACCCCAGGAGGTCGATCACCTGAAGGGGGTGGGAGATGTTGTATTTCTCGACCACCTTCTTGTCGTCGAGTATCTCGAAGTCGTTGTTCCCGTACTTGGGCCGGTATATAAAGATATGCTCTTCGGTGAGTTGCCCGTAATCCTTGTCGGAGGTCATCATGTACACGTCAAACCGGCTCTTGTCTGCTTGTTTCGCGATGGTTCCCACCACGTCGTCGGCCTCGTAGCCGGGCACCTCCAGTACCGGAATATTGTAAGCCCGGATAATCTCTTTAAGGATGGGCACGGACGATTTAATCACCTCGGGCGTGGCTTCCCGTTGCGCTTTGTACGCCTCGTACTCTTCATGGCGGAACGTGGGCCCGTCGGGATCGAATGCCACCGCGAGGTGGGTGGGGTTCTCTTTCCGTAACAACTCCTCGAGCGTGTTCACGAAGCCGAAGATGGCCGAGGTGTTACGCCCTTTCGAGTCGATACGCGGGAACTTGATAAAGGCATAGTAGGCGCGGTATATAAGGGCGTAGGCGTCAAGAAGAAAGAGTTTATTTTTGTTCATATCGCAGTCTAAAAACGGATTAAGAAAAGGTAAAGTTACGAATATTTGTTGCTATGCGGATAATTATTTTTACTTTTGTACGTCAAATGAGGTTGTAATGGATCAAAGCGAGGTGATAAAGGATTTTCTTCGAGAGGAGTTACTCCTTTTCGATGATTATTTGCGGGAGTCGACAAAGAGCGATAACCCCCGCCTGTCCGAAATGATTACCTACGTGTTTAATGCCAATGGTAAACGGCTCCGACCGACTTTGGTCTTACTGACCGCGAAAGCTTGCGGCCGAATTATCCCGGAGACTTATCATGGCGCGGTAACCGTGGAGTTGCTACACACGGCCACGCTGGTGCACGACGATGTGATCGACCGGTCGGATACCCGCCGGGGACGCCGTTCGGTGAATGCCGTGTACGATAATACCCGAGCCGTGTTGATAGGTGACTACTTGTTGTCGACCGCGTTGGCGGAAAGCGTCAAAACCAAAGACCTTTCCATTGTGCGTATTATCTCGGAACTGGGGCAGAACTTGGCGGAAGGGGAACTGGACCAGTTTTCGCTGGCCAGCGAAGTGATCATCGACGAAAGGGCTTATTTCGACGTGATTGATAAGAAAACGGCCTCCCTGATGAGGGCCAGTATCGCCATTGGCGCCATTACCGGTGGGGCGGGGGAGGAGACGGTCGAGAGGCTCGCTCACTTGGGAAGCATCTTGGGTATCTGCTTCCAAATACGAGACGATATCTTTGATTATTATCAAAACGACGTGGGCAAACCTACCGGCAACGACATTAGAGAGGGGAAAATCACCCTTCCGCTTATTCACGCGTTTCAGCACGCGCCTGACCCCGTCCGGTCAGAGATGCGGGAACTGGTGGAGTCCAGGGAATATACCGAGGAGAATATCGCACGCCTGCTCCAGTTTGCCAAGGAGCAGGGTGGGGTAGACTACGCGTACCAAAAAATGGACCATTTGCTTTCCGAAGCCGAAGAGCTCATTACTAACCTCGAGTTCGACAGCGACTTTAAAACCCTTATGCGGCTTTTTCTTTCCTACCTGAAGAATCGTTCGTATTAAAACAAAAATGCCACCCCGCGCGTCGCGCGGAATGGCATGGATTGTTTCTACGTTCCTTTTTTGCCTTACTGGATTTCAATCAGTTTTGCTTCAGGCTCTTTCTTCTCTTTCAGCGTGGGTATTTCTACCGTTAGCACGCCGTTTTCTACTTTCGCAGAGATCTTGTCTTTCTCAACATCGTCGGGCAAGACCATGGTCCTCTGGAATTGAGCGTACGAGAACTCGCGCCTCAAGTAGGCTCCCTTCTTGTCTTTCTCTTCCTGTTCGGTTTTCTTCTCGAAAGAGATCACCAAGTTGTTGTTGTCGTCCAACCGCACCACGCAATCTTCTTTTGTCATCCCGGGAGCGGCCACTTCCACGGTGAAACCGTGATCGTTTTGTTGGATATTCACCGCGGGAACAGAACGGCTGCTCTGTTCCATCCATTCGTTACCAAAAAAGTCATTGAATATACCCGGTAACCAGCTGTTTGTACGTCTAATAATTGCCATAATTTTGTCTTTTTACGTTTATTTTCTGTCTTACACCCATAAAAGGGCAAACCGCGTGCCGATGCGCGAAAAACCTTTTTTTCGGCTAATGAAGCGACAAAATGGCTTAACAAAGGTGTTTTAGTCAATGTAAAAGCGACAAATTGGCAGTATTTTATTCCAAGATCGTGTAATTGCGTTTTCCAACATGGGTCTTGCCGTACCGGTCGGTGGCCCGTACTTCGATGGTATGTTCCCCGGGTGGCAGGTCCAGTTGGAGGGAGCCGCTCCAGAGGTGCGCGCTATTTACGGGGTTGGATGGACGGCGCCCCGGGAGCAGTTTCTCGGTGAGGTCCCATTCAATTACCTTAAGGTTGTAGCTAGGATCTATCGTTTGTACAGGGCGCATGGTTCTCCATTCGCCATTTCCAATCCGGTATTCCACGGTGTCTCCCTTGCTCCCCATGAAGAAGTTGACCACGATTTGCGAGGTGGTTCTCCCTTTGTGTTGAACCACCTTGGGCGCGTAGATATTCATTTGGTGGCTCTCTTCGCCACCGGCAACCTTGTAATCCACGTCGTAGCTGTTCCCGGTGATATTCAGGAACGCGTATCCCTGGGGGGTGCCGTCGCGCATGGTGGCATCCGGCAGCCCGTTTTTGTCGAGCTTCCCGGAATACCAGTCGCCCGACGTGGTGCCCACGTTATATTCATGCAGGGGTTGTTTGCCCTTCCAGCCATGCACCTTGGTATATTCAATCTGCTCCTGAAGGTGTGTATGGGCCGACATGATCAGCACGTTTTCATACGCTTCCAGCAAGTCGAAAAGTTTCTGACGGTCCTCCAACCGGTAAGAATTTCCCGTGTTGTCTTTCATGTGGATGTGTTGCGACAGCACGATCAGCTTGTCTTTGGGAACGTGCTTGAGGTTATTTTCCAAGAAGAGGAGCTGGTCCAGCCGGTACCCGCCCCAGTAACCTCTTCCATCGCGCGGATCGGGATAGAGGATATTATCGAGGATGATGAAATGCGCGTCGCCGTAATTGAACGCGTAGTTGGCGCTTCCGAAGTTCCGCTCGAAGGTTTCATCCGATAGTTCGTCGGTGGGCGCGTCGAAATTCAGGTCATGGTTACCCATCACGTTGTACCACGGCAATTGCAGTTTACGCATCCGCTCTTTATAGACGGGGTGGAGGTCGAGGTTATCGCCCACGATATCTCCCAAGCTGATTCCAAAAAGGGTGTTTTCTCTTTTCTCCACGTCTTCCACGATCTTCTCCGTGAAATAGTCAAGGTCTTGAACCGAATAGGGCTGTGGATCGCCGAAAACGATCGCGGTGAAGCTTTCCGGCTCTTCCTGTTGATAGAGCGGAAAATCGACCGACTTGGGGAGGTCCCCGGTGGGCGCAACTCCCTTGTACGTAAATGTATCGGGCGATCCTTCCGGCTTATGGTGGTAGAAAAACCGCGGGATGAAGTCTTGGTCCACGGGTGTCATGTACCCGGCAGGCTTGATCACGAACAAGGTATTTCCATCACTTACCGGCAAGCTATACCGTCCCTCCTTATCGGTGATCACTACGTCGATCCCGTTCGAGACGCCCACGTTGGCAATTCCTGCCTCTCTCCGGTCTTTTTTACCGTTTTTATTGGTATCGTTGAACACGTACCCGCTGGCAACCTGTTGGGAGTAGATTGCCCAGCTACTAATCAAAAAGAGTAGAACGAATAAATTTTTCTTCATTGCTATTGTTTAAGGGCTTTTACCCGAGGTATAATCTCGGGTAAAAGCGATGTAAAGAATGCCGCGAATATAATCCTTTGTTTACTCAAAGGGGTTACGAAATCATTAAGTTTACAGATTTTATCCTGTTCAGATACCGCGTGAATTTAATACTGCAGGATGGCCTTTTCTTCCAAGTCGGCTTTGTTCGTGACAGGAACCAGCGTGAACCCCCATTGGTAATCTCGATTGGCAGGTAAGCTGTACTCGGGTAGGGGGCGTGCTCCCCAGCTGTTATAGCCTGCTACTCCCTGCTGCTTCATATCAACGCACACCTCCACGAAGTCTTGCGGAACGATGTCGTTGATGTGTGTGTGCCGCGGAAGCCTGTTTTTCGCGTCCTCTTCGGAGCGGTTCGCGATCTCTTCGCTGCTGAAGTTGTTCCATTGATAGGGTTTGTGCGTTGCTTCTTCCGAATCGAAATCTTCCACACTATTCCTGAGCGCGTTAAAGCCGATGGTGTTATCCGCGACAACCAGCAGGCCGCTGTCGTCGCCCGTGAGTGCTACCCACCGTGTATCGCTTCTGTGCCCGTTTTCTTGGGGACGGGTATAGGGGTAGTACATCGCTTCGGCGGTGGTTTCGTAGAGGCCCACTTTCGACCCGGAAGCCCTGTCGATGTAATTTTCTCCCGGTCCCCGGCCGAAGTACTGTACCTGGTTCATCGTTACCGGCAAGCGGAAGCGTACCCCTATACGTGGCACGTTAAGCGCGGAGGATGCCTTTCGAGCGGCAGATACTTCCGGTGAAAAGGTGGCAGTCAATGTGGCTTCCGACGCGGATACCTGCTTCTCTTCCATTTCGGTGGAGAAGAACTTCACGCCCACGCCCACGATGCCTGAAGGATGTAGCGTGTACTTTACGGTATAGAGGTTGCCCGCGGCCAAGAGATAGGTCGCTTCGAGCATCACCTTTTCATCCTCCGCGTAGGTTTTTAAATCGGTGACATTGAAGTTTTTGCTCGACTGCTTCCATACTTGCAGTCGGCTGGGCATCCCGTTCCCGTAATCGTTGTCAGTTGGACCCCGCCAGAAGTTGGGCTGTATCCCAAATCCTTTGTCGAAGTACTCCTTGCCGTTCACCCGGTAAGAGATCACCCTGCCGCTCTCCTCGTCGAAGATAAATTGCAGCACCGGCGATTCCACACGCACCGTGTTGCCGGAACGAGACACCTCTAACGGGGGATTGCCGCCTTGCTCGCTGTACGCCACTTTTGGCACGGCTGTCGGGAGTTTGTATTGCTCGATAGCCACGATATGTCCGGCAGGCACCAACCCGTTTGTCTCTTTTTGTACCACTTGAAAATCCACGAAGT
>Ga0265293_10011547_pt1 | contig 11981 bp, 11 predicted proteins | sample Munlanlewell138R_FD_192505 | JGI IMG/M metagenome (GOLD analysis project Ga0265293, IMG submission 192505) | Leachate microbial communities from a municipal landfill in Southern Ontario, Canada - Leachate well 138R | ecosystem: Engineered > Solid waste > Landfill > Unclassified | place: Canada... | reverse complement strand
AACAAGAAAAATGATGAATGAATAATGAAAATAACAGTCAGGAAAACAGACTTGGAGATTAAATTAAAATGGTATACTTTTGGATTGAAATACTGGTATACTTTTGGGGTGAAATAAACAAATATGGAAAGTGGATGAATCCGGAATGCCCATTTATGAAAAAGATGAATATTTACCAACCATTATACACGAATTTAATCATTCGTTTATAAATCCACTTTTAGCAAAAAACGAGGAAGCATTTGAGGAAAACGGGAAAGAAATATACAAAGCTGTAGGATACGAGATGAGCCAGCAGGCCTATGGAAGTTGGCAAACGATGCTTAATGAATCTTTGGTAAGGGCATCGGTAATAAAATATTTTATTGACCATGGTGCTAACGAAACAGAAATTCAAATGATGCTAAACAAAGAGACAAATAATGGTTTTATTTGGATTAAAGGACTTGTCGACGAACTAAGGCAATATGATAATCAAAGAAATAAATACTCAACATTTGAAAGTTATATACCTGTCCTTTCGAATGCCTATAAGATATTTGCTGAAAAAATCAGCCAATATGATGCTCAAAAGCCTAAAGTTGAATCAATCAAAGAATTTACAAACGACGATACAAAAGTAAGCCCGAAAATAAAAACTATAACGATAAATTTTGATAAGCCCTTATCAGGAAAAGGGTATTCAGTAAATTATGGTAGTAAAGGACAATCTGCCTTTCCTAAACTTGACAATATTTATTACACGAATGAAAATAAATCAGTTGTAATGGAAGTTCAGTTGGTGACGGACAAAGAATATCAATTTGTGTTAACTGGTAAAAACTTCAAAACAGAACAAGGTATCCCATTAAAAACGTATGAGATCAGCTTTAAGACTAAATAAAAACCTCACGGGCGTCATACTACGAAACAAAAAGAAACGGAATTATGGTAAAGAATTATTTTTATTTGATAGCCGGATTTCTCTGTATATTATTTGCAGTTACTCACACACTGAATGGAACAGCAACAGTTCTGACAGTCTTAGATAATGTGGGAATGGAAAACAGTGTAAAAACAACATTTACTTATGTATGGCATATAATCGGTGTTGAAAACCTTGTTTTGGGAATCGCTTTACTTGTTATGGCATTTCATAAGAATTTGTTGAAGGTAAAGTTTACAGCTTGGTTGATAATTTCGATTTTAACCGTGCGTTGGCTCACTATTTCAACATTTACAATTTTGAACGACAGTAACGCGATGGAACAGTTGATTCTGGATACGGTTGCAATCTTTGTGATGATTGTTTTACTTTTCTTCGGCACAAAAGTAAAAAATAAGGTTTCTAATGAATAACCTAAACAACACACACACATTTATATCCAGTCCAGAAGAGAATATCTATGTTGTTGGGACGGTAAATCAGGTTGCCCATCCCGATATTTCATTCAAAGCAATGATAAAGTTAACGCGCGTGGTAACGAAAAAATGAGATAAGATGGGGTAGCTTACCCGAGCCAATAATTGGGACGGTATCAGGTAATTAATCATGCCCGAAAGATAAACCAAGTGTATCCTTTTATTGTTCAATCATAAAAATAATCGTATGAAACCTCCATGTTCGTCTTTTAACTTCCAAGCGCATGAAAAAGTGGAAAGGGGCTGATGTACCGTAGCTGGAATTTCTATAGTTTTGTTCTCGTGGTTTTTAAACGACCCCGACAAAACTTAAAATTCAGGCACTATGGAAACGGTTTCATTTGAACAAGTGGTCAGCCGCGGTTGCGGTCTTGACGTGCACAAGAAGACGGTAGTCGCCACCATCGACGGCGAGGGTTTGGAACGTGTCACCCGCGAATTTGGAACGTTCACGAGTTCTTTGACAGAATTGAAAGACTGGTTAGTCGACAACGAGATCACCCACGTGGCGATGGAGAGCACGGGGGTGTACTGGAAGCCTGTTTATAACATTCTCGAGCCCACGGGCATTACCGTCTGGATTGTCAATGCCCGGCACGTGAAGAACGTCCCGGGGCATAAAACGGACAAGAAAGACAGCCGCTGGCTTTGCAAGCTCCTTCTTGCCGGGTTGCTCAAGCCCAGTTACATTCCACCCCGTGAACAACGGGAATTACGGGATTTAACCCGTTACCGTAAGAAGTTAATCCAGGACGTGGCCTCCAACAAGAACCGGGTTATCCGCATCCTGGAAGATTGCAACGTGAAGCTATCGAGTGTTTTAAGCGACACCTCGGGTGTCACGGCCACCAGGCTGGTTGACAAGCTGTGTGACGGGAAGAGGGTAACCATGGAGGATATCGACCGGGTGTACCATGGCCGGATCAAGGCTACCCGGGATGAGCTTTGGGAGGCTTGTAACGGGAATATTTCCGATCATCACGTGTACCTGCTGGGAACCATCCGCGCCCATAACCGGCATGTTGAATCTTTAATAGAAGAGCTTGATCAAAAGATAAGGCACTTGCTTTCGCCTTACGAGAATGTATTGGAACTCCTCCGCGAGATCCCGGGATTAAGCCACAAGACTGTTGAAGACCTTATCGCCGAGATTGGACTGGACATGGAGGTTTTCCCCAGCGAGAAGCACCTGGCAAGCTGGGTGGGCGTGTCACCCGGGAACAACGAGAGCGCGGGTAAAAAAAAAGCGGAAGAACAACCCACGGGAATAAACAAGCTAAAACAACCCTTGTAGAAGCTGCCTGGGCAGCCACCCGTGCCAAGGACACGTTTTATAAAGCCCGTTACCATCGTTTGGCCGCCCGACGAGGGAAAAAAAGGGCGGTGATGGCCGTTGCCCACTCCATCACCAAATCAGTGTATCATGTCTTGAAGTACAATGTTCCCTATCATGAGCTTGGAGCGGAATACCTTGATAGCCGGGTAAAGAAAAAGCGGGAAAAGTATTTAAAGACAGAACTCGAGAAGATGGGATATGCAGTCCAACTCGAACCTGTAAACCCCTTGCCCCCGGCGAGTGCTTGAAGAGCATGCCCTTGACATAACGGGAAACAAGAACCAAAGGTCGATTTTTACTGGCGCACGGTACGTGTCCGGTACCCAAGTCGAGTATGAAACTGATCTCAACAGGTAAGCACCCCAGACTGTTGCCACGCGCACGAGTATGAAATTTTAAACTTCTTACCTGTTTGTTCTCTCGTCTAACCGGTGCATTTGTCATGATGACGAGTGCTATCTTTCATTTTGTCTGAATTGAATATTACAATTTTAAAAGAAGAACTCAAATAATTGAATATTAGAAATTTATAGATTAATATATTTACGTATGAAAATAGCAGTATTAGGAACAGGAATGGTTGGAGATACCATTGGTTCAAAATTAGTGGAACTTGGTCATCAGTTAATGATGGGTTCAAGGACGCGTGATAACGAGAAAGCAAAAGCATTTGTAGGCAAACATGAGGGCAAGGCAAGCGCGGGAACTTTTGCCGAAGCAACAGCTTTCGGCGAGATTATTTTCAACTGCACGGCAGGAGGTGGTTCTATTGAAGCGTTACATGCTGCCGGGGAGAAAAATATCAACGGGAAAATTCTAATTGATGTTGCCAACCCGTTGGATTCCAGCAAAGGAATGCCACCTACACTTTCCATTCTTAACACCACCTCTTTAGCTGAAGAAATTCAGAAAGCATTTCCCGAAGCTAAGGTCGTGAAAGCACTTAACACGATGTGGTGCGGGTTAATGGTAAATCCTGCCATGATTAATGGCGGTGAGCATGACACTTTTATTTGCGGAAATGACTCCACGGCAAAAGAAAACGTGAAAGAACTTTTAAAATCATTTGGATGGAGTGAGAAAAATATTCTTGATCTCGGTGATATTACCATGGCAAGGGGAACAGAGATGTACTTGCCCTTGTGGTTGAGAATTTGGAGTACGACAGGAAACGGGGCGTTCAATATCAAAATAGTAAGTTAAAATGAAAACAGTATTTCCTCAGGTAGTCGTCGTGTTTATCGGCATCGCGGCACTCGTGATGTTGATATGGCTGCCGTTAACCGAGGGACGAGCCACGAACTTGGACCTGTTTAGCATCTACTCTGACCCGTTCATCTTGTACGGGTACGCGACATCCATCGTTTTTTTCTTGGCACTGTATAAAACTTTCAGGTTACTTGGATACATCAGGCATGATAAAGTATTCTCGTCAAACGCGGTCAAGGCTTTGAAGAGCATAAAGTATTGTGCAATCATACTAAGCATTTTAATCGTGTTAGCAGGATTATACATACGGATGTTCCATGATCAAGAAGACGATCCCGCCGGTTTTCTTGCTATTTGTGTCGTGGCTACTTTTGTTTCTATCGGAGTCGCGATTGCTGCCGCGGTATTTGAAAAAAGATTACAAAATGCTATAGACATGAAGTCTTGAAAGTCGTTGGTGGCCACTAGGGAAAGTCATTTCAAGAGAACGGGTAATTGAATAAACAAAAAAACATGAGAAAAATAATTGCCGCGATCAATATGACGCTTGATGGGATTTGCGATCATACAGTAGGGTTGCCGGATGAAGAAATACATCAACATTACACGAAATTACTGGGTCATGGAGACGCTATTTTATATGGCAGGACTACCTATCAACTCATGGAGTTTTGGCGAACATTGTTAGAAAATCCTTCAGATGAAAAATCAATGAATGACTTTGCCAAAGCTATCGACAATATTCCAAAGATTGTTTTTTCCCGTACCCTGGAGAATGTTGAATGGAAGAGTGCTACCATAGCAGATCGTGATTTAAACGAAACTGTTTTGAAACTCAAACAACAACCGGGAAAGGATATTCTAATTGGAAGCCGGAGTTTGATCATTCAACTTTTGAACAGCAAACTTATCGACGAATTTCAAATTTGTATTTATCCTCTTTTAGAAGGAAAAGGGTTGCCGTTGTTTGATCAAATAAACGACACGGTTATTTTCAAACTCGTTAAGACCAAAACCTTTAGCGGGGGAGCGATAATTCTGTATTATGAACCGAGAAACGAGTGACAAAGGAAGGAATTTACCGGTTTTCTCAAATGAAAAGAATGACGTAAGAAAATAGAAGCTGGTCGAGGGCGAAAGGGCTCAAAACCACTTCTAATGAATTAGATTGATTATTAATTCAGAAAACGATAAGGTATGGAAATTTTATTAATCTTGGGCCTTGCGGTATTCATTTGGTTGTTACCGATTTTAGTCATCATGAGCTCGCGTAAAACATCAGGCAGCGAAAAGCTCGCGTGGATACTGGCCGTGATCTTTATCTCCTGGTTTGCTTGGATCTTCTACATGCTGCTTGCACCGATAAAGAAGAAACGGTAACCGGCAAAGATCAAAAAAGCAATTAATAAAGTTCAGGGACTTGACAGTATGGCCATTAACGAACGACTTTATGGGCTTATGGACGAATCTGACAAAGCACTAATTATTGACATAGACAAAGCAAAATCCAGGTCCCGCGACCGCACGCCGCGGGCTTCCATGCAGTGCGAGCCGCAACCGTGAAACAGACCAGTAAGTACCTTGTATTTTAGAAGCGGCGCGTGGGTAAGCATAAAAAGTATAAATCCAATACAATCGTGGCCATATCTCCACCAACAGGATTTTCAACAGAGGGTATAAAGACGGGAGATATAAATCTTTTAAAACAATCGGGCTTATAAAAGATACCATCGTTTCGCATGGTGACTATGACAAGAGAGCCGATTACCCATCAGTACTATTTTGCAGGCAAAAAACGACCGTTTGGTAAATCCTAAAGATGTTCAATTATTTCAACAACTTTTACGAGAGAGAAAGATAAACTCGGAGTTGGTGATAGTAGAGAGCGGACACGGCCCCGAGGTGATACGTCAGAATCCGGACTCTATAGAAAAAATCATACAGTTTTTAAACATTCAGTTTAATAGAAAATGATGAGCATATTTACAGACAAGAACATACCATACAGCGGATCATTGTGGTATATTTTACTCTGACCGAAAATAACCCTCTAAAAAATTGGAAAATGTTATCTTTTGAGATAACTTTGTCAAATGAGCAGAGAAATAATCTTCTACGGAAATCACTTTATTGAATTTTACCAAAAGCAAGACCCAAAAGTAAAAGGAAAAATTCAATACGTTTTCGAGTTGATTAAACAAGTTCACCGGGTTCCCGAAAAATTTTTAAAGCACTTAACTGGAACGAACGGGCTCTATGAAATTCGAATTGAATATGAATCGAACATCTATCGGATTTTCTGCTGTTTTGACGAAGGACGACTTGTCGTTCTTTTTAACGGGTTTCAAAAAAAGACCAAAAAAACACCGCAAAAAGAAATTGACAAAGCGGAGCAATTAATGAAAGATTATTTTAACAACAAAAAATAATGGTTATGGAAAAATATAAAGACATACGGACATTCGACGAACTAATTGAACTCGAACACGGAAAAATCGGATCGGAAAGTCGAAATAAATACGAAGAAGGTGCACAAATGTTTATCGTGAGTGAGATGCTGAAAGCTGCCCGAAAAGAAGCGCGACTGACACAGGAGCAATTAGCGGAAAGAGCAGGAACAAAGAAAAGCTACATTTCTAAACTTGAAAACGGAAAGGGAAATGTCCAACTTTCGACATTAATCCGAATTTTTGAGCAGGGATTGAATCGAAAAATCGGGCTGACTTTCCTCTAAACACGATGGATGTAGCCAAAACGAACAATCTCAAGAATAAAACAGAAGTATAAATATTGGTGGGAGAAGTAGGACATAAAGGGTATTCAGTTGCATTTATTGACACGGAGATCGAGCCTAAAAGTCACAAGATCCTCGATGTCGGAAGTGTTAAGGAGAATGGGAGCAACTTCCATAATGCCTCCATGTCTGAATTTATACAGTTCATCAAGGGCTCCCGATTTGTATGCGGACATAACATCCTTAATCACGATATAAAATACATTGGGAACACGCTTGTTGATGCGGGAGTTAGCCCCGCGAACATTATTGATACCCTGTTCCTTTCTCCATTGCTTTTTCCGACGAAACCTTATCATGCTTTATTAAAGGACGATAAACTGCAATCGGAAGAAACCAATAATCCGTTGAATGACTCTATCAAGGCAAGGGATCTATTTTATGATGAAGTGGCTGCCTTCAAGCAGGCAGATGAAGTTATTCAACAGATTTTCTACTTGCTGTTACATGACAAAAGAGAGTTTCACGCTTTTTTTCGTTTTATCGACTATTCAGTAACTACAACACGCGAGGATTTAGAAGAACTGATTCGACAAAAATTCAAAAATGAAATTTGCGAGCGGGTTAATCTGGCCGGCATGATTTCTGAAACCCCGGTGGAGCTCGCGTACGGTTTGTCCTTGGTTCACTCGTTTATACAACACCAGAAAAGACACTCCATCACCCCACCTTGGGTTCTGAGGAACTTCCCGGGAGTTGAAGGAATAATGTTTCGTTTACGAAATAAGCCTTGTGTCAGCGGCTGTGCATATTGTAATAACGTTTTAAATGCACACGTGGGACTAAAACGATTCTTTGGGTATGACTCTTTCAGGAGTTACGAGGGAGAGCCGTTGCAAGAAAAAGCCGTGAAAGCGGCTATCAACAACAAATCCATACTGGCTGTTTTTCCAACCGGGGGAGGGAAATCAATCACGTTTCAAATACCCGCTTTAATTAGCGGGGAGACCTCGAGGGGGCTGACCATCGTGATTTCGCCTTTGCAATCGCTCATGAAAGACCAGGTGGATAATCTCGAGAAAAGCGGGATTACGGACGCGGTTACGATAAATGGCTTGCTCGACCCGATTGAACGTGCAAAATCTTTTGAACGAGTGGAAGATGGATCGGCTTCCATTCTCTACATATCACCCGAATCACTGCGCTCGAAAACTATCGAGCGATTAATTCTGGGAAGAAAAATTTCCCGCTTCGTGATTGATGAAGCACACTGTTTCTCGTCGTGGGGACAGGATTTCAGGGTGGATTACCTGTACATTGGCGATTTCATCAAATCGATTCAAGAGAAGAAGAACTTGGAAGAGGGGATTCCCGTCTCGTGTTTTACTGCAACGGCAAAACAGAAGGTTATCGAGGACATCCGGGCGTATTTCAAAGAAAAACTATCGCTTGATCTTGAACTGTTCACCTCGAAAGCTTCGCGAACGAATCTTCAGTATAAAGTATTTCAAAAGAACGATGAAGAAGAAAAATATCAATCCGTTCGGGATCTGATCGAGGAAAAAAATTGCCCGACGATCATTTATGTATCAAGGACCCGGAAAGCATACACGTTGGCAGAACGACTAACCGCTGATGGTTTTAATGCCAAACCCTATCACGGGAAGATGGATAACCAAGAAAAATCCGAGAATCAAGACGCGTTTATTCGGGGGGATGTCCAAGTGATGGTGGCCACTTCTGCTTTTGGAATGGGAGTCGACAAAAAAGATGTCGGGATGGTGATTCATTACGAGATATCCGATTCACTTGAAAACTATATCCAGGAAGCGGGCAGGGCAGGTCGAGATGAAAATATAACAGCGGACTGCTACGTCTTGTTTAACGAAGAGGATCTAAGCAAGCATTTTATTTTATTGAACCAAACAAAGCTTTCAATCAAGGAAATACAGCAAGTTTGGAAAGCAATTAAAGAGATCACCAGATTTCGTTCAACGGTTTCTAACTCCGCGTTAGAAATTGCACGTAAGGCAGGGTGGGATGATGGTGTTGTTGACATTGAAACGAGGGTGAAAACTGCCATTGCAGCACTGGAAGACGCGGGATACTTGAAGCGTGGCCAGAATATGCCCAGAATATTTGCCAACAGTATCCTTTCAAAAAACGCCCAAGAAGCCATTGAAAAAATCCATGCTTCGGGAAGATTTGAAGGAAAACAGAAAGAGAAGGCCACACGTATCATCAAGAAGCTTTTTTCCAGCAAAAGCAAACGACACGCGAGCGATGAAATCGCCGAATCAAGAATTGACTATATCAGCGACCATTTAGGCATTCCAATAAAGGAGGTACAGGACATTGTAAACCTGCTTCGCGAAGAAAAGATACTTGCCGATACAAAAGATATAACCGCGTTTATCAAGAAGGGAGAAAACAAAAATCGATCGTTGACCATTGTAGACACGTTCAGCAAGATCGAATACTTTTTACTCCCGTTGATGGAGCAAGAAGAGCAGATCCTTCCTATTAAAGAACTAAACGAGGATGCCGAAGCAAAAGGGTTGGACGGGATAAGCACGAGCAAAATTAAAACTATCGTCAATTTTTGGGCAATTAAAAACTGGATTAAACGGAAAAACCTGGATTCTAAAAACCATATCGCGGTCCTTTCCCTGTACCCGAGGGAGTTGCTAAAAGAAAAAATAGAGAAACGACACGTGTTGGCAAAGTTTATCGTGGAGCTTCTTCACGAGAGAAGTAACCTAAGCGCGTCGAAAGAGGGTTCAGAAAAGGCAGAAGTGCTGGTGGAGTTTTCTGTTCACGAGTTAAAAGCTGCCTACGAGAGAAGCGCGGACCTGTTTAAGATGGATATCACGATTGATGATGTAGAAGACACGCTATTCTTTCTATCGAGAATCGAGGCAATTAAAATTGAAGGTGGTTTTTTGGTGGCGTACAACCGGTTGACGATCGAACGAACGGAACGAGACAACAAGAAAAGATACACGAAAGAAGACTATCAAAAATTGCACCAGTTCTACGAAAGCAAAATGCAGCAAATTCATATTGTTGGTGAATACGCGAACAGGATGCTGACCGATTACAGAAACGCTTTGCAATTTGTTGAAGATTATTTTCAATTGAATTACTCCTCGTTTCTCAACAAGTATTTCAAGGGCAGTCGACAAAACGAGATCAAACGGAACATAACACCTGCCAAGTTCCAGCAGCTTTTCGGGGAACTTTCACCCACGCAGCTAAAAATTATCAATGACAACGAAACTCAACACATTGTTGTTGCTGCCGGCCCCGGAAGCGGAAAAACACGGGTCCTGGTTCACAAGCTTGCCTCGTTACTCTTAATGGAAGACGTGAAGCACGAGCAGTTGCTGATGCTTACTTTCTCCAGGGCGGCCGCGACTGAATTCAAAAAACGCTTGATCAAGCTGATTGGAAACGCGGCGAATTATATCGAGATAAAAACATTTCATTCCTATTGTTTTGATCTGTTGGGTAGGGTAGGGAGTCTTGAAAAATCGGATGGTATCTTGAAGAGTACCATCGAAAAAATAAGGAACGGAGAAGTGGAAGTAAGCCGCATCACCAAAACCGTGCTGGTAATTGATGAAGCGCAGGATATGGATAAAGATGAATTTGAGCTGGTAAATGTTTTGATGGAACAAAACGAAGAGATGAGGGTGATCGCCGTGGGCGATGACGATCAAAATATTTACGAGTTCAGGGGGGCAAGCTCAAAATACTTGGAACAATTCATCCTGGCAAACAAGGCGGTAAAGCATGAACTGGTGGAAAACTACCGGAGTAAAAGTAACTTGGTCGATTTTTCAAACCAATTTGTGAAGCGAATTTCCAAACGTTTAAAACGGACTCCCATCATCGCCAAGCAAAACGATAACGGGAAAATAAAAATTGTTCGCTACCAAAATAGTAACCTGATCAGCCCCCTTGTACAAGATATACTATCAACAGGACTTTCGGGTACAACCTGCGTGCTGACAAAGACAAACGAAGAAGCACTCCAAGTTGCAGGGCTGCTTCTCCGAAGCAATGTACCGGCAAAACTGATACAATCCAACGACGGTTTCAACCTGTATCAACTCGTGGAGGTCAGGTACTTCATAAACTTACTCAACTTGAGGGATAATATATTTATCATCAGTGATGAGGTTTGGGAAAATGCCAAAAGAAAGCTGTTACAAGAATTCCGGGATAGCACCAAACTGGAAATTTGCAAGAATATCATCAAGGATTTTGAAGCTACCAACCCGAAGAAAAAGTACAAGTCCGATTTTGAAGTTTTCGTTCGAGAATCTCGCTTGGAAGATTTTTTCCACGATAATGGAGAGACTATTTTAGTGTCAACCATCCATAAAGCAAAGGGGAAAGAGTTCGATAATGTCTTTTTACTATTAGAAAACTTCAATCCTGTATCCGACGAGGATAAAAGGGTTCTGTACGTGGCCATGACAAGGGCTAAAAACAACTTGACTATCCATTTAAACTCGAACTTTCTCGACTATATTACCGCGGGAGACTTGGAACGCCACGAGAGAACAGGAGATTATTTACCGCCAATCGAGTTAGCCATGCACTTGTCTCAAAAAGATGTCTGGTTGGATTATTTCATCAACAGGCAATATCCGATATCCCGGCTAAAGAGTGGTGATACGTTGACGTTGAACGAGTACGAGTGTTTGGATAGGAATGGAAAATCAGTTTTAAAATTCTCTAAACGATTTATCGAACAAATCGAAAGTAAGAAGGCAAATAATTACCAATTGAAGAGTGCCAGCGTGAACTTTATTGTTTATTGGAAAAAAGAAGGCAGTGAACGAGAAGTGAAGGTTATTTTACCGGAGCTCCATTTTGAACGAGCAATCTCCTTGATATAGTCATTTACCATTCCCGAGTCAATGGTGTGTCGATTCCCCTCTTCATCGTAATACTGGAACAACTCTTTCCCTGGGATTTCTTTGCATCGCTGAATGATTCGTGCCAACCGAGCGTTCCGTAAACTGATCTCCTGATGCACCCCCTTCTTGCCTTTAAAGGAAAACCGAAGCGTGTTTCCCTTTATGTTGATATGTTTATCCCTGAGAGTGGTAAGTCCGAACGAACCGTACAGCTTCTCGTAACTACTATTCCCTACTCTCATATTGGTACGTTCCATCAGGCTCACCATGGCGGCAAGGATCTTCTCCTTGGGTAAACCGTGGCGGGCGAGGTCTTTTTCAACGTTCAACCGTATCTTGGTCAACGCGTGGGCAAAACGAACCAAACGGT
>Ga0265293_10011546_pt1 | contig 11982 bp, 13 predicted proteins | sample Munlanlewell138R_FD_192505 | JGI IMG/M metagenome (GOLD analysis project Ga0265293, IMG submission 192505) | Leachate microbial communities from a municipal landfill in Southern Ontario, Canada - Leachate well 138R | ecosystem: Engineered > Solid waste > Landfill > Unclassified | place: Canada... | reverse complement strand
CTTGTGTTCGGCTGTACGAGACCCCGACATCGTACGCTGAATGGAGGGAAGAAAATGCCCCGTGACAAAAAAGAACCAAGATACGTCAAGAGGCTTTGTAAATTTTGTTTTTATTTTGTTTTTATTTTGATCACAAATCCGGTAAATGTGGTTCTAAAAACAGAAAACCTGAATATGTCAAGGGCGTCTATGTCTGCTCCTTATTTAAAAATCCTTCGACGGTGAGGTATTAAAATGCTGAAGGTTAATGATATTTTCGAATCAATTTCTGGAGAAGCCGGAGGGTTTCCGCAAGGAACCTGGGCGACCTTCATTCGGTTACAAGGATGCAACCTTCGATGTGAATGGTGTGATACTCCTCAAGCGCAAAGTAAAAATGGATCTTGCGGCAAAATGAGAATCCCACGTATTTTACAAATGACTGGAAATGGTCACGTTCTAATTACTGGCGGGGAGCCTTTGATTCAAGAAAAAACAGTGAAACTGATCAAGGAATTATTAAAGCACGGAAACCCCGTCCAGGTGGAGACTAATGGAAGCATTTCCATACCCTCCATTCCTTGCTTTAACCAGCCCTCCTTGCACTGGGTAATCGACCGAAAGTGCCCATCGTCAGGGATGCATGAAAAAATGATCCCGCTTGATGATTTTTCTAGGCAGATTAGACAGATTAGAAGGGACGGGGGGTTCGTATACCTTAAATGGGTGCTGGCCAACGACGAAGACACTAACTTTGCCATCCGCGAAATGCAAGAACTGGCTAATAATGACACCACACCTCCGTTTATCATCAGCCCGATAGACGCCAATGGACGCGTGATACCTCATATTGTTGAAAAAATTCGAGAGGAGAACCCCGCCCTGCAAGAAAACATAATTTTTTCTGTTCAGCTGCATAAAATCTTCAAACTACCCTGAATGAAACCCTAAATGAAATTGAATTGAACTGTATAATAGGATATAGGATATAAGTAAAATTCCTCAAAGGAGGCAAAACGGAATGGAAAAGAAAGCGCTTGTTAAAGCAGCCAAAGAATTGAATGAAGTGTTGGGATTGGAACCGGAACTTGATGTAAAGCTGGATTTGGAAAAACTGAAGGAAGAAGTCAAAGCCGCAGGCGAGTTAGTAGAGCCGGAGGATGAACTCTCCGAGGAAACCCAGAAAGTGCTTGCGGAAATAACCGCGGAACTGAAAGGCGTCCCGGAAGAATCCGAAGAATTCGATGATGAGGAATCGGACGAGGAAGGCGCTGAAGCTGAAGCTGAGGAAGAGGAAGAGGAAGAGGAAGAGAAGGAAGAGGAGCCGAAAAAAGAGAAGGCGCCGAATAAGGTTGAGAAGAAGGCGAAGAAAGGAAAAGAAAAACCGGCTTCGTTAACTCGTATTCAAGCAGCAGCGATGGCAATCAAAAAAGGAAAAGGAAAAGAAATATCTGCACTGGTCGAAGAAACTGATCGAATTTACATCGATGCCGGCGGCGATTCAAACCCCAAGGAAAGCAAGACTGCGGTAAGCAAAACTGTTCAAGCGCTAGCTGCTTTCGGCGCAATCCAGATTGAGGGTAACATCATCAAATGAAAGTGTATACTTCCGCGTTGGGAGTGAGGGGTGATATGCTATATTGCCCCTTACCCGTATCAATAGACAGTTATTGGACATGTGAACCCAATTGCGCCCACTGCTTTGCTCGAAGGCTGAACCGAACATGGGGATGGGACTTTCGAGCGGCTGATGTCGAGGCGGTGAAGAGGAAACTTTTAACCAAGAAGGGAAAAAGCCCTCTTCACCGTGCTCTTCAATTAAAGAAAACAATCAGGCTCGGGAGCCGGTCCGACCCATTCCAAGACTGTGAATTAAAACATAAAGTATCTACTGAAATTGTAAAATTTTTGGTTAAAAAAAAGTGGGATGTAGTAATACAAACCAAATTCCCCCGAAGAGCATGGGAGCTTACCGGCCTCGGGGAGAACTGTACTGTGATGGCGGTGATCATGCCTGGGTTGGAAAAGGATTGGGAGATACTTGAATTTAAGCGGACGGAAAAGCCCATCCGCAGAATAAAAATGCTAAGTTATTTACAAAAGAAAGGTTTCAGGGTAGGAGCGAATGGGGAGCCTTTCATTCCCGGTTATCATACCATAGAACAGTTTGAAGAAACGATCAAATTGCTTAAAGAATACGGAATTAAAAGCTACAATACATACAACCTCCATATGAACGACTACGTAGTTAAAAACCTTTTCAACCTGGGGCTGGATATCGAAAAAATATGGTATATGAACCAAGACGAACAGTGGCGACCCATTTTAAGACAACTTCTTGATATCTGTAATAAATACGATATCATTTTGGGATGCCCGGACTTCGTCAACAGCGGCTGGGAAGACGTCCAGAGAAGTAACACCTGTTGTGGTTTGGATGTAAAGAACCCGTGTACTTTCAATACCCACCATTTCAAATTAGCTGTCCAAAAAGGGGAATCTCCTTTGGAATTGTGGGAAGGTATAGGAAAATACGAAGAAGGAAAAACCCTCGTTGAAGGAAACTTAGACAACGCTTATACACTAAAGGATATTGTTGGGAATTTGGGAGAAGGAGAGTTGTGTGTTGAAATATTCAGAGATACGAAAATCAGTCAGCAAAATAATTCCCGGAATGCATCCACTCTTTCCCGTAAAGCGGAAAGCAGCGGCTGTGAAAGAAAAGGGCCGAAAAAGTAATTATGAACAGTTCAATTTATTAACCAAAAAGTGGGAGAAGCATGAGAGGCTTTTAAATACAGAAGAAATTAACTCCTTCTTGGAAATATCTATCCGGGCAGCCGCTTGCCCTATGCCGTTCAATATAGATGTTTGGGACGGGTTAAAATGCCCTTTCAGTTGTATTTATTGTTTTGCAGATTCCTTTCGAGCGAGCTTATATACATCATTTTTCGATAATTCTAAAAGTATAGGTGTCCGCCACTGCAACCCGGACTATTACAAGCAGGAACTGGATAAAATGCAGGACTTGAGGGGGACAGATCCGCATGCCCTTTCCGGAATAAGAAAAGCCTTTGCGATGGAAATACCTGTCCGATTTGGAATAAGGTTTGAGGACTTCCTACGACAAGAAGCCAGGAGCGGAATCAGTTTATCCCTTTTACAATATTTCCAAGAAACAGCATACCCGGTGATGATTAATACCAAGTCTGACTTGGTGGGCAGGGATGAATATGTCCGGGCATTAGCGGAAAACTCAGCAGGGGCAGCTGTTCATATTACCTTACTCACCCCAAATGAAGATGTGATTAAGGCCCTCGAACCGGGTGCACCCACATATAAGAAGCGAATGGAAACCGCCAAAACGCTTGCCCAGGCAGGAGTTCGTGTCGTATTGAGAATTGAGCCCTATCTTTTCCTAATCAATGACCAGAAGGAAGATATTGAACAATATATTGAAGACATGAAAGATGCCGGAGTGAAAAACATAACTTTTGATACATATTCGTATTCGGCACTGAATCCTGGCATCCGGCAAAATTTCATCAACCGGGGATATGACTTTGACCGCCTGTTTTTAGCTGGTTGCGATAGTCAACCCTTAGGAAGCCTGCTCTTGAAAGAATATATGGAAGAATTCCGCAAGCACGATATTTCCTGCTCCACGTTTGATTTGGGGAACGTCCCTTCCAACGCCCAGGACATATGTTGTGAAGTGACGGATTTATTTCAGAACTCTGCTTGGAACTACGGGAGCATTGTAATGGCCGTCCGGTATGTTGTAGAAAAAAAAGGGGAGCCGGTCCGATGGTCTCAGTTCCGGGATTGGGTGTATGAAAAGGGGGGATTCCTTACCAACGACCTAGAACAACAGGTTCACGAATTATGGAATATGGAAGGAAACACTGCTTACAGTATTCACTGGGCGCAGGGGATGGTTTCTGTGGGATGGGATGAGGATGGAATTGTTTGGAGTTATATCGCCGATGTAGATGAGAGAAAGAAAATGCTGAATTTATTGACGGGGGGAGAGTAAAATGAAAATCAGTAGCCGGATTGAAAATATATTTGCCCATGCGGTGGCGATGGATAACCGGGGGATGAAAAATACTATACACTGTATAGGTTCCGCTGTTTATATTGTGAACTTCGATCATAGTATGATACTGCGCTTTAAACTTCGGAAGAGCGAATTGATGTTTCAAAATCCGATATCTTTCAACGCCAATGATTATGATTCCTCTAACTTCGATGAAGTTGATGGGAAAATAGTTTTCAACATGTCAGAAGGCGGTTATGTCCGGAAAAAGTTTTGTAAGGCCTCCGATTATGACCCCAAAGATATAAAGGCCCTCTACCACAAACACATAAAAGACGTGGATGATAAATACATCTTTTACCTGTCCAGGGACTTCTGTTCATTGTTGGAACCGGAGTTATCCCATATTGAAATATCCGTTCAAAAAGGGAAATTATTAATTCGCCAGCGGAATGTATATACTGGGACGATGATTGAAATCGAACCAAAAGATTCCGGATTCTTTTCTGAAAATAAACTCCCCAAGTCCTTTGGGCCTGTGGGGTTGAAAACGAAGGATTTCACCAGCTTATTTTCTTTTTGCGATTCTTTGGCTTTTATTCCGGCGAAGGAATTCCTTTTAGTCAAAGACCATCATAAAAAGGATTTTGATGGAATACTGTCTTTTTGTAGGTATGATGAAATAATAAATTTATATCATCCGGGAGGAGATAAAATTGGGCGGAAAAAGCAGAAAGACCGGGCAAGTAAGTAAAAAGCTCATTGATCGTCTAACTAAGGGGACGAGCCGTTCTAAGTCCACCTGTGGGGTAAAGAAAAAGGGCAGTAATAAATTACCAAAAATGATTTGAGGTCGGAGAGATGAAGAGAAAAGCCGGAATTGAAGAGTACCTTAATCAATCCCGCAAGATGAAAATTACCCCAAATTTTTGGCTTACAGAAGCGTATCTAAAAATCCAAAAAGTTCAAACAATTATAAACAAAAAAGGAATATGGATACAAGAAGATGAATGGGCTGTATTTCCTCCGCTCCCCTTCAATGGAAATTTCCGAGAAGAGGACTTCCCCCCGCTCCGGATATGGAGTGACTTTGAGAATTATGCGATAGGGGAAGTGACAGAATTCCTGGATTGGGAATACACTTATGACGCTAACCACTTTTTCAATATGACTGGGAAAAAATGGGCCGTTTTTCGGAAAAATTCTCGAAAGTGGCCCCGGGACAAGGTCTGGGAATATTCTGTCAAATTGCCCAAATCCGACCACTTAGAAATGCTTTTACTGAAGTGGTTAGAGAAAAGACCGGAAGAGGTGATACACGATCAGGAAGCAATGTGGTGGTTTATCTTTAAAAGCCCGCTCCGATGTTTCCTTTATGAAAAAGATAAATTGGTCGGAATGAACGCTTGGGACTGTAATGAGCCGTTCTTAATGTACAGATATTGTATCGCAGACCCAGATGAGCCGTTCTTGGACGAATTTATGCGATTATTGTTTTACCAGCGGAACGCTGCGGGGAAACTAGTCATTGATGGAGGCGTGTTAGACCGTCCCGGCCTGGAGCGATTCAAGGACAAACTGAACCCTGTGAAAAAACGGCCCGTGTATTCAAGGAAAATGGCTTAGCTTAAAGGAAAACGAGATCGGTTGTATAATAATATACAATATACAAAGGAAAGGGAAAAAGGAGAGGAATAACCATGGTAATGAGAAAAGGGGAAAATTGGTCCGCGGAGGAATTAAGACGATACGCGGCGGATAACTTCCCCCCAAGGTCTATCGTTAAAACTAATCTGCCGTATGACAAGGGTGCCGCAATTATCCTTCCCGACGGGAAAGTGGCCATGGTCACTCTCCTGAACGGCAAGAAAATACCCGCTATTGAGTCCAGCAACTACCGGCTGGTTCAATTGTTAACCAACCCTGAAAGTGAGATCGCGAAGGAAGCGGCCAAAGGGGTTATACTCCCAATACTCGACATTCCTCCGCAATATAACATCAAAGATTACGCGGAAAAGAAGATGGCGGAAGCCCTTTCCCATCTCATAGAAGCACAAACCTTTTCCGGTGAAAAAAATCTTAAAATCATGTGTGACAAAAACGGGATGGCGGTAAGGATAAAAACCGATGTTTTTGAGTACAACACTCACGGAAGGATCAGGAAAAGGAAATGAAGGGGGCGGGGCTTTCCGTGGATAAATTTAGCCTATTTGGAAAAGATATTTTTGGAGAACCCCGCCAACAAAGGGGCGGGATAATGCAACGGCGGTACACCTGGCCCCCTTTTTCCATCCTTGACGGGAAGGCAGGGCCGTGGTTAACGAGAAAAAGGGCGTGGCTGGCGCTAGGAATAGAAAGCGAGCTGGGAAGGGAAGAACACATGTCCCAACTAAAACGGAATAGCGCGGATCTCTACCGAGGGACGATGTGTGCGATTTCCAAAGGGACTTCCCCCGACATACAAAAGAAATTCGAGAGCGCCGGGGTGGGCATTTCAGTGTTCGACCCTGTTTTATGCGAGCTAATGTACACTTGGTTCTGCCCCGCCAGGGGGCAAGTAGTGGACCCCTTCGCCGGGGGTTCGGTTCGGGGTATAGTAGCAACGCTATTGGGGTTTTTTTATTGGGGGTGTGATTTGTCCGCTCGGCAAATCAAAGCTAACAAGAAACAGGTCGAAGATATATGCCCCGATTTACCGCCGCCAAAGTGGGTGTGCGGAGATTCTCGGACGGAGATGAAAAATGCGCCAAAGGCAGATTTTATCTTTTCCTGCCCTCCCTATGTTGACTTGGAGGTTTACTCTGAGCTCCCGCAAGACCTTTCCACCATGGAATACCCAGAATTCCTAGCAGCTTATGAGGATATTATTTCCCTTTGTTATGAAAGGCTAAAGGAAAACCGGTTCGCCTGTTTCGTGGTAGGGGAGGTGAGAGATAAAAAGGGGTATTGCAGGGGGTTCGTGGCAGATACCATCAATGCGTTTCGCAAGTGCGGTTTTCAATTATATAACGATATAGTCCTTATAACCCCATCAGGGAGCCTTAGTGTAAGGGCGGGCCGCTCTTTTGATGCCGCCAGAAAACTCGGGAAAATGCACCAGAATGTCCTTTTGTTCGCCAAAGGAAACGCAAGGAAAGCAGCGGAAGCCGTGAAAGCAGCGGAAGCCGTAAACGCAGGCTGTCGAGATTCCTGAGGGCAATAATAAATATAACATGGTGGTGAAAAACATTAGATCAGGCCCCCTCCGGTTCGGGAAATCCCCGGGTGAACAAAACTACTCAAAAGGAGAAATGAAAAATGAATTTACCCAATGAAGTTCTGTGGATTGTTTTAATGTTGGTTAATTTTTTAGGTATTTTGCTTGCTTTCAGGCTATTCGGCAAGACCGGCTTGTATGTCTGGATTGCTGTAGCGTCAATTCTTGCCAACATCCAGGTAATCAAAACAATCGAGCTGTTTGGGTTTGTGGCAACTCTGGGGAACATTATCTACGGAACCACATTCTTAGCAACGGACATTCTCAATGAGGTCTGGGGGCGGAAAGATGCCAACCGGGGCGTTTGGATTGGCTTTTTCTTCTTGGTTACATCCATGATAATAATGCAAATCTGCCTTTGGTTCGCACCCCATCCCGACGATTTCGCCCATCCGGCTCTATCAACAATTTTTGGTGTATTTCCCCGTATTGTCACGGCAAGCCTTGTTGCGTATATATTATCTCAATTCCACGATATATGGGCGTATGACTTTTGGCGCAAAAAGTTTCCGGACGAAAAGTTTATCTTTATCCGAAACAATGTAAGCACAATGGTATCCCAAGCTATCGATTCTGTAATATTTTGTTCTATTGCGTTTATTGGTATGTTTGAATGGCCCGTGTTTTGGGACATCTTGCTTACAACATATTTCTTAAAATGGATAGTTGCAGCATGCGATACCCCTTTTATGTACTTCGCAGTGAAGATTAAAAAAGCGCAACAAGGTGGTTTTCGCGTAGATTAATAAAAAAAGAGGTTAGGGGTGGGAGTTTTTTCCCTCGCCCTCTTTCTTTTCGTGCCCCAAAAATACCGAACGTATTAACTCAGAAGCTGTACGGGCGTGGGTGGAATATGCTGCGAGTGGATGGCAAGAGAGGGGCTTTGTGTGAAATGACGGAACCAACAACCGCATCTATTGATGACGTCGTTCGCAGAATAAAGCGGCTAAAAGAATGGTGTGAGCATTTCGGATTAACCCATAATAAATGTAATTCTATTCTTGATTGGATTATTGAAGCGCGTTCTTTCGCGTTTCACGGAAGGGCGGAGAAGCCCGGTTTGGTAAAAAGGTAAAAGCAAGGGGAAAATGAAAATTATGAAAGATGGGCTTAAAAAAAGAAACAAAATCAGTCTTTTTCTTGATTCCGGCGCCTTTTCTGCGTGGACTCAAGGAAGGGAGATTGACATTGATGCGTATATTCAATTTTGCCTGGAGCACCAGGACCTCGTGGACGCGGTGGCAAACCTGGACGTCATTCCCGGCCATCCTTATAAACGAATCACTCAGAAAGACATCGAAGATAGCGCTAAACGCGGATGGGAGAATTACGAGAAAATGCTTGCCGCCGGGATTCCAAAGAATAAACTGGTTCATATTTTTCATCAAGGGGAAGACATGAAGTGGTTGGAAAAAATGGTGAGGGTGATGCCGTATATCGGCTTGAGCCCCGCTAATGACAAAACCCGAGATCAAAAACTCATGTGGTTGGATCGTTGCATGGAATGTGTAACAGACAAAAACGGGATGCCTTTGGTTAAATTTCATGGTTTTGCGGTAACCTCTCTGGACATGCTATTACGATACCCGTGGTACAGTGTGGATAGCTCCACCTGGGTAGTTAATGCGCGGATGGGGAGGGTTTTTATCCCGCGACGTAAAGATGGGCAATGGAAGTATGACGAGAAGTTTTGGATCATCCCTGTGTCTAACAGAAGCCCTGAGAAAAAAGAAGCAGGAAAGCATATTGATAATATTTCTCCTATGCAGAGACGCATGGTTTTGGAATATATCCATGAAATGGGGTATTCGCTAGGGAAATCGCGGTTTGAGAAGGTCCTTCAATCCCACGAATTAAAAGAAAACGAGCGGTGGGCCGAAAAGAAACCGAAAGACAAAACTGAAAAACGACTGCTTGAGGTCATAGAAGAACCGGGTCTTTGTAATAAGTATGAATTACGAGATGAAATCAATATTATGTTCTTTCAAGGCCTTGAAAAATCGTTACCAAAGTGGCCCTGGCCATTTAAAAGAAAAAGCTCACGAGGATTTTTGCTATGAAAATTTATCTCGCGGGTTCTCTCCCGAACCTTTTGCATAATCGACATATCGGACATAATATGGTCAGAAGGCTCAAAAGACAAAACTAGGGGGAAGGAACTTTTGAAAATATATTTTGCTGGAAACTTCCCCCAAATGCGATTGGAGGAAGAAGAATATCGAGTGGTGGATTGGGCGAGTAAAAGAGGGGCTTTTAGAAGGTTGGTGTCTTTTTTCTATTATTCCCCTCACAAACCCCCTGACTATACAGGTAATGTAATTAAAGCAATAAGAAAATTAAAATTAAAGGAGGAAAATGAGAATGAAAATTAACAAAGCGGAATTACAGGAAGCATTAGAAAAGGTAAAGCCAGGATTGGCAAATAAAGAACTGATTGAGCAATCTACCAGCTTTGCCTTCATGGGAGATCGGGTTGTTACCTACAATGACGAAATTAGCATCTCTCACCCTGTGAAAGGTTTGGATGTAAAAGGGGCTATCAAAGCGCAGGCGCTCTATGAATTTCTCAACAAAGTCAAGAAAGACGAAATCGATATTGAATGGGAGGAAAATCAAGTAATTATCAAGGCCGGCAGATCGAAAGCTGGGATTGTGTTCGAACAAGAGATAAAGCTGCCTATTGAAGAGGTTGGAGAAATCGGCAAGTGGAAAAAATTGCCGATGAAATTTCTTGACGCTTTAAAGTTCTGCCATCCTTGCTGCTCCCGAGATATGAGTCGACCAGTTCTAACTTGCGTCAGTGTAGGGAAGGAGAGTGTGGAGGCCTCTGATTCGTTTCAAATTGTCTCTTATGAACTAGACAAAAAGATGCCGGGGGGAGAGTTCTTAATACCGGCCACGTCAGTAAGAGAACTTGTCAAGTACGAAATTACAGAGGTGGCGGAAGGAGAAAGTTGGATTCATTTCCGTACGGAGGAAGGAACGATATTTTCATCAAGGGTTCTCAGCAATAAGTTTCCCGACACCAGCAAGCATTTGGAAATTGACGGGATAGAATTCCGCTTTCCGAAAAACGTGGATCAAATACTAGAGAGAGCCCGCGTGTTTTCCGAAAAGGAGATTAGCGCTGGAGATATTCCCATAGCGACTATCAATATAAAAAATGGACGGGTAAAAATCTCCTCGGAGAATGAACATGGTTGGTTTGAAGAAGAAGCTCGCGTCAAATATGAGGGTAGACCCGTAATATTTTCTGTAGGGATCGACTTTCTAATTAATCTTTTCTCCAGGCTACAAACGTGCATAATCGGAAGAGACAAAATCGGCTTCAGCGGAGAGAATTGGAAACACGTTATAGCAATGTTGGCGGAGGATGAGAAAGAAAATTAAAAAGGGAAAATAAATGCTTGAATTAAACCGAATATACAATCTGAAATGTGAAGATGGAATCCCTCAATTAGCGGACAATTCGATTGATCTCGTCGTCACCTCTCCTCCTTACAACGTAGGATGGGGTGGATATATAGATAATCGTCCGTACGAGGAATACATAAACTGGCTTGAAGGAATATTTTCCCTACTATACCCAAAGCTTTGCCCTGGAGGGAGGCGATGTGTAAATATTGGAGAAGGCAAGAAGTTTACCGCTTGGGCTTATGGCATCTGGAGATTTGCGCCCGAAAGCCAAATGGTTAGGGTTTTTGATCATGACGCTGTGTTCCCAGAGGAGCTTCCAAGACGATGTATAAAGATGCTTTCTTGGATTGGAGCGGTTGTGCTAGATCCCTTCAGCGGCACGGGAACCACTGCTGTCGTGGCCTATGAACTTGGTAGGAATTATATTGGTTTTGAAGAGGTGAAAAAGCACTACCAAACTAGCCTAAAAAGGTTAAGGTGGAGTCGGCATAAATTATTATGAAAAAGGATTTCAGGGCAAAAATTCAGAATCGGAGAAGGTACATAAAAGATATAAGGGGCTGTGGGAATGAAAGGATTTTTTGAAAAGGGCAAAACCGAACTTCCATACAAATCAGAACAGGGTTACCATTCCTGCGCTTCCTGCGGGCTCTATAAATACACTCTTACCCCTCGGATGAAACCATATGGAAACTTCCAGAAAGGGATTATGGTCGTAGGTGAGGCGCCGGGGGAAGATGAAGATAAAAAGGGTAAGCCTTGGCAAGGGAAAATGGGCCGGGCACTACAATACAAATATAGGCAACTGGGTATTGACCTTTTCGAGGATTGCGTTAGCCTAAACGCGGTAAACTGCCGCCCCGTGGATAAAAAAGGAAATAACAGACCCCCTACTGAATTCGAGATATCATGCTGCCGGCAGAAAGTAATGGACGCAATTAAACGATATAAACCCAAGGTAATCATACTCCAAGGCGGGGTGGCGGTTTCTTCTTTGATTGGCCACAGGTGGAAAAGGGGAGGGTTGGGTGGAATCATGAAATGGCGGGGATGGACAATTCCGGATAGAGATTACCAAGCCTGGGTCTGCCCTACTTTTCACCCGTCCTTCGTAGAGCGCCAGGAGGAAGAAAACGAGGCGGAGGTGATATGGACAGGTGACCTCAAGCAAGCATTCACTAAAGTCAAAGAGCCTTTTCCGAAATACAGGAACGAGGAAGACTGTATAATCGTCACGAACGACATAGAAGGCGTAATGAAGCAGTTCCTTAAACAAGGGCCGACTCCGTTT
>Ga0265293_10011545_pt1 | contig 11983 bp, 9 predicted proteins | sample Munlanlewell138R_FD_192505 | JGI IMG/M metagenome (GOLD analysis project Ga0265293, IMG submission 192505) | Leachate microbial communities from a municipal landfill in Southern Ontario, Canada - Leachate well 138R | ecosystem: Engineered > Solid waste > Landfill > Unclassified | place: Canada... | reverse complement strand
TACGCAGTCTGTGCGCCTTAAATGCCTCCATTGTGCGTTTCTTTAAGTCACCGTTTAGGTAGTCGCCATAAATTAGCGGCTTACCCTCGCCCTTAACAGCATTTATCACTTCGGCAAAAAATACGGTGTGGCTGTCAAGTTCTTTTATATCAAATACCTTGCACGCAATTGATGCGGCACATTTTTCAAGCACAGGCAATCCCTCAAGGGTGGTATGAAACACATTACCCCACTTGTTTATATCCCGTGACGACTGAAACCCAAAATTGGCAATAATAAACGGGTCTACATCGGTGGGAAGTACCGAAAGGCTAAATTCTCCCGACTTTTTTATAGCGGCATTGGTGTGTCCACCCTTCATACTGCAAAGCACAATGGTAAGGGGCATTGTTGCAGCTTGCACTAGCGCATCAACTATACATCCGCAAAATCCGTCCTCCCATCGTGTGCCGGCAACATACAAGCCGTAGGAGAGTTTGTGTAGCGCAGATTTATCCATAATATATTGACCTCTAAATCTTGATGCAAATATTATATATCATATTTTAAGTTTTTTCAATAACTATCCAAATAGTGGGCAAAAAATGTGCTTACAATTTAAATTACTATCTTAAAAATGCGATTTTAAATATCAAGTTATTAATTGTAGTTGACAAAAGATTGGATATATTATAGAATACATATCGTCGCTTAAAGCGGGCGTGGCGGAATTGGCAGACGCGTAAGATTCAGGTTCTTATAGTTGCAAGGCTGTGCAGGTTCAAGTCCTGTCGCCCGCACCACCAATAAAGCCCAAGCCAAAATATGCGGTCGTGGCGGAACAGGCAGACGCGTACGTTTGAGGGGCGTATGGTTATACCGTATGGGTTCAAGTCCCATCGACCGCACCAAAAAAGGCACTCTTTATTTTTAAGGAGTGTTTTTTTTGTGTAAATTAAACAACTTGCCTTCTTTAAGCAAAATTATTAAAATATATGTTTGCAATATTCGTTCTTTACTCTTGAAATCACAGCTTTAGCGTGATATAATTTGATTATGAAAAAATATATTGTTGTTTTTGTGTTGTTATGTGTGCTTGTATCGGCACTACTGATAGGCTGTGACAAGCCTCACGACGGGGATGATTTTATTCCCGAATATAAAGAGTTTACTGCAATGACTTTTAATATCCGTACCTTTAATTTGGAGGAGGATACCCCCAACCTTTGGATGAATCGCAAAGATAGATTGCTCGCTACTGTGTTAAAATATTCGCCGGATATTGTAGGATTTCAAGAAGTGCGGGATTTGGGCGGACAGCTTGATTTTCTAAAAGATAATTTAACCGATTATAATTGGTGCGGCAATAGCAATTATTATGGCAGTGACATAGCACTATCTGTGGTTGCCGCAGAAACAAATATAGTATTTTATAAAAAAGATAGGTTCACTCTTGTATCCTGGGAAACAAAATGGCTGTCGGAAACGCCCGATGTGATTTCTTCCGGTTGGGATGAGGACAGCACTAAGCGCACCTATACCCGTGTTGTGCTAAAGGATAACCTTAGCGGACAAGAGCTAAACTTTATTAACACACACTTAGACCCAGGCGCACCCTTATCCAAAGAGAAAATGAGCAAAAGGTACTCGCAGCTCGCCAAAGAGGACGGCAGACCGTTTATTATTATTGGCGACTTCAACTTTGCCGAGGGAAGTACTTTTTACAACTTTATCACCGCCGATACGCTAAAAGACAGCAAGCATCTTGCCGCCGAAAGCGACACGGGCGGCACATACCACTCTTTTAAAGGAACACCATCCAACCCTATGCCAATAGATTTTGTGTATGTAACCGAAAGCTTTTTTGATGTGTCATCATACAAAATCATTCGTGACAAAAGCGATGAGGGGCTTTACCCATCCGACCATTTCCCTGTATTTGTCACGCTTAAATTAAAACCTAACTAAATCAAACCACGCCTATTCCATTGAGGCTCAAATCAAAAGTTCAAAAGCTAATTAAAATTAGTGCTGCTTTAGGGTAGTAGCAGTACTGATTTTTCTTTGTAGCCTCTATTAAAATCATAAGATTTAATTTTATTTTGGCTTACTATATAAATATAATCATCAATTACCACACAGCGGGGGTTTAGCAGTTCGTTTTCCTGTCTTTGTTCTTTGCTAGCCATCTCATATTTATTGGATATTTTTACCGTGGTCATCTCTGAATCAAGGGAAGGATATTCAAGCAAAAACATGTTGTAGGTTGCATAAAATACACTTGTTGTTTCTCCGTTAATAAGTTTTTCTTCTTTTTCTATTGTTACGCCAATGAATATTATCATTTGATTTTCTCTATCTATAAAAATTGACCTAGGGTCGACAGATGCATATAGGAGTGTGGAAGGAATCTCTATGCTCTTTATCTCATTTATCTGCTCACTGGCAGTGTCAAACAGCGTAATTTTTGAGGTATATAAATCTGCACCCACTCCCACTCCAAAAGCTAAATCATCGTCTAAAATGTGCAAATATATACTATACCCATCAATTTTTAGTTCGTCTACGACAATGGGGGCGGAGCGGTCACTAATATCTATTTTAAAAACAGGGTCAATTTGCAAGTAGGTTACCAAATAGCAATAATTTTCGCTATAACGCACACTCTTTAGGGTTTCGCCTATCGCTATACCGCCAACACTCCCAAACAGATTGAAATTACTATCATAAATATTCAGCCGTGAGCCTTCGCTTGATGAGTATGAGGCAATCATTATATATTCGCCGTCATAGTTAAGCGCATAACGGTTTATCAATTTATAATCTTTCTCATTAATTACTCCCTCCTTTTCCAAAGTGAATGCGGATAGTTTCATCACAAAATAATTGCTAGAGCTGTAGTTTGTATCCATTATGATAGGAATAATTGCGTCCGAATAAAAGCAAACTTCTCCGGTAACCCCATACCACTGAGCTGATGTTGACACAAACTCGTCTTGCACATTTACTGCAACTAAAGTAGAATAGCTCCTGATTGCAATGCTGGCATCTACCACTAATATATTTGCCACACCTTTTTTTTCGCCATTTTCCTCATAAAAACCAAAGTTATGTTGTTCATATTTGTTGCAACTGCCAACCTTAAAATTGCTAAATAGGTAAAGCGTATCATTTACCGTCTTGACATACTCGCACTTGCCGTCCAATTGCACAGTATAAAGGCTCTCAAAAGCAAATTGAGTACCTTTCCCAAGCGTGGTAAGGTCGTATATGTTGACCTGCGTATAATAATCGGTATATGAAGTGCCGTCTGGAGGGGTATAGGTTTTTGCAACATAATAGTATGCAGAAACAAGGTAATCACCCCATACAATTATATCGCTAACCCCAACACTTTCTTTGGAATTGGATGCGGTGAGCGTTAGATAACCGTTGTTGGCGTGAGTGATGTTCAAGCTTGTTGGACTTGCACTAATTATATAATTGCCATACAACTGCACAATATCGCCGTCCGTCACCGAGTTAGTCAAAACGGTATCTGGATTGGCACGCTCCTTAGGGTCGCCCGTGAAAGTCATATTCATACAAGCGGTGAGCAGTAATGCTCCGCATAAAACTAGACCTATAATTATCACATATTTTTTCATTAATCTCCTCCAAACAACACATTTATGCTTTTGATTATACAGCTCTATATTATTATAACAACTAGCAACGGGGTTTTGTACGGAAATAATTGTTTTTTACAAACTTGAATTTTTTGTTCAACTTTTGCAACAAATTTAAAAAAGCGTGTACATTATTAAAATATTAATGTATAATTATAAAAGTAACATTTTTGCGGAGGATGAGCTTTACAAATGCAAGAAAAAAGAACCTTAAAAACTTATACTAAGTCCGAAAGAAATATTTACCTGCTCTCTATGCTGGGTCAAAATATGATTTACAATGTAGTGGGAGCGGCGTTTGCATATTATTTGCAGTTCACCATATTGATTCCTGCGCTTATAGTGAGCGGCATTTTAACAGCCGCCAAAGTCTGGGATGCGATAAATGACTTTATTATGGGCAATCTGGTAGATAGAACACGCACCAAATGGGGTAAGTGCCGTCCTTATCTAATTTTTATGCCCATACCAATAATGGTAATTACTCTGTTATGCTTTGTTAACTTCGGTTTTTATGATATGAACGGTTCGCCCATGAACATTCTTATTGTTGCTTGGGCGGCATTTACCTACATACTGTTTGATGTGGTGTACACTATGGCAGATATCCCATTATGGAGCGTTACCGCCCTTATGACAGAATCTGACAAGGATAGGAATAAGCTACTCTCTTTGGCAAAAATCTTTGGCGGTATTGGCGCAGGGATAACACTCCTTGCAATACAACCTACGGCGCTATGGCTTGGCGACTTGCTATCCAAACCCCTTGGCAGTGCCGCCGAGGGAGAGCGGTGGGGCTTTTTTATATCTGCCGTTATATTCACATCGGTGGGTGCGGCGCTATTCCAACTATGCGGATTCAAGATTAGAGAACGGGTGGAAGTATCCGAAAAGAAATATACCTTTAAAGATAACATTAAAATAATAATGGGCAATAAACCATTTAAGCAAATAATGCTTTCCGGCATATTGGGTACTCCCAAAATGCTCATAGGTCTTAGTGCAATGCCGCTTGTTACCTACTATTTTGCCACCAAAAATGCAGGGCTTGCGATACTATATTTGGCTATGCTTGGAGGCGGAGTGCTAATAGGACAATTCGCAGGTATGGCAGCAACTCCCGCCCTGCTAAAACGGTTTACCAAAAAGAACCTTTATAATTATAGTAATTTAATAAGTGTTTTGCCATTTGCATCAATATTTATATTGTATTTAGTTACGCCCAGAGGAGCGATTGCCTCTAGCCCTGCTTTGATTGGGATTTTATTTGTAATATTTGTAATTTGCGGGCTTGCAGGCGGAGTAGGCACAGTACTGCAATCTACAATGATTGCAGACTGCATAGACTACGAAGAGCATAAGAACGGTGTGCGCCCAGACGGTGTATTTTTTGCAGGACAAACCTTCCTTGCCAAACTAACTACGGGGCTTGCCACACTTATTTCGGGTGCGGCGTATGCTGCGGTAGGTTTTTCCGATAAGGCAATAGAGGGGCTTAACAATTATATTGCAAATATGACCCCTGACTCTTTACTGCCAAGAGAAATGCCCGAATATGACAGCTATATGATGATACTATTCTTCCTGGTTTCCATACCGCCGGCAATTGGCAGCATTATAACAGTCATACCCACTTGGAAATATAGCCTAGATGACAATGTGCATAAGAAAATATTGGCGGAACTTAATATTAGGCGGGGAGAATTGGAAAAATCTAATGAAGAGTTGGACAAACTCAATATAGAAAGTGTATAATAATAAGGTTGAATTAAACAAATAATAATTAAAATACCACTTTCTCTTGAAAAATTATGTTTTTGGCAGCAAACATCTGTTTAGATATTAAATAGTTGTTTTAAGCGTGATTTAAGATATTTCCCAAAAGCATTAATTTTCTTGGTAAAGCGGAATTAAAGAGTAAGGATATTGATGAGAAAGATAGTAGCTGTAATTGGCGATGCCATAGTAGAAAAAGGCACAGAAAAGTACAACATAGCCTACCAAACAGGCAAGGCGATAATAGAGGCGGGCTACCGTTTGCAATGCGGAGGCTTGGGCGGAGTGATGAAAGCGGCTTGCAAAGGCGCAAAGAGCGCAACAAACTATCGGGAAGGCGACATTATTGGCATACTCCCCTCTTTTGATGTTAACAACCGCAACGAGTATGTAGATATTCCCATACCGACAGGGCTAGATGTTTACCGCAATGTGATAGTGGCAAGCGCCTCTGCTGTGGTAGCAATAGGCGGCGGAGGGGGTACACTCTCGGAGCTTGCCCATGCGTGGTCGCTCAAGCGGCTAATATTGGCATATTCCAATTGCGGAGGCTGGGGGGAAAAGCTTGCAGGAGAGCGGGTGGACGGGCGAATTAGATACCCCAACATTCCCGAGGACAAGGTTTATGGAGTTACCTCGCCGCAAGAGATGAGTGAAACCCTTAAAAAATATATAGATAAATACGACATTTACCACACAGGTATAACGATACACGATTAGCGCTCGCAGGACGGGCGGTAAGCCAACGGCAAAAGTGCGGCTTTTTTAGTCGCAAAAAACAACTTTAATACCAAAGGAGCAATTGATTATGGATAATAAAATAGTATCCGATATCCCCGAGGACGAGTTAATGCTAAAAGCCGAGGAGGAAATTTCGTCTTTGAAAGAGGAAGTCCGCCAAGTCAAGACAAAGGTAAAGATTTACTCAATTATCACAATAATCGCATTGATTACGATAAACATCATACTAATCTTTGTTGGCGCACTTTGGGGTAAGGCACAGCTTGCCGACTCACTTAGAATTGCCTCTGAGGAGCTTGCGCTTGATATTGAAGAAGGAATTAAAGCGGATGTACGCCAAAGAATAACAGAGGATATCCTAAAAGAATATGCAGGCGAACACTATCTGCCCGAGGATTATGCGGCAATTGGCGTCTATGCCGACAGATATGCCCGCCCCTCTGTGGTGCAAGTGTTGTGCGGTATGAGCAATATTACCGAGCGAGCAACGGGTGTGATTCTTAACACAGACGGTTATGTGCTTACCAATACCCATGTCGTTACACACAAAAGCGAAATCCCAAGCGGTGGCAGTATGGTTGTTCACTATAAGCCGTACGAACAAATAAAAGCGATAATACAAGGTAACAATAGCGAATACGAAATGGAGCTTATTGCATTCAATCCCGATGTAGATTTAGCTATTATCAAGTTTAAGGAAACCCCTACCGGACTTACTCCTGCAACTTTAGTAAAGGCAGATTATGTTAGACGAGGCGAGGATGTTGCGCTAATAGGAAATACCATAGGATACGGCTTAACGGTATCCGTAGGTGCAGTTTCGGGATTCTATAATAACGGCAATATGGATATTGTTCTTACCGATGCGCTTGCCCTTAGCGGCACTTCGGGGGCGGGCTTATTCAATGTTTATTCCCAGTTGGTTGGCTTGATAAGCGTACAATTGTTTTCGGAGCAATCGGGAAGCATGGCAGGCGCTATAAGCACCAAAAGCATTATTGAATATATTGATGAGGTTAACGCTCAAGTAGATGTCAACATAGGATACACCCTAGCCGACTTAGTTCCAGGCGACCAATAAGTGTAAATCGGAGTATTTTTATTATAACAATTTAACTCTTTCAAAGTTATACAATGTACGCTGAATATAGTATTTTACGGTAAAATGTAGTTATTTATCAAAAAGGTATTGTTTTTAGCTTGCGTATGGTATATAATAATTGATGTATAAATCTTAACTAACAAACGGGGTGCAAGCCTCATCGGCAGGTAATAATGCGCAGTTTAGCCAGACAAGGGCGAGTGTTTTGGGCAATAATGTACTTAATTATATCGTGGATGGTATTCGTCCTACTGTTTACCGCCGTCTATTATCCCGCAATTTTTAAAAACAAAGGGATTATGGGTTATAATTTGCAACCGTATTACGGCACAAGCGAAACCCAGCAAATAAAAAAACACTCCCTTATTATCGCAAGGCAAACAGAGTTGGACGCACTTGAGGCGGGCTCCGTTATCACCTACTCAACAATGAGAACAGATATTTCCCCGCTAACAGGAAGGGAAAAAAATGTGTATGATATGCATACCCGTATTTTTGTTTCCTATTATAAAAATAGTGACGGGACTATAACCATATATACTAACGATATTGCTACTGGCGAAGAATTTATAGACCAAGTGTCAAGTTCAAGCTTTATTGGCACAAATGTAACAGCGCTGCCCTATTTGGGAGCGGCAATTCGCCTTGTCACACAGGGCGAAATTGTTATGATTGCTACTATAATTGTGCTGTTTGCGCTTTTGGTTGTTTTGCCCGTTGTTATTGCGGTAAAGTCAGTAAAAAAATTCCGCCGCAAAAGCCCCTTCCCCGAAGGTTTAGATACATCTAAGTTCAAGACACACGACCTATATATTCACAGTGAGCTTATAGAGTTTTTCAAAGACGGCGGACTAAATATAGTAAAGGGTTTTGACTGCGACAAAGTATATATAGGTGACAGCATATATTTTGCAAATATTGCTTACATAAACAAAACTATTTATGTAAATATCAATAAAGATTTAAGGCGTTATGACCGCAAGGTAGACCGTTCTGGCGCAATACCCATTGTTTCGCCCCACGACCTAGAACAAGCTAAGGATAGAATAATGTATTTTTATAAGTTATACTTCAAGCCCTTGCGCAAAAAGCTTGAGCAACGCTCTCCAAAGTTTTAGTTTGTTTGTCTAATAAAATTTTACCACCAAATAAAAAAAGCGAAAATTTCGCTTTTTTTTGCTTTTATATATAATTTATTTGGATTATTTAATCAAGTTCATCTAGCGTTAAGGCAAAGCCTTGCAAAAAATTATCTGCAAAATATTTAACTTCTTTAAGTTCGCTCTCCTCTACTGCCGCTTGCGTTGCCTTGTGCGCCTTTACAAACTCTTTATTGCCGCTCTTTATCTCCTCTATGCACTTAATGTATGCCGCTAATTTATCGGCGGCTTTTACAAAGGCATATTCGGGTGAGTTGGCGTCTTGATTAAGTATGGCGCTATAATCGCTCTTTAGTTCTTGGGGCAGCATACTTATTAGCTTGTCTGATGCAACCGTTTCCAACTCTTTATATGCATCATTTATGCGACTGTTATAATATTTTATCGGTGTGGGCAAGTCGCCTGTTATTACCTCGCTTGCATCATGAAACACAGCAAGCGCCGCCGCCCTATCGGGACTCGCATTTCCGCCAAACACCCTGTTGTTAATTACAGCCAAAGCGTGGGCAAGTTGCGCCACCTGTGCGGAATGCTCCATTATGTTCTCCCGCTCGGTTGAGCGCATCAAGCTCCAACGCTCAATATATTTCATCCTGCTAAGATAAGCAAAAAAGTTGTATCCCATTATTGCATTTTCACCATTATATCAAGGAGAGTATCCATAGCCATATCCCCTAAGTCTGCGGTTTGGTTTAGGTGGCGATATATTTCCCTGTATTTGAATATCTTTTTATGGTCGTCATCCTCAAAAAGTATAGCTAGCGCCCGCATAGTCATATCCCCAATTTTGTTTTCCATAGCCTTAACATAAATTGCCTCGTCCTTTGCTATTGAAGGATGATTTTCAAGGTGAGAAACCGCCAATACTATATGCTCACACATATCTATTAGCGCTAGAGTAATGTCGTTCATATCCTCATCGGGAATCACATTAAAAAACCGTATCTCATCCACCGATGTCTTGGCATAGTCCAAAATCTCGTCCAATTCGCCCGAAAAGCGAAATAAATCCTCCCTATCTATGGGCGTGATAAAAGTGCGGTTAAGCTCGTCAATAAGTATTCGCCTCACCATATCACCGTCGTGTTCCGCCTTGATTACCGCATCGGCATCATCCTCTTTGTGGGTGATACAGTATTGGTTGAGAAGGCGCATACCTTTGGTCATAATTTCCGCCTGCTGCTTTAACAGTTCGAAAAAATTTACTGATTTTTTTAGTTTGAACCTAAATTTCATTTGCTTTGCCTCCCTCTAAAGATTTTATAATCCTAGAATTAAATTACCCAATATGTAATAGAATAAGCCCCCTATTAGCGCCGCTATCGGCAAGGTGAGAAACCAACTTACCGCTATGCGAAGTGCCATATCCCATTTTACGCTATGCGCACGCTCTGCCGCACCAACGCCCATAACAGAGGAGGACATAAGTTGTCCCGTGCTAACCGATATCCCCATTTCGGTTGCCGCTATCATTACAACGCTTGTGGCGAGCTGTGCAGTAACGGAGTGCAAGTCCTGCATCTTGAATATCTTTCTGCCAATGGTGTTTACCACTCGGAATCCTCCAAGCAACAGCCCCGCCGTGAGCGCAAACGCTATAATAAACACCATCCAAACGGGTGTTTGGTCGTAGGTGTATAGCCCAAGCACTCCCATCATCATAAATATCCCAAGCCCCTTTTGAGCATTGTTGCTTGCAAATGAGCCGGATAATATAACAATATTTATTTGTTGTACCGCCACTAACACGCTGTTTATCCTGCGGTGCGCCTTGCGGGCAAGCCGCTTGAATAATTTCATAAGGAAAAAAGAGAAAACCAACCCTATTATTGGCGATAGAGCAACCATAAGTATAACATATATTAGCACAAACTCCGTCCACTGTATAGAGCTAAAACCAAATGCCGCTATACCTGCGCCAATTATTCCGCCTATCAAGGTGTGGGATGTGCTAATTGGTATGCGGAATATGTATGCGGTTATCCCCCAAACAAATGTCCCAAGCAGCGCCGTTAGCATAAAAATAAATGCCATTTCTTGGCTAATACCCTCAAAATATGAAGGGAATATGGTTTTATCGCTAATATTGGAGGCAACCGCCATACCCCACGAGCCTGTCCATATCCCTAAAAAATATATTAAAAAAGGAGTGACAAACTTGGCAACAGCCGCTATCATTATCGCTTTTCTTGGCTTGAGCGCACGGGTGGCTATCGTGGTGGCAATCGCATTTGAACCATCGTTAAACCCCGTGTAAAAAGCATAGAAAAATATTAAAATTGTGATGACAATAGCGTATGTACTCATCAATTTCCTTTTTGAATTTGTTTTTTATTTGAATTATTATTATATCGTTAACAAAGAAAAAAATCAATACAAAACAAAACTTTTGCACTTTTATTGCTAAAAAAATTCCTTTTTAACCTCATTTTGGTAACTCAAGCAGGTATTTTTTGCCAACATTGCTCGCAAAATAGAACATCTGTTTGCCACCTTTAAGATATATTTTAGTAAATATATGGCATTGTTTATTGGCAAATTAATCAACTATATTGACAAATAATTTAATTTACTATATATTAGTATTAGGTATTAATATTTAACGCACTTCTACTTACACGGAGGTATCATTATATGAGAAAAAGTACTGCTAACAAAAGACTTTGGGCAAAGGTGATTATTGCCTTAGTATTTTCTATATTCGTCTTTACGATTGCGGCAGTAAACAGTGATGCTATTGTTGGGCTTTTTACCCCCGAACAGCCATCATCTACTTTACCCCCATCTACAATTGATTATGGTAATGATATTATCGAAACAAAGCCTCCTCTGCAACTTGCATCCACCCTCGATGACGGCGCAGGCATAAAAGCAGGCACCGGAACAGCAGGCGCAGGATATCCTATGAATTATGCCGATATTAGTGCAGGCAAGTTTCACGCATTGGTTGTCGACCTAGACGGTTTTGTATATTCTAGAGGCTCAAACGAATTTTTGCAACTAGGATTAGGAGCAGGCACGGCAGGTCACAGCGACAACACTACCGGCAAATATTTTGATTATTTACAGCCCGTAGTTGCGCTAAACAACTATTTTATGACCAAAGTTTCCGCAGGCGGCTATCACAGTATGGCTATCGGTTACGACCCAGCCAAAGGCGGAACATCCATTAATGCTAACAACTATGTAGTTTTCACTTGGGGCAGGCAAAATAACGGCAGATTAGGTAACGCTGTTTCAACCGCTACTAATACGGGAGTTCCCCAAAATATTACTGCAAGACTTACCTCCCTATTTTCGACGGGAGAATATCCAACCGCTATTTCCGCAGGTGAACATCACTCCATGCTGCTCACAAACCTAGGTAATTTATATACTTGGGGATGCAATGGAAACGGGCAGTTGGGTCGTGGCAATACCACCGACAGCAATATTCCAGTTAAAATTTCCCTTCCATCTGGCAGATATTATAATCAAATAAGTGCAGGCTCTGTGCATTCTCTTGCCCTTGCCAACACAACCGTTGGCGCAAGCAACGGCTACCTATATGCTTGGGG
>Ga0265293_10011544_pt1 | contig 11983 bp, 9 predicted proteins | sample Munlanlewell138R_FD_192505 | JGI IMG/M metagenome (GOLD analysis project Ga0265293, IMG submission 192505) | Leachate microbial communities from a municipal landfill in Southern Ontario, Canada - Leachate well 138R | ecosystem: Engineered > Solid waste > Landfill > Unclassified | place: Canada... | reverse complement strand
GCTTCTGGCGCTGACCCCCGTCAGCCCATTTCGCCCGCGTGCCTGGCGTGGCGCCCTGCTCCCCAACCGTTCAGAAGTGCGGTTTGACATCCTTGAGCCCGGAAAGCGGCCGGTCAATGCCGCAGCAGACCATACGGAAGTCAAGAGCGTGCAATCCGTCACCGTGCGCCAGTCAAAAAAAGCAACGGCGACCCTGCTGTTCGACCCCAGCCATTCGTGGAACGAACGCATCCTGAAGGAACAATTCAGATATTGATGGTGAATCCGGTGCTATAATGCGCCAGACACCAAGCTAAGCCCGGCAATTGCCGCGATTATGCTCTGTTTGTGTTGACAAGACGCGGGCTTGAGCCTATCGCGATGCACATTAATAGCGTGACCATATGGCATGCTGCAACGCAGACCGCCACGCGATCCGAACCAGCTCAAAGACAGCAAGCGAACTTGTCCTCAGACACCCAGACCGCTCAAGAAGCGTTGACATTCGCAGACCTCGGCCTTTCGCCGAAGGTTGTTTCCGCAGTCGCTGACGCCGGCTACACCCAGCCGACGCCAATTCAGGCAGGCGCCATTCCTCACGCCCTTGAAGGCAAGGACGTTCTGGGCATCGCCCAGACCGGCACTGGCAAGACCGCCTCTTTCGTGCTTCCCATGCTGACGCGGCTGGAAAAAGGCCGGGCCCGTGCGCGCATGCCGCGCACGCTCATCCTCGAGCCGACGCGCGAGCTCGCCGCGCAGGTCGAGGAAAACTTCGTCAAATACGGCAAGAACCACAAGCTCAACATTGCCCTGCTGATCGGCGGCGTTTCGTTCGACGAACAGGACAAGAAGCTCGAACGCGGCGCCGACGTGCTGATCGCCACGCCGGGACGCCTTCTGGACCATCGCGAGCGCGGCAAGCTGCTGCTCAACGGCGTCGAAATTCTCGTCATCGACGAGGCCGACCGCATGCTCGACATGGGATTCATTCCCGACATCGAGCGCATCTGCGAGATGATCCCCTTCACCCGCCAGACGCTTTTCTTCTCCGCGACGATGCCACCCGAGATTACGAAGCTGACGGAGAAATTCCTTCACGCGCCTGTGCGGGTAGAGGTTGCGCGCGCCGCCAGTGCGGCCACCACCGTTACCCAGCGACTGGTCAAGTCCATGTCCAAGCCGTGGGAAAAGCGCGACGTTCTGCGCAAGCTGATCAAGCAGGAAGAGGAAGGCCTCAAGAACGCAATCATCTTCTGCAACCGCAAGGTGGATGTGTCGGAGCTTTACAAGTCGCTCATGCGCCACGAATTCAGCGTCGGCGCGCTTCATGGCGACATGGATCAGCGCGCGCGCATGACCATGCTGACCAATTTCCGGGACGGAAAGCTGAAGCTGCTGGTCGCTTCGGACGTAGCCGCGCGCGGGCTCGACATTCCCGATGTCAGCCATGTCTTCAACTACGACGTTCCGATTCATTCGGAGGACTATGTCCACCGCATCGGCCGCACCGGCCGCGCCGGACGCCTCGGCAAGTCGTTCACCATCGCGACGCGCAACGATACGAAATACATCGATGCGATCGAGAAGCTGATCGGGCAGTCGATCGAATGGCACGATGGCGACCTGTCGACTGTGGAAGAGAGCGAGGGTGAAACCGATGCTCCCCGCCGCGGCAAGGGTGCCCCGCGCCGTGCCGGACGCAAGGATGAGGGTCGCGAGCGCAAGCCGCGCGGCGCGCGTCACGATGCAGGCGAGGCCGCCGCACCCAAGGCAGAAGCAGATCAGGAAGTGGTGGCGCAACCGGCACCGGCCCGAACAGCTGCGCCTGCGCGAAAGCAGCGTGACTGGTCCAATGACGGCAACAGGCCCCCGCGCGAAAATCGCAACTACCGGCGACGCGATGACGATGATGGCGATACTCCGGTGGGCTTCGGGGATGATGTCCCGGCCTTCATGCTGATTGAAGCCAAGGTCTGACTTTCAGGCGAACAATTACACAAAAGGGCGGCCTTATTGGCCGCCCTTGTTGTTTATGAAAACCTTCGATTTTGTTCAGAGAAGCTCCGCGCTCCAGACGACAATCTGCGCGGCCGCATCGCGGAAAGCGCGGTCGAGCGCTGCAACATAGGCCTGATTGCCGGTTCCCGAAACAGGCGCCACCGCGGTGAAGCTGCGGGCTGCCCGCACTTCCCCGGTCCGGTCGTTCAGCAAGCGCACGAAAAGCTCCACATTGGCCTTCTGGCCACCAGAGACACGCACGTCGAAGGCGCGTATCTCGGCTATCACCTGATAGTCGATGGCGAGCCCCTCGCCCGGCTTGCCAACGCCCGCAAAGCGGCCGGAGCGCTGGAAGGTCTCGGCAAGCCGCGCCTGCACCATCAGCGGCAGGCGGTCCGCCCATTGGGCGCCCTTCAGATACTGTATCGATCCGTCGGAGGGCTTGATGACGATGTTCTGGCCATCGAAGGCCTTGAGTGCAGACGGTTCCGCGATGAGGATCTGGCGGCGGCTGCGCCCCTCGGCGCTGACATTCGCCGCCGACAGTTCGAAGGTGTCGAGCGGAGCAGGTCCGCCACCCGGCAAGGCCGCGCAACCTGCCATGCCGCAGGCAAGAAGAAGGGCTGCGAGACGAAACTTCACGGAACTCAGCATACAACCTCCGCCCTCAAAGGTTCAGCTCCCGACAGAGCACGGCTGGCGTGGGAAAATCCAAGGAATTTGCGGTCACAGGCCATCAACGGCGAACCCTTCCGTCATATTGCCTGACCTCGCCATCGCCCCCCGACAGAATGCGCTGCGGATTGCGTTGCAGATCGCTGACGGCCTGCTCGATGCGATTGATCGAGCGGCGGCTGTCATTGACCAGCGCCTCCACATTCTGAAGCCCCTTGCCGGAAAAACGTTCCAGATTTGCGGTGATGGTGCCGAGCCGCGCGTTCAGCGTATCGGCCACCTGTTTGAACGATTTCAGCGTCTCGCGCGCATCTGCCATCACGCCGTCCGCCTGATCCGAGCCCAGCATGGTGTCCACCTTGGCCAGAATGCCGTCGACCCGCACGGAAGCGTTGTTGAGGCGCTCGGCCAGTTGCTGCGCGTCGGAAATCGTCTTGTCGATGTCATCGGCGCGGTTGCTGAATTTCTCGGTCACCTGCGCCACGTCGGCCGCCGCCTTGTTGGCGTTTTCGCTGGCGGTGCGAATGTTTGCCAGCGCCTCGCGCACATCATCGGGATCGATGCCGTCCAGAACGCCGTCCACCTTGGCCAGCGTGCCCTGCGTGCGCGTTGCGAACTCGTTGATCGATGCTACCGCCTTGTCCACGCCATCGATGACGTCATCGAATTTTTCGCCCGACCTGCTGAGGTTGCGGGTGAAATCATCGACATTCGACACGATCTGCTTCACGCGATCCTGATCGATCGAGTTCAGCAGTCCCTCGGCCGCCTTGAGCGTGCCGTCCAGCTTGCCCGAAACGCCCTGCAATTCCTCCGACAGCGCGCCGACGGAGGTCAGGAACTTGTCGATGGAATCGGCATTGTTGGCCAGCGCATCGGAGAATTTCTGCGCGTTCTGGACCGTCTGGGTCAGCGGTCCGCGCACATCGGTGGCGAAACCTTCCAGTTGCGAGACGACGCTTTCGGCGCGCGTGAATATGTCCTGCGCCGTCTGCAGCAGATTCGTGACCGCAGAGGGATTGGCCGTGATTTCGGCCACGGTGCCCGCGGCCTCTGCCTCATCAAGCAGCTTCGGTTCGTTGCGGTTGGCGCCCTTCAGCTCGATATTCGCCTGGCCAGTAAGGCCGGCGAGGCCGATGTCAGCCTGGGTGGAGCGGGTGATCGGGGTCAGCCGGTCGATTTCCGTGTCGGCAATGGCGACGCTCGGATTCTCCACATCGATATAGACGCGGCGCACGTCGCCAACCTTCACGCCATTGAACAGCACGAAGCTGCCGCGCCCGAGGCCCGAAGCCGAGCCCGGTATGCGCACACGCATCATCACGGTTTCGCCACGGTCGCCAATCGCCGCCGTCCAGTAGACGAAGCCGAATGCCGCCAGTATCGCAACCAGCGTGAAGATGCCGACAATGACGTAGTTGGCTCTTGTTTCCATTACACCACTTATCGCTATGTACGGGCCGAGAGATCAAGCTGACGGGCGCGTTTTCCGCGGAAATAGGACTTTACCCACGGTTCTTCGCTCTTGAGCATCTCTTCTATCGTACCTTCGACGATCACCCTTTTCTGGCCGAGGACTGCGATGCGATCACAGGCGGTAAACAGCGAATCGAGATCGTGGGTGACCATATAGACGGTCAGTCCCATCGTATCGCGCAGCTTTATGACAAGCTCGTCAAACTCGGCCGCGCCGATCGGGTCCAGCCCCGAAGTCGGCTCATCGAGAAAAACGATATCGGGATCGAGCGCCAGTGCGCGCGCCAGCGCGGCGCGCTTGATCATGCCGCCCGACAGCTCCGAGGGAAATTTATAGGCTGCATCCGGCGGGAGGCCAACCAGCTCGATCTTGAGCATGGCCAGTTCATCCATGAGCCTTGCCGGCAGATCGAGATATTCACGCATGGGAACCTGCACGTTTTCCAGCACCGTCAGGGCAGAAAACAAAGCCCCATGCTGGAACAACACGCCAAGCCGCATATCGATCCGAACTCTTTCGGCATCGCTCATTTTATCCACGTCCTCGCCGAAAAGGCGGATCGTGCCCGAGCGCTTGGGCGTGAGCCCGAGCACAGTGCGCAAAAGCACCGATTTGCCGGAGCCGGAAGCGCCGACGAAGCCCAGAATTTCGCCCCGCCTCACCTCGAGTGACAGGTTCTGCAAAACTGTCTTGGGTCCGAACGCCACCGTCACATCGGTAGCCGACAGGACCACGTCGCCCTGCCCGTCCGCGTCCGGTTCTGCGATAGAATGTTCGCTCACGCCTGCCATCTCAGAAATCGATCGCCGCGTAGAACATTGCGAAAAGCCCGTCGAGCACGATGACCACGAAAATCGCCTTCACGACCGAGGTCGTAACCTGCTTTCCGAGCGATTCCGCGCTGCCTCCAACCTTCATGCCCTCGACCGAGGCAATGGTGCCGATGATGATGGCCATGAAGGGCGCCTTGATCAAACCCGCAGCGATGGTGCTGACATCGATCGCAACCCGCAGCCGGTCGATAAAGGCGGCCGGCGGAATGTCCGAATAAAGCCAGGCCGCGACGATGCCTCCGCCAAGGGCGGCGAAATTCGCGAGAATGGTCAGGCAGGGCAAGGCAATCACCAGCGCCACCAGACGGGGAAACACCAGAACCCCGATGGGATTGAGGCCGATGACCTTGAGGGCATCGACTTCCTCCCGCATCTTCATGGACCCGATCTCGGCCGTGATGGCACTGCCGGAGCGGCCGGCGATCATGATCGCGGTCAGCAGCACGCCAAGCTCGCGCAACACCAGCACGCCGACCAGATCGACGACGAATATGTCCGCCCCGAAATAGCTCAGCTGATAAGCGCCCTGCTGGGCGACGATGGCGCCGACGATCCCCGACATGAGAAACACGACGGGGATCGCCCCGACACCCATGCGGTCGATCTGGTTGAAGATGGCGGCCGGATTGACGGCATGGCCGCGCCCGAGCTTCATCTGCGCGCCACGGATCGTGGCGCCGAGAATGTTCATTCCGGCGATGAAGTCGTCGCGCATGGAATACACGCCGCGCCCGACCAGCTCCAGGAACCGGATGATGATGTTGACCGATGGCTCGGCTGCCGTTTCCGTCTGCCGCCGCGATATTTCGCCCACAGCTCCGAGCAGGATGCCGGCGACATCGCTCTGGCCCTCCACGCGAACCGGGCCGCCGCGCGATTCGCAGGCCACCACCAGACGGTCGATCAGCCAGGCGCCCGCGGTGTCCAGCTTGGCGATGCCGGAGAGATCGACGGTCAGCGGGCTGCCGGCGGCGCGTTTGGCGACATCGCGCATCTGCGCATCGACATGGGCCACGGTCAGCGTCGTCCAGACGCCGGAAAGAGCGCAGACAAGGCCACCGTCGCGCTCGCTCAGATGCACACGCGGGGTTTGCGTGTCATCTCCTGATTTTGCCGCGCTTGCGCCGCGTTTGCCGATGGTCAACATGGTGTCCTGTTTAACCTGACGTGGCCGGCCTGTCGAACGGCAGATGGCCGCCACATGGCGAACCGGAGAAAGAAAGATATGGCGCGTGTCATTTCCGTCGAGGTCGAAAAATTCCCGATCGCGGGAAGCTTCACCATCTCGCGGGGTTCCAAGACCGAAGCGGAAGTCGTGACGTGCATCCTGCGCGACGGGACCAATAGCGGACGCGGCGAATGCGTGCCCTATGGCCGCTATGGGGAAAGCGTCGAAGGGGTACGCGCGGCGATAGAAGCGATGGCGGAGAGAATCTCTGCCGGCCTCGACCGCCAGTCGCTGCTCGATTCGATGTCGGCGGGTGCGGCCCGCAATGCCGTGGATTGCGCGCTGTGGGATCTGGAGGCCAAGGCTTCGGGAAAACCCGTGCGCAGCCTGATCGCGCCGGATGCGGGCTCGCTTGAAACCGCATACACGCTCTCCCTTGCCACCCCGGATGAAATGGGCAGGCAGGCAAGCCTCAACGCCGCGCGCCCGCTGCTCAAGGTCAAGATCGGCGGAGGCGGAGATGACATTGCCCGCATCCGTGCCGTGCGTGAGGCAGCCCCGGAAAGCAGACTCATCATCGACGCCAATGAAGGCTGGTCCGACGAGAACGTGGAACGCAACCTTGCGGCTGCAGCCGAACTGGGCGTCGCGCTGGTCGAGCAACCCCTGCCGGCGGGCAGGGATGAAATTCTGCGGCGGATAGCTCACCCGGTTGCGATCTGCGCCGATGAAAGCGTGCATCAGGCCGCCGATCTCGATGCGCTTGCCGGGCTCTACGATGCGGTCAACATCAAGCTCGACAAGGCGGGCGGGCTGACGGCAGCGCTTCTGCTGCGCGACCGGGCCCGCGCGCTCGGTATGAAGGTCATGGTCGGCTGCATGGTCGGCACATCGCTTGCCATGGCACCGGCCGTGCTTCTGGCGCAGGGCGCGGATTTCGTCGATCTCGACGGGCCGCTGCTGCTTGCCCGCGACCGTGATCCGGGCCTTCTCTATGAGGGGTCGACGGTCTTCCCGCCTGAGCCCGGGCTCTGGGGCTGAATCCTCAGGCGGCTTCCGTCAGGCGGGCATCGATGCGGATCGGCACCAGCACATCGCCCGATGGCGGTGCTTCGATCTGCACATGCGGCCAGCGCAGGATTTCCATCTGGCCATCGAAATGCTCGACAACCGCCGTACAGCTCTCAACCCAGTCGCCTGTGTTAATGTATTCGACGTCGCTGGTCTTTTCGATAACCGCATGATGGATGTGGCCGCAGATTACCCCTTCAACCCCGCAGCGCTTTGCTTCGTCGGCAAGCACTTTCTGGAAGGAGCCGATAAAGTTCACAGCCTTCTTGACCCGAAGCTTGGCCCAGGATGAAAAGGACCAGTATTCGAGGCCCATCATATGCCGCAGCCGCGCGATCGCCCGGTTTGCCAGCATGGCAGCGTCATATGCATGGTCGCCGAGATAGGCCAGCCAGCGCGCATTATGCACGACGGTATCGAACTGGTCGCCATGAATGACGAGATAGCGCCTGCCGTCGGCGGCTTCATGGATGACGCTGTCGGCCACGACGATGCCGCCGAAATGCACGCCCTGGAACTGCCGCGCGAACTCGTCATGATTGCCGGCTATGTAGGTGATGCTGGCACCCTTGCGCGCCTTTCGCAGTATCTTCTGCACCACATCATTGTGCGCCTGCGGCCAGTGCCAGCTGCGGCGCAGCCGCCAGCCATCGACGATATCGCCGACCAGATAGATGTTGTCCGCATCGTGATGACGCAGAAAATCTATCAGAAACTCGGCCTTTGCGGCTTTTGAGCCCAGATGAAGGTCCGAAATGAAAATCGTGCGGAAACGACGAGGCTGCTGACCCGGCATTGGCAATCCCACCTTTCGTGGCCCTGCTATGCCTTGATTCATACAACAAACATGTGACGCTCATTCACAAACGGTCTTCATTCGCAAGAATAAAATCCAAAATCAGCCTTGCCTCGCAATTGCCACGGTGCGTGCTAAAAGACCATTGTACGCTTCCGGAGCGTTGCCGCTTTTCCAGGCATCGCTGCACCGCTCCAACTCTTTATTTTCATGCAGATCCGATCGCGGAACCGGTTTCGTTTCCTGCCCGGATCGATTCAGGGGGTCCGCTTTGATGGATAACGGCAACGGCAAGAGAACACGCTCCGACATCGAGGAGGCAGCGCTGTTCTTCCACCAGTATCCGGTGCCGGGAAAGCTTGAGATACAGGCGACAAAGGCTCTGGGGAATCAGCGCGATCTGGCGCTCGCCTATTCGCCGGGCGTTGCCGCGCCCTGCCTCGAAATTCAGGAAGATCCCGAATCGGCCGCCCTCTACACCACCCGCGCGAATCTCGTGGGTGTGGTCTCCAACGGAACCGCCGTTCTCGGTCTTGGCAATATCGGCCCGCTTGCCTCCAAGCCGGTCATGGAAGGCAAGGCGGTTCTTTTCAAGAAATTCGCGGGCATCGACGTCTTCGACATCGAGATCGATGCGCCGGAAATCGACCAGATGGTGAGCACGATCTCGGCGCTTGAGCCGACCTTCGGCGGCATCAATCTGGAAGATATCAAGGCGCCCGAATGCTTCGAGGTCGAAGAGCAGCTCAAGGCGCGCATGAACATTCCGGTTTTCCATGACGACCAGCACGGAACGGCGATCATCGTTGCTGCCGCTATCCTCAATGGGCTGGAAATCGCCGAAAAGAAGATCGAGGACGTCAAGATCGTGACCTCGGGCGCGGGCGCAGCCGCGCTTGCCTGCCTCAACCTTTTGGTCTCGCTCGGCGCCAAAATCGAGAACATCTGGGTCACGGACCGTTTCGGCGTCGCCTACAAGGGTCGCACCGAGGAAATGGACCGCTGGAAGGACCCTTACGTCAAGGACACCAAGGCCCGCAAGCTGGGCGACGTCATCCGTGGCGCCGACGTGTTCCTCGGCCTCTCCGCGGCGGGCGTCCTGACACCCGACCTGCTCAAGATGATGGCTGAGAAGCCTCTTGTGCTGGCGCTGGCCAACCCCTCGCCGGAAATCATGCCGGAGGTTGCCCGCGATGCCCGCCCGGATGCGATGATCTGCACCGGCCGTTCCGATTATCCCAATCAGGTCAACAACGTATTGTGTTTTCCTTACATCTTCCGTGGCGCCTTGGATTGCGGCGCCAGGGCGATCAATGAGGACATGAAGATGGCTGCTGTGCGCGCCATAGCCGGCCTTGCCCGCGAGGAACCTTCCGATGTCGCCGCCCGCGCCTATTCGGGAGAAACGCCGATGTTCGGCCCGGACTTCCTCATCCCGTCGCCTTTCGACCCGCGCCTTATCCTGCGCATTGCTCCGGCAGTGGCCAGAGCTGCCGGTGAAACGGGTGTGGCCACCCGTCCGATCACCGATTTTCCCGCCTATATCGACAAGCTCAACCGCTTCGTCTTCCGTTCGGGTCTCGTCATGAAGCCGGTGTTCACCGCTGCGCGGTCATCGGCGAAGAACCGAATCGTCTACGCCGATGGCGAGGACGAGCGCGTTCTGCGCGCGACTCAGGTGGTGATCGAGGAGGGAATCGCAAAGCCGATCCTGATCGGCAGACCGCATGTCATCGATGTGCGGCTGCGTCGCTATGGGCTGCGCATCCGCCCCGGCGAGGATTTCGAACTGATAAACCCTGAAGACGATCCTCGTTATCGCCACTATGTCGACCTGCTGATCGACATCGCCGGCCGGCGCGGCGTGACACAGGAAGCCGCTCGCACCATGGTGCGCACCGACAACACGGTGATCGCGGCACTCGCCCTGCAGCGCGGCGATGGCGACGCCATGCTGTGCGGTCTTGAAGGCCGTTTCGGCAAGCATCTGCGCAATGTGTCGCTCATCATCGGCCCGCGTCCGGGCATACGCGACCGCGATCTGTCGACACTGTCGATGCTGATCACCCAGCGCGGGCCCCTCTTCTTCACGGATACGTTCGTGACGGTGGACCCATCCGCCGAGGAAATCGCCGAAATGACGGTTCTGGCCGCGGAGGAAATCCGGCGCTTCGGCATCGAGCCGAAAGCAGCGCTCCTGTCGCATTCGGATTTCGGCTCGCGCGATACGCCCGGTGCGGAGAAAATGCGGCGCGCCGCCGAGATCATCCGCGAGATCGCTCCCGACCTCGAATGCGACGGCGAGATGAACGCGGACTCCGCCTTGTCGCCAATACTGCGCCAGCGCGTCTATCCGCATTCGCGCCTCAAGGGCGAAGCCAACCTGCTGGTGTTCCCTAACCTGGACGCCGCCAACATCGCGATGGCGACCGTCAAGCAGATGATGGATGCCCTCCATGTCGGCCCGATCCTGCTGGGTGCTGCCATGCCCGCGCACATCCTCACGCCTTCGGTCACGTCGCGCGGCGTGGTCAACATGACAGCGCTTGCCGTCGTCGAGGCCACGCAAAGGTCGCAAGCCTCCGTCGACATGGATGCGCTGCTCGCTGCCGCCTCGGAATAGCGAAAGGCGGAATTAACCGGCAACCGCTACTCTGCCCGCGCAATTCATGGCGAGGTTGGAGTGGCGGGCCCGGTTCGCAATATTGGCGCAGGCATCATGTCGGCTTTTGCACTGGTGGGAACGCTGGTGCTTTGCGGCGTGACGCCCGCCAATTCGGTCCCTTCCTGCCGCCAGCTGGAGGCCGAACTTGCCCGCGCCCCCGTGCCGGGGAAAGCAGGCCAGGCAAAAAAGTACGACGACGCGATAGCCAGGCAACGCGACCAGATCGCCAGGGCGCGCCAGCGTGCCAGCGCCTCAGGGTGCAGCTTTTCCATCTTCGCCCGCAAAGGGTCACAGTGCGGCGAGCTGAACGAAACCATCAAACGCATGACGCAAAATCTGCAAAGCCTGCAGAACACGCGCGCGGGGATGGGCAAGGGCGGCGGACGGACCGACCGCAAGCGCATACTGGCGGCGCTGGACGCAAATGGATGCCGTGCCAAGAAGGCGCCTGCCCGCAATGCGTCTCCCCTCGCCTCAGATGACACTGACTCGCGTGCCAATGCGGGGGTCGTGATCCGCGGCACCGGCTCCTCGTCGATCTACTATCCGGCAGACCGGCCCTACCGGACGCAATGCGTGCGCACCTGCGACGGCTATTTCTTTCCGATGTCGAAGTCCACGAGCCCGGCCGACTTCCAGCGGGACCAGAACCGCTGCGAGGCGGCCTGCCCCGGCACGCGAGTCGAGATGTTCTACAGTCAGGGCAAGGGCGAGGACACAGCCGCCATGATCTCGGCGGTGACGGGAAAGCGCTATACCGACCTGCCCCGCGCGCTGTTCTTCCGGCGGCTTGACGTGCCGACAGAGCCGGGTTGCAGTTGCGGCGGCAGCATGGCGGCGCAGGCCACCTCCTTTGCCGGCGAAGCCGTCCCGCCCCCTGTCCGCATATCGACGAAACCGGGTTCGTCGGTTTCAGCCATGGAAGCACCGCGCAGAAGTGGCGGCCAGAACGAGACCGCGGAAAAACCTGTCGAAACGGCAGAACGGGAAGCTGATGACGACCGCAATATCAGGGTCGTCGGGCCAACGTTCCTTCCCGACCGATAAGTGGTAGAAGCTCGGCCAGTTCCGGGCCGGAGGAGCGCCCCGTCAGCGCCAGACGCAGCGGCGCGAACAGATCCTTGCCCTTTCGCCCGGTTTCCTTGCGGACCGCGCCCGTCCATTGCTTCCAGACGGTATCGCCCCACGGCTCTTCGGGCAGCAGTGCGAAGGCTGCCTGCAGAAACTCCAGCGTCTCCGCATCGAACTGTGGCGCTTCCAGCGGTCCCTCGTTGACGATGCGCCACCAGTCGCGGGCATCGGGAAGCTTGTCGAGGTTGTC
>Ga0265293_10011541_pt1 | contig 11986 bp, 8 predicted proteins | sample Munlanlewell138R_FD_192505 | JGI IMG/M metagenome (GOLD analysis project Ga0265293, IMG submission 192505) | Leachate microbial communities from a municipal landfill in Southern Ontario, Canada - Leachate well 138R | ecosystem: Engineered > Solid waste > Landfill > Unclassified | place: Canada... | reverse complement strand
AACTATATGGCAGACTCTCAAAAAATCGAACTCGAAGTTCCTGTTATAATCCGTCTTAACCGATTAGCTTCTTATAATAACAAAAAGCATAAAGATTTAACAATCTTTATGCTCAACATTATATATGATATAATATAAACAGGTGATTTTATGAAAATTCTAATTTCAACAGATATTGAAGGTGTTGCTGAATTAACTGATTATAAAGAAGCTAATAAATTCAATAAAAAATATAACAACATTAAAATAAATATTATTAGAAAAATATTAAAACTATATAGTTTGTTAATAAATAAGAAATACAAAAAATTTCAAAAAATCATGACATATGAATTATTAAATATTTGTAAAATATTAAAAAATGATAATATTGTTATAAGTGATGCCCATGGTGATGGCAGAAATTTAAAAAATAAAAATTTTAATAAAAATATTAAGATTATAAAGGGATTTACTAGCTCATTAGATGGAATGGTAAAAGGTATTGATTCCTCATTTGATGGTGTTATATTACATGGATATCACAGTGGAGGAGGGACAGGACTATCACCAGTTGCTCATACCTTTAATAGTAAGACAATAGAATATATAAAACTAAATGGAAAAGTAATTGGAGAAACTACTATTGCTTTATATACTTGTGCCCTTTATAATGTTCCTGTATTTTATATTGAAGGTGACGAAGGAGCAGTGCTAGAAGCACAAGAAATAAATAAAAATATTATAAGTACTGTTACCAAAAGTTTTAATAAAAAAGGTAAGATTAAAAAAGCAGATGAAGTATTAGCTAGTATTAATAAAGATTTAACTAATGCCATAAAGCAACTAAATGAAGATAAAACATTATTTCTAGTTAATATGCCAAATAAATTTAATATTGAAATCCAATTTAAAAATAAAAATCATAGAATATGGCAAAAAGAAAATATCATTAGAATAGACGAATATAAAATAAAATATTCTACTTCTAATTTTGTAGATATATTAAAACTATTAAGATAACTAAAAAAACAAAAATATATAAAATATGGTGATAATATGAATGGAGTATTACTAATTAATAAACCCAAAGGGATAACAAGTCGTGATGTAGTAAATAAAGTATCTAAAATACTTAATATTAAAAAAGTAGGGCATAGTGGCACCCTGGACCCTATGGCAACAGGTGTATTAGTACTCGGTATAGGAAAAACAACAAAGATTATGGATCTTTTAACAAGTCTTAACAAAGAATATATAGCTGAGGTAACACTTGGAATAGAGACTGATACATTAGATATTACGGGTAGCGTTATAAACGAAAAAAAATTTGATATAAAAAAAGAAGATATAATAACAGTATTAAAAGACTTTACTGGTGAATATAATATGGAGGTTCCAATTTATTCTGCTATTAAAGTAAAGGGTAAAAAACTATATGAATATGCAAGAAATGGTAAAAATGTTGATTTACCTATAAAAAAAGTTAATGTCTATAATTTAGAATTAATATCTGATTTAGTAGATAACAAATTTAAAATAAAATGTAAAGTAAGTAAAGGAACTTATATTAGAAGTCTAATAAGAGACATTGGAAGAAAATTAGGTACATACGCCACTATGTCAGAACTTGAAAGAGCAATGCAAGGTGATTTTAACATAGAGGATTGTTTTAGTATTGAAGACATAGAAAAAGGAGAATATAAATTATTATCAGTAAAAGAAGTTTTAAACATTCCTAAAATAAAGGTAACTGAAAAGTTATTATTCAAAATCAAAAATGGCGCAATTATTGAAAAGTTTTTTGATGAAAATAAGGCATTAATACTAGATAATAATGATAATGAAGTTGCTATTTATCAGACATACGAAAAAGATAATACTAAAGCAAAACCTTATAAAATGCTAAAATAATGGATAAATATCACAATATTACTTGATTTTTAATAAAATATTATGTATTATTATTCATGTGCCAAGTCGTGGTAATAAGACTCTCTGACTTATTACTAGGATTTAGGTGAATATAATAAAAAGGAGGATTAATATGGCTTTAAAACAAGATGATAAATCAGAAATCATTAAAAAGTATAAAACAAACGATAAAGATACAGGATCAACTGAAATTCAAATTGCAATCCTAACTCAAGAAATAAAGCTTTTAACTGAACATCTTTCAATTCATACACATGATCATCATTCTCGTAGAGGATTATTAAAAAAAGTTGGTCGTCGTCGTAATCTATTAAATTACTTAATGAAAAAAGATGTAACTCGTTATCGTGATGTTGTTAAAAAATTAGGATTAAGAAAGTAGGCGCTCTTTTTTTGAGTGCTTTTTATTTTAAATTATGTTATTATTAAAACTAGTGAGGAGATATATATGAATAAAACATTTGAAATTGACTTTAGAGGAAGAATATTAAAAGTAGAAATAGGGGAACTTGCTAAACAAGCAAATGGTAGTGTATTAATTAGATATGGAGATACTGCTATATTAACTGCTGTTACTATGGCAAAAGAAGATACTAATATGGATTTTTTTCCACTTATGGTTTTATACCAAGAAAAATTATATTCAGTAGGCAAAATACCAGGTGGATTTATAAAAAGGGAAGGAAGACCAACTGATAATGCAACTTTAACTGCAAGATTAATTGATCGTCCAATAAGACCGCTGTTTCTTGAAGGATTAAAAAGAGAAATTCAAGTTGTTAATACTGTTCTTTCAGTAGACCAAGATAACAGCCCAGAAATGGCCGCAATGTTTGGTTCATCACTTGCCTTAGGTGTAAGTGACATTCCATTTAACGGACCAATTGCTGGAGTTATAGTAGGTAAAATAGATGATAAATTTATTATCAATCCAACTCCAGAAGAACTTGAAAAAAGTGATATTAATTTAACAGTTGCGGGTACTAAAGACGCAGTTAACATGGTTGAGGCTGGGGCTAAAGAAGTTACAGAAAAAGATATGTTAGATGCTATTATGTTCGGACATGAAGCGATTAAAGAATTAATAGAATTACAAGAAAAAGTAATAACAGAAGTAGGGAAAGAAAAACAAAAAATAGAAATTAAAAAAATAGATGAGGATTTAAATAAAGAAGTTAGAAAAATAGCTTCTGAAAAAATAATTAAAGCAGTTCCAATTAAAGAAAAATTAGAAAGACAAGAAGTAATAGACAACCTAAAAGAAGAGGTAGTAGCAGTTTTTGAAGAAAAATTTAAGGAAGATGATGAAGTACAAGATAAAATAGGGCAAGTTAGAAAAATAATTGCTTCTATTGAAAAAGAAGAAGTTAGAAGATTGATTACTGAAAACAAAGTAAGACCGGATGGAAGAAAGCCAGATGAAATTAGAACACTTGAATCAAAAGTAGACATATTAAAAAGAACTCATGGCTCTGCTTTATTTACTAGAGGGCAAACACAAGCTTTAAGTATAACAACATTAGGAGCGATAGGCGAACATCAAATATTAGATGGACTTGGTGTTGAAGATCAAAAAAGATTTATGCTTCATTATAATTTTCCGCAATTTAGTGTAGGAGAAACTGGAAGATATGGGGCACCAGGAAGACGAGAAATAGGTCATGGTAATTTAGGAGAAAGAGCACTTCTTCAAGTTATTCCAAGCGAAGAAGAATTCCCTTATACAATTAGAGTTGTATCAGAAATATTAGAAAGTAATGGTTCATCGTCACAAGCTTCTATTTGTGCGGGTTGTATGTCTTTAATGGCAGCGGGGGTTCCAATTAAAGCTCCGGTTGCAGGAATTGCAATGGGTCTTATTAAAGATGGTAAAAATTATACTATTTTAACTGATATTCAAGGCCTTGAAGATCATGAAGGAGATATGGACTTTAAAGTAGCAGGTACAAAAAATGGTATATGTGCTTTACAAATGGATATAAAAATAGATGGTATAACAAAAGATATATTAAAAGAAGCTTTGTCTCAAGCAAAAATTGGTCGTATGCAAATCTTAGCTAATATGGAAAAAGCTATAAAAGAACCTCGTAGGGAATTAAGTCCTTATGCACCAAAAATAAAACAAGTTAAAATTAATCCTGATAAAATTAGAGAAGTTATCGGTCGCGGCGGCGAAATGATAGATAGTATTATCGAACAAGCAGGAGGAGTAAAAATTGATATTGAAGATGATGGTAGAGTTGTTGTATATCATACTGATTATGAGATGATAGATAAAGCCATTAAACTTATTGAAGACATTGTGAGAGAAGCAGTTATTGGAGATATCTATACTGGTAAAGTAACTCGTATTGAACCATTTGGTTGTTTTGTAGAATTGTGGCCTGGTTGTGAAGGTATGGTTCATATATCTCAACTTTCAACTGAAAGAGTACAAAAAGTTGAAGATGTTGTAAAAATAGGTGATGAAATAGTTGTTAAAGCAAGAGGGTACGATAAAAAAGGACGACTAGATTTATCTAGAAAAGATGCAATGAAATAAATCCTAAGGATTTATTTTTTTTATGTAAAACTATGTAAAAATATGTAAAAAATATATTTAAAATTAAGGTTATGTTCTATAATAAGAATAGGAGTATGATAGATAGGAGTATGATAGGATGAAAGAAAAAATAAACATCGGTAGAAATGCCTTAATAGTTTCAATTCTTTTAATAGTAATTATTATATTTGTTTTTATATGGGGACCTAAGATAATTAATAATTTGACCAAAAAAGAAATATTAATTGATCAAGAAACTGAATTAAAGAGTGCTGCTATAAAATTATTCGCAAGTAATCCAGAAGCTTTACCACAAAAAATAGGTGAAAAAAGACAAATATCTTTAAAAACATTAAGATATTACAAATATTCTGACAACATATTTGATTCTAATAATAAAGTCTGTGATGAAAATTTATCACATGTAGAGGTTAAAAAAGTTACTGAAGGTAATTATGAATATTATCCGTTTTTAGTTTGTGAAAATTATACAACTACATCTACCTGGAGTGACTGGAGTAACTGGAGTGAAGAAAAGCCAATAACTGTAGGAGATAATACCAAAGTGGAGGAAATGTTAAGATATAACTATGTAAAAAATCTAACTGTTTATGGTGATTTTAGTGATTGGCAAGATTTAGTTTTAAAAGTTAATGAAACAAAAGAATCAAAAGAAGAAAAAGGATATGAATATCAATATCAAACAATATATAGTATGCAAGCTATAAAATGGTTATGGGCTAATAATGGAGGAAGAAATTATGCTTTAGGTTATTATGAATCAGCACCCACTGGTTATCCATATAAGGATAGTAATCTATCAAAAAAACAATATTATTATACTAAAGACATATTTGAATATGCCGGTGGTGGTTCTGGTAAATATTATGTAGAGGGAACTCAACCTTCCCAATTCAAAACAAAAGGTGCATCAAAAAATGAATATAAGTTCACCAGAAAAAACGGAAAAAATTATGCTACTGGCGGTGAAAAAGGTTATTATACTGAAGCTGATGGCAAAAAATTAATCAGTCAAGGATATATAAAAGATGAATCTACTAAATTAGTAAAATATCAATATTATAAAACTAATAATAAAAGAATTAATGGTCAACAAGCAACTGCTAGTGGAGATGGTTATTGGTTGTTATCAGATGCTAATGCATTAGCGGAAGTAAAAAGCGGGAAATATTTTATTGATAAAAATAGTACTAATTATACATTTTGGTATTCCGATAATGGTGTTACTACTTGTAATTTTGGAAGTGCTACAAATGGTGAGATACAAGTTCGTTATAAAAAGAAAAGTAAAACCTATTGTGATTGTTGGAAATATGGTGCAACAAGTAATTATATATGGAAGGATTATAAAAGCTTTACCTCTCCTCAATATAACTTTGTTGGTAGTATTTCCGCAGAATCTCAATATATAATGGATTCATCTAATAGATGGAAAACACAAATTAGTAATACAAACGGAACACAAAGTGGATATTTATATAGAGCTAAAACCTATTATACTAAAGGTAGTTGTACATCTACTCCATTTTATGATAAAGATGGTTCTACTTATGGCAGTTGTACTGAAGCGTTTGGCTGTACTTGTGTTGGACAAGGGTATAAATATGGAGATTTATTAAATACAACCACAGCCGCTATAGATAGTTTAAAAAGTAAAATAACTGATAAAACTCACTTTTCTGATAGTGATATTACAATTGATACATTTGTTAAATATAAATATATAATTAAACAATATAAAAAAGGTACATATGTAAATAGATCATTAAAAGGAACTTGTGGTAGTGGTCAAAAAGAATTCTTTTGTTCAACAGTAGCAGGTAGTGATTGGCAATCATGCGTAGCTGGAATATCAGGGACTAGTGATTATTCATATGAAAGAAGAAATAGAGTATATAATGTATATCAAAAACAATATAAATATGCTGGTGACGGAGCCTATTATAGTGCTAAACCAAGTGGTAGTTGGACTCGTGGAAAAAGCAAAACATATTATAAGTACTATAAAGTTGGTACTGAAAATACTGATTGGGTTGACAAAAAGCCTGATGGAGATGGTTGGACAACCACTACTTCAAGAACTTTATATAAGTATTATAATAAATCTTCTACTAATAGTGGTTGGGTTGACAAACAACCTTCTGGGAATGGTTGGGTATTAAAGAATAAAAAGACTTTATATAAATATTATAATGAATCTTCAAAAGGAGAAACTAAAGAATATTATGCGACTGCTCCTATTGGTTATCCTATAAAAATAGAAAGTTCTAAAAAAATTGTATGGAGTGATTGGTCAACTACTATCCCAAATAGTAATGTAGAACCTAATTCTTATAAACAAAAATTACAAGTACGAAGAAGAATAGTAAGTAGTCAAATTTCTGCCCCTATATTAGAAGAATATGTTACTCAAATAGAATTAGAAAAATTACTAGGTAAAACCTTAGAAGAAATAAAAAATGATCCTTCCATTGATTATGTAACAAAAGTTTTATATAAAACTCAAGAAAGAGATAACTAAAGAAATAGTTTAATACTATTTCTTTTCTTTTCATATAATTAATTAGGTGATTTTATGATTAGAAAGGTATTTGATGTTATTGGAATACTAGTTTTAATATGTTTTAGTTTTTACTATACTGAAAAAGCTGTGTTTTTAATCAGAAAAAAAGATCCTATTATGATAAAAATAGAAGAAGTAAAAACAAATTACAGTGTAGAAGCTACTAACGCCTTAAAAATAAATAATGATAGTATTATACCTGGTTATAATGGTGTTGAAGTAGATATTAATAAAAGTTATTCTAGAATGAAAAAAATAGATAAATTTAATGAAACAATGTTAGTATTTAATGAAACAGTTCCTTCTATATCATCAATGAATAGTAAAAAATATATAGTAGGAGGGAATCCCAGAAAAAACATGATATCCTTAGTATTTAAAGTAAAAGAAACAAGGGAATTAAATAGAATACTAGTTTTATTAAAAAACAAAGATATTGCCGCGTCCTTCTTTGTAGATAATAAGTGGATTGAGGATAATATTAATTTAATATATAAAATTAATAATAACGGTCATACCATTCATAACTATGGTTGTGATAACGATTCAATAAAATGGACTAATAATTTAGTAAGAGAATTAATATATAAAGAACCAAAATACTGTTATACAGAAGAAAAGAATCAAAATATATTAAATATCTGTAGTAAGAATAATATGGGTACTATTATTCCTAATATAATAGTAGAAAACTATCATTTATTTGATGTAAATAAAGTTATAAAAAGTGGTAGTATTATTAGTTTTGATACTAGTAAAACTAGTTTAGAATATTTAATCACGATAATTAATTTTATTAAATATAAAGGTTATAATATAGGTACTATTGATACTCATTTGAGTGAAGAAAGATAATATGTCTTTCTTTTTTTATGTATTTTTGTTATAATTAATTGAATCTTTATCTTGTAATTTAATGAAAGGAGAAAAAATGAGTAAAATAAGATTATTTAGTTTAGGCGGATTAAATGAAAATGGTAAAAATATGTATGTTATTGAAATAGATAATGATATCTTTATTTTTGATGCAGGATTAAAATTTGCAGATGATAATTTATTAGGTATTGATTATATTATTCCTAACTTTGATTATATAAAGAAAAATATAGATAGGATAAAAGGTATATTTTTAACTCATGGTCATGATGATAATATGGGTGCTATTCCTGATATACTAATGGAAATACCTAATATCAAAGTATATGGTACAAAGTTTACTTTAGAAATATTAAGAAGAGAATTGGAAATAGAAAATATTAAATATAATAATTTAATTGAAATAGAACCTCATAAAAAAATAGATTTCAAACCTAATAGTATATTTCCTATTAGAATGACACACTCTATTCCAGATAGTGTAGGGTATGTTTTAAATACATCAGATGGCGCAATCTTTTATACAGGTGATTTTGTCTTTGATCCTACTATGATTGGTTCATATCAAACCGATATAGGAAAACTTGGATATATTGGCAAACAAGGAGTATTGTGTTTACTTGCAGAATCAACATATGCGTCTAAAGAAGGACATACTAGTCCTAATCATCGTATTAAACCATTATTAGTAGAAACATTCACTAGGTATGAAGATAAAAGAATTATTTTTACTGTGTTTTCAGCACATATTCATCGTATTCAAGAATTATTTGATCAAATAATGGTTACTAACCGCAAAGTAGTAATTATGGGTAAAACCTTACAATATATGATTAATAAAGCTATGGAAATGAATTATATAACTTTTGATAAATCTAAAATAGGTGATTTATCTAATATAAATGATAAAGATTCAGTTATATTGATTTCTAATGAAAGAGAAAAGCCATATGCTCATCTTGAAAAAATAATTAACGGTTACGATAAATATATTACTATTAAACCAGATGATTTAGTTGTTATTGCGCAAACGACTGAAGAAGGTAATGAAAAAGCAGAAGCTGTTATTATGGATGAAATTGCGAAAATAGGAGCTGATGTAGTCACTTTATCTAGAAAGAGAAATTTATTATATCATGCCTCTAGAGAAGATTTAATGTTAATGTTAAACTTAATTAGCCCTAAATACTATTTTCCTGTAAAAGGAGAATATCGTCGTCAATATGATAATGCAAGGGCAGCTGAAGATGTTGGGATGAAACCAGAAAATATTTTATTAAAACAAAATGGTGATATTGTAGAGTTTATTAATGGTAATTTAGTAGAATCTTTTGATCATATTGATATTAATGAAATACTAATTGATGGGAAAAATACTGGGGATATTGGAGAACTTGTTTTAAAAGATAGAGAAATGCTTAGTAAAGATGGTATTATGACAATAAGTGCTACTTTAGAAAAGAGAACAAAACAAGTATTAGCGGGACCAGAAATATTAACAAGAGGATTCATTTATGTTAAAGATAATACTGAAATAATTAAAGAAGCCGAAAAAATATCTCTTGAAGTAATAAAAGAAAATACTAATAATAATTATATTGATTATAATAAAGTTAAAAATGGTATTAGAGATAAATTAGGCAAATATTTATATAAAGAAACTGGCTGTAACCCTATGATTATAACTGTTATTGGAGAGGTATAAAAACCCCTTTAACAGTTTTTTTATTTTATATATTATGTTATAATCTATTATAGAGGTGGCATAGATGGCTAAGAAGAAAAAACGTAGAAATGAAAAAGAAAAGAAGTTTAAATATCATAGAGAACTAAATGGTTTATTATTGATATTAATTGCGGTTATTGGCTTAGGCGGCTATGGTATAATTGGGAATCTAATAAATAATTTTGCGATATTTTTAGTTGGTACTTATTGTAAACCATTATTAGTTTTAATTTTTATTCTTGGAACATATATAACTATAAAAAGAGATTGGCCTACATTCTTTAATAGTAAATTAGTAGGATTATATTTATTCATTGTAGGCATTTTAGTATTAGCTCATATTGATTATGTATTAATTAATGATATTAAAGTTGTTGATATTTTCAAAGAGACAATAAATGATTTTATGGCTGCGACAAAAAGCCCATCATTAATTCAAGGTGGAGGAATAATTGGAGCTATTTTTTCGACTTTATTTGTTAAAATGTTTGCGATTGAAGGAACAAAGATAGTAACTTATGCATTAATGATTTTTGGTTTCGTAGCCTTTACTGGAATATCTTTAATTGATAGTATTAAGTGGTTTATTCAAAAAGTAAAAAATGTAGCAAATCGTGAAAAGAATAAAGAAAAAATAAATCAAGCTGAAAATAAGTTTGAGAAAGATAATAAAGTAATCATTTCTAGTTTAGATGAATTAAATGAAATTAAAGATGAAAAGAAAGAAGTAAAACCCGTAGATCTAATAAAGCAGTCTTATGGTAATGGTTATCAATTACCACCACTTTCTATTCTTTCACTGCCCAAAAAAGGTAATACTAGTTATAATAGAGAATCTATAGAAAATACTACTAAAACGTTAGAAAAAACATTTGAAGACTTCGGTCTTAGTGGCAAAGTAGTTAATGTCCGTATAGGTCCTGCGGTTACTCAATATGAAATGGAGCTAAAGGCAGGGACTAAAGTTAATAAAGTAATAGGTATATATAAAGAATTAACTCTAGCTTTGGCAGCTACTAAAGATGTGAGAATACAAGCTCCTATTCCCGGGAAAAATACTATTGGGATTGAAATACCAAATAGTGAGACATCGCCTGTATTATTAAGAGAAATATTAGAAAATATACCTAGTAGTAGAACTAATAGTAGATTAATAGTGGCTTTAGGTAAGGATATTATGGGAAGACCAATGTTTGCTGAAGTGGATAAGATGCCTCATTTATTAGTCGCTGGAGCTACTGGTTCTGGTAAATCTATATGTATTAATAGTATGATAGTGTCACTTCTTACTAAAGTAAAGCCAGAGGAAGTAAAACTATTATTAATTGATCCTAAAAAAGTAGAACTAAGTGTATTTGAAGGAATTCCGCATTTAATCGCACCTGTTGTAACAGATCCTAAAAAAGCATCTCTTGCTTTACGTAAAGTAGTTACTGAAATGGAACAACGTTATGTTTTATTTAATAAAAGTAAAACTAAAAGCATAGCGGGTTATAATGTATATGTAGAAAATCAAAATAAAACTTTATCTGAATCCGAAAAATTATCTAAACTCCCTTATATAGTTGTTATTATTGATGAACTATCTGATTTAATGTTAGCGGCAGCTAAAGAAGTAGAAGATGCTATTTTGAGAATAGCACAAATGGCTAGAGCAGCAGGCATTCATTTAATAGTTGCAACTCAAAGACCATCTACCGATGTTATTACTGGTTTAATAAAAGCTAATATCCCATCAAAAATAGCTTTTACAGTAAGTAATGGAATAGACTCTAGAACAATACTTGATATGATGGGAGCTGAAAAGTTACTTGGTAAAGGCGATATGTTATTTAAACCAATGGATGAAAATACACCAATTAGAATTCAAGGGGCTTTTGTTTCCGAACAAGAAGTAAAAAGTATTGTTGATTTTGTTTCTCGTCAACAAGATGCTGAATATGATACTCGTTTAATAGAACTTAACGAAGATGAAGTCAAAACGCATAATACCCAAGACGAAGAATATGAAGAACCATTATATGATGAAATAGTAGAATTTATTATTAAAGAACAAAAAGCTTCAGCTTCTTTTCTACAAAGACGTTTTCATTTAGGTTATAACAGAGCGGCTCGTATTATTGATTTATTAGAAGAAAGAGGTATTGTTGGGCCTCAAAATGGTTCTAAACCAAGAGAAGTGTTAGTTAAATTAGAAGAAGATAATAAATAAATTCCTTTTTTATGACTATCTAAGATGTGTCAAGAGGTAATATTTCTAATAATAAAACACGACAAAAAGAACAACAAAGTTGCATTATTTAGAAAAAGTAATATAATATAGTTATTGAAAGAGGGAATTAGA
>Ga0265293_10011540_pt1 | contig 11986 bp, 8 predicted proteins | sample Munlanlewell138R_FD_192505 | JGI IMG/M metagenome (GOLD analysis project Ga0265293, IMG submission 192505) | Leachate microbial communities from a municipal landfill in Southern Ontario, Canada - Leachate well 138R | ecosystem: Engineered > Solid waste > Landfill > Unclassified | place: Canada... | reverse complement strand
ATTTGCAGCTTGCCCTTGAAGCTGGAGCCGGTTTAGTGAATGACTTTTCAGATCTGCAAATACAATTGGCAGATGCTGATATTTGCCTGGATGGATTTTTTGGAACCGGTCGCAGCCGTCCGATTGATGGAGATTATAAATCTATTCTGCATTCTGTAAATTCCGTGAAAGCCAGGCGCGGAGGCTTGCTAACCATTGCCATCGATGTTCCTTCCGGAATAGATGGTGATACCGGCGCAGTTGATCCTGAGGCGTTTATTGCCGACTATACTCTAACCCTTGGATACCCCAAGCTTGGTTTATACAATTGTGATTCTGCCGTGACAGTTGTTGGAGAGATAGCGATATTGGATATAGGCATTCCTGCTGATATTGGAGTGGCTGCCGATATCGAGCTTGTCGATTGGCGGAAAGCGATCCAGATTGTTCCCCGGCGGCCAATGAATGCCCATAAAGGTACTTCTGGCCGGTTGCTGGTAGTTGCTGGTTCGGATCGATACCCGGGTGCTGCCTTTCTTTCTGCTGCTGGTGCAATCCGGTCAGGGGCAGGATTGGTTACCCTGGCTATTCACCGTAGTTTGCAGGGTGCAATTGTGTCTCTTCTTCCTGAGGCTACTTATCTTCCGCTTGATGAATTAACCCCCGGGATCATTTCCAGCCAGGCTGCAAGTATGGCGCAAGCCTCGTTGGAAGGGTATGCAGCACTTTTGGCTGGTTGCGGGATGGGCCAAACGCGTGAATCTGGCGAGTTAATCTGCTCGCTGGTCAAACAGGTTAAGAAGTACAAACTGCCATTCGTGCTGGATGCTGATGGATTAAATATACTGGCAACCACTCCCGGGTGTTTTAAGAGTATGCCTTCCGGCGGTATACTTACTCCTCATCCGGGTGAAATGGGGCGCCTGTGTGGTTTAAATATAGCCCAAATTCAATCTGATCGTATTGGAATAACCAGCCGAAAAGCCCGTGAATGGAATCAGGTTATAGTACTAAAAGGAGCTTATACGGTAATAGCCAGTTATGATGGCCAGGTGAAGGTCAATCCTTATCCAAATCCGGCTCTGGCTTCTGCTGGTACCGGAGATGTGCTGGCAGGGATTATAAGCGGATTGCTGGCTCAGGGGCTTAAAAGTTTTGACGCAGCCTGGCTGGGAGTGTATCTCCACTCTCGGGCAGGTATTGAAGCTGCTCGGGATTTCGGTAGTATTGGAGTACTGGCAAGCGATCTACTGCCTCTTTTGCCGATAATCCTCAAATCCCTGGCTGAGCCAATTAAACTGGAGGAATAAATATGCTGCTTGCGATAGATATCGGTAATACGGAAACCAATTGGGGCGTGTTTAAAGGTGATATTCTTGAAGCTCGTTGGAGTACTGCCACCGTAATAAATCGAACCATGGATGAATATCGCATATTACTGAATCAGCTTTTGGCTACTCAAAACATCAATACGGGACATGTTCAAAGTGCCGTTATGTGCAGCGTAGTTCCACCGCTAACCGGAATATTTGAAGAAATGCTTGCCGGAATTGCTGGAGATGATACTTTGACAGTTGGGGCGGGAATTAAAACCGGGATCAGGATTCGTATGGACAATCCCAGAGAAGTCGGCGCTGACCGTATAGTTAATGCAGTAGCAGCTCGTTCTTTATATTCGGGTGCTGTTATTGTGATTGATATGGGAACCACAACGACATTCGATGTGATATCAGCAGAGGGTGATTATCTTGGCGGGGCAATTGCGCCGGGTTTAAAAATCGGGGTCGAAACTCTATATAGCCGAACGGCTGTATTGCCACGGGTTGAAATTTCAAGGCCAGAAAAAACAATCGGCACCAATACTATTGCTGCAATGCGCTCGGGTCTGGTTTTCGGCCATGCAGCTATGGTAGAAGGCTTGGTAAAACGGATAAAAAAGGAATTGGGTCATGACGCGACTGTTGTTGCTACCGGCGGCTTGTCGGCAATAATAACACGAGAAACAGACTCAATAGATATTATAAACACTGATTTGACACTTACCGGATTAAAGCTTGTCTACAAGATGAATACAGAGGTATCCGGCTAAGACGTTATTATTCTCATATTGGGAGGAGCATATGCTCGAAGGAAAAGAAGTTGTATTGGGGATAACCGGTAGCATAGCTGCTTATAAGGGAGCTGACATTGCCTCTAAGCTCAGCCAGGCGGGTGCGGCGGTTAACACCGTGCTGACTGAATCGGCTACCAGGTTTATTTCACCACTTACGTTCGAAAGCATTACCGGAAAAAAAGCGCTTGCAGGTCTTTGGGAGAATATGCCTGGAATAACACATATCACTATGGCAGAAAACGCCGATATCGTGCTCATAGCCCCAGCAACTGCTAATACTATAGCCAAGCTTGCAAATGGAATTGCAGATGACATGCTCTCCTGTACTGTCCTGGCGACGCGTGCCCCGGTTATTATTGCGCCTGCTATGCATACTGCCATGTACGAAAATCCGGTGACACAAAAGAATCTGGATCGGTTAAAAGAGCTTGGTTTTATTATCGTTGAACCTGGTGAAGGACGACTGGCTTCGGGAGGTTACGGTAGGGGCAGGTTGGCAGAGACGGACATTATTACCGGCACTGTGAAATGGGTTTCCTCCAAAGACGAAGACCTGGCTGGAAAAAACCTCGTAATAACCTCCGGCGGTACTCGAGAACCTGTGGACCCTGTACGTTATCTGGGTAATCGGTCTTCCGGTAAAACAGGTTATTTTTTAGCTACAGCAGCCAGAGACCGAGGAGCCAGGGTTAAACTTATTACAACCTGCAAACCTTTTGGCGAAGTTGTCGGTATCGACGTAGAGTACGTGGAGACCGCTACCGAAATGCTGGTTTCGGTGAATCGGGCGATCAAGAGTGCTGATTGCCTCATTATGGCTGCTGCGGTTGCCGATTATCGTCCGGCAGAAATCCATAGCAGTAAAATTAAAAAGAAAACTGCGGATATGGATATCAGGCTGGTTGCTACTACTGATATCCTGGCACAAGCCGGGGGCAGTATTTTACGAGTCGGCTTTGCTGCAGAGACAAATAACCTGGAACAGGGCGCTCGTGAGAAACTAGTCTCCAAAAAGCTTGATCTGGTAGTAGCTAATGACGTCACTCAGCCGGACGGAGGTTTTGGATCCGATAGTAACCAGGTAACACTCTTTTTCAAAGATGGTACAGTTGAAAAACTCCCTTTAATGCCAAAGAGCATTCTTGCTCATCGTATCCTGGATTCACTCCGTCTGCCTGGTTAGCCGAATGCAGGTTTCTGATTGAATAAAATACGGTTGGTAAGCAGCAATATGCTTCTGATGTCCTATAAAATTAACCCGGCTTCTAAGTTATTACAAACCATCCGGGTGCAAAATCGCTTCATTAGAAGGTACAATGTAAGTTCATGTTTCAAATTAAGACGAGGGTGATAAATGACTGAAAATAAAATCCGCCAAATGCCTACAGCCTATAATCCATCTGATAGTGAGCATCGCTGGTATCAGTTTTGGCTGGAAAATGGCTATTTCAAGCCGGTGATCGATCCCTCAAAACAGCCCTTTACAATCATAATGCCGCCGCCCAATGTTACCGGTGAATTGCATGTTGGCCATGCCCTTACCGCTACGCTTCAGGATATTATGATTCGCTGGCATCGCATGAAAGGTGACGCTGCTTTGTGGCTTCCTGGGGTTGATCATGCTGGCATAGCTACCCAGGTAATGGTGGAAAAACAACTTGCCAGAGAAGGCCTTAACCGGCACGAGATCGGCCGCGAAGAGTTTTTAAAGCGTACCTGGGAATGGGTCAATAAAATTCGTGGCGCGATCACCAGACAGCATACGAGACTGGGCATTTCCTGTGATTGGTCGAGGGAAGTGTTCACGCTTGATCAGGGTCCGTGCAAGGCGGTAAGAACGACTTTCTATAATCTGTATAAAGAAGGGCTCATATATCGAGGCGAACGTATTACCAACTGGTGCCCAAGGTGCGCAACTGCTCTTTCCGATCTTGAAGTTAATCACCAGGAGCTGGCGGGTAATCTTTATTACGTCCGCTATCCAGTCAGTGGAGAAGAGGGAAGTTACCTGATGGTAGCAACTACACGTCCGGAAACTATGCTGGGAGATTCAGCAGTGGCTGTAAATCCGGCAGATGAACGTTTTACCAGATTTATCGGTAAGAAACTGATACTTCCACTTGTCGGCAGGATAATACCCGTAGTAGCTGATGATGTGGTAACTACCGATTTTGGAACTGGTGCGGTAAAGGTAACGCCGGCTCACGATCCGGTTGATTTTGAAATTGGCCAACGCCATAATCTTGAAATTATAAATATCCTAAACCGGGATGCCACTTTGAATGAAAAAGCCGGCAAGTACGCCGGATTGGATATCGCTAAAGCTCGAAAACAGGTGGTGGCTGAGCTCGAAGACGCTGGATTGCTGGTAAAAGTTGAGCCATACAGTCATTCTGTTGGCCATTGCCAGAGATGTTCATCGGTTGTTGAACCTATTGTATCCAGGCAATGGTTTGTTACTATGGAACCGCTTGCTCGTCCGGCAATAGAAGTAGTTAATGATGGGCGCATCACTATTATACCGGAGCGGTTTAATAAGGTTTATCTTAACTGGATGGAAAATATTCGGGATTGGTGCATCAGCCGCCAGCTTTGGTGGGGGCATCGCATACCGGTTTGGTATTGCCAGGATTGTAGTGAGGTTATCGTCAGTATCGAAGATGCAACCACCTGCCCCAAATGCGGTTCGTCATCTCTCCAACAGGATGAAGATGTGCTGGACACCTGGTTTTCCTCGGCTCTTTGGCCGCACTCTACTCTGGGGTGGCCGGATGAGACAGAAGATTTTAAGTATTTTTATCCTACATCTGTCATGGAAACAGCTTATGACATCCTCTTTTTCTGGGTAGCCCGCATGATAATGATGGGATTAAAAAATACCGGCCAGATACCTTTCAAGCTTGTTTATCTGCATGGTCTGATCCGGGATGAGAAGGGTGAGAAGATGAGCAAAACCAGGGGCAATTCTATTGATCCCCTGAAAGTGGTTGAGGAATATGGAGCATGTGCGCTCCGTTTCGCCGTTTCGACTGGTACTGCGCCAGGGAATGACACCAAGCTCTCTGCCAACAAGCTCGAAGCCGGGAGGAATTTTGCTAACAAGCTATGGAATGCTACCCGTTTTGTTATTCGCAGCCTGAATGAGGCAGAGAGAACCGCTCCGACCAGTTTGAGTTCGATGCCCCCGGAAGACAGGTGGATTCTCAGCCGTTTGAATCGGGTTATAGCTACCACCAACCGGCTGATGGAGGAATACCAGTTCGGCGAAGCCCTTCGCGAGGTTCATGATTTTCTGTGGGGTGAATACTGTGACTGGTATCTGGAAATAACCAAAATCAGGCTGAAAGAAGACACTAGCCCATCGCCGTTACCAGTCTTATTGCAGGTATTAGAAGTGTCTTTACGCTTGCTGCATCCGTTTATGCCATTTATAACCGAAGAGCTCTGGCAGCAGCTTAAACAGGTCAAGCCGGAGCTTGGGCGAGGTTTACCCTCTATCATGATCAGTGATTATCCCCGGGCGGACGAGTCTGCTCTGGATGAAGGAGCTGAAGAGCTGGTTGGTACGCTCATAGAAATAATCCGTTCCATCCGCAACTTGAGGAACGAGCATAATGTTGAACTGTCACATATAGTGGATGTCAAGGTTTTTGCTCACACTCGTACCCGGGAACTGAAAGCATATTCGCCGGTTATCCGATTCCTGGCACGGGCAACCCCGATGTTTTTTGAGAAAAGGGAGGAAATTTCTAGCGAAGATGATATTGTTAGCGTAGGCGAAAAAGCTGATATTGCCGTGCCTTTAAAAAGCCTGGTGGATGTGGAAAAGGAAAAAGCGCGGCTCTCTAAAGAAATCGCATTATTGGAAGTAGACGTGGAGCGTCTTACCGGGCGTCTTGCCGATGAAAAGTTTATTACTCGTGCACCAGCAGCAGTAGTGGATAAAGAAAAAGCGAATCTTCAGGCTCGCAGTGAAAAGCTGGAAAAGCTTAAAGCTGAGTTGGCGAGGCTTTAAGCAGGATTATTATAAAAAAGGCCGCTGTGTAAAACAGCGGCCTTTTTACTTTAACCAGTTAACCTAGTCTTCCCACTCGCCGTGATTACCCGACTTCGAGAAACAAAAAGCCAGTACACCTATTATAATCAACCAGCCAACGATGGCCGAGGCAATAGCTGCTCCTGTCATTTATTTGTCCCCCTTCTTGCGAGATTTTAATAAGCTGAGGCCTATGCTGATAAGCAAAGTTATTAGTAGAATACCCCATATCCAGAGAGATCCCAGGCCATATCCACCATACTCTGTCTTGGATGAATCCCACAGATAGGCTAGGTCCTGAACGAAACCTCCGTATATAACACAAAAAAGCAGTCCCAGAGGAACTACCAGTTTTAACAGCCAGTTCCACCACGGACCTACTTTGATATCAGAGGTTGAGTTCAAATGCAGCCGTAATTTGTCGGCTCCAAACTTCCAGCCTATTACTAATGTTGCCAGCAGGCCGGTGATAATCAGGCCATAGAAAGATACTGAGCGATCAACGATGTCTAACCAGTACAAGCCCGCTTGCGTGCAATATAAAAGACTGGTTAGGAATCCAACTACACATACCCAAAACGTTGTCTTTTTTACACTCCAACCGAATTTATCAGTTAAAGGAGCGATGACGCCGCCGTGGGCCAGGAAGAAAGCAGAGTCTACGCCGATAGTAAACAAGCTCAGGAAGAACAGGATTCCAACAATGGCGTTGCCGCCAGGCATCATAGAGACCGCTGCCGGATAGGTGACAAACGCAAGTCCTAAGCTATTTGTGCTTACATCTGACATAGGGATATTTAAACCTTGTACCAGGAAACCGACTACGCTGAATACAGCAAAACCTGACAAGAAAGCGGTTCCAAGGTCGCCAAAGGAAGCAATGACGGTGCTGTTAGTTATATCGGCTTTCTTGGCCACCCAGCTTCCGTAGGCGAACATACCAGCCATACCTACTGACAAGCTAAAGGCCACCTGGCTTGCGGCACCGAACCATACATCCGGATTAGTCAATTGTGAAAAATCTGGTGACAGGTAGCTGTTAAGTCCTTCCATAGCACCTGGTAGAGTCATACCCCGTACGGTAACTGCAACCAGCAGAATCCATGGAAGAATTACAAACAAGATATGCCATTTGCCTGATGCTTCTGCGCCACGGTAGATCGAAAAGAACATTACCGCCCAAACTAACAGCAGACATACTACTGTTAGCCACATAATAGAGCCAAAGTCTCCTAAACCACTGGATAGCTGGAGAATTGTGTCGTAAAAGAAACCATTAGCTGCTTCTGCGCCTGCTCGACCGGTACCCCACTCCATTGTAACAGAGCTGATAACAAATCTCAGCGACCAGGCCAGAATAACAGCGTAATAACCAACTATAAGAAAGGCGACCGTTGCAGGCCACCAACCGAGCCATTCCCATTTCTTGCCAATTCCTTCAAATACTCCGGGCGCGCCTTTTTGAAAATAACGGCCCATGCCAAATTCCATCATTAACCATGGAATACCAAACAAAACGACGCATACCAGATAAGGTATAAGAAAGGCGCCTCCACCATACTCTTGTACCAAGTACGGGAACCGCCAGACATTTCCCAGCCCAATGGCTGAACCGATTGCCGCAAAAATGAAAGTGGCTTTGTTAGACCATCTGTCACGTACTGCTTCCGCCAAGTTGTTCCTCCTTTCATAAATCAGATATTTTTTAATAGAGGGACCAAGCCAAGATTAAATAATTAGACTATCGGTTATGTGCACACCCCCTTTTTATAAAGTAATAACCACCATTTGGGTGTATGTTGATATGCCAATTAATCTAAGGATTTGCTTCTTTGCTCGTAGAGACGGGCGCAGGGGCAAATGTAAAAGGCATTGTAACCACATATCAGCTTCAATGTCAATATTATTGAGCCGTAAAATTACTAATTAGTTGGGTTACAATTTTTGTAAGGGTGGGTAAATCTGTATTTGTATCGATTATTTCATGCGCATACTTTCTGCGTTCTCTATCTTTTATCTGCTCCTTGATGCGCACAAGCGCTTCCTGCCTGGGGATTCCGCGCTTTTCCAGCCTGGCAAGCCTGGTTTCCAGAGATGCTTCGGTTACCCATATTGTGTCGACAAGGTCTTGCCAGCCGGCTTCTATGAGCAACGGCGCTTCGATAACCAGTAGTCTATGCTTTGCTTTTGATAAAGATTTGATTAATTCCTCTATTTGTCTGCGGATCAATGGGTGTAACAGCCGGTTTAGAAACCTGGTTTCATAGCGGGAAATGAAAACTCTCTTTGCCAGTTCTTCGCGGTTGATAATGCCATCTGTCTGGATGATTCCGGCCCCAAAACGTTTCACCAGGTGGTTTTTCACAGCCTGGTTTTCCTCCAATATTCGATGGCCAACCTTGTCTGCATCGATAACCTGCGCACCCAGCTCGGCAAGCATAGCTGCGACCGTGCTTTTCCCGCTGCCTATACCCCCCGTTAATCCGATAATTTTCATCTTGTTCATACTGTGGCAAGTCTATCCATTTACGCGATTCCAGTCAAGGGGAATTTTGGAAAATACCTTGACAATAATCTGCTAGAATGCTAAATTGAATTAGCAATCTAAGCATGAGATTGCTAATTTGTTTGAGGGCACTAATTTGTTACGTCCAAGAACCGCCAGGGTACTTAATTCGATAGTTAGCCAGTATATAGAAACTGCCATGCCGGTTTCCTCGTCTGCGGTACTTGCTGGCATTGATCTTGGCGTGTGTTCGGCTACTATTCGTAATGAAATGGCTTCCCTTGAGGAAGCGGGCTACATAACTCGCCACCATCATGCTGCAGGCAGCGTCCCTATGGATAAAGGCTATCGATATTATGTCGGTTCATTGGCACATATCGGTCTTCCAGTAGTAGAGCAATTGCTGATCAATCATCTCTTTCACCAGGTTGAAGACGAGATTGAGGAATGGATGGAGCTGGCTTGCACATTGCTGGCACAGCAGGTGCGCAGTATTGCCATGGTGACCCGTCCTACGGCGCCGGCAACCCGCTTCAAACACATGGAGCTGATTGCTCTTCAGTCGAACCTCGCCTTGCTGGTGCTGGTGCTTGAAGGGGCACGTGTCAAGCAGCAATTGCTTAATCTGGATCAGGCAATTAACCAAGAAGAACTGTCTGTGATTGCCAATAAACTGAGCAGTGCTTATAAGGGTAAAATAACTCACCAGATATCTGCAAGTAGTGGAGATCTCAACCCTATAGAAATGGCGGTGACTGAAATTATAATACGGCTTATGCAAGCCGAAGGTCGGGCAGGACAGAAAGAATCATTTGTAGATGGACTGCCGTATCTTCTCGGCCAACCAGAATTCAACCGGGGGGAGAATTTGAGTAGTGTGCTGAACCTGGTGGAGCAAAAACGGCTTATTGAACTGATGAATGCAGTTAGCAGTCCTGGTCATCAGGTGGATGTTCTTATTGGGCAGGAGAATATAGTAGAAGATGCCCATGACTTCAGCCTGGTAATGAGTAGGTACGGTGTGCCCGATGAGTTTACCGGAACCATCGGAGTAGTAGGCCCCAAACGTATGCAATATCCCAAGGTAATTGCACTTGTTGGCTACCTTTCTCTTGTCATGAGCAAGCTGGTAGCCGAGCTTTATGGCAGGGATCTCTCCGGACTAAATGAAGCAGACCATCAGAATTAGAACAGAAAGCGCCTATGAAGGAGATTATAATTTGAAACAGGAAAAAGATCACCGGGAGCTTGAGAACGATAAAACTCGTGATACCCCGATACCGGCTGGTGAGCCAGGGGCAGAAGCAGTGAAGCCCATTTCGGCCGAAGAAATGCTAAGAACAGCCGAGGAGAAGGCAAATGAATACCTCACCCGGCTACAAAGAGCGCAGGCAGATTTTATTAATTTTAAACGTCGCGTAGAACAAGAGCGTTCTGATTATGTGCGCCAGGCAGGTGCAGATATTATTCTGGGAATTCTTCCGGTTCTGGATGATATTGACCGTGCCCTTGAAGCAGTTCCCGGGGATATTATTAATCATCCCTGGGTCGAAGGAGTCAGGCATATAAGCCGTAAGCTGCATTCCGAGCTTGAAGCCCGGGGTTTGCAGAAAATGGAAGCCAGGGGAAAAGTGTTTGACCCTAATGTTCATGAGTCGGTGGCACTCGCTCAAGGGAAAGAAGATATCGTGATCGAGGAAATTAAACCTGGCTATATGCTTTATGACCGGGTGCTGCGACCTTGCAGTGTTATAGTTGGCAACGGTGAATCAGTGCCGTGTTCTGAAGCAGAGAACAAAAATAAAAGAACACAAAATTAAAAATACAGATTTTATTTGAGGAGGCAAATGCATACATGGCAAAAGCAATTGGTATAGATCTGGGAACGACTTTCTCCTGCATGGCAGTGATGGAAGGCGGGGAGCCAACCGTAATTCCCAATGCAGAAGGTAACAGGACTACTCCTTCTGTGGTGGCAGTTTCCAAAAATGGAGAAAGATTGGTTGGCCAGGTTGCCAAACGTCAGGCGACTACTAATCCGGATAATACAATATATTCCATCAAACGTTTTATGGGGCGTAAATGGAATGATCCCGCCGGCAGGGAGTTGCCAGTTGGGGAAGACGCCAAGCGCAAAACCTATAAAATATCCCAGGCTGCTAATGGCGATGTTAGGGTAGCTATGGGAGGTAAGGACTACTCACCACCCGAGATTTCGGCTATGATCCTGCAAAAACTCAAGACAGATGCGGAAGCGTACCTGGGGGAAAAAGTTACTGAAGCGGTAATAACTGTTCCGGCATATTTTAATGATTCGCAACGCCAGGCAACCAAGGACGCAGGTGAAATTGCCGGCTTGAAAGTACTGAGGATAATCAACGAGCCAACAGCTGCATCGTTATCTTATGGTTTGGACAAGAAAGGCGATGAGACAATAGCTGTTTATGACCTGGGTGGCGGTACATTTGATATTTCTATTCTGGAAATCGGAGACGGTACTTTCCAGGTAAAGTCAACCGCTGGCGATACCCACTTGGGTGGTGATGACTTCGATCAAAGAATTGTTGATTGGTTGATCGAAGAGTTCAAGAAAGACCAGGGGATCGATTTGAGCAAGGACAAAATGGCTCTTCAGCGCCTGCGTGAGGCCGCCGAGAAAGCAAAATGCGAGCTTTCTACTGTTCAGCAGACTGATATCAATTTGCCGTTCATTACTGCCGATGCTTCTGGCCCCAAGCACCTTAATTTTAATTTGACACGGGCAAAGTTGGAACAAATGGTAGCTGACCTGGTTGATAAAACCATGGAACCCTGCAAACAGGCACTCAAAGACGCTGGCAAAACCAGCGCCCAGGTTGATGAGGTAATCCTGGTTGGCGGTCAAACTCGTATGCCCCTCGTTCAACAAAAAGTAACTGAGTTCTTTGGCAAAGAGCCCCACAAAGGGGTTAATCCGGATGAAGTCGTTGCTATAGGAGCTGCGATACAGGCGGGTGTGTTAAAGGGTGATGTGAAAGATGTTCTACTGCTAGATGTAACGCCGCTTACCCTGGGCATTGAGACTTTGGGGGGAGTCATGACTCCGCTTATTACCCGTAATACGACCATTCCGACTTCAAAGAGCCAGGTATTCTCTACTGCCTCGGATAACCAGCCCAGCGTGGAGATACATGTATTACAGGGTGAGAGGTCAATGGCAAACGATAACCGTACACTCGGTCGTTTTATGCTGGATGGAATTCTGCCAGCCCCCAGGGGTGTTCCCCAGATCGAGGTTACGTTTGATATCGATGCGAATGGTATTTTAAATGTAGGTGCTGTAGATAAAGGAACCGGAAAACAGCAGAAGATC
>Ga0265293_10011539_pt1 | contig 11987 bp, 11 predicted proteins | sample Munlanlewell138R_FD_192505 | JGI IMG/M metagenome (GOLD analysis project Ga0265293, IMG submission 192505) | Leachate microbial communities from a municipal landfill in Southern Ontario, Canada - Leachate well 138R | ecosystem: Engineered > Solid waste > Landfill > Unclassified | place: Canada... | reverse complement strand
CGGAGTGAGAGAGGTCGTCTTTATGATCGTTTCCGTGATCGTATCGTATTTCCTATCCGCGATGTGAGCTCTAACGTAATTGCTTTTACCGCTCGTATTAATCCAGATAAGGCGAAGCCAAGTAGTGGTGCAAAGTATATTAATAGTCCACAAACAGATTTATATGATAAGAGTCGAGTGCTCTTTGCCCTTGATCAAGCTAAGAGGGCAATTAAAGATAGAGGATTTACAATTGTAGTAGAAGGACAAATGGATGCGATTGCGTGTCATCAACATGCTTTTAGTAATACGGTAGCTTCTTCGGGAACCGCTTTAACTGAACTGCAATTATTATTACTGAAACGTTTTAGTAATAATCTAATCCTATCTTTTGACATGGATAGCGCTGGTCAATTAGCAGCTGATCGTGGTATTAAAGAAGCTTTACGTTTAGATATGAATGTGAAGGTTATTATTTTACCTAAGCAATATAAAGATCCAGATGAATGTTTACGTGCTAACCCTGAAGATTTTAAACAGGCAGTGATTAATGCTAAGCCATTTTTAGAATATTATTTCAATAAATTGAAGGAAGGGCGAGATTTACGTCAAGTGAGAGATAAAAAGGCAATTGCTCAAGCGATGCTTGATATGATTGCTCGTTTGTCTAATAAAATTGAACAAGATTATTGGTTGAAGCGTTTAGCGGAAAATTTAGAGATATCAGAGGCGGCTTTAAGAGAAAGTCTACCGCAATATCAACAGCAGGGTGGGTCTTTATCTAAACAAAGTTTAGAAAAAACTAGCGCCGCTTTATCCGCTGCTATTCCTGAGCAGATTAATCGAGCTGATAGATTATCAGAGTTATTGTTAGCAATTTTACTTAAAGCTCCTGATTTTATCCTCTATTGCAGCTCTCATTTAGAAACTGAGGACTTAAGCGGCGAAAAAAATCAAGCATTTTACAAGAACTTGATTATCTACTATAATAAGTTTGCCGTGCTTGACTACGACTCTTTTTGCTTATATTTGCAAGAACAGCAGGATGCTAGTGCGGATATTTGCGCCCGTTTAGCATTACTGGGAGAAAAAGATTATTATAATTACGACACTACTGCTTTGAAGTTAGAGCTAACTAAGATCATTTTAGATTTGAAAAAATTCTCACTCAAGAGAAAAATCAAACAATTACAAGATCAATTAGCAACAGCTGAGGCAGGTGGTGAAGAGGAAAATTTAAATCTTTTATTGACGGAAATAAAAAATTTGTCGGATGAGCTTAACTCTCTCCAATCTCTTTAAATATTTATGGCTATTGTCAAAAAAACAACTAAAAAGAAAGTTGCTGGCGTCAAAAAAGTAGTGCCGAAAAAAAATACAGTCAAGAAATCTGCTGCGCCTAAGAAAAAAAATGTTAAGAAAGAGGCAGCTAAAAAGAAAGTAGCGGTGAAAAAGGTTGTTAATAAGAAACAAGCTAGCAAAAAAGTAACACCTAAGAAAAAAGTAAGTGCTAAAAAAACAGCAGCAATTTTACCTACACGTGAAGTAGTTAGGCCTAGTATTGATCAGTTGAATAAAATTTTAGAAAAAGGCAGAATGCGTGGCTTTGTAACCGAAACTGAATTATTATATATCTTTCCTGAAGTGGAAGAATATGTTTATGAATTTGATGTTTTTTTAGGTGATTTGCAAAAAAATGGTATTCGTATCGCTGAAGACTCTGGTCGTATTTTAGATGTGCAGGAGAAAAATCAACACATTACTTCTGCTAAAGCAGCCGCGGCTGTACCTTTTGATTTGTCTAAGCTCAGTACTGATTCTATTCAGATGTATTTAAAAGAGATCGGAAAGGTGCCGCTCTTAAGTGGAGAAGAAGAAGTAGAGTTGGCGAAGAGAAAGGAAAGAGGGGATAAGGAGGCGGAGAAAAAAATTATTGAAGCTAATTTACGTTTAGTTGTTTCCATTGCTAAAAAATTTGCTGGTGCCAAAGGTCTTAGTCTTTTGGATTTAATTCAAGAAGGGAATATTGGTCTGTTTAGAGCCGTAGAAAAATTTGAATATCGTAAAGGTTTTAAATTTTCTACTTATGCTACTTGGTGGATTAGACAGGCTATTACTCGGGCTTTAGCTGATCAGAGCCGTACCATTCGTATTCCAGTGCACATGGTAGAGACAATTAATAAATTTCAACAGGTGCAGCGTAATTTAGTGCAAGAATTAGGACGTGAGCCACTAGCTGAAGAAATAGCAGCTGAAATGGGGGAAAATATTGAGAAAGTGCGCTATATTATTAAAATTTCTCAAGATACTATTTCTTTAGAGACTAGTAGTGGTGATGATGAAGAAGATTCAACCTTAGAAGACTTTATCGAAGATGTGAAGAATGTAACACCAGACAGGGCCGCGGCTTTGCAGTTATTGCGTGATTATGTGAAAAATATTGTGGCTCAATTATCTCCACGTGAACAAAAGATTTTAGAGATGCGCTTCGGTCTAACTGATGGTGTAGCTCATACTTTAGAAGAGGTAGGGCAAGAGTTTGAAGTGACTCGTGAACGTATTCGTCAAATCGAATCGAAAGCTTTAGAGAAAATCAGAAAACTAAAGGGATTAGAGAAATTGAGGGATTATTAAAGCTCTTGACTTGAACTTTAATTTCTCTTAAAATAGAGAAGAAATGTTGAAAACAACATTTTTTGTTTTAACACAACTAAATATTCCCGGGTAGCGCAGCGGTAGCGCAGTTGGCTGTTAACCAATTGGTCGTGGGTTCGAATCCCACCCCGGGAGCCAGGTAGGAGAAACAGGGTCTAAAACCCTGTTTTTCGTTGTATTCATTGGGTTTTCCGTGGTTCTAACCATGCTAATTTTGTCTTCTTGGCCTTCTTTGTTTTCAATGAAGGTTTTTATGAAAGGATGATAGGAAATGCTAAGTTTTTTGTCTTTTATAACTAGGTTCGAACCTAAACAAGATAGTATGGCTTTTCTGTCTTCATTATTGCCTTTTTCAAACCAAATAGAGGCGTAACAAGCGAAGTTAAATGTATTAATACTTAAATCAACCCATTCTTTTAGATCCTCATCCTCTTTTTTAGACGCATCTGCAAGATTACCAATTTTTTTCTCTAAATCAGTCTTCATTTCTTTAAATGTTTCATCTGAAATAAGCTCGCGGCTCAAGTTTGCCTTAGATGTGTAATTAATAGTTAGCGCTTGTAATTGTTCGCGGTATTCTTCACGTTCTTTATTTTTTGATTTGCAGGTTATTTGCATAGAGTTAGCCTCGTTTTTCCTGAGTTCATTTAGATGTCGTATTGCCCAATCTTTAAATTTGTCGGATATTTTAAGTTCAGATAATTTCTCTTTAATTTGTAACTCCAAATCTTTAAGCTCCACCGAGGCTTCTTGGCATTTAGTTTCAACTCTTTTCTTTGTGCAGTGATAGTAAGTGTAGTTATGCAAATTACCATTTTTGCAATGCTTAGATTTACTTTCGGCCGTAATACTACAACCACAGTGGCCACATCTCATTAGGCCCGTAAAAGCAAAACTTTTTTCCTTGGGGCGTGGCATTCCTTTCCGACCTAGTAAAATTTGAATATGATCATACTCTTCCTTGGTAATCATTGGTTCATGCTCGCCTTTGTACCATTGACCGCTACCGCTAGGATATTCAAACCAGCCGTAGTAGTAAGGGTTAGTGAACATAGTGTATATCGAGCTTCTGGATAGCGGTTTACCGCCGAGAGTTCTATGCTGTCTGGTTTTTAAATTCATTTCATACTTAGCAATTTCCCATATTCTGGCTACAGAATGTTGTCCGGAAAGCATCAGATCAAACAAATGCCTTATTTGGCTAAATCTTTCTGGGTCTTTCTTGACTTCTTTGAGCCCCTTTTCTCTTATCGGTGTGTTTAAATAGCCAATGGGAGCTAGACTAGGTAACCAACCTTTTTCAGCCTTTAGTCTTAACCCTCTTTTAGTATTAATTGATAAATCTTGTATAAATTGGTTGGCCATACCAAATTCAACCTGCATCATTAGAACATTGTCGGTTGGGAGATAGGCACGGCCGAAAGTTTGAATTTGCTTGATTACGCCTTGTTGCAAGGCCCAGCTTATAGAGCCGCCATCAACCGGGTTTCGGGCTAAGCGGTCCAATTTCCAGCAAATTATGCCACCAGCTTCTCCCTTATGTATTCTATCAAGCATCTTACCGAAAATAGGTCGTCCGGGCTTCTTAGCTGAACAAGCCTCTTTTAGAACATCAGCTATCTCCCAGTCATGTTCTTTGGCTAGTTTTGTAAGTTCATTTACCTGAGCTTCAATAGAGGCAGCCTGTCGGTCTTCGGCCTCGCTAGATTTTCTGGCGTAAAGAAAAAATTTTGCTTGATTTGCATTTGGCATAGTTTTGTTTTTATTACTATTCGGATGACATCTTAGCATCTTTTAATTTTCTTACAAGAATTGCCGACACGCGTAATTTACGGCATTTTGAGCCTTTTCTTTGCCCCGGGGCAAATTTTTTTTTGCCACACATTTGCCGCTGTTTTGGTTAGTATTTTTGCCCCGGCGCAACTATTCTGCTACTTCCTCGGGCTGTTTAAGGGATGGTTTTTCTGTGCCCATAAAGGCTTATTTTTGTGTTATTTGCGGCTCGACGTAATCTTCTAGCCATTGGCCTATAAACGGCATTTATAAGGCTTAGCAGGGCAGCTGCTTGCTCAATTACAATATCTTCAGAGGGGACTTGTCCAAACTCTTCTTGGCATACCTGTTTGTATTCATCTATAGCCCTTTTGCTAAGCATAGATACCTCTTAACTTAGTAAATTGGTTAGAGGTTCTAATCCTACTACTGTAAGTGCCGACCGTTAATAAAATAGACCTAATCCGTCCCCAAGAGCGGCCGGAGTGCTGTCGGCAACTCTTAGGAATGGATCAGGTCTAAGCACTCAACAGTAGTAGAAATAAAAAACTCTAATCTTTATGACTAGAGTTTATCATTCACTTTCAGGTCTACTTAGAACTTAATTTTTCAGATACTTTCTTTGGAGTTTAACTATCCTATCCATTGATTTTTGCAGCTTATATTGTGTTTTTTTGCCCAGTTCTTTTAGCTCTTGTTCTGATAGGCTATCAAATTCATCGTGGTCGCTTACAATATCATTAGCCATTCTTTCGTATGTTCTTGCGCCATAAATTTCTCCCTCTATATAGTGTGTTCCATGCAGCCTTATTGATCGCAGTGCGATTTTAAATTTATTCCAGTCCCTTGGTCTTCTTTCGGCATTATTATTTAATGAAAGATTATTTTTTACCTCTTTAAGTAGGGCACCATATTCTTTATTTGGTTTTCCTATTACACCTAACATCCACTTTACTTGTTGTATGAAATACTTTTTATCGCTGGCAGTGTGATAATTTCTGATAAATTCTTCGGGATATTTAATGTATAGATTTACCATATTCGAATTTGGGCCGGGCAGGAGGTCTAGCGGCAATAATTCATCATACAGCAAAAACCATTCAATAAAAGGATAAAAGTTAAAACTAAGCCCAAGTTTTATCATTATGTTTTTGTATATATGGACTTCTATATTTTCGCTATCTGGAGCATTAAGAGACTGTAAAAATTTAGAATTAACTCCGTATCTTGTTTTAAATAATTTTATGGGCGGATTAGCGGCATCTTGGGAGCTGATGAGTATTTGAAGATTTAATATATTTCTAACTTTTTCTACAACATCAACAAAAGACCGCCAGTCATTAAGTAAGATAGCTAATCTCTTAGCATCTATTTGGTAGCGGTCTTCGCGATCAATAGTATTTTTATACCCACTAGCAACTTCCCAGATTGTTAGTTTATTAGCACTCATGATGGCAATATACCACTAAAGTATCATATTTTCCATCTTTTTGCGCCGGGGCAATTATTATTTGAGTTCGTTAATTTTGTTATTAAAATTTTGTTCGGGAGTGTTTTCGGCTTTATTTTCATCGGTAAATGTCTGATTAAAAATATCAATATTAGTTAGCAGGTCTTTAATAACATACTGTGTTTTATTCACTAACTCTGGCGCCGGGATAAAACCCAGCTCTTTATCGGTTTCGGTTGGCGCATATGTCTTGTCATGAGTAGTTTTTACTGTATAACTACCAATGCAAGTGTTTAATTTATTGCTGTAAAATACACTTATATTGTCGGTCGCTATCAGATAGCTTGGCGCTATGTCGTATTGTTCTACGGATTTCTTAAATTGTGTTAGCTGCGCGGCGCACTCTTGTTTTTTATTGAAATCATCATTTGCTTTGTCGCTTGAGCATCCCGAGAGTGTGGCCGCAAAAGCGACTATTAAAATAATTGATAAAACAGCTTTTCGCATAAGTTTATAAGTATAAATTATAAACAAATTGCGGCTATTCCTAAAACAAAAAAAGGACAGCCGAACCTGGCTACCCACATATAGCAACACCCCAAAGGGCGTAGTTGTGGCAGGACGGCTGCCCATTTCTGGCCACAACTATGGCTCAAAAGGGCATCGCCCCGTTGGGGAATGCTGATATATGTAGGTAGCATCTAAACCTTACCATATCTAAAACGACTTTTCAAGCTGTATATATGCTGTTATTTTTGACAAATAATCAATTAAGAAGTAAAATATATTTACAAATTAGAAATTATAAGGATATCTTGTAATTTTTTTTGTTTACAAAATAGGTAAACAAAAAACTTGCATTTTGTTAAAAGCCATGATAGTATGATATTAGAATATATTAGTGATAAAGAAGAGCGTTTTTACTCGTGTTTTGAAAGTTTGACAAAAAAACATGGTATAGATATGGCTCGGAAAATAATACAAAGAATAGGACAGCTTGATGCAGCTCCCAATCCTCTGTGTTTGCCAAATAGTGCTAGATTTCATGAGCATAAAGGCAAGAGAAAGGGGCTTTTTTCAGTTGATTTAATACACCCTTATCGCCTTATAGTGTTGCCGACATGTAACTTTTCAAATACTAATGAAATAAATAGCCTTAAAATATACGAGGTTTTTAATTCTCATAAATAGAAAAATATGGACAAGAATAAAAAATATAATCCTGATTTAGCAATTCATCCCGGCGTAACTCTTAAAGAAGAGCTTGATTTTCTTGGCTTAGCGCAGGTTGAACTATCTCAGCGCTCAGGACTGAGTACAAAAACTATAAGTCAAATTATTAATGAGGTTGAGCCTATAACATCAGAAACTGCTATTAAGTTTGAACGTGCACTCGGCATCTCTGCTGATTTTTGGAGCAATTTGCAGAAAAATTACGAATTATCAGTTGCAAGAATAGAGGCTGAAAAAATGATATCAGAGGAAATTTCCGAAGCAAAAAAATTTAGTTGTTATAACGAATTAGCTGATTTGGGCTATGTTGAAAAAACAAGAGATTGGGCGTTAAAAACTAAAAGCCTTTTAAAACATTTTGCTTTAAATTCTTTTTCTTTGTTGCAAGGAGTTGAACAAGTAGCATTTAGACAGTCATCCGGCTCTTTTGACAGTCTTTCTTTGGCGGCCTGGCTTAGATGTGGGGCGTTAGAGGCTAAAAAAATAGAAGTGCAGGAATTTGATAAAAATAAAATTAAAGAAATCCTGCCAGAGTTAAAAAAGCTAACCATGTTGCCCGATGGCTTCGGTAAAAAACTTCAGGAACTATGTGCTTCGGTTGGCATAGCCGTTGTTTTTGTGCCATATTTTAAAAATACAAAAGTGAATGGTGCCTCGCGCTGGATTGGTGGAAAGGCGGTTATTCAGCTTAATACAAAAGGATCTTTTAGCGATATTTTTTGGTTTACTTTCTTTCATGAGATTGGACATATTTTACTGCATGGCATAAAAGATCAATTTATTGATTATAATGGTATGGATAAAGATGAAAAAGAAAGAGAAGCTGATAAATTTGCTTCTGAAACATTAATCCCACAGAGTGAATATGAAAAATTATTAAGCATTGGCGGGCCAAACCCTACGCGGATAGCTTCTTTTGCGCATCTGAATGGTATTGGAAAGAGCATTGTTTATGGTCGTTTAGCACATGATAAGTTGGTTAACTGGAGAACAATTGGACGTCTAAGACAGAAATTAGTTATTAAAAATGATTAAATAAAATAAAAGATTTTTTAAAAAACTCTTAACAAAATATTTCCCTGTATAAAATTTATGAAAGATGGTGATAGTTTTAGACCAATAAATGAAAAAAATAACATTAAGAATTTTTTCCCAAGAATGTACTGGAATATATTAAATAGTATTGTCTATAAAACTGTATATTTTTTAGATACGAATATACTCATATCACTAAATAACTATCAAGACCAAAGAAAACGAAAGTTATTTTGTTATTTTAAAAAAATTGTTGTGTCAGAAAATATTCACAGTGAGGTGATAAAGAAGATTAACGAAAATAGCAATTTTAAAAAAAATATAAAATATAAAGTTGTTTCCATCAATACTATAAAAGAGAAGCATCCAGAAGCTTGCCCTGTATATTATAATGCAATTGCCGGAATGAATAATCCAGCCATTATTAATAGTCCTAGTTTTCAATTTGAAAATTATTTATTTCCAATGATTAAAGGAAAAAATGTTAATCCTGCGAATAGCGAAAAATATTGGATGAGAATGATGGATGCGGTGAAAAGGGGGTTGGGAAAAGAAAAAAATATACTAAATGAAGCTAGGAGTGAAAGAGAACAGTTGATAGATGAGGCATTTTTTCATGCCATTAAAAAAAAGAAAAAGAAGCTTAACGGGGGTGGCGAAATTAATATTAATGATTTGAAAAATTTGGCGAATGCTTTTTGTTACTCCATTTTTTACAAGAAAAATGTTGTTTTTGTTAGCGCTGATAGAGATGTCGTGTATTTATTTTTAACGCTCATTGATCATTTTATACAGCAAATGGTTTTTATGAGAATGATTTTAGAAAAAATATCAACTGAAGGTGATTTTAAAAATAGAATATGGGGAGGCGAGAAAATAAATATTTTTTTAGAAAAAGATATTTTTGATAAAGAAGAAGACGGTTTTCGTGGTGATGTTTTAAGTCATGACTGGAAAAAGCATTCTTTTCGTTTTTCTATTAAATTTTGGGATATAGAAAAACAGAAATATATTACGCCAATTTGGGTAAATTTTGACAACAAAACACTTGATATTTTTAAAAAAAATCACGGTGGCGTGACTTGTCCATTTGTGGAAAATATTGATTATGGCAATTGGCTGCACATGAGGTATTACTGGCCTCCCAGAAGCAAGTATTCCGCGGAAAATAATTTGATAGAATTTGAAATAAAAAGGAAAGAGAATATATATAGACAATCACAACAAGTGCCGTGGCCTATTCATAATTCATCTTGCTATTTCAGTAGGATGGACCAAGGTGAAAAAATGAATAATATATCTTCTTTTGCTGTTTGATTATAATAATTTTATTATGCAGTTTCAGCCGGTCTGCCAAAGTAATTAGTTAGTGCCCACGCTAAGTGATGTCTACCAAGGTGGTCCAATGAAATTATTCTTTTTTTTATCTGTGTAGACAGTTTCTCCCTTGATACATAAATCATTGTTTGAAGATCCGCTATTGTTTCCGGAAAATCTCCAAATTCAGGTAGATAGAAGTTGTAATATATTTTTCTCGCCCTTAAAGATTTCGCCTGTTCTGAATTTATAGCCTTGCTTGATATTAGGTCCGCTAATTTGAAAACTGGACATATAATAATATTTTCCCTTCTTTGTATATCGCATGTTTGTGATAATATCATTATGCTTTGTTTTTTTGCGGCCACTACGAATAGATTTTCCTCGCCATCCTCTGCGTTATCTGCTTGTTCAAAAAAACCATTCTGGTTTTTTTTCACAGAATGGCTGTCTTGAAAAATAAAAAAAGGAAAGTCGGCTATTATGTCTCCCTGATATAAAGTTTCTTGATCGATAGTTTCTGGATTTGCATACATAATACACCCATTTTTGGATTAAGCTAAAGATGTTTTAAAAACTTTTTTGTAAAAAGTTTTTTCTTGCTCTTTAGTAAACTCTTCTTTTTCATGGTCACTACTAAAAATATTTTTTTTACTAGCGATAATGACGGGTATTTTAATAAATTTAACCGAATTTTGTTCTGATAACCCAGAAGTCGATGTTGTTTGACTGGCAATGATATAGTCACCAGTTTGTGAAAAATATTTCATATTTTTTATATTTTAGTCCATTTTTGTTCAGCAAAATTAATTGCGAATTGGTTATTTCCAGCAGGGTCAACTATTTTTTGTGCTAAACATTTTGTTTTAAAATCATATTTAATTTTATATGAATGCACGACTGCCCTCACTAAATCAATTTCTTTTTTTTCTGCTTTTCCAACCTCTAAGACCGGATTAAAATCATTTTCCAATTCTAATAACTTTGTGTAATTCTTTAGTAGGTTAGTTAATATTTTTTCTGTATTTTCATCTGGGTATTCAATAAGAGCATCAAAGCCAATGCGTTTAGCTTCCTGTCTTGATATTAAATGATCGTGGGAAAATAGTTTTTGAACCAAATTTTCTATAATCTCTTTGCTTTGTCTTTCAGAAATTGGCTCTTTATGTAGTGATAGAAGTTCTTTTGCTATTCTTCTAACAAGAGAGTGAGTTCTGTTAAAAGAGCCTAGCATTGTTGGTGTAATTTCTTTTGTTAGGTCCTTCATGATCTCGCATAAAGCTTGTTGCTCTGTAATGCCGATTTTTTCTTTTACAAAATCTATATAACCTATAATATCTTCTATTTCAAATTTTTTCTTTTGACTGTTTTCATTCTGTATGTTTGCTGCCGGGTCAATTGGGCTTAGAAAAGAGTAAGGAGACATTACTATTCTGTCAGCCCCTAAAGATATGAGGGTGCCGGCACTTAAAGCTCTTTCTAATACTATTACTTCGAAAAAATCACAGTATTCTCTTATCAAATTAACTAATGGCCATGGAGTGTTTAGATGCCCGCCGTTTGTATACAAAACAAGAGTGATTTTTTTTGTTTTTTTATTAGAAGTCAATATATTCTTAAAAAGTGGTAATACGTCAAGTGCCACTCCTGTAGCTAGCGCATCAGCCGGTCCATTTGCTACTTTTCGGTCACCAGTTATATAGACCAAAACTTTGCTATTTCTAGCCTTTTCTAGATCAGCAATAATTTGATCAATAGGTGATTTAGCCTTATTTATAATAGTTTTTTTCATATATGCACATTATATCAAAAACTCCGTTTTTTTCAATAGTTGTCTAAGGGGTCCGCAAAAGGCGCTTATTGTAATTTTGGCACATAGTAATACTCATTTGTATTTAAGAAATAGGTTCTAACATCCTCCATTACTCGGAGCCAGTGATCTGTACCCCAAAAAGTAGACACTTTCGTGTCTGCTTTTTTGTTGTATTAAAACTATGCTATAATATTATTCTTATGAATAAGAAAAAAGTTGGAAAAAATCAAATTGCTATATATCAAGCAAAAAATGGAGCCATTAAGCTGTGTGCTGATTTTAATAAAGACACAGTTTGGGCTAGCCTAGATCAAGTTGCAAGTCTTTTTGGTCGCGATAAATCTGTTATTTCTAGGCATATTAAAAATATTTTTAAAGATAAAGAATTGGAAGAGAGTTCAGTTGTTGCAAAAAATGCAACAACTGCTAGAGACGGAAAAAGTTATAAAGTGGTTTTTTATAATTTAGATATGATTTTGTCCGTTGGATATAGAGTAAATTCAAAGATTGCAACTCAATTTAGAATCTGGGCGACGAAAACATTAAAACAACATATTACCAAGGGCTATACTATCAATCCTGCTTTAATAAAAAACAAGTTTTATTTCAAAAAAAATCTTACTCATAGTTATTTTTTTGAATTTTATAAGCAATTAGCTAGAGAGGCGGAAAAAGATTGTTCAGAAATGCAAAAGGTAATTAATCCATTATTACCTGAAAGAAATAATTTAT
>Ga0265293_10011536_pt1 | contig 11988 bp, 9 predicted proteins | sample Munlanlewell138R_FD_192505 | JGI IMG/M metagenome (GOLD analysis project Ga0265293, IMG submission 192505) | Leachate microbial communities from a municipal landfill in Southern Ontario, Canada - Leachate well 138R | ecosystem: Engineered > Solid waste > Landfill > Unclassified | place: Canada... | reverse complement strand
TACTAAGACCGCCATCGCCAAAGACCTGGGTATCACTAGACAGACGGTTTACGATGCGCTGGCAAAACCAGACGTACAAATGGAGATTGCTCGCAAACAAGAGGCTGCGGATGCTAGTCGCTGCCTGTCTATCCATCAGCGTAAAGAGATTTTATCCGATCTTGCATCTAATAAGGTAGGAGATTCCAACATAACCGAGCCTGTAGCCCCCAGAGATAGGATCAGTTCCATTGATAAGCTTAACCTGATGGAGCATGTTTACGAGTCTGGTTCTGGCTCGGGTGAGCAGGAGACTAGATTCAGGGACTTGATGATTGCTATTGGAGTAGTTCAGGTCAACCCTGTTTCGAGCCTAGCTTGTCATAATAGCTGTAGTGCGACCCAGCTAAATGATGGGTCTAAAGTGGATGATGTGATTGACGGAGAGATAGTTGGGCATAACCCCATTGTACCACAGGCCGAAAGCCAGGGGTAGGGCCTCCCCTTTAGATGGCTATGTATATACTGTATATACCCCTGACAATTTCAAAAGCCAAATAATCGTTTAAGGCACAAGAACCCATGACAATGTACCCGTGGTTCAATGGGAGAACGTTAGTCTCCAAAACTAAAGATGAGGGTTCGATTCCTTCCGGGTATGCCAATATGCTAATCCTAATTATCAACCCTTACGCTCCCAATTCTACGGTGTTTAACTATATGGACAGCCAATCTGTCAACCCGGACAATTACTCTGTCAGAATCGAATCGTAGAGGCTTTCAGATATATGCCAGTAACCGATGAAGTATTCACCCGTAAAATGAAGTTCTTTGAGAAGATCGGATACAAGCCGCATAAGGCATCCGAGGAACTTCACAAGGATTCCCACCGGATCATGCAGGTAGCCGGGGGGGAGCGTTATGGCAAATCTAAGTTTGCCGCTGCTGAAGGGTGTGCGAGGATGTTTGTGGAGGATATGCTGGCTGGCTATCCCAGTGATGAATACTGGCTGGTGGCTGCCGACTATTCAAGGACCAGGGCGGAGTGGGAATACCTTGGGGGGTATTTTAAGGCGCTGGGGTTTCTCAAGAGCATGAGCAAGAGAGTTGACCCTGGCGAGATGATAGTTGGGTTTAAGGGTGTAGCAGAGAAGAGTTGCATAAGGATATACACCAAGAGTTCCAGCGACCCTCTTAAGCTGGCGGCAACTGCCCCCAGGGGGATTATAGGGTGTGAGGCCTCCCAGCTTGACTATGAAACTTTCCTTAGGTGTACTGGAAGGCTGGCTGAGAAGCGAGGCTGGATGATACTCACGGGGACCTTTGAGACTTCGCTTGGCTGGTATGCGGAAAAATTCAAATATTGGCAGAGTGAGAATGTAGATGATGCCAGAAGCTACTCCAAACCTACCTGGGAGAATAAGGTCATCTTCCCTAAAGGGAGGAATGACCCGGAGATAATCAGGCTTGAGGGGCAGATGAGCCGGGAGCGGTTCATGGAAAGGCATGGCGGGGTTCCCTGTCCTCCAGCCGGTAGTGTATTTGCCAATTATTTCTCTAATGGCACTCACGTTAGGGATGATCTCTGCTTCTTCAATCCCGATGAAGAGGTCTTTATATGGGTTGACCCTGGGTACACCCATGCCAATGTAGTGGAGGCTGTCCAGATAAGGGATGGTAGGGCTTTTATCATAGACGAGATATATTCAATGGGATTGGTGACTGGCGGGGATACTGGGGTTATCAATGCCTTTAAGCAAAAGCCCTGGGCAAAGAATGTGAGGAGGGGAACTGTGGATGTTGCAGGGACACAGAAAAGACCGGAGGGCCCTCCTATTGTAGAGGTGTGGAGAAAGGAAGCCGGGGTTGAGCTTACATCGAACAAGGTAGGTATTCTTGAGGGAATCGAAGTGTTTAAGACGTTCCTCATGCCTAATCCGATAACCAATGAGCCGAAGATTTATATTAACTCCAAGTGCAGGGGGTTGATTAGTGAGATGGGAGGATGCGTGAATCCTATTACTGGAAGGCCGGAAGTCTGGTCTTTTCAGGTTGATAAGGAAGGAAAGATAGTGGGAGATAAGCCGAAACCTATCAACGATGATGCTTGCAAGGCTATTATCTATGGCCTTGTTGACACGTTCGGATATGCAGCTTACAAGCCGATGAAACGAACTAGGGGGGTGAGCCCCTACAGGTTGGTGACGGTTTAATGAATAGCGACGAAATACTTAAAAGAATAGAATCGGCTGCCACTTATTACTCCACTCTGATGGCAGAGTTCAAAAAGAAGAGAGAATATGCCAGTGGCAGATACCAGATTAAGCTCCCGGCCAATGTGATAGCTTATAAGGATATTACTCCAGTCACTAATGTTGACGTGGCGGCCAATGCCCTGGTGACAGACATTCCTTCGTTCAATATACAGCTTCCTCACGAGGCTTCCAGTGCTGACGAGGAAAGAAGGGATAAGCAGTTGAGGGCATTATCTATCCTGTTCAGGGAGTCGGAGAAACTGAAGATACCGCCCCTGAGAGATTGTGCTATCAATCTCCCTAAGTATGGTGCGGCTACCCAGAGCATATGGTGGCTGGAGGAATTCTTTGACCTTGGAGAGTTCAACTTCCTCTGGAAGTCTCATAACCCGGAATGCTTTCTGCCTATAGGCAAGGATGAAGGGGCAGAGATATATACTATCAAGTCAAGTGATGTGGAAGAGTTTCTTGCCGAGTTTAACGAAGGTAAGAGAAAAAAGGTTGTTGATTGGAATAAACCGGCCAGCCTTGGGGAGACTGTGGAGATTATCAAGTATACCCGATCCTGGAGGGAAGGGACAGAGTGGAAGGGGGAGAGGGCGTTCTTTGTGGGCAAGATACCCATTTTTCAGGATAGTTCCATAGCTAAAAATGGGGTCCAACAGAATGTTCTTGGCGTGTACCCTTATGTTTCTGTAGTCAGCGGTTGGGCGGGAAGCTCTGCTGAGGGTAAGCCGGAGGATGAAGCCAGAGGTATCAATGACTTCCTGTTCTCTACGTTTGACGAGATATCCTTTATCAAGTCAATGATATTTGCCAAGTTAGCGGTTGATGTGGTGGGGCGATATACGCAGACCTGCGATGATGACCAGATTGTTTATGGGGAAAACATCTGGGACCCGATAAGAGTTAGTCGCCATGAGGACCTGAAGTTGCTTGACCAAAGAAAGGTTGACCCTGAAGGGTATCAGGCTCTTGGTCAGCTTCAGCAGCAGGTTTCCGATAATACCTTCGGGGCTGGCTCTAAGGGTATTGCCCAGGGTTCGTCCGGTTCTCAAGAGGCCGTCCTTATAGGGCAAGACCTGAAGAAGATGAGGGTTCCCAGGGCACAACTTGAATCCGGGCTTGAGCAGATATGCCAGAAGATGTTCTATATTGCCAAGCAATTAGGCGGGATTACCTATAACGGCAAGACGATCCTGGCCCCAAAAGACATTGTATTCCCTATAAATCTTGATGTAAGCCTTGAACCTATTGACCCGGCAGAACAGCAGGCTAAGATTCTTATGCTCAAAGAGGTATGGGTGGCTGGTGGGATATCGTGGGAGAATTTCGCTATTCGGTCAGGGATTGTTGATGACATCTCTCTTGAGAGAAAACTGATCGAGATAAACAAGACTATGAATGATCCAGCCGTGAGGCAGATAATCGGCCAGCAAGCCCTTCAGGAATGGGCCACGGCAGAGCAGATAGCCACCTTGCAGCAGATGGGTAAGGCTAAACCCAAGAGTAACCCTGCCAATATGGGGGCTTACGGATCGGCTGCTACCCAGACGGAGGTAAACAGTATGAAATCCCAAATGGGTATGGGGCAGGTAGATACGAGCCAAATGATGCCACAAGGAGTTTTAGTTTAATGAGTAAGAAAAAACCTTTGGTTAATCAGGTTGTGAGTGGAACAGCCTCCAGGCTGGGAGAATCGGTGAAGGCGGTCAAGACGATCAATACAGGGAAGGTGAAATAGTATGGGGTACACAAACACTAATCAAAGATATATACCTACTAAAACCCCTCCCCCGCCTCCCCCGTCAAATATTCCTTCGTGGGTGGGCCCGGTAACGACAGCGGCTAACAACGCTGTTCAGCAGGCTGCTCGGAATGTTTCCACACCCACGCCCGCCGTAACCCCTCCGACTACGCCGGTTACTACGACTACACCCCCCGCAACACCGCCTGTTTCCACGACCCCATATATACCTTCATGGGGCGTGACTCCAACCCCAACAATAACGCCGTTGTCCAGCTCTGGGGCAACGCAGGGGGCCAACCCTGTTAGTGGGCTAACTAAAACAGCCGCACAGCTAATTGGCGGCTCAACTAAACCCCAGACCCAACCAGTCGTATCCCGGTCTGATTTCTACAAGGCGGGGATAACCCAGATGTATAAGGGTAGTGACGGCAAGGTGTATTACGGGGAGCCTGAATCTGACGGAAGCGATCCGGTTGTCGTGTATGATGAGTATGGGAACTTGGTGGATTTAGAGACTGGGGATATTCTCCAGCAAGGAGCCTATCAGGAATTGGTAGCAGAGCGGGACAAAAGTGACGAGCTGACGGATTACAGTAAGACCCCTTCATCCTCTCTGGCTCCTAACCTTAAGTGGTCATGGGACAACAGCGTGTCGTCATGGATTCCTACCGAGTACACCCCTGAATCCGAACCTCTGACCATGCAGATATGGGACAATGGGACTATAAAGACCGTTCCTTACACCTTGGACGGAGAAGGCAACAAGGTTGGCATTGACGGCAACATCCTTCAAAGGGGCCCTAATTGGGTTCCCCCTGATTCTAGCACCTGGACCACTGGAACATATCAAGGCAGAAATGTTAGGGGCTTAACAACGTCAACTGATGGCGGAGCCTTCCAGTTTGACCCTAACAACCTTGAGTATCTTCTTGACGAAGGGCAATCCGGCACGCAGGTTATCAATGGTGCAGAGCTTGCATGGGACCCGTCTATTGGAGAGTATTCCCGATTTACCGGGAACATACCCGGAACCCAGCTTGCTGAAGGCGCAGCGCAGACAATACAGGATGGCGGCACTACTAAAACATGGTCCCCTACCGCCCCTAGATATGACAATAACGGGAATGTAATTGGGTACGGGGATTATGTTATTTCAGGAACAGACCCTAATTATATCGACCCTACAGTTAAAGCCCAGCTAGATGCAGAACAAGCCCGATGGAATGCCGAGCACCCCAATCTGGGAACCATTGGTTCATGGCTTGGTTCCGGCGGGCAGGAACCCTCTCGTGCCGATTATGATAGCTGGCCTGCCGATCAGAAACAGGCTTACGCTAATTCTATTGCCATAGGGGCAATAGCCCCTCCGTTCTGGTGGAATGCCAGGGGCAGTTCTGTTGGGCAGACATATTCAAGGACCCCTCCCTGGGCTGGTGGCGGGTTCAGGCAGTATTAGGTGAGATATGCCCAAGATAACATTAACCCGAATAGGTGATGACCCTGTAGAAGTTACCTCTGGTGGTAAGCGCAAAATTACGCTTACCAGGGTTGGCGGGAATACAGGGCAATCGCAGACCTCAACTGAGAAGCCTGAGAAGAAATATTCATGGACATCTCCGAGAGACTGGGGCTCGGCTATGGCTAATAGTTGGGGAACGGCCTTTGATGCTGCTGCTGGATATACAGTTGCCGCAGTGGAATCTATCCTCCCTGGCAAACAATCGGGGGAGAAAGTGGCTCCTAACCTGGGAACCAAGATGTATACCCAGAATCCCTTGAAAACTGCCAAGCAACTTGCCGAGGTTAGAAGGGACCCGGAGTTGAACAAGGTGGCCGGAATTGCCTCCGATATAATTAACCCGGCTATTGTTATTGGCGCAGCAACGGCCCCAAAAGCAGGGGCTATTATCTTAACCAGGGCCGCCGCCAAAGGGCTTGTTTCCAAAGGACTGGCAACCGCTGCAACCTCTGCGGCTGAGACTGTAACTGCGGCAGAAACAGGGCAGGCTTTGAATGCGGGAACCAGAGCAGCGGAGCAGATGCTTAAAGAGTCCGGGGTGAAACTCGCCAAAGTGACAGTTCCTAAGACCGGGATAGGACAGGCTATTGGGGAGGTTGAGGCTATCCCCTTTAAGGCAGCGGCTAAAGTGGTCAAAGCTGTAACTCCCGACCCTGTTAAGGCCGCCGCATCTAAGGCCAATCTTTGGATAGAGGAGAAGTTTACCGACAGATTTGCCTACATCAACAAGTCACAGGGCAGGGCCAAGGGGGCAGGACTAAAGATATCCAAGGATATGGATGCAGAAACCAAGATATCTATGCTCGGAGGAGCCCCTGAAGCTGGGACCCAGATATACAAAGAGACGCTTAGAGATGTTGAAGAGGCCCTTAAAAAGGATTATGCAACCCAAATACCGAACGAACCTTCCGGGACTATTGTTTACCGTGGGGGAGACTCTCCATTAGATTATGCCCGTGGAGGGGGAGAGGGAATATCTGTTACCACTGATAAGGGGATAGCTGAAGGATTCACCGATCCAGATAATCCAGTTATTAGCAATGCCATATTACCGTCAGGGGCAAAGATACTAAGGGAACCTGAAATACCGTTAAGGTTGCAAAGTTCCTATATAATGGAAGCCAAAAAACTTGCAGAGCTAGGTTTGTATGAACCTGAATATGTATTTAATAGGTTAAGAAAGTCAGTCCTTTCAAAACAAAGGGAAATCGTTAATTATGCTAGGGCTAAAGGTTACGATGCGGTAGAGTTTCCATTTGAAAACGAGATTAGGATTGTTAAGGCTGGCGTATTAAAAGACCCTGCAGTTGCCAATAAGCCAACGACATATGCAAAAGTCTCTATGGGCGATGTGAACGAGTATCTTAAACTTCGTCACGCTCATGAGATTTTTATGATGAAGGGCCATAGGCAGTTCGTTGGTACGTATACCGGGCCTGCCGATGTTATTGTAAGACTGGGACAGCTAGAGGAGAGACTTGGCCCCGAACAGATGCTTAAAGTAAAGGGTGCGGCTAAGGTTGTCCGGGACAATTACACAGCCCAACTTGCCAAGAGAGCTAATGCCGGGTTGATATCTCCCGAAACGGCGCAATTCTTTTATAACAATTATCCGTGGTATAACCCTGTCAAATATATGGACGAGGCTCAAGCCCACTTTGAGGGGGTATCAAAGGCGATATCTAATAGTAACCCCGGATGGCGCAAACTCGGAGAAATAGGGTCGGAAGGGGAGATAGTTGACCCTGTCAATGCCATGTGGGTATCCAATCTTCGCACTGAGGAATTGATAGCCAAGAACGAAGCTGCTAAGGCTACCGCCAAGATATTCCAGGCAGACCCTCAATTAGCTGGTAAGGTTAAGATTGTCCCAGAGGGCGAGAGAGTCTGGAGTAATATGGGGCAAATGTCCTATATGGAGAACGGCAAAAAGATAACCCTGGAGATACCCAAGGAAGCCGAGGAAGCTATAAAGCAGTTAAATGTCATTCCCAAGGTAGACACCTTCAGGATTGCCGGAGCTATCAATGCCGTGAGTAGGGCAGGGACTACCACAATGAACATAGCGTTCTTTGTTCCCAACATGGCGGTGGATACCCTTACGGCCATGATAACTAGCGGTGTCGGGCCGGTTCATATAGGCAGGAGATTGGCTTACAACCTGAAAGGTATCGTCAAAGAGGACAAGGTTATGGCTGATATGCTCAAGGCTAAGGGCGGCATGAGTGGCTTCTGGGGAAAGTCCCCAGAGGAACTGGCTAGAGAAGCCACCAAACAGGGCAACCTTGTTCTTAAAGGCGGGAAGGATTGGAAGAGGTTTTTTGCGGCTCCCATTGAAGCTGTTCAGAAGACGGGACACGCAATAGAAATGGCTCCCAGGACGGCAGTATACGAAAAGGGGATAGGCAAGGGCCTGACTAAAGAGCAAGCTGCCCTTGAAGCCCGGAGGTCTACTATCGACTTCCAGCGATCAGGTTCTCTTATACGAGAGTTAAACAGTCTTTATATGTACCTCAATGCAGGGGTGCAGGGATCAATGGTCCCCTTCAGGGCTTTAAGGGATAATCCGATGGCGAGGGTTAGGGCTACCGGATATATGGGAATCGTGGCTGCTAACTACGCCTATAACCGTCAATTCGAGGAATACAAGGATGTGCCCAATTACTACAAGTATGGGGCGGGCTTACTATTCATGGTTCCATCGAATGAATATGACAAGAGGGGCAATAAGGTTCCCCACTTCATTACCGTGATCCCCAATCAGCGTGAATGGACATTATTCTCCTCTCCTGTCATTTACGCCATGAGTAAACTTGACGGCTCAAACCCTCAAGATTTCGAGATGTTTATAAATGATCTAGTCCCCAGGGTGAACCCTTTGAGTAAGTTTACGGGGCAAGGGGGTTATCCTGTGCCAACACAATTAGGGGCTACATGGTTCTCTGCCTACGTGATGAACAAGGACCCGTTTACGGGAAAGGATGTTGTCCCTGCCGAGTTGCAGAACCTCCCTAAAGAACAACAATACGATGAATATTCATCCCAGGCAGCTATCAAGGCAGGAAGCGTTCTAGGAATGAGCCCTAAGAAACTTGAGTTTTTCGTCAAGGGTGTTTTTGGTGGGGTAGGTAGCCAGTTTCTTGAGGCGGTTGACTACGCATCCTCCAAGCTCTCCCCTAACAAGGCTGACCCTCGAATAGAGGAGATGCTATCGAAGCTGGAGGATATCCAATCATCATCCGATCCAAGCCAGATAGAGAATGCCAGGAATAAGTATTTGTACTCCCTTTCGGAAGCAGACAGGGAAGCCGTGCTTTCTCTTGAGCGACACCCTGCGGAAAGGATGCCTATTATCACCAGCATATCAAGAAAAGTGTACCACGAAGGAGGGGGACAGCTTTACAAGACCGGGCAACAGATAGCAGAGAAGAAAACTGGTATATCGGCAAGCCAGTCAAAGCAGGCTTCTATGGCGTTGGCTCAGATGAGCGGAGAGCTTCAGGGGTCACAGGAGAAGATTGACACCCTATTTACCTCTGGAGAAATCACTGGCACTCAATGGAGAGAGCTTCGCAAACAATTAGGACAGCAATATCAGGGCGCAATGGCAATGGTAAGGCTGACTTATCCACAAGCCGCACAATCGGCAACAGAGGCTGATTGGCAGGATTGGCTTACCAAAGTGTATACCCTTGGCGGTTCCATGCCAGATATTCGTTCTAGGGCTAACGTGCTGGTATCTGCCTACCGATCTATTACCCCTGAAGGGGAAATTGGGCAAGAGGATTGGGATACTTACTTCCAGAGAATTGCCGACTTTAAGAACGGTCTTGTGGCAGAAGACCGGGCCATGCTGGATAACGAGCTTAGGTCAAGAATGACTGCGGTTGAGCGGCAGTATCAGGACGCACAGAGTAAACTGGAGGCTTCCGGGTACTGGGATGTGGAAAAGAATGTTTATTCCGACTGGTCCAAGAAACCCGGATACTCCAATATCAAAAAGCTTAAGGAAGCATGGGCCAATACGGAGAACCAGATAAGAAAGGACTTCATAGCCAGCGGGCAGACCAATACAGCCCTTCTCAATCAGAAGATCAAGCAGGCCAAATACCAACAGGCCAGGGCCCTTATGCAGATAGAACCCTATGTTGCTCGGGCTAAGGCTCAATGGAAGGCAACCCATCCGCAGGAAGCAATGCTGTTAAAACTCTGGTATGGGGGTTAAATGAATGACAACTACGTTAGCTAATGTGCAGTCAGGTGTAGTAGGTGAGTTTGGCGGTCTTATCACTGGGACAACTACCAGCTCTGGCAGTACCACAACTTTCATTGATTCGTCCCTATCTATCTACCCCGACGATGACAAGCGGTTGATGGAATCATGGTTCATGCCTACATCCGGTACTTATTCCGGGGTAGAGAAGCCAATCACCTATTTTGTGAATAGTACCACTACTGGTATTACCAGGGCCTTTGCCGGAACTATCGCTTCGGGGGTGACTTACAAGATATCGCCTTTCCAGTTCTCTAAGATCACCGACAAGTTCAATCTGGCAACCAAGAGGACCAAGTATTGTTTCCGGGTTATCAGGGATGACACTACCGTTACCAGGGAAGGGGTTAATAGATATCCGGTCCCTTCCACGATTATCAAGGACCCTTTACAGATATGGGTATCCAACAACTCATTCTCTACCCGGACCATTTGCGAGTGTGATACGGCGTGGAGCGAGAGTGTAGACAGCGATTGCACAGTCTCGGTAGACGATAGGGATTATCAGGCGAATGAAGCCTCGGTCAAGTTTACAGTAGCTGCCGGAGCCAGTGCTGGGGATATACTGGCAACTCAGGTGGTAAGCTCGATAGACCTGTCCGATGATGCCGGGATTACCTTTGAGATCAAGTCTTCGGTAGCTACGACAGCAGGGGACTTACAGATACTCTTGGACAACACCGCCTCATGCGCCAGTGCGGTTGAGACATTAAGCGTCCCTGCTTTGACAGCAAACGAGTGGCAGAGGGTTAAGGTAGATTATGCCGGGACGGATAGCGACAGGTCGGCCATTATCAGTATCGGCCTCAAATACGTTACTGACCTGGGAGCCTGCACGATTCACCTTTCTGAAGTGAAATCAATCACCGACCTGCCAGTTGACAGTCTTGCGGATCAGGAATCATGGACGCAGTTGATGAACTGGACATACGAGGCGGACGGATCGAAGGTTTACTTTGATTACTATATTCCAGCTAACCGGATACTTCGTTATATAGGCAAGGGATACGGAACCGCCCTTACCACTCAATCATCCACGGTGGAGTTTGAGGAGCCGGAGATATCCCACCTGTATGCCCTGACGCTGCAATACCTGCTACAGGATATGTATAACCAGGCGGCAGGCTCGGACAAGGATGAGATAGCCAAGAATCTATCTTACTGGGCGGCTGAGGCCGAGAACAGAGGGAAGGCTCTCAGGCTGGAAATGCCACGGCGTACCGTGAAGATTGCCAACTATACCTACGGAGGGGTCAATGGCTAGTGATAGATGGGCTTATTGCGATAACTGCGAGGAGCTATTCACTCTGGATGTAATGACGGAGGTTATCCTTCATGATCCCAACCAGAAGGTTATGAATCCCAATTCTGATATTCATATTCTTTTGTGCCCTAGCTGTCTGAGCGGCAGGACTAAGGCTTCCGAAGAGGCGAAACAGTAATGGGGTACAAGTTAGGAGAATTTAGAAGGGCTAGGGATATAGGGCGCAAAGGGGGTGACCTCTACGTATATCACGCTTGCGAGAAATGCGGCAAGGAAAGATGGGTAATATACTTGAAGGGCAAGCCCAAATCAACTAAATGCAGCCATTGTGCTGCTAGTGAAAAAGCCCCGTACAATGGCGGTAAACGTCAGATTAGACAGGGTTATACTATGGTGTATCTTAGTAAGAAAGACCCATTTTACCCCATGGCTAATAAAGGACATTACTCAATGGAGCATCGTTTAGTGGTAGCACGCCATTTAGGTAGATGCCTCCTCCCGTGGGAAGTAGTCCACCATAAGAACGGGATAAAGAACGACAATAGACTCGATAACTTAATCCTGTTACCAAACAAAGGTTATCACAATACTCAAATAGAGAGACAGCTTAATAAACAGGCCCGCGAAATCGAAACGCTTCGGAATAGAATCGTCCAACTTGAGGCAGAGATAACATTGTTAAGGGTGAACAATGTTGGAGAGTTGATATGACACACAAGTATGACGTATCGTTTACTTACGGCACCACCACGCTCGATCTAATGCTGGCCGAGACAAAGGACCAGAAGGAGCTCCCCTTCACCGAGGAGAGGGTCGAAGTTCTGGCTACCCAGCAATATCAGGGAGAGGCTGACGATACCGCACGCCCTGCCAAGCAGCTTATCACCATCAAGCAGCCTTACTATCATGGTGGGCAGGGGCAAGAGAACCTTGACAATATCTATAAGA
>Ga0265293_10011535_pt1 | contig 11989 bp, 9 predicted proteins | sample Munlanlewell138R_FD_192505 | JGI IMG/M metagenome (GOLD analysis project Ga0265293, IMG submission 192505) | Leachate microbial communities from a municipal landfill in Southern Ontario, Canada - Leachate well 138R | ecosystem: Engineered > Solid waste > Landfill > Unclassified | place: Canada... | reverse complement strand
GCCTCCTTGCGATCTACCAGGGCGATCACAGCCTCTGGCGCGTTCAGACTGGCCAACTGTCCATAACTGCGTGCTGTGCATAACGCTGCTTATGGAGAGCTCTCCATAAGCAGCGGTTGCAGTCAGTTGATGGGCCGCAAGCGACAGGCCGGTCTCCAGTCCAAAGCGGTCTTTAGGCTCAAAGAGCAGACAGCGTTGTGATGGGACTTCATCGGCCTACACGAAGGTCCAATGCGTCGACTTCCTCGAGCGTCCGAACCACGGACTCCACCAGGTCCGCATCGAAGTCGTCTCGGTTTGCCTTTTCATGCGTGCCTTTGTTCAGGTAGGTCCACACCAAGTTTGCGGCCGGGATGCCCAGGATTCGGCCGTATGCGGTCAAGAGCGCGGGCTTGTTGGCGTGGTTGAAGTGCGCCGCGTCGTCGAGCCGCTTGCGCAGGGCTTCGCACAGGTTGCGCAGGCCCGGCTCGGCGCCGACGCCAGCGAGCTGCAGGTTGAGCAAGCCCATCTCATGGCTGTCGAGCCACCGCCACACCTTCTCTGAGAGCATTTCGAGGCCTTGGCGACAGGCGCTGAGGGCTTCACGGTGTTCGAGATTGTCCTTTGATGCGCGGGCCTTGGCCACGTAGTTCCTGATCGAGACATTGCCCGAAACTCGCGGCTGGTAGTTGCCGTCATGGTTGCGAAAAAGGTAGACCTTGCAGTCGTCGCGGCGCGCCGCCGGCAGGTGCTGCTGGATGTCCTTGATGAACTCGTTGCTGTGGCAGGTGACGATGAGCTGGGTGTCAGCGAAGTGGTCGCTCTCGAAGATGGTCTCGCGGATGCCACCTCGGTGGTCGTGGTCGATGGCGTTGATGGCATCGTCAAACACGACCAAGGGGCTTCGGATGCTCTGGGCCTTCGCCAGCAGGATCGCCAGGCCGAGGCATCGTATGTGGCCCTCGCTGAGGATGCGCAGGGCGTCCACCCGCACGCCAGGATTGCCTCGAAACTTAATCTCGATCTTCTGCTCCCCGTTGAGGGGCAAGTGGAGCGCGGCGAGCTTGTCGGGGTCGAGGTCGTTGCGGTTGAACTCGTTGTAGAGATTCATTGCCACGTCGTTGAGACCCGCCATCAGCATGCCGGGGAGCTGGTTGCGGTAGCCGCGCAGCAAGGCCAGGAAGCGGTCGTAGGCCGCCTTGATGGGAGCGTCGCGCGCTAGGTCGAGAGCCTCTTGGGACACATCGGCGATAAGCTGCGCGTTTTCCACGTCGAAAGCTGCGATCCTGGCCCTGGCTGCGGCCACACCGTCCACCAACTGCTTGCGCTTCAAGTCCTGGGCTTGGATGGCCAGTTGCAGAGTGATGAGAGCCGCGCGCTCGTTCGTGTGCTGCTGCCGCTCCTGGCGGGCCAGTGCCGATGCCGCGTCCTGCGCCGCGATCCGGTCGGCCACCGCCAGGAGCGTTTCGAGCGTGACCGCGTCCGCCTGCTTGCCCTCCTGGGGCGGCCGAGCAGGGTAGACCGCCGACCACCACTCGCCGGCCGGCTCGGCAGGAAGGGCCGCGAGGAATCGCCCCACCGGCGTCTCTTGCTCCTCGTGCGCCGCAAGGAACGCGGACAGGCAGCCAAGCTGGCGACCCAGCTCGCGCGAAGCGGTGCCGACCTTGCGTTGCGCGGCCGCGCGCTGCTCTTGCAGCTCGCCGAGCTCTTTCAAGTCGGCCAGGCCCGCCTCGGCCCGCTCAAAGGGGTTGGACTTGGCGTCGGCCAGCGGCGTGTCGCAGGCCGGGCAGTAGTCGCCATGGGTGACCTGCAGCGCCAAGACCGCGGTGTAGAGTGCTTTGAAGGAGACTTGGCTGCTGCGCGCTTCGAGCTTTGCAGCGATGACGGCGAGCTCTTCTTGGGCCGCGCGCGGTGCCTCAAAGGCGGCTAGCAGGCTATCGCGCGAGACGCCGATTGCGGCAGGCGGAAGCGCGCCGAGGATGCCGTCGAGCTCTTGCATCCGGCCTGGCGCGTCGGCCGTGCCGATGAATGCTTTTAGCCCGTCGTAGTCCATGCCCTCCCGATGCGCAGCAGCCATGGCGGCCTCGTCGGCCGCCAAGTCCAGCAATGCTTGGGCCTCGCTGTTGACGGTGGCTTGGTCGTTGGCCAGGGCGCTGCGCCTGCCGTTGAGCGCGAGTTGCTTGGTGGCTAGCGTAACGAGCTGCGCGTCGATGGATTCGTTGAAGTGGCCGACAAACTCGTTGAACTTCTCCATGCCAAAAAGCGTGGCGATCAACTCTGTGCGCTGGGCCGGCGGCCTGGCCGCGATCCGCGAGAAGGCATCTATGCGGTTCTTCTCGATGAAGCAGAACCGGAAAGTGTCGGCGTTGGCTACGACGGCGACTTCCCGGTTCTGGTGATCGGTCGCCCGCAGGGTCGGCGCCTCGAAGCGGCGGGCATGCAGGTTGGCAAGGTACGTGCGCCCCTCGATACGCTTGGTCTAGGCCTCCTCGACCGAGCCCAGCAGGCCGAACTCCAAGCCTTGTCAAGGCGCTGACCGAGCGGCTCGTGGCCGATGCCTTGGCAGCCCTGCAGGCCGACACCCCAACACCGTCGGCGTCGCCTTCCATGTTGACCCAGCAACACGCGCTCATTCGCAGCGCCGACGAGTACGGCTGTCTCTTTGCCCACGCCGCCACCGCCACCCAATCCCTTGAGAGCATCCAGTCATGAACATGATCGAGATCGAACGCGCCCTGCGCGAGCTGCGCCTGTCCGGCATTGCCGAGACCCTGTCGACCCGTGTGATGCAGGCCCAGGCCGCCCAGGAGCCCTTCCTGGAGACCTTCGCTGCCATGCTCCAGGACGAGCTGGACCGGCGCCGCTCGCGCCTGACCGAGCGCCGCTTCAGGCGCTCGGGCCTGGATGAGCGGCCCTCGCTGGCGGACTTCGACTGGCGCTTCAATCAGAAGCTGCCGCGCAGCGCCTGCTTTGAGTTGCACACCCTGAAGTTCATCGGCGAGGGCGCCAACGCGCTCGTCATCGGCAAGCCCGGCACCGGCAAGAGCCATGTGGCCAAGGCCGTGGCCTACCAGGCAACGCTGCAGGGATACGACGTGCGTTACGTGGAGGCCGACACCGAGTTTGCCCGCTACGGGCTGGCCAGCACAGAAGAACAGGCCGAGCAGCTCAAGGGCTGGATCGAGCCCGACCTGCTGGTGCTCGACGATCTGTTCCTGGCCCGGCGCATCGCCGATGTGAGTGCCGAGCTCTTGCAGGCCATCGTGCACCAGCGCTACAAGTTACGCCGCGCCATCGTCATCACCTCCAACCGCGTGGTGCAGGACTGGGGCAAATACCTGGGCGACGCCACCATGGCCAGCACCATCCTGGACCGGCTCATGCACCGCTGCGCGATGCTGGAGTTCGAGGGCAAGAGTTACCGATTGAAGGAGGCCGCCTCACGCATCACCGCCACGCCCGTATAGTCACCATCCGTCCGTCCTGCCTGGAGCAGTTTGACCGGCCATAAGTGGAGCAGTTTGGGGTGGCCATCGGGGGTCGGCCACCAGCAATCCCCCGCAGCGCCTTTGTGATGCCTTGAGTGATCCGTGCTTATACGTACCCGCAAGAGCATGGACCATCACCGCTGGCATTGGAGCTTGAAATCCCCATTCGTCACACGCTCGATCAGTTGCGGGATACTTCCAACGCAATCGGGTCTTTGAGCCGTCGACGTCTGTTCGTAGTTTCAAAATGCTTCAGAGCGATATCGCGCAGTTGGTGCACATAGCGCTGCTCGTGTCGTAGCTCCGTCGGTAGGCCGGGCATAACTCTAGAAATAGTCGCGCTGTCCCAGCGCGAAGCGAAGCAGTCCATGATCGATGGAGAGCTTGATCTCGCAATCGGTTTCCTTCCAGATCTCGGCGCCGACTTTCATCGCAAATCTCTGTTCGGCGAAACCTAGGTATGTGTGGTGAGCAGTGAGCATCCCACAATAGAGCCAGTCTGAGTGAGGCCGCCTTGCAGCGTCTCACATCACTTACCATCCAGCAGTATCCATCCATTTCACACTACGCACGGCTGCCTCCGCGCCATAACTACGGCTTCAACGCGCGTACCAGTCGGTCGTAATGGTCCACGCACGGCCATTGGTGCCACTGCCTAATAGTTTCTCCAGAGTCCGCTTCTGGGGGGAGGCTTCCCTTGCAGTCTCTATCACGCGCCAAGTTATTCCAAGTCCCAATCGAAAAAAAAGCATACGATGGTTTCCGCGCTTCGCTGGTTGGTATCCAGTACCAATCGTCGTCGCGCAGCGTGGGTAAACACTCGAGCTCGCAGTGGTTGTTATTGATGCAGAACGCTATCACACGGGAAGCCCAAGCTGGACGCCATTTCCGATGTTGTGGTCCGTCAAAGGTGGCGCCGTCCATCAGTGCGTCTTCGACAAACGCCGTGCCAGCCTGATTGCTTGAAACGGCCTTACTCTCGACGATCAAATCCTGGCTCGGCTATGCATGGCGCTCGATCGCGCCCCGCCGGGGCGGCAACTGCACTGCCAGACCCGCAGTGCCCGGGCCTTGCGATGGCCATCGGGACGCTGAACGAGCGCACGGAAGTTGCAACAGCTTGGTTCAGGATATTTGTAATCGTCTTGTGTCTTGATTTCAGGAGACTTGTGCGTGCTCTCGGCTCTTGAGCAGGTCCAGCGCAACGTCGACGATCATGTCTTCCTGGCCACCGACCATGCGGCGCCGGCCCAGCTCCACCAGTATGTCGACAGTCTTCAAACCGTACTTCTTCGCCGCCGCCTCGCTGTGGCGCAGGAACGAGCTGTACACACCGGCGTAGCCCAGGGCCAGCGTCTCGCGGTCCACGCGCACCGGCCGGTCCTGCAGCGGGCGCACGATGTCGTCGGCTGCGTCCATCAGCTGCCTCACGTCGCAGCCGTGGTTCCAGCCCAGGCGCGTGGCGGCGGCGATGAACACCTCCAGCGGCGCGTTGCCGGCCCCCGCGCCCATGCCGGCCAGGCTGGCGTCGACGCGGTCGCAGCCCTCCTCCACCGCGACGATGCTGTTAGCCACGCCCAGGCTCAGGTTGTGGTGGGCATGCATGCCAGTTCCGGTTTCGGGCTTCAGCACGTCCTTGAAGGCGCGAAAGCGGTCGCGCACGTCGCTCATGCTCAGCGCGCCGCCGGAATCCACTACGTAGCAGCAGGTGGCGCCGTAGCTTTCCATCAGCTTGGCCTGCTGCGCCAGCGCCAGCGGCCCGGTCATGTGGCTCATCATGAGGAAGCCCACGGTGTCCATGCCCAGGTGCCGCGCGTATTCGATATGCTGGCGGGAAATGTCGGCCTCGGTGCAGTGGGTGGCCACGCGCACGATGCGAGCGCCGGCGTCGTAGGCCGCCTTCAGGTCGTGCACGGTGCCGATGCCAGGCAGCAGTAGCGTGGCGATCTTCGCTCGCTTGACGACGCTGGCCACCGCCTCGATCCACTCCAGGTCGGTGTGGGCGCCGAAGCCGTAGTTGAAGCTGCCGCCGTGCAGGCCGTCGCCATGGGCGACCTCGATCGAGTCGACGCCTGCGTCGTCGAGCGCCTTGGCGATCTGTCTCGCATGGGCCACGCTGTACTGATGGCGGATGGCGTGGCTGCCGTCGCGCAGCGTCACGTCCGAGATGTAGATTTTCTTACCGTTCATGGGTGTGCTCCTGCCGGTCATGCCGCGACCGCCGCGCGCCCGTGCAGGCTGGCGGCGATGCGCTCGGCGGTGGCCAGCGCCGCGCTGGTCATGATGTCGAGGTTGCCCGCATAGGCGGGCAGGTAATGGGCCGCGCCCTCCACCTCCAGGAACACGGAGGTCTTGAGGCCGCTCATGCGGTCGCCCACGCCGGGGATACGGAACGGCGCGTCGATGCGATCGAACTGCACCTGCTGCTTCAGGCGGTAGCCGGGCACGTAGGCTTGCACGTCCTTGGCCATGCGCTCGACGGACGCCGCGATGGCGTCCTCGGAGGCCGGCTCGCTCAGCACGAAAATCGTGTCGCGCATGATCAGCGGCGGCTCGGCCGGGTTCAGCACGATGATGGCCTTGCCCTTGGCGGCGCCGCCCACGGTCTCGATGGCCCGCGAAGTGGTCTCGGTGAACTCGTCGATGTTGGCGCGGGTGCCGGGGCCGGCCGACTTGCTGGCGATCGAGGCGCCGATCTCGCCGTAGTTGACCTTGGCCACGCGGCTGACGGCCGCCACCATGGGGATGGTGGCCTGGCCGCCGCAGGTGACCATGTTGACGTTGAGCGCATCCAGGTGCGCCTCGCCGTTGACCACCGGCACGCAGTACGGGCCGATAGCCGCGGGCGTGAGGTCGATCATGCGGATGCCGGGCTTGACCGCGCGCAGCAGCGCCTCGTTCTTGACATGGGCGGCGGCGCTGGTGGCGTCGAACACCACGTCGATATCGGCGAACACCGGCAGGCGCAGCAACCCCTGCGCGCCTTCGTGGGTGGTGGCCACGCCCAGGCGCTCGGCCCGGGCCAGGCCGTCGGAGGCCGGGTCGATCCCCACCATCGCAGCCATCTCGATGTGCTTGCCGTGGCGCAGGATCTTGATCATCAGATCCGTGCCGATGTTGCCGCTGCCGATGATGGCTGCCTTGAGTTTGCGGGTCATGTGCTTCTCTCCTTCAGGCCATGCGGCAGCCGACGCTGCCCAGTTCACCGATGCGCGCCTGCACCACGTCGCCAGCATTCAGCGCCACCATCGGCCCGAGCGCGCCCGACAGGATTACCTCGCCGGCCTGCAACGGCTTGCCGCGCGCGGCCATGGTGCGGGCCAGCCAGTAGGCGGCGCGCAGCGGGTGGCCCAGGCAGGCCGCGCCGGTGCCCACCGAGGCGACCTGGCCGTTCACCGTCATCTGCATGCCCAGTTCACCGAGCGCGAGCCGGCCGACGGCGACCGGCTGCTGGCCCAGCACGTACAGCGCGGACGAGGCGTTGTCGGCCACGGTGTCGACCAGGCTGATCTTCCAGTCGGTGATGGCGCTGTCGACGATTTCCAGGGCCGGCAGCGCGTAGGCGATGGCGCAGAGGAATTCGGACCAGGTCGGCGCGGCCCCTGTCAGCTCGCGTCCCACGACGAAAGCCACCTCGGCCTCCACCTTGGGCTGGATCAGGCGGCTCATGGGCACCGAGTCGCCGTCGAGAAATTCCATGTCGTCGAACAGCACGCCGAAGTCCGGCTGGTCGACGCCCAGCTGCTGCTGGACCGCCTTGGACGTCAGTCCGACTTTCTTTCCGACGACGCGGCGGCCCGGTTCGTCCAGGCGCGCGCGCACGTTGACCTCCGCCACCTGATAGGCGGCATCGAGGCCGGCGATGCCGTGGCTGGCCGAGATCGGGCCGATGGTCTCCCGGTCGCGCCGCGCCTGGCGCAGTGCTTGCGCCGCATGTTCCACGTTGTTCATGATTCTCTTTCTAAGTTGAGGGTCAGTAAGCGGCCGCGCCGTGCAGCCGAGAGACGGCGTTGCCATGCATGAGGCCGGCGGCGTCTCGTGGTCGGCAATATCCGCAGCCAAGCAGCTCTCTTACGGGAGCCGTCTTGGTTGGGGTCAGCCGGTGTGCAGCCTCAGGCGACATCCGCTTCTGCCAAAAAGTCGTTCACCAATCGCACGAAGCGGCCACCATGCTCGATTTGCGTCCAGTGGCCGCACTGGCCGAACACGTGGAGCTGGGCGCGCGGGATCATCTGCGACAACCGCATCGAATTGGCTACCGGCACGACACGATCTTCGCGGCCATGAATCACCAATGTTTCGTGGAGCAGCGCGCGGATGCTGTCTTCGGGGCTCGCCAGCGCCTCAATCCAGCGCTGCCGCGGGGCGGGAAACATCGCTGCATATGCTTCTTGCACGCCTTTGCGCACGCTCGCTTCGTATCGCATGCGCGCGAGATCGTCGCTCATGAGCGAGTCGTCGTAGGCGAACCACGCCATGACAGCTTTCATATTTTCGACCGATGGCGTGTAGCCCCAGACCGCGTCCAGCGCCGGCGTCAGTTCGAATTTGAGGCCAGCCGCGCCCATAAGAACCATCCTACGCACGCGTTCGGGGTGGCGAATTGCGAGCGCCAGCGCGATTGCGCCACCGAAGGAATTGCCAACCAAGTCGACTTGCTTCAGGTCGAGAGCGTCGAGGAACCCTACTGTCTGCTGAACCCATAGGTTCAGCGAATAGCTGCCGTCCAGACTGGGATCGCTGTAACCGAACCCAGCCATGTCAAGTGCTAGCGCGCGACGCCGTTCAGCCAGCTTCGGAAGCGCAAGTCGCCAGTTGGCCCAGCCGCTCACGCCCGGGCCAGACCCGTGAATAAGCACCACCGGCGAGCCTTGCCCGAGGTCGTGGTAGTTCGTTCGGATGCCGCTCGCCACAATGGATTGGCCGATTTCGGGGGAAATAGTAGTCATCAAACATCTCCATGGAATCTCGAGATTATCCATAAAATACGTTATTACTTAAAATAAGTGCAAACCCCTAGAAATCTCGAGATTTTTACTGATACGCTCTCGATTATGCAAATGGCACAGAGCGCGCCGCATCACTATCTCTCGGCACTAGCGTGAAAACGTGAGTTAGAAGAAAACGAAGGGTGCAGAAGTAGTTCATAGAATTTCTTCCATGATCCTGAGCGTGCGTGTACAGGCCCACAGCGGTAGACGGTGTTCCGCACCGGGCGTACTTCTTGCGAATCGGCGGGAAGTGGAGGACGTTACCGGGTCACTTCCCCAAAGGCATACGGTGAGACTCTCGCTTTAAAAAAAATGGATCGCGCGACGCGCACGTCACCCACGTGTTGGAGCGCGCTTTAGGAAAGTCAGGATGGCGCGGCCCACGAGAAATTAGGGCGCCAAGCACGGCCGACACTATCGACCGTGGTCAGGAGATCGTGTACAGGCGCTCATGGAAAATCAGCACTCTTTATCCAACGGCCATGCCTACCGCGTCCCGACGCCAGATGACAGCGAGCCCGCGCCGCGGTCGCTGATCGAGGCGACGTATCGGCAGTTGCGGACCGACATCATCGGCGGCCGGCACGCGCCAGGTGAACGCCTGCGTGTGGAGCGCCTGAAGAGTGAATATCAGGTGGGCGCGGGCACGCTGCGCGAGGCGCTCGCCCTGCTCGTAGCGGATTCGCTGGTCGTGCCGCACTCGCAGCGCGGCTTCCGTGTGGCACCCATGTCACTGGCCGACATTGAGGACCTCACGCGCACGCGAACGCTGCTCGAATGCGTGGCCTTCCGCGACTCGATCCAGTATGGCGACGATGCGTGGGAAGCGCGCGTTGTGAGTGCCTACCACCGGCTCTCGCGCGCCGAGGAACGGCTGGCTTCCGACGTCAGTGGCGTGTTCAACGAATGGGAGGAGCGCAACCGCGCCTTCCATGAAGCGCTTACATCCGCCTGCCCTTCACCCTGGATTCTGCGCTTTCAAGCATTGCTGTATCAGCAGGCCGAGCGTTACCGCCGGCTATCGGCAGTGACCACCAATGTCCCGGCCAGCGTCCACGACGAGCACCGCCAAATTTACGAGGCAGCGCTTGAACGCAATACCGAGAGGGCTGAGCGCATGCTTGCGCACCACATCCAGTTCGCTGTCACGGTGATCAAGAAGCAGGGCGTGCTCAAGTGAGCGGCCGACGACGCCGCAGTGCTGTTCGGCGGTCGCTCCTCTGGTCCATCCCTTGCGGGCACTTCGCGCCAAAAAGGCTTCAACGGTCAGGCGCTGGTGTCCGAGGAGGTTAAACCCTACGACTGCCCTCCCTTCCGAGGCGATTTCTCGTCGCCGGTAATGCCTCCGTGAATCCGCATACGCCAGTGCAAGATCGCCCCGACGTCGGGGGATCGGCGAGGTGGACCATTTCTATTTGCTGACCTTGAGATCAAGATGACACAACACTCACACCCCTTCCGTCAGGCACGCGACCTGCTCCTGCAACTGCGCGATGACCATGCCGCGGCGACCGAGCAGTTCCGCTGGCCCCGCATGACAGAGTTCAACTGGGCCATCGACCACTTCGACGCTCTGGCCAAAGGCAACCATGCGCCTGCCTTGTGGATCGTCGAGGCCGACGGCAGTGAGCATCGCTTCAGCTATGCGCAGGTATCCGCGCGCTCGTCGCAGGTGGCGAACTTTCTGAAGGCGCAAGGCGTGCGTCGCAGCGATCGCGTCCTGCTGATGCTGGGTAACGAGCCGGCCTTGTGGGAAACGATGCTGGCCGCCATGAAACTCGGCGCGGTCATCATTCCTGCCACGGCCTTGCTCACCGCCGAGGATCTGCAGGACAGGCTTCACCGCGGTGACGTACGCCACGTAGTGACTGGCGATACGCACGCTGCGAAGTTCAAGGACCTGCCCGGTGACTACACCAGAATCTGCGTCGGCGCACCACAGCCGGGCTGGATCGAGTATGCGGCTTCGTATGGCGCGCCCGAACACTTCGAGCCCGAAGCGCGCACGCTGGCCGTCGACCCGCTGCTGTTGTATTTCACTTCCGGCACCACTTCCAAGCCGAAGCTGGTATTGCACACGCACGAGAGCTATCCCGTAGGCCACCTCTCTACAATGTACTGGCTCGGGCTGCAACCGGGCGACGTGCACCTGAACATCTCCTCGCCCGGCTGGGCCAAGCATGCCTGGAGCTGCTTCTTTGCGCCCTGGAACGCCGGCGCCTGTGTCTTTATCCATAACACACCGCGCTTTTCGGCACTAGCGTTGCTTCAGGCGCTGGCCAAATGCGAAGTCACTAGCCTGTGTGCGCCGCCCACCGTGTGGCGCATGCTTATCCAGGAAAACCTCGCCGAATGGCGACCCCGGCTGAAGCTGCATTCGGTCGTGGGCGCTGGCGAACCGCTAAACCCCGAGATCATCGAGCAGGTACAGACGGCCTGGGGCCTTAGGCTGCGCGACGGCTACGGGCAGACTGAAACGACCGCCCAGGTCGGCAATTCACCCTCTTTGCCGGTCAAGGCCGGCTCCATGGGCAAACCGCTGCCTGGTTACCGCATCGTTCTGCTCGACCCCGATGGCCACGAGGCTGACGAGGGGGAGGTCTGCATCGATCTACACGAGCGGCCGACGAGCCTGATGGCCGGCTACCTTGACAGCGCAGAGAAGAACGCAGAGGCCACGCGGGACGGCTACTACCATACGGGCGACACAGCCGCTCGCGATGCAGATGGCTATTTCACCTTCGTCGGCCGCTCAGATGATGTGTTCAAGGCATCCGACTACCGTATCAGCCCCTTCGAGCTGGAAAGCGCTCTGATGGAGCATGAGGCCGTGGTGGAAGTGGCCGTCGTGCCGAGTCCCGACCCGGTGCGCCTCGCCGTTCCCAAGGCTTACTTGATGCTCGCACCGGGCCGTGCGGCGGACGCCGCCATGGCACAGGACATCATCGCCTTTGCCCGACGCCGACTCGCCCCCTACAAGCGCGTGCGACGCATCGAGTTCGTGACCGAGCTGCCCAAGACCACCTCTGGGAAGATTCGTCGCGTGCAGCTGCGGGCACAAGAAACGACGCGCGCTACCACGGGCAAGCGCGGCGAGCAGGAATTCCACGAGGAAGATTTTCCTGGCCTGCGTCAGGAGACTTGAAAAGTACTGTGTACCGAACTTGCACTGCGATCTATAGATTGAGCTTGCCTGACCATTCCTGCGATGACAGCGATGATGCCGTTTAACGGATGTCAGGTCGCTCGAGTTCGCATCAGCAATAAGTTGTGTTCTGCATCGGGATCGGCTGTAGGCTGCCACGACAACATGGCTCCCCGATGGCCACCCCAAACTGCTCCACTTATGGCCGGTCAAACTGCTCCAGGCAGGACGGGGTGGATTATGACGATTCCGGGCTGATGGCGATGCGAGCGGCGGCCTCCTTCAGACGATAGCTTTTGCCCTCGAACTCCAGCATCGCGCAGCGGTGCATGAGTCGGTCCAGGATGGTGGTGGCCATGGTGGCATCTCCCAGGTATTTGCCCCAG
>Ga0265293_10011534_pt1 | contig 11990 bp, 8 predicted proteins | sample Munlanlewell138R_FD_192505 | JGI IMG/M metagenome (GOLD analysis project Ga0265293, IMG submission 192505) | Leachate microbial communities from a municipal landfill in Southern Ontario, Canada - Leachate well 138R | ecosystem: Engineered > Solid waste > Landfill > Unclassified | place: Canada... | reverse complement strand
TACTTTTCTAAAAATATTCTCTGCCTCATTAGCGATGGGATTAATAGCCAAGGAACTAATTGGTGAAAACGTATTTAGCCAAAATTTATCTCTTGTAATAGCTATTGCCATAGGAGCTATTAGTTACTTCGGAATGATATATTTTATGAAGATTGAGGAAGTGGATGTTGTTGTGAATGCGGTTAAGAGGAAGATGGGGAATGATATAATTTAAGAATGATTCCTGATCAATATGCAGATGGACTATTACATTATATACTAATGATAACCAGCTCTAGAGTTAACAATCTCTGGATCTGGCTTTTTTAATATAATATCTGTAGTTTTATGAAAAAAGAGGAATTAGATGAAGAAAATAGAATTGAATAAGCAACATAATAGTTTGACCTTGATTATAATAATGGAGGCTGAAATATGACAGTATCGGAATCAAAAACTAAAATGATTACTATTGGATCAAGGCTGTTGTCAATAAACCAAGCGAAGCAGTTATTACCAGGATATGATGAGGTCAAAGAGCTAATCGAATTGTTTCGCAACCATGCACTTCAACAAAATACTGATAATCCAAATACATACTATGGGGAAGTAACGCTACCAGCACACCAGAGGTACTATAACAATACTATTTCTATATTAGGAGACAGGGGTTCTGGAAAAACATCAGTATTATTAACCTTGAAAAAGGAGCTATCTGATGCAAAAAATGCAGATATAATATTACCGATTATTTTGCCAGAGCATATGAGTGTAGCAAGTGATACTATGGGGTGGATTCTAGGATATTTAGACGAGGAAATCAAAAAAATAGTAAAACAGATACAGAATTTTGAACATACTAACCGATTTGGCGAATATCATAACAATTGCTTGAACCCAGATAAGAATAACTTGCAATATTTGTACAAGATGGCACTAAAGTCCTATCAATTAAGGAAAAAGGACTATTATGATAAGAGTCATCAGGGTGATGATAGTATTGCTGATTATATTGAAAACACTAAAAAAATTATCCATGCAGATCAACATTTAATCGTTAATGTTAAGAATTTAATTGATGAAATTGTTAAAACGCTTAAGATGGTCAACAAGTATAATGTTGAACCATTAATAGTTATTATTTTTGATGATGTTGATATTAGTGCTGAAAAATGCCCAGATGTACTAGATACTATTCGCACCTATTTGTCGCATCAAAATGTTGTGGTGATTGTTTCTGGGGATTCTGAAGTTTTTTCTGAAGCGTTAACAATTCATTTTTTGGAAAAGGAAAATGTTAAAAGTACTGACTATGAGAGGAATTTCACTTCTAATATTGGCGATCAAGAAAACAGTGCAATAAGTAGGCGAAAGATTCGTAGTCAGGAATATCTTAAGAAGATATTACCACCTTCCTGCCGTTTTAATATGCAAGTAATTAACAATGACAGAAAACAAGATTTTTATTATGAGTTTGTAGATGGCAAAAAACTTCCCGCATTAAAAGAACTAATAAATCATGTAAGCAATACTAATAACAAGAAAAGAATTAAGTCTGTAAACATTGATGTTTTATATTACTCTGTTTTTGATAATACACCACGTGGATTAATCAATCCATATATGTATCTTTATATGAAATACAATAGTAACAAAAAATGGGTTGAATCAGAATACTATCAATTTTTGCAGGTTCTTATTAATTCGAATTCTTTAATAAAAGAACAAAAGAATGTTGTCAGTGAATTTATAAATATTGATGCTAATAGTGGATATAATGTAGATTTTGATATATTAGAGTCCTATTTTGATAGCGAATTTGACGATGAAAATGAAGAAAGACCAATTAACAATTTTGAAAGAGTACATATTACTGATCAATATCTTGTGTTATTTATGTTAGGAAAGTTTCTAGAACTTATTTCACCGATACCCCAAAACACAATTTCTACTGAAAGCGATTTATTGGTTAAGATAATTAATAAACAAATAGGAAATGATATACTACCAAATATTATGGATATAAGAATTATGCTAGATTTTTATAAAGGCATTAAAACTCTACCTAGAAAAGCTCTTACTAATATTTCGATTTTCTCAGATCGCTCAACGAATAGAAGATCGACTTATGATGTTGCTTTCATTCGGACTTTGATAAGGGGAAATGGGAGTATTGATATATCTATGTTAAATCATATTTACAAAGAAGATGAAGAATGGGTAGAAAAGATTATTCGTTATATCTTTGATAATGCTTTATCGGATCAAGAGTTAATTAGCAAGGTGAGAAATAACTATTTTAAAACATATGAAATAATAGAGCATTTGCGCTTCTATCAACTTAATGAGTCTATAAATGTAAAAGACCAGATTGAGTCTATATTTGATATGGATACAGATTTATCCTCAAATAAGAAAGTGATAGAATTACAAGGTGAAATATTAACAAATATATCTGAAATTATGAATGGTTTTCTGTTTTATAAAGAGCTTTCGGGATCAGGGATGATCGAACCTCATAAGTTTGATAGTATCTTTACTGATCTAATTCTCTTAATGTCTGACATCAGAACAATGTATCTTAACAAATCTCTATTAAATAGCAATAATCAAAAAGAAGGGTCTAAAATTTTAGTTCTATCCGATGATGTTATCAAAGATAGATTGAAGAATATAAATATGCTAGCTAAAGAGTATGGGATTAACGATGTACTAAATATGAAAGACTTATCAGAGGTGGCACTTATTAAAGCTGGTAATAAATTATTTGAAATTGCATATTTAAGTGAAATTTATAGTGATAGTTATTTTCATATTACTAATGATGAGCATGAATCATTAGAATATCTCGGATACTTAAAATCATTAGTAAATAATCTTTACCAAAAATACGATAAACGAGAACAAACAATAAAAAAGGATTTCCAAACTACGTGGAGTAGGGCAATTAAATCTTTGCCAATGGAGTTTAGACGTGTACTAGCTGTGAGGATAATGCCACACAGATCTTTAGAATATACACTGAAGAATCTATCAGAAGAAATACAAAATTTAAGGGGAAATGCTCTAATCAATAGTCGCGAATATACTTTGAAGATAATAAAGGATTTAGAAAATATTATTCGAAGTTATCAAAAAGAACTTCGAGCAACTAATACATCTGAATTGGCTAGGTACTATTATAAAACTATTGTTTTATCTAATAATGCTATTCAGAAAACTTTAAAAAATATGATATGGATGGAGGCTCTTGCAGAAATTCAAGAAAACCGTCAAAACGAGGATTATATGCTTCTGCAAAAAATAAAACAACAGCTTACTAGTGCTAATAAATATGAATTATCTTTCGGTATTAAAGGATATATAAACAGCATAATTGAAAATGGTAGATAGAGTCATGTTGAAAAATATTAATCTACGAGTGAAATTACTAATGATGCCCTACTATGATATGGAAGAAGATTTTCATAGAAAATTGGAAAAATTATTGAAAGCAAAAGATACCATTAAATATTATGAAAATCTATCAGATATTATCAAGTCTTTGTTGGATAAACACAAATTTAAGATTAGTGAAATACGAAGGATTGATGAATACAAACTATTATTAGAGTCGTACTATAGTTTTCAATCAAATAATTTCGAACCAGAGCGAGGAAGCATAGTTGATTCGTTCTATTTAAAAAGACTAGAGGATGTTGCTAATATTTTCTTATGTCATAGAAATGGAAGAATTGCGATAAAGTATTGGGATAGTCCCAAAAATAAGAATTTAATTGGTCCTTACTCTGGCTATGAGAAAATACTAATGTGGAATTCTTTAAATCGGACTGTATGTACAGATATTTTAGCCATAATGTATATTATATCAAACAATATCGGAGATGTTACGCAGCTTGCCAGTTATCATGGTCATGTATATTTAGCAGACACACAATTAGATCAAATTTTAAGTAAAGGAATAGCTGAAACACATTTGCATGGAAAGGCAGCGAGGTATTTTGACATACAATGGATTGAACTTGTAAATCAATGGGATTCATGTGATTTGGGGATCAATGAAGATTTACAAAATCACATACATGATGCGGCAATTATTAGAGTTCTTTTGGCGGCATTTTTATGCAATAAATCAGCTATTAATACATTTTATAATTATTATACAGAGCTTAAGAGCAATTGTATTAATCAAGTTTGTAGTAATATTATTGAGTATTATCTAGATAATGGAAACAATTTAAACGGTGACTTGCTTGAAGCATATAATAAAAAAGAGTGTTACGATTTTCTATGCTCATATTATCAGCTACAAGGTAGTGTAGTTGTGGAAGTTGATTATGATAACTCAAACAATTACTATTGGCATATGCCCGATTGCATTACCATGCTATTAAAAGAGAAAGGGAATTACTGTTCAACTGAAAATGAGTTTTTATATCATTCTTTGCATTATATGTATAATAATCAAGATGGTATGTTCGGAAAATTATTTTGGAAGTATATTCGCATTAAAAACACTACTTTTGAATGCCACGTCCAGAAGGATTATCTTAAAGGGTTAGATTATTTTGCTCATATTTATAATAGATCTACGCCAAGCCATATGCAGGAAGTAGACTATTGGAAAATAAATTTTCACAAAATATTAACTGACCAATACATAAAAAAAGTAGAAGTACGTATCTCACCTACAGATAAGATGGGTAATTTGGCTAAAAAAATAGTAGATATTTTAAAAGCATATAAATGGATTATTGGAGAATTTGAAAAGCATAGTAGATTGGCTCCTCGATTAGGAATTATCATTCACTTTATAAAGGAACAGGATAAAACGCAATTAGAAAAATGCTGGAATCAGTATTGTACTTATAGTTGCGATGCTACCTTCCTGTCATACAGATCAAATCATGAAAAATATAATCAACAAATGGTCGTGTTTAGAGATATAAGGGAAAAAATACCGAGGTTGTCTGATTACTTGGTCGGCATTGATGCTGCTAGTCTAGAAAATGATACAGAACCTTGGGTGTTTGCTCCGATATTTAGAAATGCTAGAGATAGTAAAACTCACAAATTGGTAGATGAAGACAAACAACGTATTCGTAATCTTGGCTTCACTTATCATGTTGGAGAAGATTTTCGCCATATTATATCAGGTCTAAGACATATTGATGAGGTTCTGGAACATTTTCAATTTCATGCTGGTGATCGATTGGGTCATGGGATAGCAGTTGGAGTTAATGTGAAGAAATGGGTGATAAGTAATTCTGTGACGGTAATGCCTCGCATAGAATATTTAGAAAACTTACTATGGATGTGGGGGCTACAAAAAAACATAGATCATAAAATTCCTTTAGATATGACATTCTTGGAACGCAATGTTTTAGAATGTGCTAAGGAGATATTTGGATTAGAAGAACAAAATATTGAAGGAATATCTGTATATAAACTATGGAACGTATATAGGAAAAAGTTTAATATGTTTGAAGAAGTGGTCTTTAGTAATGAAAATGATTTTGATAAAAATTGGCTTCAGGAAAAAGTAAATGGCTACTGTTCGATTGGTGCTTCATTAGACCAAAGGTATTGGACTGAAGAAAGATTATTACTAGCATTTCACTGTCGCCCATATATGCTAAAAATGCAAGAAACAATTCAGATTAAAGTTGAAGTGCAAGAAATTGAAACTATAAGCATGATACAGTTATTTATGAGAAAAAAGGTAAGTGATGCGGGAATTATTATAGAGACAAATCCATCTTCTAATGCAATTATTGGTGATATAGAACACATATATGAACATCATATTCTTAATTTATGTTCAGATGTAAATAGTCAAGAAATTAGAGACTATAATGTAATGGCTACTATAAATAGTGATGACCCATTAGTGTTTAATACTAATATTAGCAATGAATTTGCTTATATTTATTATGCATTGCTTCATAAAGGATTATCAAGAGAAACGGTTCTTAATTGGATAGATAAAGTGCGAGAACGAGGTGTTTTAAGTAGTTTTATTGATGAAAGACAGCTTACAAATAATCAGTTGCTTGCAGAAGTGGATAATATTATTGAAAAACTAGAAGAGTATATTAATTATGGTTTATAATATTAGGTTTTAGACAGAAAAAGTACAATTGATGTATGTGTTCTATTTAGTGTTAACATTCCAATTTCATTATAGATATTACTAAAGTGGCATTATAATGGACAAGTCTATTAAGAGTTTTTTAAATTTGATAGATACGAGGAACGTAAAGTTGATGAATTTCTATTTCAAGGAACAGTTTCAACTGAACTAGGGTCTAACTTGGATTGCGGTGATGATAATTTGAAAAATGAAAATTATGCTAATATACGATCGATGTTAACTGTATTTTTGATTTCACTTTTGTTATCTACGATCATTTTTTATCCATTTAACCCTACTTATGTAGTCTATTGGGGCTGCATCGTTTTAATTTGGGTTATTTTGCTAATGAATTATAGTATAGAAAAAAATAGACAAATGTATAAAAATATAGTCCTGTTTAGTTATGCAAACTTAGTAGCGTTAGTTGCAATGAAATATTTTGTGCATCGCACTTTGCACTTTGATTTTTCGAATATAGTATTGTTTTCGGTTAACTGCGGGTTGGTAGCAGTTGTTGCGTTTCAATGTGTTTCTTCTAAAAAAAGAGATGTTTCCCCTTCTGAAGCTGTGATTTTTCCAAAAAGACAACACGACCTGGTAAGAATTGAAAACTATATAAACAAATTTGATATAGTAGGCATAAACGGGACATGGGGAAGTGGAAAGACATTTATTGTAAATGAATTGAAAAAGCAGGCAAATATACGCGATGAATATATATTTATCGAAATTGATTTACTGTCATGTAATTTAGATGAGATACAGGTTATTTTGTTAAATGAAATGGAAAAGGTACTCAAAAATCATGGAATCATAGCACGTCATTCCTATAAATTAAAGAAAATTCTGGGGGATAAGAGCGTTTTTCATAATGTAAAGCATCTTATTATCGGGGATGATGTATCGTATTCAGAAGCTATAGACGGATTTAGAAACGAAATTAATTTACTTGATAGAAGCTTGATTGTAGTTTACGAAGATATAGACCGAATTTCAGATAAAAATATTATTAAAAAAATATTCAGTATATCAGAAAAGCTATCTAGTCAGAAGATAAAGATATTATATCAATATGACGAATATAATTTAAAACTGCTAGGGTTTGATAGGGGTTATTTGGAAAAATATATTCCGTATGTTGTAAACTTAACCGATATTGGCTTTTTTGAAGTGCTAGAATACACTTTTAAAGAGAAATGGATTGAGGAATTACCCCTTAAGCAGGATGAACTTCATTTTTTGAAATACCCTATTTATGCTGAACCCATCATAGGCAATATACTGAACAAACATCAAGCATATAACCTGCATATTTCGGGCACTGGAATAAGAAAAGTAAAGCATTTTCTCTATGAGTTAACAACAGCAATGAAAGGAAACGATCATTATTGTAATAAGGAATGTAGGAAAACGGTCATTATATTTTATTTCATCAAGCATTTGTATGCGTCGATATATGAACAGCTTCATTTGGAACATGGCTTGCTTGATACATTGAAATTTGAATATAATGGTAAAAAATATACAATCCTTGAAATCATTGATTTGTATAAATTAAATCAATCAGACCTTGATAAGGGATTTAGTGTGGAAGATGTAAAAAAAATATTTGATGTAAAGAAGAATGCCGATCATTATGCTGTTATTTGTCTTTTTGGATATAATCTCGATATTTATAAAATGGAAAATGTAAGAGATGAGTTTGCAAAAGTGTCCGCTGCCAGTTTGTTGGACAACAACGCAAATGAGAAAAAGGATAGGTTAATATGGCATTTGCTGTGCGGTGGTAAATCGGAATATACAGATGTAGAGGCGGCAGTGGCAAAGTTGATTAGTGATGTACTCGATAGACCTAGGGATGAACAGCACGAGGTGTTTTTGAAATTTAATAACGATTTGTATTACGGTGAATATGAAAAAAATGATAATGAGACAATATTCAAGTTAGGCATACCGCAATTTATGTCTTTGTTTCAATCGTTTCGCGTAGTGAATCCTTCACCAGAGAATTGGATAAAGCTTATAGCCTTGTATTTTAATGAAACAATGGAAGAAAATATTACAGTAGAGTTTATTGAAACGTTTCATTATTGCAGCCTGAATAGCAGGGAAATATATTTAGAGGTTTTAAAAAGATTTAATAATTTGAATATAACCGGAAATATGAATGATCAAACGTGCTATCGGTATTTTTTGAAGAATTATCTCAGAGCGTTGTCCTCCCTCGGATATATGAATACGTCAGTTTTATGGAGGATGGAAAGCGGTGGGGATGGCATTTTACATAAAGAAATTGTGATCGAGATGTTGAATGGCATGAGGCAGGAACTTGAGGAGCTTAAAGAACAGATACCTGTGCCGTGCGTGCAGAAGGATTTGGATATTATTATTGAATTCATAATGAAGAATATATGCATTATAAATGCTCCTTTATCATTGAGTAAAAGCAAGGCGGCTATTAAAACAAAGATATCCAGCAGATGGCCCCATCAGGACGAGATCGACAAGCTCAAATCTTTAAATTTGAGCGAGGAGAAGTTATTGAGAGAAATAGCAGTTCTTTATCAAGAGGGGAAGCTAGGGGCGGCAGAGATAAAAAGTTTACTTCATGGCTGAATAAATTAGAAGTATTGCAGACTTTCTACATGAATTGAACGGGCAGTATTTTTTACCCTTGTGCAGAACATACGCTCTAACATATAATGTAATTATATATTGATATTAATATTGATGTGAGGTGGTTCGATGAAAGCTTTTCGAGATCCTGTACACAATTTGATACGTTTTGATAAAGACTCGGATATTGAAAGAATGATACTAGATTCGCTCATTCTTTAGGTGTTACTCACTTAATGAAACGATTCATTAATCAAATTGAAAGAACAAAGAATAAACATATTAATGTAACTATTAATGAAATCACCGATCAAAGAGCTTTAGCACTGTGTGCTACTATCCTTCATGATATTGGTCACGGCCCATTCTCGCACGCTTTGGAAAAGATGATTACTGTTGATAAGGTAAATCATGAAAAGTGGTCCGTACAGATTATCAAGGGCAAAACGGAAGTGAATCAAATTTTAGAAAGCTACCAGTCAGGCTTTGCAAATGAAGTTGCCCAAGTTATTGAAAGAACTCACAGGAGCAAGGCAATCGTTAAGCTGCTATCTAGCCAGCTTGATACTGATCGTATTGACTATTTGCTAAGGGATTCGATGATGACTGGAGCAGGGTATGGGACCTTTGATTTGGAGTGGTTGATTCATGCTTTAAGAATAGGCAAGGTAGGGGATCATGTTGAGGTAGGATTGGATCTGGACAAAGGTCTTAATATTGCAGAAGATTTCGTAATGGCTAGATACTATATGTATCAGAATGTATACTTTCATAAGACAACTAGATGTGCTGAACAATTTGCGATGAAGATATTCGCTAGAGTTCAGCAATTGCGTTCTTTAGGACATAAAATAGAGATGCCATATGAGCTAGAAAGACTTTTGTCAGCTAAGACTTTACAAGAAGTATTGCAATTATATCCATATTATTTAGGGTTAACAGATTATAAAATATGGTATTATATAGACAAGTGGTGTAATAGTGAGGATTTGGTATTATCGAGCCTATGTAAGGGTCTAATATCACGAGATTTATATAAAGTGCTTGTTACTAAAGACGGTGTTGAATCATATAAAAATGTTATTGATTTAGCAAATCGGTACGAATCGGAAAGTGGATTACCATATGAGTATGTGGTGTTCGAAGATGATTCTAACAGTAGCGCCTATAAGGATGACTATATTGGTAGTAAAGCTAAGCAAGATGAAGGTCAAGAGGCGGAGGCTACTGAGCAAATTTTCTTATTTAATAAAAAAGGAGATGCCTCAGAGTTATCACAAGTTAGTCGTATTATCAATGAGATTAGAAATAATAAGATCAGTTTTAAACGAGTATTTGTGCCGAAGGATTTTAGAGATTTATATATAAAAAATTATGGTTAATAAAAGCGGGAGGCGATATGTGTGTTTGATAAAACGTATAAACTACTTAGATTTTTTTCTGAGACAGGGACTTTGACTGGGAGGAAGAAGCTTCAGAAAATGGTACACTTGTTGCAGAGAAAGGGAGTTTCGTTCGATATGGACTATGCATATCATCATTATGGACCGTATTCTGCCGATTTACAGGCAGAGGTTCAAGAATTAGTAGATCAGGAGCTTCTGGTAGAAGAAATGAAGGATAATACATATCAATATTACTTAACAGATAAGGGTAAGGAATTTTTAGGTGTATTACAAGAAACTAAAAAGGATGCATTTGCCCTGCCGAATAATTTGATGGAACTATTAATGGATAAGTCTTCGCCGTTTTTAGAGGTTGTGAGCACCTATTCGTATTTGCTTGATAACGGGTATACGGATGAAGAGGCTATTGCTAAATTGAAAGAGTTAAAGCCAAAGCTAGATTGCTATTGGGAAGATGCCATATCTTTTTATAAAGAGAAGTATAATTAAAGCTGAAAAAGATGCTCTTTGTCAAATCAGATCTTTATGACGAACGAAACCGAACGAAATCGGATATATAAATTTTAATATAGTAACCAAAAACCGACAATTACAGCCGCCTCGTCTATTATGGAGTTGAAATCCATATTTTATGGAGGTGGCTATATGTATATACAACGTCATGCAGAAGAGTTACTTAAGCAAATGATCTCAATGTTTAAAGTTGTTCTAGTACTGGACCGAGGCAGGTAGGTAAAACTACTTTATTAAGGCGTATAGGTTCAAAATGCACCTGAACTATTTAGTGAAATCAGGATTAGTATGTTATCTTTTGAAATGGTTACACCTGGTACACTTATGAATGGTGCTATGTCTGGTATAAATGTCAACATAAGCGTCTAATTTAGACTTTAGTTCTTCCCTCTCTTTTAGTAAACCCGTCTAGATATTTCTCGATGGTGCGACGATCCACATTCATTTTTCTAGCTAACTCACTTTTATTAATTTTCATTTTGAGATTCTCCATTAACGATTTAAATTTAGGTAGGTCTAGTAAACTACATATCTCAAAGTCTGTTTGAATATTTAGTGTCATGTACATAATGATCTCTCCTCTCAAGACCATTATGTCGAAGTCAAGCGATTCTGTACATATTTATTCAAGCGTTTTTGTACATATTTAGACTAGCATTTATAATCTAAAAGTAGATATCTTTAAAAACACTATCATTGAATGATTTAAACTTAATGCCATTATCAATTAATTTTCCTCGATAATAGACAACTACTTTTTTGTTTGTATCTAAGAATCTTTTTAATTCAGATTAATGCTTCTCCATAAATTATTCGAATACGGTTGTATGGAATAAAGCTACTTTTACTTTCTAGAAACAATTCGTTCAATGAAATTTTTTCGTTTTTGATGGCAATTATTTGTGAATCTTTGTCTAGTTCAGTATCTTCAAATAAATTAACAAAACTCGCAATAGAGTAGACGTGTCTTGCTTCACCTTTCGCTTTACCTTTTGAGTTAGTTGTTCGGGTATTCTGCTCATTTGGTGTTTCTGCTGTTAAATTAGTATTAGTAATGTCTTCTGTTTGGCGAACTGATTCTGTCATCTTAATTAGTCCGTTTTTTCGAATAGAATCTTTGGCAAGAGTACTTTCGCGCTTTTCTTGTTTTTTAACTTCATCTTTAGACAATTGATTACATCCAATGACATGAGGTTTGTCTTGAGATGATGGTGTAAAAAAGTAACGCCACCCTTTTTATTCCAGTTTGTGCAAGTCATATTAATTCGACAGTCTGGGTCAATACATTGAAAGTTCTGTCTATCGTGTAGACGTCCCTTAATTGAAAAATCACTTGCTTG
>Ga0265293_10011530_pt1 | contig 11991 bp, 10 predicted proteins | sample Munlanlewell138R_FD_192505 | JGI IMG/M metagenome (GOLD analysis project Ga0265293, IMG submission 192505) | Leachate microbial communities from a municipal landfill in Southern Ontario, Canada - Leachate well 138R | ecosystem: Engineered > Solid waste > Landfill > Unclassified | place: Canada... | reverse complement strand
CAGGCCCCCCTTGAACCGCACGGCGCGATCTGCCGCTTCGGCACGGACGGCGATATCGAGATATGGGCCTCCAACCAGGCCCCGTTCGTCCTCCGGGACGTTCTCGCCGGCATGTTCGACGTGCCAGCATCGAAGGTGCGCGTCCACATCCCGTACCTTGGCGGTGGTTTCGGCGGCAAGTCCGACGTGAGTATCGAACCGATGGTCGCCTATGCGGCGAGCTTCGTCCCCGGATACGCCGTCAAGCTGGTGCTCACGCGCGCCGAGGTCACCTCCGGAGCGCTGATAGGGCGCGGAATGAAGGGACGCATGAAGATCGGCGCGAAGCTCGACGGTACCTTCACCGCGCTGAAGGCAGATATGTACTTCGCGGACGGCGCTTACGGCGATACGGGATGGCCCGTGGACACCGTTGCCGGACACAACTGCACCGGTCCCTACGAATTCCCCAACGCGACGGTTGACGTCTACGGCGTCTACACCAATTCGCCGATCGTCGGAGCGTACAGGGGGTACGGACACCCCGAGGGGCAGTTCATGTCCAGCCGCCTGATCGACATGCTGGCCAGAAAGCTGAACATGACACCGGCCGAGATCATGCGGAAGAACTTTCTCCGCGAGGGACGGAAGAACTCCCTCGGACAGACGATCAAGAGGAGCAACGGCGACCTCTTCGGCTGCCTCGACGCCGTGGAAAAAGCCCTCGCCGAAGAGCCGCTTCCAGCGAACGACGAGCGGTACGTCCACGGCAGGGGCATCGCCTCTATGATGAAGTCGCCCAAGATGGCGGCGAACGCGTCTTCATGCTGCCATGTGCAGGTCAACGCCGACGGAAGCGCCTTCGTCAACCTCGCGGGGATAGAGATGGGGCAGGGAGTCCATACTGTCTTCGCGCAGATGGCGGCCGAAGCGCTTGAAATACCGTTCGAGAAGGTACGCGCCTACTCGGAGGTGGATACGCAGTTCTCCCCGTGGGAGTGGCAGACCGTGGCCTCCATGCAAACCTACCGTGGAGGGCGCGCCATTCAGGATGCTTGCCGCGCGCTCGTCGAAAAGGCGAGGAAAACAGCAGCGAAGGCCTGGAACTGCGCCCCCGGCATGATTTCCTACAAAGAGGGCGTCTGCGTTCATCCGAACACCGGAGAGACTCTCTCCCTCGCAATGCTCGCGCGCGGCTTCATGGCCGCCAACGGGCTTACGGCAGGCGAACCGCTTGCAGCGACCGGCTGGTACCGAGTCCCGGAGATCACGGAACCGGACCCGGAGACCGGCATGGGGAACGCCGCCGGAAGCTGGACGTTCGGCACTCAAGGGTGCTCGCTCCGCGTCGACAGACAGACAGGCGAGATCAAGATCCTTCACTTCGCCTCGGCGTTCGACGTCGGCAAGGCGGTCAACCCAACCGCAACGCGCGGACAGGTAACGGGCGGTGTCGTCCAGGGGATGGGCGCTACATTGATGGAGAAGATACTCTTCACCGAGGAGGGCGTCGCAAAGAACGTAAACTTCCCGGCGTACAAGATTCCGCGCCTCCACGACGCGCCTGAGAAGCAGACCGTAGTGCTGCTGGAGACCCCCAACGAGGAGGGGCCGTGGAGCGCCAAACCCATGGCGGAACACCCCATCGTCGCGGTGGCACCAACCATCCTCAACGCGCTTCGCGACGCCACCGGCATCGAGTTCACCTCGCTTCCGGTCACGCCAAATAGAATGCTGGAATCGCTGAAATCCGGGAAGGAGGTTCTTTAGAATGCGCGTCCTAAACTTCACAGTCAACGGAACACCGCGGACGGTACATCTTGAAGAGGGGCGCATCATGCTCGTCGACGCGCTACGCGACTCACTCGGGCTCACCGGGACCAAGGTCGGGTGCGGCACGGGGCAGTGCGGCTCGTGCACCGTGGTGATGGACGGAAAGGCAGTGACAAGCTGCACCGTCCCCGCCGAGAAGGCGGAGGGGACGAACATCCTCACCATCGAATCCCTCTCCGAGGGCGGCGTCCTTCACCCCATTCAGCAGGCATTCGTCGATGCCGGGGCGATCCAGTGCGGCTTCTGCACTCCCGGGATCATCATGCGCCTATACGCGCTCTTCACCCAGACCCCCGACGCAGACGACGAAGCGATCATGAAGGAGCTTGACAAGCACCTCTGCCGCTGCACCGGATACGAGACCATCGTCAAGGCGGCGCGAGTCGCTCGGGAGAAGCTCCGCGCACCGGGCGCGACGCTTTGAACGGAGCAAAATGAAAGGAGAATAAACTTATGACATTCAGTCTTCTGATAAAGAACGCACGGACCCGCTTTTCACAGGGAAAGACCCTCTCCATAGGCATCGAGGGGGAGAAAGTCGCCGCCATCGGCGAGAACCTCCCCGAGGCTGGTGCGGCGCAGGTCATCGACGCCGGCGGAAAGCTGGTCACAGAGTCCTTCGTGAACGGCCATCTCCACCTGTGCAAGGTGTACACGCTGGAGATGGTGGGACAGGACGCGCTCTCCTCCTACCACGGCGGGAGCATGGGGGGGGCCATGACGGCCATCGAACAGGCCTCGCGCGTGAAGGACCACTACGACGAGAAGTGGATAATCGAGAACGTCCGCAAGGCCTGTCGCCTGGCGCAGAAGTACGGCAACACCCACATCCGCGCCTTCGCCGACACGGACACCAAGGCGAAGCTGGAAGGGGTCAAGGCGCTGCTGAAGGCCCGCGAGGAGTTCAAGGACATAGTGGACCTCCAGGTGGTCGCCTTCCCTCAGGACGGAGTGGTGCGCGACCCGGGCGCGGACGGGTACATCCGCTCGGCGCTCGAGCTTGGAGCCGACGTCGTGGGCGGCATTCCATGGATCGAGTACACCGACGCCGACATGCAGGAGCACATCGACTCGATGTTCGCCCTCGCCAAGGAGTTCGACAAGGACGTCTCCATGCTGATCGACGATGCGGGCGATCCGGGGCTCCGCTCGCTTGAAATGCTCGCGGTGAAGACGATCAAGGAGGGGTGGCAGGGGCGCGTGACCGCGCAGCACTGCCGCGCCATAGCCATGTACCAGGAGCCCTACTTCCGCAAGGTGCTCGCGCTGCTTCAAAAAGCGGAGATTGGACTCGTCAGCGACCCGCAGACCGGCCCACTCCATGCGCGGGTGCGCGACCTGTACGACGCGGGCGTGGCAGTCGCGCTGGGACAGGACGACATAGCCGACGCCTACTACCCCTTCGGCCGTAACAACATGCTCGAAGTGGCCTTCCTCGCCGTCCACCTGCTCTGGATGACCACGTTCAGCGACATGGAGATCATCTACGACCTGATCACCACGAACGCGGCGAAGGCAATGGGAATCAAGGGGCACGTCCTGGAGCCAGGCGGCAACGCCGACTTGGTAGTCCTCGGCGCCGAGGACGTCTACCACGCCATCTGGGAGCACGAAGCACCCCGATACGTCATCCGCAAAGGCAAGGACGTCACGCTGAGGTAGGCGTTGCGGAAAATGTAGAAGAGTACAAGAAGGGCAGCCGCCCCCGGAGGAATTTTCCGGGGGCGGCGCTGTCGCTAAAAGACAATGGCGATGTCGCCCTTCCGCAGAAGAATGAATTCGCACTCCTTCTCGTAGAAAGCCGCCTCCGTTCCGGGATCGTACTCGACGAAGGGTGCTCCGGCGCGTTCATTCGCGCCCTACCAACGATAACATGAAGATGAAGCCCGCTACAAGAGCCCATTTTCTCTTTCTCCGATGATCAAAATTCCTTGAGAGAGCGCGAAAAAATCTCTGATAAGACGCCCAAGGTCTTGATTTTTCCGATAACAAAATATAAACTAGTCTAAGACCGGTTTGATCGGAGGGGAGAATATGGAAAAAATCGGAGTCTACGAGGCGAAAACACATCTTACGAAGCTTATGGATCGCGTTTCCAAGGGTGAAAAAATTACAATCACGAAGCACGGCGTACCTGTGGCGATTTTGCAGCCCGCTGATTCGTCGAAGACGGAACCTGTACGGGAGGTCATCGAACAGCTGAAGCAGTTCCGAAAGGGCCGCAGACTTGACGGACTCTCCATCCGCGACATGATCGAGGAGGGAAGACGCTGATGTCCGTGCGCTTCGTGGTGGATGCCTCTGTAGTTATGTCATGGTGCTTCGAGGACGAAGGGAACGGCTATGCGGAAACCGTTCTCGAAAGCCTCGAATCGGCGGCGGCCCTTGCACCCGCGATTTGGCCTCTTGAAGTGGGCAATGTGCTGCTTGTGGCTGAAAGAAAAAAGCGGCTCGATCAGGCTGCATCCGTTCGTTTTCTTTCCCTCCTGAGTTCGCTGCCAATCACGGTGGAACAGGAGCCCCCCGAACGCATGTGCAAAGAAATCCTTTCGCTCGCGCGCGCTCATGCCCTCTCCACCTACGACGCCTGCTACCTGGACCTTGCCATGCGGCTCGCTCTTCCTCTCGCCACACTTGACGCCGCCCTCGCAAAGGCGGCGAGGAAAAGCGGAGTGCCGCCGTACACGCCATAACGCGCAAGAGGGCTCCCGGAAGCAGAGGAAGGTTTCAGCAGTGGATGTTCAGCCGGAATCCCTGTCCCTAGGCAGCTTCGGCAACGGGGTAGCCATGCGAGTAAGTCCCGTTGGTTTCGCCGGCCCTTGTCCTCATGCCCGGCGTGCTCTACAGAAGCGGCCAACTTCTCGACATGGAGCGCCTCACCAGGGAAGCCCACGCCAAGGGAGCGATCATCGGCTTCGACTGCGCCCACTCCGCCGGGGCGGCCACCTGTCAGTAGAGCACGAAGAGGGCTGGAGGATCTGCCAGGCCCTGAAAAAACGGGGCATCATCCCGGACTTCCGCCCGCCCAAAGTGATCCGACTCGCGCCCGTGGCCCTTTACAACACCTTTGTCGACGTGGCGGACACTGCCCGGGCTTTGAAGGAGATTATCGACAACAAGGAGTTCGAGGCCTTCTCTCCAGAGAGGGACGCCGTATCGTAAATCGTTGTTGCGCATCTACGACCGGAACGAAGACAGCGATCTGGACATCGTCGACATGTTGATCCACCGGGATTACGCGGGTAACGGAGCGGATCCCAGGATGATTGTATAGGGAACTATATTCCGCGACTCGTTCCGGTCTCCCGGCTCAGTCAGATTCGCCATGACTGTTTTAACCCGTTATTTCGGAGACAAGCTATTCCAAGTCGTAGCGCGACCCTACGGCTCCGATATGTTCAGCAGGCGCAGCATATCCTTCTCGCTCTCCAGAACCCGTGCGGCGATGAACTCCGTGAACGGGCGGTCGTCGGTTCGCGCACGCTCCAACAGGTCGATATACTCCCTGCGCAGAATCGGAGGTATAACGGCTGGAAGGTAGCCATCCTGTATCAGCACGGCGTTCATCAGCAGCCGGGAGATGCGGCCGTTTCCGTCAATAAACGGGTGTATGAAGACGAACCGCTCGTGTAGCTGCGCGGCGAACTCCACAGGATGATAATCGCCACGTCCGCTGTTCGCCCATTCAAAGAGAGATGCCATCTCCGCTGGAATTCGGCCCGGCTCCGTCACCGGATAGTTCGATCCAGTAATCAGGACGGCCCGGCTCCTGTAACGCCCGGCCGCGCATTCGTCGATGTTGCGGTAGAACAGCCGGTGCATGGCACGCGCGTCCTCCTCCGATATGCCCGCTCTTTGGAGCAGCGAGAACATGAAGTCGTACGCCTCTGCGTGGCCGATGGCCTCGAACGAATCCCGAAGAGGCTTGCCCCCTGCGGTGAGTCCGTCCTCCAGCAGAACTTTGGTTTCGCTCTCCGTGAGAGTGTTCCCCTCTATGGCGTTGCTCGACCAGGTCAGGCCGATGCGGTAGTACCTCCGTATCTCGTCGAGCATCGCTCCCTTGAACGGGCGCACTCCGTCGATAGCGGCTTTAAGTTGGTCAACTCTCTTGAAGATCGCCATTGCGCACACCTCCGAGCTCTTCTCCTTCTCCGCTTCTCAGGCCAGCAAGCAGTTCAGGCGACCACGAGCCGTTTATTTCGAGCACCACGCCCTCAGAGAACCCCGAACTCAAGCAGAGGTCGCAACGCTTCCATCTGCTTTTCCGTCTTCTCGATCACATCGCTCCAGTGGCAGCACATGATATAGTCCTCGTGCATTTCATGCCCGGCCTCATCTGGGAGGCTCCATTTATGAATAGAAACATCACTATCCTTTCTTCTTGTCCGAACCGTGACCACGATGCTCGCTGAGTGGTTCTTCGCATTGGTGAATAATCTCCCCAGTTTCTGGATCAACGACAATTTCTTTGTAATGATTATTATCTTTGTCGATGCAACGCTCAATCAGAGGTTCACCGCAGTCTGTACAACGAATACCTCTATCATCTGCCATGCCTGCCCCCAAACACATAAAATGATATTAGATATGCCAAGATGCCTTGCTTTAGCTTCTCGTTTTCGAAAACAGGCGGTTCTCTTCCTTTCAAATTCGATACGCTCGGTCATATTCCAGGGATCTTTCCGAATGATTGCGGGACATAAGTATTCTCCACAAGTAAGTATTAGCACATTCGTTCAGTTATTGCAACATTCATTTGAATTCATTCATTTGAATTGATTGTGGCGAGACAGGAAAACCACCGAAAAACCTCTGCTGGGACGCCGAAAGCCTGCTCCGCCTTATTCAGTATGCGGTGCGCTAAGCGCAGATGTCCGTGCACTTCATGATGGATGCCTCCGTCGTCATGTCATGGCGCTTCGAGGACGAGAGGAACGGCTCTGCGGAGGCTATTTCTCGGAAGCGAGAGAAGGCGTATCATCGGGGGGGGGCGCAGGGCTTAACGCCGAAGAAAGCACGACCGGGGCAGATCAGAGGAGATCGCTGAACGGGTTGACGATGGTCATTCGGTTCGCTACGAGTAAACCCGTCCGCATGTCTTCGGAATACAGGGCAACACATCCAGCTTGCAAAGCACAGGCTACGACAAGGCTGTCCCAATAGGAGAAACTGTACTGTTCTCGAAGTTGCGACGCTTGGTGTATTGCGACTCGTTCGGTTGGAACCACTTCGTATTTCGTGTAGAAGGAGGCGATCAATCGCTGGATTTCGGCTTCGGCTAACCGCGCTTTTTTCAACAAGTTGACGCAAGTTTCGTTGATGACCTGCGTGCTTACAACCACTCCCGTTCTTTGAACAACGGCTTGCGCACGGGAGTGCTTCAGGCGGTCCTGCCCCCTACCAACGCATAGAGCCAGATATTGGTATCGACAAAGCAACGCTCGCGGGGCTCAGCTACGTGCATGGGTCTCGTCCCGATGCATGGGCTCGAAATCCGGTACCCGGAGCGGCTCCGCAAGAAGCAGGTCAATATAGGTTTCCTCTGTAGCCGGAGCCTCCATCAGCACAATGACACGCACCATATCGTTGATCTGGTTGCGGTACGGATCAGGAATTGGAATCATCCCGTCCGCCACTCTGGCTTTGAATTCGACGGCATACATCGCACTCTTCCCCTCTCTGCGCGACTCGAGTCATCCGAACGATGCGGATGATTCTACTTATTCGATAATTATACCACTTGCCGATTGCCGACGACGCGGCATAAAAAATAATGAGGAGGGTTTTTATGTGCTCTTCATATCCTCCTTTCCTCCTTGCGATTCTTTATCCTGTTTTCCAGCGCTCGCAGTTCGGCAGTTTCAAGAAAGATCACCACCAGTCGGTTCAGCGTGTCTATCTCCTCTTCGGTCAGGTAGTTTTTGGCCACCAGAAAGTCGTGCTTTCGCACCCGATCACCCTTCCAGGACAGTAGACCGAAATGGGCATCCTCCGGGTCAGCGCGGCCTAGGATGATTTCTGCGGCGGTCCGCTGCGTGACAGCGTACAGCAGCATGTTCTGCACGGCGGCAAAAAATTGCTGGGTGGCCTGATCGGTCTTGTCGTAATCGGCAGCCAGCGCGAAGAGATCGCGCACTTTTTGATAGAAGCGCTTCTCCGAGGCGCGAATATCGCGGATGCGCGCCAACATCTCGTCGAAATAGTCAGGGCGGCCGTCGGGGTTCTTCAGCCGTTCGTCGTCCATGGCGAAGCCCTTGCGCAGATACTCCATCAGCACGGTGCTAGCCCAGCGCCGGAACTGCACGCCGCGCGGCAACCGCACGCGGTACCCCACAGCGAGAATGGCGTCGAGGTTGTAGAGCGCGACCATGCGGCGCACATCGCGCCCGCCCTCGTTTTGAACTGTCAAGTATTCCTTGACAGTTGCGACGGGGTCCAGCTCGCCGTCCTGATAGATATTTTTCAGGTGCATTGAAATATTTTGCTTGCTGGAGCTGAACAACTCCGCCATTTCCAACTGGCTGAGCCATACCGTGCCCCGGTCGGCCCGCAGTTGCACCCGGCTTTGTCCGTCTTCGCCGGCGTATAGAATGATTTGCGTCATACCCTCACCTCGCCCGACGCCGAAAAAAACGGTCGGCGGACTTCAAAAAAAATGATTCTTCTAAACAGAACGCTACCAGGCGGCGGCGCAGCCATCCGTCCTTGACTCGGTTGCCCCGGCGAGCGTGCCGTCCGGGGTCCTCCAGATTATCTGTCCCCGTCCGAAGGAGGCCGGCTCCATCTCGTACTTCATCGAGTGCCCCATCCGGCTCAGGCTGTAGACCAGGTCGGGGTTGAAGGAGTGCTCCACCGATACATCGAGGCCACCGGTCCACTGCCAGCGTGGTGCGTCGAGGGCCTGCTGCGGGTTCATGGCGAAGTCGAGAGTGTTCATCACGACCTGCACGTGCCCCTGCGGCTGCATGAAGCCACCCATCACGCCGAACGGGCCGACAGGTGCCCCGTCCCTTGTGAGAAAACCGGGGATTATGGTGTTGTACGGCCTCTTGCCCGGCGCCAGGACATTGGGGTGATCCTCTTTGAGAGAGAAGCAGTGTCCTCGATTGTTGAGGGCGACGCCCGTCCCCGGTATCACTATGCCGGAGCCGAACCCCATGTAGTTGCTCTGGATGTAGGAGACCATCGTCCCATCCGCGTCCGCCGTGCACAGATAGACCGTGCCTCCCGGCTTCGGGTCGCCCGCGCTCCAGTCAATCGCCCGGTCTCCTATCCCGGCGCGGCGAGCACTCGCATAGACGGCGGAGAGCAGCTCCGCAACAGGGACAGAAGTAAAGCGAGAGTCGGCCACATACCTGTGCGCGTCGGCGAAGGCCGCCTTCATCGCCTCTATCTGTAGGTGAACGCAGGCCGGGTCGCCGTGAGAGGTTAAGTCGAACCCGTCGAGTATCGACAGGGCGATCAGAGCGGCTATCCCCTGTCCGTTGGGAGGAATCTCCCACACGTCGTACCCTCGGTACTTCGCCCCTATAGGCTCCACCCATTCGGGACTGAACGAAGCCAGATCCTCTTCGGTGAAGTACCCTCCGGTCTTACGGGACGCCTCGATAATCGCGGAGGCAAGGACACCTTCGTAGAAGTCCTTGGCTCCTGTTGCGCCTATTCGCTCCAGGGTCGAGGCGTGTGCCTCGGATCTCCAGACCTCTCCGGGGCGAGGCGCTCTTCCCTCGGGGGCAAAAGTCTCGAACCATGAGCGGAACTCCTCCCCCTTCTGCCGGGAGTACCTTCTGATGCCCAGCTCCCAGTAGCGTGATGTCGCGACCGATACGGCGTGCCCGTAGCGAGCCAGCTCGATCGCCGGGGCCAGGTTGGCCTCGAGAGTCAGCCGACCCATCCTCGACGTCAGCTCCGCCCAAGCGGCGGGAGCACCCGGAACTGTGGTCGGAGCCCAGCCGAACTTCGGCATCTCTCCGGTATCCTTCCAGCCCTGAGCCTCGGCAAGGGGCACTGTTATCGCCGCGGGGCTCGGCCCGCTTGCGTTGTACCCGGACAGCTTGCCATCCTTCCATATCAGCGCGAAGGCGTCGGAGCCTATGCCGTTCGCCGTGGGCTCGACGACCGTGAGAGCCGCTGCCGTTGCTACGGCGGCATCAACGGCGTTGCCTCCCCGTTTCAGGACGTCAAGGCCTGCGTTGGCCGCAAGCGGGTGTGAAGTGCACACCATCCCGCGAGAGGCGTATGTCATGTTTCTTCTGGAAGGGTACGGATAGTAGTGGGGATCATACTTTAGAGTCATCTTGATCGCCTCCCGGCAGTTGGGTTATATTTAAACCGGAATAAGCCACAGGGAGCATCGCCCTGGAGTGCCTCGGCAACGCTCCCCGGCCTGCTGTTATGGTCTAGTGCGGACTAGCCTCTCTCGTACTTGCGAGCGGGCTCCGAGCCTTTCAGAACACGAAGGGCGCCTTCAACGAGGGCCAGCATCTCGTCCTCTCCGGGGTAGACCTTCACCTGAGAGATGAACTCCGCCCGGTCTCGAATGAGGTCGATAAAACCATCGTTGTACGCAAGTCCGCCAGTGAGCACGATGGCGTCGACCTCCCCTCCGAGGGAGGCGGCACAGGATCCTATCTCCTTCGCTATGCGGTACGCCATGGCCTCGAAGAGCAGCTTTGCCTTCTCGTCCCCCGAGTCCATCCTGCGGACGACCTCTCGAAGGTCGTTGGTGCCCAGGTGAGCCACCAGTCCGCCCTTTCCAGTGATCATCTTCAGCATCTGTGGAAGCTCGTACTTTCCAGAGAAGGCCATCTTTATCAGGGCTCCGACGGGCAGGCTTCCCGCCCTCTCGGGTGAGAAGGGACCGTCTCCGTCGAGGGCGTTGTTAACGTCTATGACCCGCCCCTTCTCGTGAGCGCCCACCGAGATTCCGCCACCCATGTGGGCGACGATAAGGTTGCACTCGTCATACGGCTTGCCCAGCTCGTCGGCGGCCCTTCTGGCAACGGCCTTCTGGTTGAGCGCGTGAAATATCGACCGGCGCTCTATCTCCGGCAATCCGGAGAGGCGCGCGACCGGAGCCAACTCGTCCACCACCACGGGGTCGACTATGAAAGCCCCCGGGTTACCTCCCTCCGCTGCCAGCCTCATAGCCAGCGGCGCTCCAAGGTTGCTTGCGTGCGCCCCCCACTTGCAGCTGCGGAGGTCGGAGAGCATGTGCTCGTCCACCTCGTAGGTCCCGCTCTCGATCGGTTTTAACAGGCCGCCCCTGCCGACGACGGCGTCGAGCTCTGACGGCGATGTTCCGTGAGCAGATAGGCATTTACGAATCTCATCGAGGCGGAACTCCTCCTGCTCCATCACGCCGGAGAAGCGCCCGATGACGTCAGTGTCGTAGCGCTGCGTGTCGCTCCAAAGCTCCCTCGCTCCGTCCGGGCCGCACTCGAACAGCGCGACCTTGGTGCTGGTGGAGCCGGGGTTCAGCGCGAGGATTTTCATTATCGACAAGCCTACTTGCCGAAGTCGGATAAAACCACCGCAGCAGCGATAGAAAGAAGCTTCGCCCTGGTTGAGTCGGCCCTGCTGGTGAGCACTATCGGGGCCGATGCGCCAAGGATAAGCCCGGCGGTCTCGTTCTTCGAGAAGTAGACTATCCCCTTTGCGAGCATGTTGCCCGAGTCGATGTTCGGCACGATGAAGACGTCCGCCTTGCCGGCCACGGGAGAGACTATACCCTTGGTGCGGGCCGACTCCTCGCTGATGGCGTTGTCGAGCGCGAAGGGGCCGTCGACTATGCAGTTCTTTATCTGACCGCGGCGGTTCATCTGAGTGAGAGCCGCTGCGTCAAGGGTCGCGGGCATGTCGGGGTTGACCACCTCGACCGCGGCCAGCACGGCAACCTTCGGCTCGGCGACTCCGAACGAGCGGGCCAGATCGACCGTGTTCTGGGTGATGTCCGCCTTGGCCGCGAGGTCGGGGTACATGTTGAACGCGGCGTCGGAGATGAAGAATATCCTATCGAAGCCCTCAACGCTGTGGAAGTAGCAGTGGGATATCGTGTTCTTTCCCCTGCGCAGGCCGCACTCCTTGTTGAGCATTGCGCGGAGGAAGTTGTTGGTGTGGATCTGTCCCTTCATGTAGATATCGGCCTGCTTCGACGAGACACGGGTCACGGCGGCAATC
>Ga0265293_10011529_pt1 | contig 11993 bp, 10 predicted proteins | sample Munlanlewell138R_FD_192505 | JGI IMG/M metagenome (GOLD analysis project Ga0265293, IMG submission 192505) | Leachate microbial communities from a municipal landfill in Southern Ontario, Canada - Leachate well 138R | ecosystem: Engineered > Solid waste > Landfill > Unclassified | place: Canada... | reverse complement strand
GGCGTGGTCGGCATGAAGGTCGGCGGCACGCGCCGCCTGATCATCCCGCCGGAGCTGGGCTATGGCGCGCGCGGCGCCGGCGGCGTCATCCCGCCGAACGCGACGCTGCTGTTCGAAGTGGAGCTGCTTGCTGTCTGAACTCCGCCTGCCGTCCGGGAGTCCTGAGCAGCTCAGAAACTGTAACGCGCCTCCAGCCACACCCGGTCGCTGTCGTCGTAGCGGCCGAACAGGCCGAGCGGATGGCCACTGAAGGTGTCGATCCCGGCGCGAAAACGCAGATTGGCGTCATACGCCCAGCTCAGTGACGCGCGCAGCAGGCGATCGCTGCGGTTCAGGCTGCTGATCGCGAGGAACTCGCCGTCGATGCGATCGGTGATTTCGTGCGTGACGAGCAGGGTGGCGCCGGTCTCGTAGCGCTTCATGCCGGTAGCGCGCTCGTGATCGAGAAAGACGCGCTGGAACAGCTGCGTGTTGATGCGCCAGCGGGCCACCGGTGTCAGATCGAGGCCGGCGATCCAGTCGAGGGTGCGCAGTTTCGCGACACCGTTGCCGGCATCGAGCGGCAGCAACTGGAAGCCGCGCCCGCGCGTGTGGATGGCCTCGGCCTTGAAGACGATGCCGTCGAAATCCTTGGTCACCGTGCCGCCGATGCGTGTGACCTGGTCGTGCCGGGCGCGCCAGTGGACGATCGGTGCCAGATCCGGCGTCGGCCCGGGCATGAGCGAACGATAGAAGGCCGCCTGCGTGTCCGGCGCGCGGTAGAGGAAAGCGCTCCAGTCCCAGCCGTCGACCAGCGTCGACCAGCGTGCGCCGATGCCGGATCGGGACAGCTTGCGCTTCGGCCGGCGCTCGCCGTCGATCACATAGCCGTAGCCTTCATATTGCAGCGGGTACGGATAGAACTCGGCGCCCGGCTTGCCAATGTCGTCGACGTCCGGCCAGGGCAGCCAGACGAGTTCGAGATGCGAATCGCCGCCGAACCACTCGGCGCGTGCCGCCCACTGCGGGATGCGGATCTGGTCGAACTCCGGCAGCACCGAGTCGCGCATGTCCTTCGCCGAGACAACGTCGGCAAAGAACAGACCGACCATCTCGCCCCAGACGATGTTCTGCTTGCCGAGGCGGAATTCCCAGTCGCCACCGGAAAAATCGACATAGGCCTCGTGCAGGCTCACCTCGGCGCGCTGATCGCGACGGACCGCACGCGGATAGTGATCGGAGGAAAACGCTCCGTCCAGGCTGGCCCGTGCCGACAGGCGCCAGCGCATGCCATCGCCCCAGTCGCCACGCCCGGCCAGTTCGCCGCGCGTGCGCAGATGCGTGAAGTGGCCGGGACTCGGCGTGGCATAGGCCATGTCGGCCTGCACCCAGCCGTTCCATTGCGGGCCTGCGGCGGCGGCTGAAATCCCGCTACCCAGCGAAAGGTCGGCCAGCGGCGCTTCGTCGTCGGCCGCCAGCGCCGGCGAACCGCTGCCAGTCAGCAGCAAGGAAGTCACGAGGAGGATCGCAGACAGGATTGGCGCACGGCCCGAAGTCGACCGCGGTCTGCGCGGCCGGATCGCGCCAGCGGCTACGGCAGAAGAATGATTCGATTCGTTCCTCGACCCATGATCCGGTTCGGTCTCGACGTCTTCGGCGAAGTGAACGCCCGGAACAGCATCCACCCGGCCACGAAAATCCTGCCATCGCTTCTTCATCGCCTCTTCCTTTGCAGCCGTCCATCATCGATGATCGGCAATGCGGCGGCCATGGTGACCGCTCCGGCCTCTCCTCCGGCTCCCATCGCCGGACTGCGTCCTGCGCCTTTGCCCTCATGTGCGCCAAAGCCATCCGGTGTGCGCGTGTCCCGTGATGCAGCACATCCCTTCTTTGCTGAATTCGCATCACCCGAAGTCGCCCGTCCCGAAGCTCCGGTTCCCGTAGCCAGGCCTTCCGGACCCGCATGTGCCGGCGCCGTGTCCGCCGGAGTGATGTCTTCGGACCCCTCTTCGTCCGTGACCGGTGACTCGTCCCATTCCGATTCGGCCGTGTGAGCGGCCGCCTGATCGGCCATCCGCTCCGGACGCGCCCGTACCCATTTGCAGCCCGAACGCACGCCCAGCTCGGTGATGCGTCCGTCCTCGATGCGCACCAGCCGATCGGCAGCGGCAATCACCCGGTCATCGTGCGTGGAAAAAACGAAGGTCGTGCCGTACTTGCGGTTGAGCGCCTTCATCAGACGCAGGATCTCCGTGCCGGTTTCATGATCCAGATTGGCCGTCGGCTCGTCCGCCAGCACGATGCGCGGGCGCACCGCCAACGCGCGCGCGATCGCCACACGCTGGCGCTGCCCGCCCGAGAGCTGATTCGGCCGATGCTGCGCGAACTTCGTCAACCCGACCAGCGACAGGAAACGCTCGACACGCTCGTGGCGCTCGTGGCGCCCGATCTCGCGGAACTGCAGCAGCGGATATTCGACGTTCTCCCAGGCCGACAGCACCGGGAAGAGATTGAAGGTCTGGAAAATGAAACCGACGGTCCGCGCGCGATATTCGGCGAGCTGATCGGGCGTGCGCCCGCTCACGTCCTGACCGTCGATGACGATGCGGCCCGCGCTCGGCGTGTCGATGCACCCGATCAGATTGAGCAGCGTAGACTTGCCGCTGCCCGACGGCCCGGCGATCGCCAGGAAGACGCCCTCGTCGATCGCCAGATCGACGCCATGCAGTGCCTCGACCATCTGCTCGCCGAGCCGGTACCGCTTCGAGATGTTTTCGAGTATGACCAGCGCCATCGAATCCTTTGCCGCCTGCCGGATGACCCGCACGCATCCACCGATCAGCGTAAAGCAAACGCTCCGTTGCGGCGAATCGGATCCGGGAACCGTTCCGGAATCCGGGTTTTCACCCTGCCGGAAACGCTCCCCGTCATTCCTGTTTCGAGCCTTGCACCAAATCGTGTCCCCATCCTCGACCGTATCCCCGTCGCCGAAGGCGTCCGTGCCTTCGAATGTGCGACTGCGGCGCGTCCTGCTGCTGGCCGCCCTGCTGTCGCCGCTTGCTCCAGGGCTGCCCTCTCTGGCCGCGGAGCATGCCGTGACCGGACCCGTCCACGCAACGGCGGGTCGCGCCACGACAGTGCGCGCCATTGCAGTCGCAACAGTAGCGGACTCCGCTCCGCAAGGCAGCATGCGGGCCGCCGGCGGCCCACCGACGGCGACCGACGGGGCGACCATTGTTGCGCAGAACACGACGACGCAGACTGCGGCACAGGCGAAGCCCCTTCCGGACACAGCCGGCAACGGCCCGGCCAGCGACGCCCGCGCAGCCGACATCGTGCGCCGCGCCGATGCCGTGCGCTTTCCCGAAGACTCGTTCCAGGTGCTGGTCAGGGTCGAGTCGGTCAGCGCCGGCAAGCCGCTCGAACCGCGCCTGTACCGCATCTTTTCGAAAGGCAACGAGAACACGATCGTGCAAACGCTCGAACCAGCCGTCGAACGCGGCCAGAACATGCTGATGCGCGGCCGCGAGTTGTGGATCTTCATGCCCAGCGTATCGCAGCCCGTGCGCCTGTCGCTGTCGCAGCGCCTGACCGGCCAGGTCGCCAACGGCGACCTGGCCCGTGCCAACTTCGCCGGCGACTATGCGGCAACACTGACCGGCAGCGAAACGATTGCCGGTGTCGAATACCACGTGCTCGAACTCGTTGCCGCGCAGCGCGGCGTCACTTACCCGAAAGTCATCTACCGCGTACGGAAGTCCGACTACCGGCCCTACGATGCGCAGTTTCTTTCGGTCTCGGGACGCCTGCTCAAAACCTGCACCTGGGAGGAATTCGGCAAGCTGGGCGACCGCGTGCGTCCGACGAAACTGATGATGACCGATGCGCTCAAGCCCGATGACGTCTCGGTGATGCATTACAGCGAACTGCAGCGCGTCAAGATCCCGGACCGCTACTTCACCAAGGACTTCATGAAGCGGCTGGAGTGAAGATCCGGCGGCGTGATCCGGCAGCGTTCAATCGCCGTATATGCACGGTTTTCCAACCGTTCATCCAGCGATTGACGCAGCGTTTCAGTTCCGGCGCAAGATTCCGATACCAGATGGGAGACCCCGAGAAACCGCTGCCGGTTCACGACCCTTCTTCCGCTTGCCGCAGGATACCGACTTGAGCACCGACGTCGCCGCCGTCACTGAAAACCGCAGCCTCGTGCAGCAGACGATCGTCGCGATCGACGAGGCCGCGGGCGCCTGGATCCCGCATGTACAGCCGACGCCCGACAGCACCGCTGGCGGGCTCGCGCCGGTCGACCCCTGGGCGCTGCAGACGCGCCCCAACCCGGATCTGACCCGTTTCAAGATCCGCCTGGCCAGCACTGAAGGCACGCGCAGCACCGCGAGCTATCTGATCGAGAAAATGTACAGCTGGCGCGGTTACGCCGTTTCACCGGTGGCACACGACCGCCAGCCGATCACGATCATCGCCTCCGACGCTGAACGGCCGCTGGCGACGATTTCGATCGGGTTCGATTCGAAGAAGAAACTCCTGGTGGACGGGCTGTATGGTGTCGAGGTAGCGCGTCTGCGCAAGCGCGGCGCGCGCCTGTGCGAATTCACCCGTCTCGCCGTCGATCGCAACGAACAGTCGAAGGAAGTGCTGGCAATGATGTTCCACATCGCCTACATGTATGCACGGCGCTTCGCGAAGTGCACCGACCTGCTGATCGAGGTCAACCCGCGCCACGTGCGCTTCTACCGGTCAATGCTCGGCTTCGAAGTGCTGGGCGAGGAACGTGCCTGTGCGCGCGTCAACGCACCGGCCGTACTGCTGCGCCTGGATCTGCAGTACTGCGAGGACCAGATCGCACGCTACGGCGGACACCGCGAACTGGCAGGCCAGGTGCGCTCGCTCTACCCGCTGGGGTTTTCGCCGGAAGAGGAGGACGGGATCTGCCGGCGGCTGAAGCAGTTGGGCTGAAGGCGCGCAGGAATCAACCAGCCGCGCGTCAGCCGTTGCGCTTGACCAGCAGCGCCTCGAGGGGCAATCGCAACGACCGCGCCCTGGCCCGTCGGCCGCGGCCGATCCTGCCCAGCCAGACGGTACGCTGCAACGTCTGCTCGCCGATCAATTCGGCCAGCGCACGACGGATATCCGCCGCTTTCGTCTGGGCCGCATCGTCGCGGGTGAAACGGCGCCCCTCCGCCGCGTAGCGCGAAAAGACCAGCGGCGTCAGCTCCGGCTGATGCAGCAATCCGAGTGACTCCGCCGTCAGCCAGAAGCGTTGCAGAGCGCCGCCGGCGGCGAAATCGGCATCGAGCCGCTCCTCCGGACCGGACGGTTCGTTCACTGCCGTGATGACGACATGTCCGGCACAGAAATACGCCGGCAACAGATCGAGTTGCAGGCGGGGGGGCACTGCCCCCCCCAGGTAGCGCGAGACGAAGCGCGTTCGCCGCCAGCTGCGCATCGCCCAGCGCATCGCGATCAGCGACAGCGGATCAAGTCCGACGGCGGCATCCGGAATCCGGTCGACGCTCTCGGTCGCATGCCACTCGATCACCGCAGCGTGAACGCGGTACGCCTCCTCGATGCTCAAGCGGATGCCGGCCGATTGAAACAGCAGCCGTGCGAAACGCCAGCGCTCGGCTGCCGGCTCGAACCAGTGAAGACGAAAATCCTCCCCTGCGGCGTGTTCGAGCGCCTGCCTTTCCGATGGGGACAGAGCTTGTGTCGACAAGGGCCGACGCTGTACCGATCGCGACTCGATGAATGGTGCGAGCGAATGCGGCACAACGGCCGGATCGGCAGCGAATTCGACATCGAAGACCGGCGCCGTCTCCGGCGCAGCACGGTCGCGGCGTACCTTGGCCTGCAGCCCGGACAGCGAAGCCGCGATGCGCAAGGTCTCCAGCATCGCGCCGATCGACACCCGGCTCGGTCGGCCGTCCAGGTCGTAGACACAATGGTCGCGGGTGTCAAAGCCATGGACACGCAATGCGAGTTCGCCCAGCGGCTCGAACCGCCACGGCTGCGTGTTGTCGCCGCTGGGGGCCCAGCGGGCGAGACTGATGATGTCTTGAAGTCTGGCCGGCATTGCCATCATCGAACTGCAATTCATGCCGCGTCCGTGATCTGTCGTCTGGTTACCATACCCCAGTCCCGCGCCCGAAGAAGGGCAGAGATTGCCCAAGTTGCTGTCGGATTTTCTTACAATCACAGCCCGCAAAGATTCAGGCTGCGTTTTAATCCATTTACGAAACAATGGCTTGCAGAATGTGGCACGAGTCTCGCTTAACTCTTGGCATCGTTAAAGCGCACTCGATTTTCCACGGAGGCAACATGAAAACGAAGAAACTGATGAACGCTGCGGTCGCTGCGGCGTTCGCCGTGGGTCTGGGAGCAGCCTCCACGGCGATGGCAGCTCCCATGCCCTTCCAGGTTAACCCGAACTCGATCCCGGGTGTCACGGGCGGCTCTGTCTTCACGGCCGACTTCATCCAGGGAGGCTCGTCGTCGCGCGTTGTCCTCCAGGATACGGACGGAAGCAGCTACTGGAACTATTCGGCGAAAGGGTATATCGACTATACGGGCTTCATGCTGAACGGCACGACGATCTCGGGGACTACCTCGCGTATCAACTTCGACTACGGACTGTACGCATACTTCGACCAAACATTCTCATGTGGTTCGGCACTGGCCGTAGGGGTTACCTGCAGCGTCAGTTCAGCTAACGTAAGCATATTTGCGGATCCCGGAAACACCAACGTAAACTCTCCCGCAACGCTTACCACAGATCCTTCGGTCGCCGATAACGGCGCAGCAGATCTGCTGCTGGCTACGGCCAATATGGTGTTCAGCGGCGTGGCCGGGATCAACGCAGAAGGCGGTGCATTCGAGAACGTCACGACGAATTTTCTGCTGACGGCTGCCGGCGAAGACTTCTTCATCGCCCCGGTACCCTTCTACGACATCGTGTTCAGCAACTTCAACAACACGAAGCAGGGGATCACGGCCAGCGGAGACGGTACCGTTTTTGCCATTGTCAACGAAAACGGTGGCTCCGACTTCAACCGGGTTCCGGAACCGGCAGCGCTTGCGCTGTTCGGCCTGGGTCTGCTCGGAATGGCTGGAACCGCACGTCGTCGTCGCCGTAGCTGACACACAGGGTGCAGGCGATCCGTGTCCGGATTTTCCGGACACCGGGCATCTGCTGAAGGGGGTCCTCGGACCCCTTTTTTTGTACTCTGCCCCGGAACGTCGGTGCACTTCGTCGTGTTCGACCGGGGCAGCCCCGGGCCGCAAGGCAGTCAGTCGCGCGCAACCTGCACGGTTCGGCTCGACCCCATCGCAAACGCCGTCGACAGCAGTGTCCAGTCGAACATGGCATGACGCGGGATCACATCCCGTAATTCGGTACTCGCCGGCGCCGGACGCAGATATGTCCGATTCTGTGACGACGGCAACCCCACCAGCATCTGAAAAGTCGGCAGACCATTTGGCAGGATCTGCACCCAGCGCCGCCGGGACGATCCAGGCACTGCACTCGCCAGTTCCTGCGGCGACCAGGATGCGTACAGAGACTCGCGAAACTGTCGATGGAACGCGGGCAGGCCCTGTCGCAGATAGTCTTCACCCGCGACGCGCAGATAACCCTCCGTCAGGCGTGCAGTCTTCTGCCGCACCGGATCGAGAACGAAGATCAGCCCATCGGGCTTCACGACCTGCTCGGCCTGTTCGAGTACCCGGATGACGTCACCGATCGCCTCAAACTGGTGGGCACCGTTGCAGAATGTGACGAGATCGAACGACTGATCCGGCAGTGACGACAGGTCGAACACGCTGCCTTCCTGAAACCTCACCTGCTCCTGCCGGCCGGCCGCCAGCGCGTTCTTGCCAGCCGCCTGGATCATGTTCCGCGACAGATCGACCCCGAGTACCTGCCGATATGCCAGTTTCTGTTCGAGGAGAAGCGTGAAGAAGCCCGGGCCGCAACAAAGATCCAGTGCGCTGCGCCCCTGATCGTTGCCACGAACCCGCCAGATGCAGTTCAGTGCCAGCGCGTAGGGCAGCGCCATCACGGTCGACATCACCCGATCGTAGTCGTTGACGTCGTCGATATCGTCGGTCACCGCATTCGGCTCCGGCGTACGTGACAGCCGACGCATCGACAGGAGATGAAGCGTGGAGAGAAACGAGTAACGCAGAAGTCTGGCTGTCTTTCCGCTCATGGAACCACCCACAGAGGTTTCGTTTCGAAACGGCATGCTGGTCAGACCGCCCGTCTCAGCGCGTCCGGCATCGACACCCGCAGAAAGCGCAGCCCTGGCAGGATCGACGCCAGCGTGGCCGAAACGACACCGATGCCGAAGGCCTGCAGTACGGCCGTCAACGTGAGAGCCACTCGTGCCGTGTAGCCCGACTCCATGTTCGGCGGCGGCGGCATCGGGATGCCCACAGCCGAAATCAGCAGTGCGGCCACCGACGCGATGACGATCCCGATCGATGCACCAATTGCCCCCAGCAGCAATCCTTCGATCACGATCAGCTTCATCACGTCCGCTCCGCGATTGCCCAGCACCCGCATCGTGCCGAACTCCGCCGTGCGCTCGAACACCGTCATGTTCAGGCTGTTGAGCACGCTCATGACGACGAGCAAGAGTGCAATCCACTGCAGGAAGCCGAACTGGCGCTCATACATCAGCTTGGTGTTGGCGTAGAAATCCGACAGCACGTACCACGGCACGGCTTCGAGATCGGCGTCGCCGAGCATGGCCGAAAGCCGCTCGACGACGGCGTCGGTATCTGCGGTGCGCTGCAGTTGCACGACGAGGGTGTTCACGCGGTCGGTCTGCGTGAGTTCGTGCGCAGCCGCCAGTGGCATGCGGATCGCGCGTTCGTCATACTCTTTGGAAAAACTGCGAAACACGCCGACCACGTCGAGATCGAGCAGATTGAGCGAGCCGTCGATGGTCGGCGCCGTGAGGCTCACGACGTCGCCGACACTCGCCTTCAGCTGTTTCGCGACGCCTTCGCCGAGCAGCGCGCCATACGCGTCATCATCGCGCAGGCCGCGTCCCGACAGCATCTGCAGACGGGTGCCAAGCCGGGCCTCCGGATCGGGCTCGATGCCCTGTGCATCGATGGCCAGTTCGGTGCCATCGAATGACAGCAGCCCCGAAAAGGACAATCGCCCCATGGTTTCCTTCACCTGATCGATGCCGGCGACTTCCTGCTTCAGCACCTCGGCTTCGATCAGGTAGTCCTGTGGCGATGCCGTGCCACCCTCGCGAAACCCGCGTTTGGCGATCTGCACATGGCCCAGTTGCGCGCTGATCGTCGCTTCTCCGAGTTGCTCGAACACGTCCTGGATGAATCCGGCCGCCAGCACGAGACCGACGACGCCAAAGGCGATCGTCGCCATGCCGAAGGCACTGCGGCGCAGATTGCGCACGAGGTTGCGCCAGGCCAGCCGGAACAGGAGCGTGATCGGCATCGACTGGCTCAGCGCCCGACGCGCAGTGCGTCGACGATATTCAGGCGCGACGCCCGCAGCGCCGGAAGCAGTGACGCGATCACTGCCGTGATGACGGCGAAGAGCAGTGCGACCGTGGCAATGCCCGGCGTGAACGCGATGCGCGCGATGAATCCGCGCGCCATTCCCGGTGGCGGCGGCATCGGAATACCGACCCCGCTGATTGCTATCGCCAGCATCCAGCCGAGCGTAACGCCGACGACACCGCAGACGAGTCCCAGCGCCAGGCCCTCGCCGACGAACAGGCGCGCGACCGCCACACGCGTGCGGCCGAGCGCCATCATGGTGCCGATCTCCGAGGTGCGCTCCATCACGTTGCGCGCCAGCGTGTTGCTCACCGACAGCAGCACGATCGCGACGATCACCGCCCGCACGAGCGCGAGCTGGCTGGAGAAGAGCTGCACTGTCTTGTTGTAGAAATCGGCGAGATCACGCCACGCCAGCACCTCGACGCCATCGTCGGCGAGCGCCGCACGCAGGGACGCCACCGCCGCATCGGTCTGCGACGATCGCGGCAACACGCCGACAAGCTTCGAGATCGCTTCTTCGCGCAGCAATGCCTGTGCCAGAGGGAGCGGCAGCCGCAGCGCGCGATCATCCCAGGCCTTCGTCGACGTATGGAAAATGCCGACGACGGACGCCTCGATGGCACTCACTCCACCGGCGCCGGTCGTCACGAGCAGCGTCACCAGGTCGCCGACATCGACACCGAGATTCTTCGCCAGCCCTTCGCCGACGAGCAGACTCTGCCCGTCCGCCGATTCGAGCGGATGACCGCGATCGACGACGAGCTGGCTCGACAGTGTCTGCTCGCGCAACGGTTCGACGCCCTCGCCGATGAAGGAAACCGTGCGCTCTCCGTGGCTCGCCAGGCCGACGAACGAAAGGCGCGCGGCAACGACGGTCCCCGGAAAGCCCGTGAGAGCCTGTTCGATCGACGGGCGCAGCGCCACGAGTGCCGGCGACGTTTCGGCGGTCCCCTCTCCGGCCGCGTGCCCGGCGTCGACCAGGCGCACCTGGAAATGCCCGAGATTCGAGCGCACGATCGCTTCGCGAAAATCCACGAAGATCTGCTCGATGAATCCGTCGGCGAGAATCAGCGCCACGGTTCCGAACACGATCGCGAGCCCCGCCATCGACCAGCGTTGCGGCTCGCGCAGGAAAGCAAGCCAGAACTTCAGCCGATCGATCATTGCGCGGCTTCGGCCGCCAGCATCCCGCGATAGCGCCGGCGCACGATCGCCATCAGCAGGCGCTGGATCGGATTGCGATTGCCGCCCGGGCGCCAGGTACGTACGTAACGGTTGCGGTAGGCATCGAACTGCAGACACCAGGGCGCGGCCAGCACCCTGCCGCGGCCAAGCAGGATCTTCAGCGCTTCGACGCCGGCAATCCCCGAGCACATCTGGCAGGCCATGCCGGTCGATGGTCCCCTGTTCGTGGACAGGCTGACCGCCGAGGGTTCGACCAGGTAGGTGCTCTGCAGGAAGGCCGGCGACAGGCCGACGAGAAAGCGCACCGAACGCTCGAGTTCATCGCAGCCGTTCCAGCGGAAATATTGTTCGAAGCTCATTTTCCCGGGAAGGAAACTGAGCAGCGCCGCGCCCATGCCGATCGGCGCCACCGTGACGGCTGGAATGCCGCGCCGGGCACAGGCGTCGAAGACAGCCGCGCGCGCCTCGAAGGCGAAGAAATCGAGCCCGTCGACATACAGGTCGACGTCATGCAGGAAGACGTCCAGATTGGCTGCGTTGACACCTTCGTCAAAACAGCGCAGTTCGACCGCGGGATCGATATCGCGCGCCATCTGCGCCAGCACCTCGATCTTGGGTTGTTCGAGCGTGCTCATCATCGCTCCGGCCTGACGGTTGAAGTTGGCCAGTGAAAAGCGGTCGAAGTCGGCAATGGCGAATTTGCCGACTCCGAGCCGTGCCAGCGTGATCAGGTGCGAGCCGCCGACGCCGCCCAGCCCGGCAATGGCCACCCGCTTGCGCCGCAGTATCTGCTGCTCGGCGGGTGTTACCCATCCGATGTTGCGCGAAAAGGCTTCTTCGTAGTGAAACGGGGTCGGCATCGGCTCGATGGGTGGCAGGAAGACAGTTACGACCGACAAACGAAGCAGACAACCTCAGGACGCCAGCACAGTGCCCGGCAGGCACCGGAGCAGAAACGAACCTGCAGCGGCCAGTGTAGAAACACTATACGGCAGCAACCGCTCAATCTGCCCGCCGCCACCGCCATCCGTTGGTCAGCGGGGCATGAACGGTCTGCGACGTCAACGCCACAGATCGACATCGCTGACGCCAACCCGCTTCGAGGTGACGTGCTGCCGCGCACAGGCGCACGGCTCGGTAATGTCAATCAGCCGGTTTCACCCGCGAGCCGCAAGGCTTCATCGATGAGCGCCTGCGAGATACGGTAGCCATTGGACTGTATCTGTTCCAGTGCGGGCGCAATGCGTTCGAGCTTGCCGATCCGTCTG
>Ga0265293_10011528_pt1 | contig 11994 bp, 6 predicted proteins | sample Munlanlewell138R_FD_192505 | JGI IMG/M metagenome (GOLD analysis project Ga0265293, IMG submission 192505) | Leachate microbial communities from a municipal landfill in Southern Ontario, Canada - Leachate well 138R | ecosystem: Engineered > Solid waste > Landfill > Unclassified | place: Canada... | reverse complement strand
AATACGACATACTATAGGAGTAATCTGCAATCTTTTCCTGTGATTGCGCACCCTGATCAGGTCATCTTCTAATGAGCCTTGCGGATCTTCCACAAACCGCGCGATCTGGAAATCGGAAAAGCCAAGTCGCTTTGCTTCACGGAGCACATCCTGCGGCAGATCTTCAATCTTGTGATAGGATTCAAGCAGTTTTGAGTAGTTATAAATATTTTCCAACCCTTTCAGGAACCAGGGATCAATTTTGGTCAACTCTTCAATCCGGCTGACCGAGTATCCTTGTTCAAAAGCATAAGCAATGGCGAAAATACGCTGGTCGGTCGGTTTAGAGAGCGCTTCTTCCACATTATCGAAGAGCATCTCCCGGTTACCTACAAAACCGTGCATCCCCTGCCCTATCATGCGCAACCCTTTCTGGATAATTTCCTCAAAAGATTGTCCGATAGACATGATCTCACCGACCGACTTCATGGAGGAGCCGATCTCATGGCTTACGCCGTAGAATTTATTGAGGTCCCAACGGGGGATCTTCACAATCATATAATCCACCTTCGGCGCCACATAGGCTGAGTTGGGCGTTCCCATCTCTCCTATCTGGTCGAGGCTATAACCCAGCGCCAGTTTTGCCGCCACAAAAGCGAGCGGATAGCCTGATGCTTTGGAGGCCAGCGCAGAGGAACGGCTCAGACGGGCATTGATCTCAATGATACGATAATCATCGGTCTCCGCGTTGAATGCATACTGTATATTACATTCTCCCACAATGCCGATATGGCGCACCACCCGTTGGGCAATATCCTCGAGCATGGCAATCTGCTCTTTGTTGAGCGTGATGATGGGAGCCACCACAATACTCTCACCGGTATGGATACCCAGCGGATCGAAGTTCTCCATCGGCACCACCGTGAAGCAATGGTCATTTTTATCGCGGATTACCTCAAATTCAATCTCTTTCCATCCTTTCAGGCTTTCTTCCACCAATATCTGGTTGGAGAAAGAGAGCGCACTTTTACACAATTCGACAAACTCCTCTTCATTGGTGCAAATACCCGAACCTTGCCCACCCAAGGCATATGCTGAACGCACCATGACCGGAAAGCCCATCTCATGCGCTGTGGCCAACGCATCTTCCAGACTTTCAACCGCCCTTGATGCGGGTGTCTTGGCATCGATCTCATCTAGTTTCTTCACAAACAGATCCCGGTCCTCCGTGATCATGATCGCCTCAACCGACGTTCCCAATACACGTACGCCATATTTATCCAGTATTCCGCTCTGGTATAGCTCGGCACCGCAGTTTAGCGCTGTCTGACCGCCAAAAGCCAGCAGGATGCCGTCCGGTTGTTCTTTCCGGATCACCTTTTCCACGAAATAGGGAGTGATGGGCAGGAAATAAACCCTGTCAGCCACACCCTCGGAAGTCTGGATAGTGGCGATATTCGGGTTGATCAACACTGTTTCTATCCCTTCTTCACGCATCGCCTTTAAAGCTTGTGAACCGGAGTAATCAAACTCTCCCGCTTGTCCGATCTTCAGGGCGCCGGAACCCAATAAAACTACCTTTTTAATCGATTTGTCCATTATATTGATTTACTGATTTACTCATTTACTGATTTGTTGATTGGATTTGCAAATTTAATGATTTATTTATTGATATCTGATGCACATCAGTAAATCATCACATCATCACATCATCACTACCTGTCCCGATTTATCGGGATCATCACATCATCACATCATCACATCATCACATCATCAAATCATCACATCATCACATCATCACATCAATTATACTCCCCCCAATGTTTGATCTCTATTTTATCTTGTGACATCCTGCAGAACGCCTTGATAAAGGCACTGGCCAGACGGGCATTGGTAATGAGCGGGATATTGTAATCGATAGCTCCACGCCGGATCTTATAACCGTTGGTCAACTCCCGTTCGGTAAGATTCTTGGGGATATTGATGATCAGGTCGAACTTCTTTTGGGCAATCATCTCATCCACTTTCAATCCTGTTCCCTCTTTATTGCCGGTTTCATCAGGCCATGCCACGTAGAGGCTTTTCACTCCGTTCTCCTCGAGAAACTTCTGCGTACCACCGGTAGCATACAAATTGTAACCGTTTTGCTCCAAAAGACGGCAGGCATCCAGCAGGTCAACTTTCGACCTTGACCCGCCCGAAGAGACCATTATATTTTTTTCCGGGACACGATAGCCCACAGCCAGCATGGATGTGAGTAGCGCATCATCGAAACTGGTGCCAATCGATCCCACTTCACCCGTTGAAGCCATGTCTACCCCCAGTACCGGATCGGCTTTTTGCAAACGGGTAAAGGAGAATTGCGGTGCCTTGAGACCCACATAATCGAGCTCGAATGCCGATTTTTCGGGTTTTTCCACCGGAATATCAAGCATCACTTTAGTCGCAAGTTCTATAAAATTAATTTTCAACACCTTCGACACAAAAGGAAACGATCTTGAAGCTCTCAGGTTGCATTCGATTACTTTAATGGAGTTATCCTTGGCCAGAAACTGTATATTAAACGGCCCCGTGATTTGCAAGGCACGGGCAATCTCCCGTGTAATCTGCTTGATCCTCCTTACCGTCTGCACATATATTTTCTGCGGAGGAAACTGGATTGTGGCATCACCGGAGTGCACGCCGGCAAACTCCACATGTTCGGAAATAGCATAAACAACCAGTTCACCATTACGGGCCACCGCGTCCATCTCTATCTCTTTGGCATTTTCCACGAATTCCGATACCACCACCGGGTATTTCGCCGACACTTCGGTCGCCAGGGTGAGAAAATGCTCCAGTTCCTTCTCATTGGAGCAGACATTCATGGCCGCACCCGAAAGGACATAGGAAGGGCGTACCAGTAGTGGAAACCCCACTTCATCCGCAAATTGATGGATATCACTCAGGGTGGTGAGTTCTTTCCAGCGTGGCTGGTCGATCTCTAACCGGTCGAGCATGGAAGAAAATTTGTGCCGGTCTTCGGCATTGTCGATGCTTCCGGCACCCGTACCGAGAATATTAACCCCCGATTGATCCAGCCTTACCGCCAAATTATTGGGTATCTGTCCTCCTACCGAGAGTATAACCCCATGCGGGTTTTCCAGTTCTAAAATATCCATCACCCGTTCATACGAGAGCTCATCGAAATAGAGCCGGTCACACATATCGTAGTCGGTAGATACCGTTTCAGGATTATAGTTGATCATCACCGAGCGAAAACCTTCCTTACGGACGCTGTTCAATGCATTGACCGAACACCAGTCGAACTCTACCGACGAGCCGATACGGTAAGCACCTGATCCCAGCACGATCACTGAACGGTGATCACCCAGATAATGCACATCACTTTCCGAACTGTTATAAGTGAGGTAAAGATAGTTGGTCTGTGCCGGATATTCTGCGGCCAGCGTATCTATCTGCTTCACAAACGGCAGGATACCTGATTTTTTCCTGTAAGCACGTATCTGCAGGGAGTCATCCTCTTGCAACTTCTCCTTGCGAATGGCACGAGCCACCTGAAAATCGGAAAAACCTTGCTGTTTGGCAGTTTTCAGTAAATCATCGAACCCCGGATTGGTTTCTTTCTGAAAATTAATCAACTCATCCGGATAGTTTTCCAATGCTTCAGCCGTCTCGATAATATGGCACAATTTTTCAAGGAACCACCGGTCTATCTTTGTCAGGTCATGGATCTGGTCAATCGTATATCCTTTTCTGAATGCCTTGCTGATCACGAAGATACGTTGGTCGGTCGGTTCCCGGAGCGCCTTATCTATATCATCGATCTTCAGTTCCTTGTTCTCCACAAAGCCATGCATCCCCAAGCCGGTCATCCGAAGCCCTTTCTGTATAGCCTCTTCAAAAGTACGGCCGATCGCCATGATCTCACCGACCGATTTCATGGAGGAACCGATCTCTTTGGATACTCCACTGAATTTCCCCAGATCCCAGCGGGGAATTTTCACGACGATATAATCGAGTGCCGGTTCAAAAAAAGCGCTGGTTGATCGGGTCACAGAGTTCTTCAGGTCGAACAAGCCATATCCTAAAGCGAGTTTTGCCGCTACAAATGCCAACGGATAGCCGGGCGCCTTGGATGCCAGTGCAGAAGAACGGCTCAGGCGGGCATTGACCTCAATCACCCGGTAGTCTTCGGAAGCGGGGTCGAAGGCATACTGCACGTTACACTCTCCCACTATACCGATATGGCGGACAATCCTGATCGAGAGCTCCCTCAATTTGTGGTATTCGGAATTAGTCAGTGTTTGAGAAGGGGCCACCACGATACTTTCGCCGGTATGGATGCCGAGCGGGTCGAAGTTTTCCATATTACAAACAGTAATACAATTGTCATACCGGTCACGCACCACTTCATATTCCACTTCCTTCCACCCTTTGAGTGATTTCTCCACCAGAAGTTGATCAGCGTAGTTGAATGCTTTCGAAGCCAATGCTTTCAACTCTTGGGGATCATTACAAAAACCGGAGCCCAGCCCTCCCAATGCATAAGCTGCACGCACAATAATAGGATAGCCCAGCTGATTTGCCGCCTGTAGCGCATCTTCCATGGTGAAAACAGCATGACTTTGGATGGTCTTCACCTCTATCTGATCCAGTTTTTTTACGAACAGATCCCGGTCCTCGGTATCCATGATCGACTGTACCGGTGTTCCCAACACAGCTACGTTATATTTCTCGAGTGTACCTGCGGTATACAGCTGTACGCCGCAGTTCAGTGCGGTCTGTCCGCCGAAAGCCAGCAAAATACCGTCGGGTTGTTCTTTTTCGATCACCTTCTCCACAAAATAAGGCGTGACCGGCAAAAAATAAATCTTGTCGGCCGATCCTTCCGAGGTCTGTACCGTGGCAATATTCGGATTGATCAGTATGGTTTCCACACCCTCTTCACGCAATGCTTTCAGTGCCTGCGAGCCGGAATAATCGAACTCGCCCGCCTCGCCTATCTTGAGTGCGCCGGAGCCGAGGATCAGGGCTTTTTTCACTTTCATCTTGCCTTCCCCGGAAGCAGGAGTCATATCTTGTATAAATAAATTATTGTTCATTATTATTGTAGAAGTTGGAAGTTAGAAGAGAGAAGAGAGAAATTGGAAATCAGAAGTTCACTCACCACTTCTAACTTCTCATTTCTTATTTCTCATTTCTTATTTCTTATCACTTATTTCTTAAGATAGCATTTTCACGAATTCCTCAAAGAAAAAACGGGTATCAGTCGGCCCTCCGGCGGCTTCGGGATGAAACTGTACTGAATAGAATGGCTTCGTCTTATGCCGTATTCCCTCGTTGGAACCATCATTCATATTCACGAACCAGGGTTCCCAGTCGGTACCCAACAGCGATTCATCCACTGCATAACCATGGTTTTGGGAGGTGATATAACAACGATGGCTTCCCATCATCCGTACCGGTTGATTATGACTACGGTGTCCATATTTCAGTTTATAGATATTGGCTCCGGCGGCTTTCGACAGCAATTGGTTTCCCATGCAGATACCGAAAATAGGCTTCTCTTTCTTCATCGCCTCACGGATATGGGCAACTGTGATACCGCAATGATCGGGATTCCCGGGACCATTGGAGATCATCACCCCGTCGTAATCAATCCTGTTGAAATCGTAATCCCAGGGGACACGGATCAGATGTACTCCCTGCTTCAACAATTCCCGCACAATATTCAGCTTTGTGCCACAATCGATCAAGACAACTTTCTTTCCACCTTGTCCGTACTCAACCACCTCCTTACAACTCACCTTAGCCACCAGGTTTTCAGTCTCAGGATCATAAAAATCCACCTCATTTTCTTCTTCGTACACGATCTTACCCAGCATGGATCCTTTTTCACGAAGCACCTTGGTGAGCATACGGGTATCTATGCCGCTGATACCGGGTATATCTTCTTCCTTCAGCCAATCGTCCAGACTTTTCACGGCGTTCCAGTGAGAATACTCTTCGGAGTAATCCTGCACGATCAAACCAGAGACATGAATCCGTCCGGACTCAAAAAAATCGGAAATTCCGTCTGTTTCGCTGTAAGCGGGAACTCCGTAATTTCCGATAATTGGATATGTGAGTGTTAAAATCTGTCCTTCGTAGGAGGGGTCTGTCAGGCTTTCGGGATAACCAACCATTGCCGTATTGAAAACTACCTCTCCCGATGTTGCCTTTTCGGCTCCAAAAGATCGTCCATGAAAAACCATTCCGTTTTCAAGGATCAATCGCACCGGTTTGTATCTGTGCATAGTGCGTTACATTATTTGTAAAGTTGATAGTTGTATGATATTAGGACACAAAGTTAGAAAAATTCCGGAAATAATGCAACTAATTTCATAAATTGGAAAGACAATTGAGAAAGACTTGAATTGAAAAGAGGCGGACACAGATGATCCTGTTCCGCCTCCACTCTATGACTTAGGTCTGTAAACCTTTCTACATTTTACAACTTACGCGCTCCGTCGCTGATCACCACATCATACACTTTCGGTTCGTGGCCATACTGAGCTTTGAATTGTGTTTTAGCATCAGCGATAAACGAGTCGTACAATTCATCCTTCACCAGGTTGATAGTACAACCACCAAAGCCGCCACCCATCACTCGCGAGCCGGTCACACCGTGTTCACGGGCTACATCGTTCAGGAAATCGAGCTCTTCACAACTCACTTCGTAGAGCTTACTCATGCCGTGGTGCGTTTCATACATCTTCTGGCCGACGGTTTCATAATCGCCTTTCTCCAATGCATCGCACACGTCGAGCACCCGTTGGGTCTCCTCAATCACATATTTGGCACGCATATAATCCTCTTCCGAAATTTCGCTTTTCACTTCGTCGAGCATCTCCATGGAAGCATCACGCAGGAATTCCACTTCGGGATGGCGCTTGGCAATGGTTCTGGCGGCATGTTCGCACGATTCCCGCCGCTTGTTGTAGGCCGATGAGGCCAGTTCATGCTTCACCACCGTATCAAGCAACACCAGTTTATATCCTTTGGGGTCGAACGGGAAGTAGGCATATTCCATCGATTTGGTATCGAGGCGGATCAGATTGCCTTTCTTTCCGAAGATGGAAGCAAACTGGTCCATGATACCACATTTCACACCTACATAGTTGTGCTCGGTAGACTGTCCGATACGTGCCAGTTCGAATTTGTCGATACCAAGGTTCAGCAGATCATTCAGCGCGAAAGCATAGGTGCTCTCCAATGCTGCTGAAGAGGACATGCCGGCACCGAGGGGCACATCGCCCGCAAATGCGGTATCAAATCCTTTCACGGTGCCACCTCTCTTGATGATCTCCCGGCATACGCCAAACAGGTATTTTGCCCATCCCTCTTTCGGAAGGTCTTCTTCGTTAAGCCCGAATTCAGTACTCTCATCGAGGTCGATCGCGTAAGCCCTTACTTTATCACTTCCATTGAAGCGGATCGCGGCGATCATGCCTTTATCGATCGCGCCGGGAAATACGAAACTTCCGTTATAATCGGTATGCTCACCAATCAGGTTGATACGTCCCGGAGAAGCATACACCTCCGGAGTTTCATTTCCAAACTTCTCAGAGAATATTTTGATTACTTCTTCTTTTGTCATTATGATTATTATTAAGATCTCCTATTACTCTTCTGACGCAGAGGCTCTTTTTGTCACTTTCGATCCAACCAGACCATAGAATAACAGATAACCCAATGCAATTACAATCACCCAGTAGCTGGTAATATAGCCTGCCACATCGGCAACTCCGCCCTGGATGGCAGGAAGGATACCTCCACCACAAACCAAGACCATAAATATACCCGAAGCAGCAGGAGTGTATTTACCCAAACCTTCTACGGCCAGGTTAAAGATACTTCCCCACATAATCGATGTACAGAGACCTACCAATACAATAAACAAGGCGTTAATAGGCACCTGTGCCATGCCAAATGAGAGGGCACCTGTAGCGGATGTCTGGAGTACCGGTAATGAAATCAGATTAGTAGTAGGCGATATAATTGCGGCGAGGATCAGGATCAATCCCACTCCTGAAAGTGTTGAAAGCATTGCCTTACTGGATATTTTGCTTCCCAATGAAGCACCGGCCAATCTTCCGACCAGCATCAGGAACCAATAGGTACCAGCCACAAAACCGGCAATAGTTTTTCCTACTTCGGGATTATCAGATAACCAATAGATCATGATTCCGGGAGTACCCACTTCCACTCCCACATAGACAAAGATGGCAATAGCACCCAAAACAAAATGCCTGAATTTTATTGCACCCGACATCAGGCTCATCATCGATTCTTTACTTTTAGTGACGTGCGGTTCAGGAATATTAACAACCAACATCACTAAAAATACCAAAGCGAAAACACCCATTGCGATATACATCACCGGGAATACGTCTTTAATATTGGCCTTTGCTGCTTCACCAATCAAAATACCCACGAACATAGGGGTAAAGGTGGCCAATACTGAGTTGAAAGAACCGCCGATCTGGATCAACTGATTACCTTTATTACCGCCGCCACCCAATGTATTCAACATAGGATTCACAACGATATTCAACAAACACATGGAAAAACCGGCAATAAATGCTCCGAGCAGATAAACGCCAAAGGCCGTCGACTCGGGAGAATGCCCTGAAAGGAACTGCACAAATACACCTACAAACCCAATAGCGATAGCAATCAAGGCTGTTTTCTTATATCCTACGCGTTGCAACAGGATACCGCCCGGTATTCCCATCACGGCATAAGCAATAAAATTGGCTGCATTTCCCAGCAATCCCATAAAATTGGAGACGCCGAATTGTTCCTTTAATACTTGTCCCATTGGTGCTGCCAAATTGGTAACAAATGAGATCATTCCGAAAAGCGCGATCATCATGATGATTGGCACAATCCGATTTTTGTTCTGATCAGTAGTCGTGTTCATACTTTTTAATTAATTATTAATCGTTAATTTATTAATTGTTAATGGTCTAACTCCTATTTATTCGGGTCTTCGCAAGAGAACTGATAAGTTGTTCTCGATTCAAAAGTCTCTTCCGGATGCAAAATCACGGAAGGATATTCAGGCTTGTTGATACTGTCGGGATAATGCTGCGTTTCGAAACAGACAGCCGACCTTGCAGGATAGCGTTTCCCTTGTTTTCCCTCAAAATTGCCGGTCATCCAGTTGCCGGTATATACCTGCATACCGGGCTCGGTAGTATAGATATCCATTTTAATACCTGTCTTCGGGGAAAGACAATAGCCCGCATAAGCGTATTCATCCACACTCTTCTTATTCAGGATGAAAGTATGATCGTATCCTTTTCCAAAGTGTAACTGTTCGAAATCATCATCGATCCTTTCACCGATAGTATGAGGCTCAGTAAAATCAAAAGGCGTTCCTTTCACCGATTCCGCATCGCCGTAGGGTATGGCCGTATTATCAGTGGGCAGATAGCTCTCTGCATTGATCTCCAGCCAATGATCACCAACAGAAGGGTCTCCCTGTCCGGATAAATTGAAATAGGAATGATTGGTGAGATTCAGAATGGTCGTTTTGTCGGTGGTAGCCTTGTAGTGAATATCCAACGCATTGTTATCCGTCAAAATATAAGTCAATGTAACAGCAAGATTGCCGGGATAACCCTCCTCACCGTCTGCCGACAGATAAAACAGTTCGATGCTCTGGCCGGTCACGTTTTTCACCTCCCACACCACTGCATTGAACCCTTTAATGCCTCCATGAAGCGCATTAGGTCCGTTATTTACCGCCAATTGGTATTCCTTCCCTTCAAGGGAGAAGCGGCCATTGGCTATCCGGTTGGCCGTTCTGCCGCATATAGCGCCAAAATAAGCTTCTTCCGAAGCCAGATATTCATCTATTGTGTTATGTCCCAATACAACGTCAACCAATGTTCCATTTTTATCGGGCACCATCAGCGAAACTATTTTAGCACCCCAATTGGTGACTGTCAGTTCGCATCCATTCTCATTTGTCAGAGTGTACAACCCGATTTGCCTGCCGTCTACCGTTTTCTGAAAAGCATCGACAAGCAAACCGGATTTGCCATACAATTTGTTCATGTAATTTTCTGGGTTTAAAATTAAGATATCGATGAAGATTGATTCTTTCTTAAATCTGCTGTAAAATTAGCATCTATTTTCGACGTAACATGAAAAAATTTTGTGTTATATAACATAAAACTTTTTAATTATTACATAAATACTTCATCAACTTCTTTTAATTTTTTTGTTACTAAAACTTTATCTATCTTATTTCCATCCACATCCACGATCTCAAAATGGAGATTGGCATAATCGAATTGATCTCCCACTGCCGGAATCTTATTGATACATTCAAACACAAGACCGGCTACCGTAGAGTAATCAATCTTGTCGAAATCCACAATAAAGTCCTCATCTATCTGGGACAATATCTCTATAGGTGCCTCACCACTCACCAGGGCAGAGTGATCTTCGCGTATGAATATGAGCGGATCTGAGAGCTCATCTTCAGTTTCTTCCGGAATGGCACCTACCAGATTTTCAAAAATATCGTGGATCGTAATAATGCCGTCGAGGCTCCCATATTCATCTACCACTACAGCGACAAACTTATGGTTGTTCTTGAAATTTTCGAGTACTCTTTGTGCCAGTTGATTATTGGGAACAATAATAGGCTCCATAATCAAATCCTCTATCAAAAAGGGCTCCCGCTTGTTGAGCCTCAACAGGAAATCCCTCATCGAGATGGTACCTGCAAAATCGTCTATCTCTTTTCTGCAGGCAAGGATCTTACTATGTTTTGTTTGTAGCAGATCCTCAATAATCTCCTCCCTGCTCTTGCTGATGTCCACCCATTCCACATCGGTGCGGTGTGTCATAAGGTGGATAGCCCGTTTATCTGAAAAATAAAAAACCTGTTCGTGAATTATATTCTCCTCAATATCAATTACCCCCTCATGGGACGCGGTTCTCAACATCGCCCTCAATTCCATCTCCGATACCACTTCCACTTTCGGCTTCAAACCTATCAGCCGGTTGACAAACTGGGTCGATACCGACAGCAGTTTTACAAAAGGATAGAAAATGATACTCACCACATGAATGGTAGGAGCCACGGCAATTGCCATTTTCTCGGGATTGTTCAGTGCGATGGTTTTGGGGACCAGTTCACCAATCACGATGGAAACATAAGTGATCAGGAACACCACAATTACCATCGAGGCACCTTCTGCAAAAGGAGCAATGGCCGGAAACTGCTGGAAGAAAGGTACCAGATAAACAGTAAAAGCTTTCCCTCCATAAGCACCATTGATGATACCGATCAGGGTAATCCCCACCTGTACAGACGACAGGAAATTACCTGGATCGGAACGCAACTTCAATGCCCGTTGTGCACCTGACTTACCCTTCTTCCGTTCTGTCTCCAGTATATTCTTCTTCGTAGATACAATAGCGATCTCCGACAAAGCGAAAAAACCGTTAAAAAGGATCAGTACAAGGATAATAATAATATCAATCCACATAGCAGGCTAATTCTGTGAAATAAAACCGTGATAATTTTACCACAATGGAGAGGGATAGCTTCCCTCATCGACAAGACTTTTCAATTTCGCCACAACACCGGGACGGTCTTCGGCATAAGTAACTCCAAACCACCCTGAAGGGGTATCGAGGACTTTTACAGTAGCGTTGCCTTTCACAATCAGATGATTGACCAATAGTGGTATAAAATACTCCACTTTGAGATTTTCAGCGTTTTCTTTCAGGAATTGCACGAAATAATCGTCTGAGTATTTGAAATAGTCGGGAGTAAAACCCCACATATTCATGGAGACAGGCGTGTTATCGTCGATGGCAACCCATTGGTCGTTTTCATCCTTATAGCTCACTTTCCCATCTACGCGCATTACCTGCGTACGCTCCACCACACCGGTCAGATTACGCTCTTCGTCGGTTTCACAAACACCCCAGGCACCGGTACCA
>Ga0265293_10011527_pt1 | contig 11995 bp, 10 predicted proteins | sample Munlanlewell138R_FD_192505 | JGI IMG/M metagenome (GOLD analysis project Ga0265293, IMG submission 192505) | Leachate microbial communities from a municipal landfill in Southern Ontario, Canada - Leachate well 138R | ecosystem: Engineered > Solid waste > Landfill > Unclassified | place: Canada... | reverse complement strand
TAGTTAGAGAAAATGGTAACTATCACATTGAGACATTTGAAGTAAAGGATGGGGACGAATGAGTGTGGATTTAAATAACTATTTGTGTCAGCAGATTGAGCTTATAGATAATAGTCTTGAACAATTTTTAAACATGGGTTCCACTCATCCAATTTCATTATTAGATTCGATGCGCTATAGTATATTTGCTGGTGGAAAGAGATTGCGCCCAATATTAACTATAACTACATGTAACGCATACGGTGGAAATAGCGCACAAGCTTTACCTGTGGCTTGTGCAATTGAAATGATTCATACATATTCGTTGATCCATGACGATCTACCAGCAATGGACAATGACGATTTTCGAAGAGGTAAACCGACAAATCATAAAGTATTTGGTGATGCAATAGCAATTTTGGCAGGGGATGCTTTGCTTACTAAGGCATTTCATTTAATTGCACAGTCGTATTTGCAAGAAATTGAACCAACAGTTATTATTAGGCTTATTGAAGAAATAGGAATAGCTGCAGGCGCTCAAGGGATGGTTGGAGGTCAGGTTGCAGATATAGAAGCAGAAGGAAGAGATACAACCATAGAACAATTGCAGTATATACATACTCATAAGACTGGTGCATTATTAACGGCAGCAGTACGTTCAGGGGCAATTGTAGCTAGAGTAAATGAGGATCAGTTAGACAACATCACTGAGTTTGCTACTAAGATTGGCTTAGCTTTCCAAATACAAGATGATATATTAGACTTAATAGGCGATCAGGATAAAATCGGCAAGAAAACAGGTAGTGATTTAGCTAATGATAAGGCAACATATCCAGTTCTATTAGGGATAGAAGCATCTAAGGAGAAAGTCATGCAATTGACAGACGAAGCACTAATTGCGCTTGGAAAATCGGATTGTAACAATCCAGAGTACCTGATAGCAATAGCTAAATACTTGATTTCTAGAGATAGATAGTACTAAAGATGATAGTGACTGTTAGCTATCAGAAGAATATAGGGAAAAATATAGGAATTGATGATATGAGATATTTAATTACTAGAAGAAAGCAGAAAAGGGGACACGGTAAATGTTGTTACAAACAATAAACGACCCTGAGAGTCTGAAACAACTAAATATTAACCAAAAAAAACAACTAGCTCAGGAAATTCGTGAGTTTCTTATAGATAATGTTTCGAAAACTGGTGGACATCTTGGTCCGAATCTTGGAGTAGTTGAACTTACTATCGCATTACATTCGGTATTTGATAGCCCAAACGATAAAATGATTTGGGATGTTGGTCATCAGTCTTATGTACACAAATTACTTACTGGTCGCAGGGATAAGTTTGATACATTGCGCTGCTTCAAAGGTATTTCTGGATTTCCTAAATGCAAGGAAAGCGAGCATGATGTTTTTCAAACGGGTCATAGTAGCACTTCGATATCAGCAGCATTAGGGATGGCTATTGCTTCAAAATTAAAAAAAGAAAATAATCATTCAATAGCAATTATTGGTGACGGAGCAATGACTGGTGGAATAGCTTTTGAAGCATTAAATCATGCTGGTTTAAGTGAAGTTAATTTAATTGTTATATTAAATGATAATGAGATGTCAATTGCTCAGAATGTGGGCGCAATTTCTAATTATTTGACAAGAGTTAGAACTGATCCTAATTATTCTAGAGCTAAGGATGATATAGAATATATCCTTAAGAAGATTCCAGCAATCGGAAGTAAAATGCTGAAAACAGCTGAGCGAATTAAGGATAGTTTGAAGTATTTATTTGTTTCGGGTATGTTATTTGAAGAATTAGGGTTTACATATCTAGGGCCTATCGATGGTCATTGTCTTGAGGATCTTGAATCAACCTTAGAGCAAGCCAAACGTAAAAAAGGTCCATTGTTAGTGCATGTTATTACAAAAAAAGGTAAGGGATATTTACCGGCAGAAGAGAATCCGGATTTATTTCATGGAATTGGTACTTTTGATGTGGAAACAGGTAAACCAATTAAAAAACCACTACCACCAAATTATACTAATGTGTTTGGAAATGCGATAGTAGAAATGGCAGATCAAGATGAGCAAATACTATGTATTACTGCTGCTATGCCTACAGGGACTGGCTTAACAGGATTTGCAAGCAAATTTCCAGACCGCTTTTTTGATGTAGGAATTGCAGAACAGCATGCTGTTACACTGGCTGCTGGGCTTGCCAGTCAAGGATTTAAACCGGTGTTTGCGGTGTACTCGACATTTCTGCAACGAGGGTACGACCAAGTAGTTCACGATGTATGCTTGCAGAACCTTCCTGTTATTTTTGCGATTGATCGGGCTGGAATAGTGGGACAAGATGGCGAGACCCATCATGGTGTCTTTGACATTGCGTATTTGCGCCACATTCCGAACATGACAATAATGATGCCTAAAGATGAAGATGAATTGCGACATATGTTATATACAGCTACCAAGTTAAACAAACCGGTTGCTATCAGATATCCACGTTTAGAAGGGTTAGGGCTACCACTAAAAGAATCATTTGAAGAACTTCCAATTGCTAAAATGGAGTACATTAGAAAAGGTAAAGCGCTATGTATTATTGCTTTAGGTCCAATGGTGCAAGTGGCGGAACAGGCAGCTGATATATTGTTAAATGATAGTATAGATGTAACTGTAATTAATGGAAGGTTCGTTAAACCATTAGATACAGAATTATTAGATAATCTAGCTGAAAGCAAAATGCCTATTATAATTGTTGAGGAACATGTATTAAGTGGTGGTTTTGGTAGTGCTATACTTGAATATTACGAACTAAAAGGAAAACGGGATTTAGTAATAAAACGTATTGGAATAGCTGATAATTTTATCGAACATGGTAGTAGGCAGCAATTATTAGAACAGATTGGATTAACATTCGCTAATATTGCCTATGAAGCAAAAAAACTATTAACAAACTGTAACTAAATTACCAGCAGCTTTCTACATATAGGAAGCTGCTTTAACTATTGACATTCTAAATATTAATTTCAGTATGTTTAATTAAGAGGGTCGAGGTGTAAGATTTTGAGTAAAGAACGGATTGATATATTATTAGTACAAAATGGACTATTTATCACTAGAGAAAAAGCAAAAGCAGCAATTATGGCAGGAATAGTTTATATTGATAATGAACGAATAGATAAACCCGGTGAGAAGGTGGATGTAACCAAGGAAATTATAGTGAAAGGCAATACACATCCATATGTTGGTCGTGGTGGTTTAAAGCTAGAAAAAGCTTTAGATGTTTTTCAAATTAATTTAACAGGTAAAACAATGATCGATATAGGTGCATCAACTGGAGGATTTACTGATTGTGCTCTGCAAAATGGTGCGCGTCATGTATATGCTGTTGATGTTGGATATGGACAATTAGATTGGAAATTGCGTTCTGATTCTAGAGTGACTGTCTTAGAACGTACCAATTTTCGATATTTAGAAGTTGATAAGCTGGATGATGAATTACCTGAAATTGCCACGATAGATGTATCTTTTATCTCATTAAAAATAATTTTCCCGAAGCTTGCTGAAATATTGAAGCCAAATGGATATGTAGTCGCATTAATTAAGCCGCAATTTGAAGCAGGCAAGGAATCTGTTGGTAAAAAGGGAATCGTAAGAGATGCTAAAGTGCATAAACAAGTATTACATGATGTGATACAGAATATAATAACGCATCAATTTACATTGCAGGGGCTAACATATTCACCGATTACTGGTGGGGACGGGAATATTGAGTTTTTGGCAGTATTTAAGTTTGAGCCAACTTCTCTAAAAGAAGGTGACGAGATTTTAAATGAATTAGAATTAAATAGTAAGATAGATGACGTAATTCAGGCTGCTCATAATAATTTATAATTTATAACTAAAGAGGATTTTATTTTGGATATAGCGAATTATTGTTTATTGAAGGAGCGAATCCCGATGCGTTTAGAAGATTTTATAATTTTGGGCATAATAATCATTATAGTTATTATTGTCATTAATAGTAAGCGTAATGTTTTGAATAATAATTCAGAACCTCCAAAGGGCGGGGCTGCATTAAACTTATTACAAAACAACGGTTATGAAGTTATACAGGGTAAAGTACGTGTACCTATAGACATAAATACAAATGAGCGTAACTATCAATCTAGAATTATTGTCGATTATATTGCACAGAAAAATGGAAAATCATATATTGTAAAAATAAAAAATAAACGTAAGCAAGAACGAATAAGTGGATCATTTCTACGGGATGAACTTTTAGCTATGCAGTTAATGTGTAGAGCTGATGGGTCATTATATATAGATTTAGATAAAGAAAGAATATACGATATAGATTTCGTTTATACGCCTGTGAATTTTAATAGAACATTATTAGATTATTTGAAATTACCTAAATGGGTATTAGTATCAGCAATTGCATTGATTTTGTTTATTATCTTGAGGTGATATAAAAATGCGAATTGGTTTAATCGTAAATAAAAGTAAACCAAAAGCTTGGAACATTGCTAGACAAATTGTTAATAGTTTGGAATATCGTAATATTACAATAGTAATAGAAGCGTATGTTGCAGAGCAGCTTGGTAGAAGTGATTTAGGAATCGATTTTAATATGATACCTCAGCACGCTGATGTTATTTTTGTTTTAGGTGGTGATGGAACATTATTAGGTATAGCTAGACAATTTGCTCCGTATAATATACCTATTTTAGGAATAAACGTTGGCAATATGGGTTTTCTATCTGAAGCAGAACCAAATGATTTAGAAGAAACTATAGATAAGGTTATTCAAGGTCAATATTTCATACAGAATCGGATGATGTTAGAAGCACAAGTATTTAGAGATGGTAAGCTGCTCAAGCAATTTATTGCTCTTAATGAGGTAGGGATTGCTAAGGGAGCTTTTAGTCGTATGATAGAGGTTTTTATGTATATGGAAGATAAATTCCTTGCTTCTTATAAAGGAGATGGATTAATAATTGCGACTCCTACGGGATCTACAGCTTATTCTTTGTCAGCAGGAGGACCAATAGTATCGCCAGATATTGATTTAATGCTCTTAACGCCAATATGCCCACATTCATTAAATATGCGGCCTATGGTAGTATCGGCACAAAATACAATTCGCACTAAGATACAAGCTACACATAATGATATTGGTATAACGATTGATGGACAATTAGGGTTTAAATTAGAATTAGATGATGTTATTATTTTAAGTAAATCTAAACATCATGCTAAGCTGATTCGCTGGCCAGAATATAATTTTTTTGAAGTCGTTCGTCGCAAGCTTCATAATTAAAGTTTTAAGGAGGTATATATGAAAGGGCAACGACACTTGCGTATTCGTGAATTAGTAAAAGAAAAAGCGATAGAAACACAAGATGAGTTAGTAATGGAATTAAAATCGATGGGATTTAATATTACTCAAGCTACGGTTTCTAGAGATATTAAGGAATTACAACTTATTAAGGTTCCAACGGCTGATGGTAAATATATATATAATATTCCAACTGATATGCCATATAATCCCAAACAAAAGCTTGCCAGAGTATTAGTAGATAGCTTTGTGTCTATGGAAAAGGCGGAGAATCTTGTTGTTATGAAAACACTGCCTGGGCATGCAAATGCGCTAGGATCTCTAATTGATGGCTTAGAATGGAAAGAATTAGTGGGTACAATATGTGGCGACGATACAATTCTTGTTATCGGTAAGACTAAAGATCAAGCAGCAGAAATAGAGAAAATGTTTCTAGAAATGTTATAGAGGTGTTTGTCGATGCTACAAGAAATAGCAGTGAAAAATTTTGGTCTAATTGAAGAGATGCAAATATCCTTTAATAATGGGCTACATGTCTTAACTGGTGAAACAGGAGCAGGTAAGTCGATGCTTATTGATGCTTTAGCAGTTGTAGTTGGCGGGAGAGCATCACAAGAATTAATTCGTCATGGATGTGATTCCTCATATATTGAAGCCTTATTCATTGTTCCAGAAGATTTAAACGATTGGTTTGTAAGTAATGGAATCGATATTACTGAAGACCAACAATTAATTATTAATCGAGAAATTAAGGCACAAGGCAAAAGCACATGTAGAATCAATGGAAGACTAATGCCAGTTCAATTATTGAAAGAAATTATGGAACCACTAGTAGATATTCATGGTCAACATGAACATCAAAAATTACTAAATATTAAAGAACATATTAAGATGTTAGATGGATACGGTAAGTTTAGTGTTGATCAACAATTAGCAGAAATTAAAGAAATATATAATAGATACCATGCATTAAATAATCGATATAAACAACTGATAACAAATCAACGAAGCGATATTCAACGAATTGAATTTTTGGAGTATCAATTAAGTGAATTAAAACTTGCTGATTTACAAGTAGAAGAAGAACAAGAGCTAGAGGCTAAGAAGCAACGTTTAGTTAATATTGATAAATTGACTAGGAATATTTCTCAGATAAACATATCGTTAATGGAAGGTAGCACTGAAGTTGGTAATGCATACAATCTTATTAATAATGCGATAAGTTGTCTACATGATCTTAATAAAATAGACAGTAACTATGCTAAATATATAGATATGTTAGAAAATGCTAATATTCATGTAGCAGAAGTGGCTCGTGAAGTAAGTGCATCTATTGATTTAGATATTGATGAAGAAGATATTAATGTTGTTGAATCGCGTCTATATCAGTTACAGCAATTAAAAAGAAAATACCGTCTTAATATCCAAGAACTTGTTGAGTACCAAAATAATATTGAAAACGAACTTTATCAATTGCAAAATCGTGACAGTATACTTAACGAAATCGAGCAAGATCTTGCTAAAGTTAAAGCAACATATGATATGAAAGCAGCAGAATTGACAAAAACTCGCAAAACAATTGCAGGAAAAATGGAGCAACAATTAAAAGACGAACTTTCGCAATTATCTTTACCTAATGTACAATTTAAAATACAGTTTGATTATTCTGATGAACCAAGAATAAACGGCGTAGATGAAGTCGAGTTTTTGTTTTCGGCTAATTTAGGGGAACCATTAAAGCCAATAGTAAAAATTGCATCAGGTGGTGAACTTTCTAGGATTATGCTAGCTCTAAAAAACATACTAGCAAAAGTTGATCAAACACCTACAGTCATTTTTGATGAGGTAGATACCGGTGTAAGTGGAATTGCAGCTCAAAGAATTGCCGAAAAGTTAGCTTGCATCTCAAATGACAGGCAAGTATTCTGTATAACGCATTTGCCGCAAATTGCAGCGATGAGCGATGTCCATTTACATATTCATAAGCAATCAACCGATAATAAGACGATTACTAATATAAACATATTAAATGATTCGCAAATAATAGATGAATTAAGCCGCATGATTAGTGGACAAAAGATAACAGAAAAAACACGGGAGACAGCAAAAGAAATTAGAGAAACGGCCATTAAATACAAAAATAATATTACAAGATAAATATACTTTAGTTTTATTTTAAATTAGAGTTGATATCTGTGAATTTTGGAAATACTTCAACAAAGAAGTATTTTTTTTGTTTTCTTTATTCCATCTTTTAAATAGAATGAACAGTCTTGGACGGGGTACTTTAAATAGTAGCTACACAGAAAATTGTTGTAGGGAGTGTAGGGAGTGTGACAATTTGAAGCCAAAAATAAAAAGAGCAATCGGTTTAATTATGGTTATTGCTATAGTAATGATAACGTTAAGCACCCCAGTTCAAGATTTCAACTCGTTCCCAATTCATTTTAAAATGGTGGAAGGTCAGATTGCTGATTTGAACTTCTCAGCATTTATCGAAACAGTTATTGAAGATAATGAAATTATTGCAGTAAGTGGTACAGAGCTACATACTGTTAATAAGGGAATGGCAGATATAACCTTTAAATTGTTTGGATTATTGCCAATTAAAAGAGTCCAAGTTCAAGTTTTGCCAGAGACTAAATTGTATCCTGGCGGCCAATCAATCGGTGTAAAATTGAAAGCTGAAGGTGTAATGGTTGTAGGTTTCTATAAAATAGAAACTGATAATCAGAATATATCACCTGCAGAGGCAGCCGATATCAAAATTGGTGATTATATACTTAAGGTTAATGGGGAAGCTGTTAAAGATGTTACTTCCATAACAAAATTATTAGATACATCTCAATCATTAGAAATGGAAGTTAAACGTCATGATCGAATCTTTACTACGGTAGTACATCCACGGCTAGACAAAAAGACTAAAAGTCATAAAGTTGGTTTGTTTATCAGAGATTCAGCGGCAGGTGTAGGTACATTAAGCTTCTATGATCCAAGAACAAATATGTATGGTGCTTTAGGTCATGTTATAACAGATATGGATACTGGACAGCCGATAGCTGTTGGATCTGGCGAAGTGTTTTCTTCTGAAGTTACATCAATAGATAAAGGCGAGAAAGGAAAACCAGGCGAAAAGCGCTGTAAAATTAGTAGTGACAGTGAACAGATCGGAAATATTACCTTAAATAGCTCACTTGGTATTTATGGTAAGTTAACTGATATACCAAAAGATTTCTTGCAAGAAGAACCTATGCCAATTGCTCTTGCTCATGATGTAGAGGTTGGGCAAGCTCAAATTTATACAGTAGTAAATGGTGATAAGGTCGAAAAGTTTGACATCGAAATTGTTAATGTTATTCCACAACGATTTTCATCTACAAAGGGTATGGTGATAAAAGTAACTGATGAGAGATTACTTGCAGTAACCGGTGGGATAATCCAAGGAATGAGCGGAAGTCCAATTATTCAAAATGGCAAGATTGTTGGTGCAGTTACACATGTATTCGTTAATGAACCAACAATGGGATATGGATGCTATATTGAATGGATGTTAAAAGAAGCAAATGATAATATTAACAATATTAGTACTTATGATGCCGCTTAATTTAAATTTCGACATATTACTACAAATATCGTCAAAAACCGTGAAATGACGCGGTTTTTGACGATATTTTGTTTGTTATTTTTAAGAAACCTTGCAGGGATATTTAATTAATTGTAGAAATAATTACTAATCAATTTTTACCATTTAGAAATATTGAAATATAAGTGGCATTGGAGGAATAAGGTTGAGTGAGACTAAAGTTTTACTGGTAGATGATAATCAGGAATTTTGTAATATGCTAGCCAGCTATTTAGATGAGCAAGAGGATATGAAGGTGATAGGACAAGCTTATAACGGAAATCAGGCATTAGAATTACTAATGGATAATCAGCCTGACATGCTGATACTTGATATTATCATGCCACATCTTGACGGGCTAGGAGTATTAGAGGAGATTAAGAATCAGCCGCAATTTAGCAGTATGAAGATAATTATGCTTACTGCTTTTGGTCAGGAGAGTATTACCAAAAAAGCTATTGAATTAGGAGCAGATTATTTCATTTTAAAGCCTTTTGATATGGATGCATTATTAAATAGAATTCGTTATATATCAAAAAGCAACACAGAACAAGTATATGAGCATACATCTAACTACTCAATGCCTAAGAATAAAAAGTGTGATGATATTAAAACATCTGTCACTAAAATGATTCATGAAATTGGAGTACCAGCACATATTAAAGGATATATGTTTATGCGCGAAGCTATTATGCTGGTTTATAACGAACCCGACTTGTTAGGTGGTATAACTAAAATTCTTTATCCGCAAATTGCAAATAATAATAATACTACACCGCCTCGAGTTGAACGAGCTATTCGCCATGCAATTGAAGTAGCTTGGAATCGCGGCAATATTGATATATTAAAACAGTATTTTGGTTATACAATTAACGCAACGAAGTCTAAGCCGACAAATTCAGAGTTTATCGCGATGGTAGCAGATAAATTACGATTAGAGAATGCCGTATAATAATATTAGTAGTTTTAAAATAGGCAATATAAAAAATGAGTATTGTACTACGAATTAGTACAATACTCATTTAATGTTTAACGACCTATTTGTTATATCTCATTGTGACTCTAAGATTAACTTGAGTTATCGATTTACTTTACCACCATGACAGGACAATTAGACTCATTGATTATTTGAACTGTGATATTGGTTTTAAATAGAAAATCAGTGAAAGTACTTTGTCCATGATTTCCAACAATCAATAAATCTGCATTAAAATCAGAAGCTTCTTGGGTAATAATCTTAACAGGATCCCCTGAACAAACTTTTACTTTATAAGGGATATTATTTTCCTTAAAAATTGAAGTGATTTTTTCAATTCTGTCGTTAATATCTTTAACGATAACCTCCCCGACATGGATACCTGCTTGTTCTAATTGCATACTAATATTTGAAGGCATATTTGGTATCTCAGCTACTGTTAGAATAAGTACTTCTCTTTCTTGATCCTCTTTAATTAATTGACATATCATATTTGCAACTTTAGTCGATATAGGTGATCCACTAGTTGGAAATAAAATGCGTTTAAACATTACAACATCTCCCTTCATTTCTGTAAATAATAGTTTAACTATATATTACAACTGTATTGAAAGATTTACCACTATTATTAGAATTTTTTTAAATATATTAAATATCATTTGTATTTATGATTTTTATCACAGCAATCATTGCTTACATCGTGTAATGTAACTAATAGGAATCAACATGTTATTACATGCAATATATACAAATAATATTTTGGGAGGATTATTTATGGATGTTAAAATGTTTTGTTATCAATGCGAGCAAGCTTTAGGTGGAAAGGGATGTACTAGAGCTGGAGTTTGTGGAAAAGATTCTGATGTAGCAGCATTACAAGATTTGTTGATTTATAATCTTAAGGGTTTAGCTTTTTACGGACAGAAGTTGATTGATAAAGGAAATAAAATTCCTGCAGAAATACAGTCGTTAATGTCTGATGCGGTATTCTCAACACTTACCAATGTGAATTTCGATCCTGAGAGATTCTTTATATATAATACAGAGGCAGAAAAGTTCAAACAACAGCTTCGTGATCAACTAGGAGTTATAGATGGTACAGTACCAGAGGCAGCATTATATATTTCACCGAATCGTGTTGATCTAATGATTGAAGATGGTAAAAAGCATGGCATTATATCTGATGATAATATGAATGAAGATATTCGTTCTTTACGAGAATTATTAATATATGGCTTAAAAGGTGTAGCAGCATACGTTCACCAAGCCTCTATATTAGATAAGCGTAGCGAAGAAGTAGATAATTTCTTCTTTAAAGTTTTAAGTGAAACATTAAATGAGGAAAATGGTATAAATGAATATTTCAATTTAAATATGGAACTTGGTCAAAAAAACCTAATAGTTATGGAGTTATTAGACAGTGTGCATACAGGCACATATGGTCATCCAGTGCCGACAAAGGTAGCAGTAACTAACAAAAAGGGTCCTTTCATAGTGATTTCTGGGCATGATCTTAAAGACCTTGAAATGCTATTAGAACAAACTCAAGGGACTGGTGTTAATATCTATACTCATGGTGAAATGATTCCAGCACATGGGTACCCTAAATTGAAGAAATATGACAACCTTGTAGGTAATTTTGGTGGTGCGTGGCAAGATCAACAGAAAGAGTTTGACAATCTTCCAGGTTGTATACTAATGACAACAAACTGTATCCAAAAACCTCGACCAAGCTATGAGGATAGAATATACACTACTAGCGTTGTAGGAATGCCGGGACTAACACATATTGAAGAAGTTGACGGTAAAAAGGATTTTAGCCAAATAATTAATAAGGCAATTGAACTTGGTGGATTTACAGAAGATGAGCCAGAAAAATTCATTATGGTTGGATTTGGACATAATGCTACATTGAGTCATGCGGGTACAATTATCGATGCAGTTAAATCAGGAACTATTAAACATTTCTTCTTAATCGGTGGCTGTGATGGTGCAAAACCAGGCAGAAATTATTTTACAGAATTTGCAGAAAAAACTCCACAAGACACTGTTATTTTAACATTAGCATGCGGTAAATA